>LUMD01000303.1_pt2 | contig 17353 bp, 16 predicted proteins | sample 729651 | NCBI WGS metagenome assembly LUMD01 (sample SAMN03860272, study PRJNA289734) | marine metagenome | biome: seawater column; feature: ocean; material: water; isolation source: Red Sea water column Station 34 - depth 258m | place: Saudi Arabia: Red Sea | collected 2011-10-15 | depth 258 m | reverse complement strand
GATTTGAGGAAAGGCGATGACGATATGCTTCACTTTATTTTCTCTAAGTTGGTCAAGGGCCTCCCAATAACGATAACCCCACTCACCTACGGGTACTTCACCTTTGCTGTCATGAAGGACGATATACCCTAAATTCTCTCCTCGCATTTCTCGAGTCCTTTCCATTTGTGTGAAAGCTGGTGCGGATGGTTTCACCCTTTGATTGATGACCATTTCACCAAACCAACCTCCTAAAATATTTTCTGTTTTTAATTCAGGAAAGTTTTGAAGTAAGAGATTTTTAATGTTCTTATTAAGAGTAAGCGTGTCGTTAATTTTTGGATCAAATACCTCATCCCCATTTCGAATTCCGTGATTAACCATGAGAACACCCGTGTCCTTAAGTGACACCTTTTCATTAAATTGTGATGCAATACCCTCTGCTTGGAATTTGGCTAATCTCATATCTTCAATAACAGGATTAGGGTAATCTGAAGTTGCAATAATTGGATTGATCTCAGGTTTACCCTTAGATCGTGTCCATCCAGATACATCCTGTGGGTATGATTTCATCATCAGATTATCTGGATCATTAACCCATTCAATAACCACGTTTTCTCCTGTGGCTTGATTATGCTTATCAATCACCTGTTTGGCTACAGTGTATACGTCGAAGGTTTTAGAAAAACGAGCACCGGCTGTTGTTAGATCCACCATAATAAATCGCTCAACACCTATTTTTAGAAGTCTCTCGATGGGTCCGTCAATATCGTATCGATCAGGATTACAATTTAACCATGAGTCATCGCCCTTGCCACAATAAGCCAGTATTGAACCGTCTTCGGTTCCTGGGTAGTACAGCTTTCTTGGATTGGCTAATTCGACTATTTCGGGACTTAACCAAGACATTTTATCTACTACAAAATCCATGTCGTATTTATTTTCATAAGCGTTCATCAGTTCAACCAAGTGTTGAGTCAACTCCGCTTTAGATTTTGGATAGGGGTCAACACCCCCTATTCGCTCATATTCAAAAGAATACTTACCTATTTCTTTTGTCGCATTCCCAAATCCATAGAATTGAGGCCAATAATCAGGGTTCCACAAAATTCGCTGATAGATTGGGCTGTTCTTATCGTATGAAAAAATTTGAACAGTGGACTCCCAAACCTGTTTTTCACCATAGGTTTCATTCCCCCCGTGAGACACATAAAGCACCCCTACTCTGGGTTTTTTATTAAATGGAGAGTACTTGGTTTGTATTTGATCAGAATACTGAGAACAGGCTAATAAAGAGAGGGTCAGTAACAGGATTATTGTATTTTTCATTTGCCTATTCAAGGCCTAGTGCTCCCGGATTCATGAGATTCTTTGGATCCACCGACTGTTTTATCGCTCTAAGAGTTTCAGCAGCTAGAGATTGTCTGCCTTTTTGATATGGATAGCTCTTTCCTACTTGAAAATGAACGGCACCGAGATCTGAATATATGTCCTGAATTGAAGCACGAAGTTCAGCAACTAAAGCTCTGCCTTTTTTATTTTCAGGGTATGTCGGAAGCATCTCTAGATAATCTTGATCCAAATATAATTTATGGTAAATAGTTCTGTCGTCTTCCCAATATAAAGCCACCTCATAGAGAAAACTGTGTGTGGAATACGTCATATACATGGCGCCTGCATACACTGAACATTCTTCCATTTCATCTTTCTTTTCTCTGTAAAGATCCATTAATCGTTGATGCATCTCCTGCATTTTTGAAAAAGACAATAAGCCATGCATCGGAACCCATCTTTCTCCTTGAGGTCCTAAAATTGGATAAAGAGGCATGAAAGGCATGGCCCCTAGAACTGTTGGGATAGTGTTCGCTATTTCTGTTCCAAAAGGAGAAACCGATTTTCTGGTTTGTGCCAATTTACTTTTAACTTCACTGGTTGAGTGGCCTTCAACGACGAAATGAGCTGAATAGTCAAAACCGGTTAAGAATCGCTTGCCTGCAATTGCCATCTTACCCAACTGAAGAATTGCTTCAAAAGGATTGCGTGCTGTTCTTAGAACCGCAAAGGCGGCTTTAAAAGCATCTCTAATCGAAGTGCTTCCAAGTTGTCCTTGTTGTAACTTTGGATCCAATCCCCAATTACTTGATACAGACTCTTCTCTTGCCGCTGCAGCCATCGCTTGACTCATGTCATCATAATTCCTAAAACCAAAAGAACAGGTTAAGCTATGACTTGGTAATTTAATTAAACGAAAAGAAATGCTGGCCTTGATGCCCAAGGACCCAGCATCACCAGAAAATAAACCGGTTAGATCAGGACCATAGTGTCTAAAAAATGGGGAGCTCTTCTCCATTGCAGAAGAACCCGTTTTAAGTATCTCTCCATTTGCTAAAACTATGTCATAACAAAGTATAGATTCAGGAGATCCTCCGTATCTGCTGGTTCCCATGCTTACACTGTTTTGTGATGTTGAGCCTCCAACTGTGGCTTTCAGCCCTGAAAAAGGTCCCCAAAAAGGTGTTCTCAAATTTTTCTCAGACAATGCTGTAGCCATTTCTGCCCAAGTGACCCCAGGTTCAACAGTAATAAACATATCCTCTTCATTGATTTCAATAATCTTATTCAATCTAGAAGTGTCAATAACGACTGATTTTGAAGTAGACGGTAGATAAGCGTCTGTGTATGAAGCACCGCCTCCTCGGGTAATGACCGCTATATCTAGTCCGGTAGAGATTCTTACTGCTTCTTGGAGTTCCTCTAAAGACCCAGGTTGAATAATAGCAATTGGAGTCTCTTTTGATCTATAGACGTCCATCGAATAAAAAGAAAGAGACTCTTGGTCTGTTAAAATATAATCTTTTCCGATAGCTGCCTTAAGCGCATTAATTAAATACTTTTCTCCATCAGACATATCTGCACCTAGATCTCAATTGTCCACTCGTCACTATTTTGAGGAAGGAACTTAAGGGTAACTCTACTGTTTTTGCTTGCCATTCTTTCGGCAAAAATATCTCTTAAATTGCCTTGCCACGTTAGAACCGTCAAATCCATTGAAAGGTTCATTAAATCTTCCTCTAGATCATAACCTAACAAATCTTTTGTCACTAGCTTCAATCGTTCTCCGCCTTTTAAGACCTCAATTGATTTGTTATGAATGGACTCAGAATCTATGACTGGTGGCCGTTTAAGTGCTCGAGAATGTTTCGGCTCATACCAAGGGAAATAAAGTTCACTATCGCGGGCAAAATACCATGCCTTGAGGAGATGATCGCCATATTGAGTGGGTTCTATATCAGGAATATAACGCTCTATGAATTGTTCTTTCTCTTGATCATTCAAAAACCATGGGTCCAATGCAACCAAGCGATCAACTGTTAATTCCCTGTTGTCAGCAAGTCGCAAAGCTATCGGCAAGGCACCACCAATAGACAGTATACTAATTCGCTCTACTTCCAGGTTTTTCAAGGCTTCCCGTATCATCCTAGCGATTGACTGCGGAGCATAATTACTTAAATGACTAGGTCCTGTCTCCCCATGGCCAGGAAGGTCAATCATTAACTTCAATGAATTGTTGATAAGACTTTGAGAATATCTGCATGAACTTTTAGATGATTCACCAAGATCGTGTAACACCAAGACTATATTGTCTTTGTTCTTGCCCTCCGAGCAATAATAAAGGGGGCCATAGGTTGTCTGAACAAACCCTTGCTTTCCTGATTCTAGACCGATGGAAGATGCAATATTGATCTCTTCATTATTTGAAGAGTATTCTTTGAATATATCTCTTGATCTTTGTTCTACAGCAGTGGGGTCAGGCAGAAGCTCAATCACAACATTTTCTGGGAGATCATCAAGTCGTTTAGGGTGGTCAGCTATCGGATCTCCCTCATAATTGATCAGATAGGTGGGAATTTTCAACTCCTTGATTCGATCTCTGGAAGGGTATAAAAAAGCCGCTTGATAAGCTGTTTGAGACTCTGCATTGGAGCGAAACAAATCTAATACATAGGGTTGTAAAAATTCCGGCGATGGAAGATCAAGTGCCATCCTGCTGCTCGCTTCTTTTTTAAACCAAGGAAAAAAAATCAGCTGATCTCTTATCCTTGACCAAATCCAAGGCATTTGAGCGCCTTCAGGGGTTGGCGTAAACCATTTAGTGTAGTGAGCTAATATCTCCTCTTCCTCTGCAGGTTCAAGAACCACCAAACCATTGACAACAACCACATTGCATAAATCCGGGTACAAACGAGCCAACTCTGTGGCTATAATTGCTCCCGTATGAAAGCCATAAAAACAAGCGTTATCTATTGCCAATGCATCCAAGAATTCTTTCAAAGCTTCGGCGTATTCAGTTCCAGAAATTCGATAATGAACTTGTCGAGAGCTCAAATTTACAAAACGTCTCTCAATGGAAATATTTTCGACTGATTGATACATGCTATGGAGGCTTATTATAGCTCTATATCCTCTTTAATTAACTCTCTATGCATCAAAACTCATATCTGACAACTAACCCCATGTGCCTTGGGTCACCCTGACGTTCAAATAAGGTGTCAGGAAAATCAGGAGGAACATTCCCAAAATAGAATCCACGGAGTGAAAAATATTCATCAAAAATATTTCTGACCCAAAATTCGTATTGCCATTGACCTTGTTGATAACCGAGAACTATATTTCCGAGTGTGTACGCGGATGATTTATTATTATGAGAATCAGAATAATAAAAGCTACTCTTGCCATTAATGTCCATAATTAAATAGATGTCATCAGTGACCAACCATTTCATGCCCATTGCATAGGAGGCTCTGGGTGCATGAGCTTGGTCTCTACCTTCCAGTGTAATATTGGACCCGTGTTCTGTAACTTTTGTTCTTAACAAGCCGACTGATGCAAACATACTGAGTTGATCATTCAGATTTGATTTAAGAGATACTTCAAGACCATAAATCTTCCCGCTGGCAGCGTTCTGCGTCAAAAAAGTAAAGGTATTGGGATCGCCAGGATCTACTTGGGTTGAAGCCATAACCTGTTGATCCTTTCGATCAGAATAGAATATGACCATATCAATCCCCGTGTTTGACTCTGAGAATTGATGATTGATTCCAATCTCATAATTCCATAAGTGTCAATCGATAAACCCGTGCCTAAATTGAACCCCCCTGATTTAAAACCCCTGCCAATACTTGCATAAAAATTAGTGCTCTGATCCCATTGATTGATTAGTGATAATTTGCCGCCAAACATCTGATCGCTCGGTGTGAAAAACTCGCCAAATGTGTCCGCATAATCGGCCTCCCAGTCCTCCCATCGTAAACCAAAACTCAGCCTCACGGATGAGGAAAACGAATAATCAAAACTCCCAAAAATAGCCTTGTTCTCTGAGGCATAATTTCTGGTGGCAGACACCTCCTTAAAATAGGGTGGCCAAGGACTGAATGGGTCGATATACGTGCCGAGATCTCTAATATCATTGTGTTCACTCAGCTTTAAATAAAAAGCACCAATCACCCAGGCAAAACCATGATCCAATGTATTATCTAGAGGTTCAGACAGCACTCTGAATTCCTGATTAAAAGATCGCCTCGAACGTTGTGTTTCAGAGAAGAAATCATAAGTATAAGGGTGATTAGACACCGGATTACCCCAATCAGCATCGTAACTGACTATGATGTCGGAATTAGTGGCGCTGGTTAAGCTTTGAACAACAGCATTTGTAGCTTGATGATTGATTTTTAAACCATAAGCTCTGGTGTCTTGAGAATCTGATCCTGGCTTATCAGATAATGTGTTCAAGCTGCCATCGATGTTCCAAGTATCCGACGAGGCATCAAAATCGGAGTTGAGCAAAAGAAAACTCAGATCGGTCATTTCGCTTAATTGCCAGTTGAGCTTAAGGCGTCCTGTAAACTCTTCTTTGCCTGTGGTGTCATCCCGATTAAGGTATAGATTTCTTCTAAAGCCATCGGTTTCATCTTGTCGCAATGACACTCTATATTTTATTGCTGTGTTACCCTCAAAAGGACCTCCAAAAGCTAAGCCGATATTTCGTATCCCATCGGTTCCCAAGGTTAATTCAGACAGCCCCTCGAAGGAGTCAGGCGGTTCTTTAGATCGCATATAAACCATGCCAGCTAGAGCATTCGCGCCCATTCTAAAGCCCTGAGGTCCACGATGTACCTCAACTTGTTCGATGTCAAAACTACTAGCAACCCCACCTTGTCCGGAGAAATCAATATCATCAATTACGAATCCTACAGAGCTATTGGGTGTGCCTTCATACCCTGATCGTTCGCCAATACCTCTTATTTGAAAGTACCTTGGTCTGCCATCACTAACTGCCATATTAAGATTAGGGACCAGAAAGGTGAGTTCTTCAAAATGTTTCATTGGCAGATCTTTTAATTGTTGTTCTTCAATCAATAAAAGACTTCCGTCATTTTCTTCAACTCGAGTTTCTCTGTAGTTGGCTTTAACTATAATTTCCTCAATAGTGTCTGCGGTTACAGGGACTGAGAAGAGTGATGCTGTCAAGATTAATAGGACTGAAAGAATCGAAACATCAAGCCGGTCATGGTATTCCTCCGCCATTATTATATGGGTCAGGTTCTAAGGGTTTTCTTAAGAATCTCAGGCGTTTCAGCCGCCCCTTACCTGGTTCTCATCATAGTATAATTGCCTAAGTTTTGCTAATGTTGTCAGGGATGGCAAGAGGAGATCATAAACGATGACAATTGACTATAAATCATTCCCAGTTGGCCCGCTACAATGCAATTGCACTATCATTGGTAATTCTGAAACTGGAAAAGGTTACCTCATCGACCCAGGTGGTGATGCAAAGCTGATTCTGCAGACGATAAATGATATGAACTTATCTATCGAAGCCATTTATCACACCCACGCTCATTTTGATCACTTTTTAGCTTCAGCTGAAATCAAAGAAAAAACTGGCGCTCCCATTTTCCTAAACGAGTCAGATCGATTTTTATGGGACAGTCTAGAAATGCAGTGCAGTTATTTTAACATTGACTTCAAGCCGACCCCTCCCCCAGATTTTAATATTGAAGACCAACAGGGTTTAGATCACTGCTCAGGGGTTTGTCTCCACACCCCTGGTCACACTCCTGGATCTGTTAGTTTCCATTTTGAGTCGGCTAACCTTCTGGTGGCTGGTGACACTTTATTTCAAGGATCTGTTGGCAGAACTGATCTGCCAGGCGGAGACTTTAAAATGCTCAAAAATTCGATCCAGAAAAAAATTTATTCTCTCGATGAAGCGACAAATGTAATCACAGGACACGGACCGGAAACAACAATCAAAAGAGAAATGGAAAGTAATTTATTCGTCAAACATAACAGTTAACTAGAGCACTTACTTCTTTTTTGATTTCATAAAATACGACTGCAGTAGGAACGACAGACCCATACCCACAACCAATGTTAATACTGATATCTTGCCCCGGTGTGCTGTTTCGCTAGTCCATATTCCGTTGGACTCAATCCAAAATAATAGATAGATAGATAACAACAATGGCGTGAATGCAATAATGATTTTAATTGCTTTAATAGCCTTTATTTTCAAGGAATCCAGCATAAAAAAATACTACCATGAAATATAGGCATCGTATACGATAGAACCATGGGTATTGAGCTGAAAACAGTGTTAAAAAACAAGGCGCTTAATAAATGGAACCTGTTCTGGCTCATTTCTGCACCGATCTCGATCTTGGTGATCATTAACTTGTTAAGAATTGATATGTCTACTGGGGCTGGAGTTTCAGAAATGATTGGGTTTTCAGTTCGATGGGCAGTGCCGCTTATCTATGTGGTGATAGCCACGTCGTCGATCCAAGTACTGGTTCCTGGATTATTCTCAAACTGGTTAATGCGTAATAGAAAATACATTGGTTTGTGTTTTGCAGTGGCCATGGCTTGGCAAGGTCTATTCATATTTATCATGTCCTATTTTTTTCATGAATATTACTATTCTGAGGTGTACTTTTTCCGTGATGAAATCGAAGGAAGCATTGGTTATATTTTTCTTCCTGCTATGGTTCTGACATCTTTTAACTTTGGTCGTAAATACCTAACACCCAAACAATGGAGATTGTTGCACACCTGTGGAATTTATTTTTTATGGGCTTACCCCTTCAGTGTCTATTGGTGGAGTCTTTACTACTACGGGAACCCATTGTTGATTGACTATATATATTATTGGATGGGTTTCACGGCATTTTCTCTAAGAATTATAGCTTGGGGCAAATTAAGACATGAGCAAGCAAAAAAGATTCAACCGGAATATAAAACACCAATTGAATTTAAGTTGGTGGGATATCTGGTGATTATTTTTGGTCTCTTGGTCTCAGCGTCTGGGCTCTATTGGCGAGGTCTTATTACATCCTTGCTGACCGCCTCTCAATGGACTGCGGAACTGGAATTATGGCTTCCGTTTTGGCCGTTTGAGCCATTTTTCTCGCTGATTATTATTGGGGTTGGCGCCCGACTGGTGACTAAATCCAACAGCCCACAGAAAACCATCTTGGCGACAGATTCCTAACCTCCAATTTCTAGGCAATGATCAAAGTGCTTTTTTATTGATTGGTATAAGTTTTACCGTGGATGTTGATGTCGCAACCAGTGTTCCATCTTGGGTCAATGTACTAGACATATAGGCAATACTCTTTCCTAGTCGAAGAATTTTTGCCTTGGCAAAAAGAAGTCCTGGGTGGGCTGGCTCTAAAAAACTTACATTGATATCTAGAGACACCGGATTGAATTTAAAATCGAGTACACCAATTAATAGAAGGGCCATAGAGGCATCCATCATTCCGGTAACGAAACCGCCTTGAACTATTTGAGATTCTGAATGACAGAATTCTGGTACCGCTTCAAACTCGAGAACTGCTATTTCATTCGATGAATCAAAATCCACACTCCGAAAGTTCATGGAATCTAAACTCGGCGGTTTGTTTATGCCTAATAGTTTTTGTTTTTCCTGGTCATCCATAAGGTATTTCTAAATTTTTCTATTATGTGTTCTATCGCTATTACCCACCGATGTAATACATTTCTACTTTCTCCTCATCTGCATCGGTTTGATTGAGGTATCTTAATTCGCTGTAACGGTTATCTCTTGAGCGCCAAATAGAAATTAGCTTGTCTTCAATCTCATGATCCTCAACTCCTGATCTGATCCAAGATTTTATATCTGATCCAGTGGAAGCAAATAGACAATTATATAATTTTCCATCAGAGGACAAACGTGCCCTCGTGCATCCACCACAAAACGGTTTAGTAACTGAGGAGATAAAACCTATTTCTGTACCAAAATCATCAAAAATATATCTTGAAGCTACCTCGCCCTCATAATTTTCCATGATTGGAGTCAGCGGCCATTTGCTGGAGATTAACTTTATGATTTCTGAACTCGGAACAGTTTCCTTTTGTTGCCATTGATTGATATTACCTACATCCATATATTCAATAAATCTCAAAATTACCGGCTCATCTTTAAAGTAATCGACCATTTTTAGAATGCTTTTGTCATTAACGCCCCTCTTGATAACTGCATTTATTTTAATGCTTTCAAAACCTGCTGCTTGAGCTTCACTGATCCCTTCAAGCACTCTTTCAAGGTTCCCTCTGTCGCCGGTCATCAATCTAAATTCATCAGGATCTATCGAATCCAAGCTTACCGTTATCCTATTAAGTCCAGAGGCTTTTAACTCGTGGGCGTATTTTTTCAATAAGACACCGTTGGTGGTTAGCGCAATGTCATTGATCCGATCCAGGGTAGACAAATCACCAATAAATTCTGAGAGGTTAACTCTTAGGAGAGGTTCACCGCCTGTGATTCTGATTTTATGCACACCAAGTTTGGTAAAGATGTTCACCAATCGGAGCATTTCATCAAAGTTAAGACGTTCTTTTGAGGGCAGAAATTTAAACCCGGGATGAAATTTATCTTCAGGCATGCAATAGACACATCTGAAATTACACCGATCCATAACTGAAATTCTGAGGTCCTTAATGACCCTTCCTAGCTGATCCTTAATCGGTGGTAAATGGGAAATTGCTGTCATTTCTGTTTTAATCTTGATTGATCAAATCCAAGGGTGAACAATAATCGTAACCGTGCTCTTCTGCCACAGCGGCTATGGTTACATTCCCATTGCTAACACTCAACCCTTCACAAAATCCTTCATCCTGTCTGAGCGCGTCTTTAAAGCCATTGTTCGCTAGACTTAGCACATAAGGTAGAGTGGCCTTATTCAAAGCGTAGGTTGATGTCAGCGGCACTGCTCCAGGTATATTAGCAACACAATAATGAATAACGTCTTCCTCGACATAGGTTGGCTCAGAATGAGTGGTTGGACGACTGGTTTCACAGCATCCCCCTTGGTCTATGGCAACATCAACAATCACAGAGCCTGGTTCCATCGCTTTAATCATCTCTCTGGTAATAATTTTTGGCGCAGAAGCGCCTGGAATTAATACCGCTCCAATTACAAGATCAGCAGACTCAATAAAAGCTTTATTATTTTCATCATTGGCAACCACAGCGTTTAGGGGGTCACCAAAAACTGATTCTAAATAATCCAATCTGGACGCAGACTTATCGAGAACTGTAACATTGGCTTGCATTCCAATTGCTATCTCTATGGCATTAATACCAACCACGCCACCACCAATAACCACAACATTAGCCGGTTGAACTCCAGTGACTCCTCCCATTAATAAACCTTTGCCGCCTTTTGCTTTTTCGAGGCAGCTTGCCCCGGCTTGTACAGACATTCTGCCGGCAACTTCGCTCATGGGGGTAAGGAGCGGGTATGAATCATCGCTTGCCTTCACTGATTCATAAGCAATTGCTCTTGAGCCTGATGATATAAGGGCTTCAATTTGATCTGGATCAGGGGCTAAATGCAGATAAGTAAACAGTATTTGATCCTTTCTGAGTAAAGCGCATTCATCTAATTGAGGCTCCTTAACCTTAACAATCATCTCTGCTTGATCAAATATCTCTTCCCGAGTTTGCACAATGGTTGCACCTGACTCTATATATTCATCATCCGTCTTACCAATTCCATGTCCCGCTTGTGACAAAATCATGACCTCGTGACTTGCTTCAGTTAGCCTAAGTACGCTTTCTGGAGTTAAGCCGATTCTGTATTCATCAGGCTTTATTTCCTTAGGTACACCGATCAGCATGGTATTCTCCTATTCGACGGTTGGCATAGCCAAATTTAAGTCTTGATCTTCATTCATATCAGGCCATCGTGTGGTCACTGTTTTAGTTCTTGTATAAAAACGAACCCCCTCCATACCGTAAATGTTAGAAGAACCGTAGATTGAATCTTTCCAGCCACCAAAGGTATAAAATGAAAGAGGCACTGGTATGGCGACGTTAATACCCACCATACCGACCTGAACTGAGCTTACAAATTCTCTAGCTGCTGAGCCGTTTGAAGTAAAGAGTGCCACCCCATTGCCAAATTGATGTTCATTTGCCAAGTCAATTGCTTCTGAGAGATTTTTTACTCTCAACATGACCAAGACTGGACCAAAGATTTCATCGAGGTAAATAGACATGTCGTTTTGCACATTATCGAATAACGTCGGGCCTAAGAAGAATCCTTCGCTATCACTGGTTACAGGATGATCTCTTCCATCAAGAAGAAGATCCGCGCCTGAATCTTTGCCTTCTTGGATATAGCTCATTACTTTTTGCTTATGTTCAGCAGTTATCAGTGGACCCATATCATTTTTAGACATTTGACCAGGTCCAATCTTTAATTGTTGTGCTTTCTTAAGCAGGCTATCTCTCAGGGGATCAGCTATTTTTTCAACTGCAACCACTGCTGAAATTGCCATACATCTTTCTCCAGCTGAACCGTAGGCTGCTCCGATTATTGAATTAGCTGTTTGCTCAATATCTGCGTCGGCTAAAACGATGGCGTGATTTTTTGCGCCACCTAAAGCTTGAACCCTCTTTCCCTGCTCAGATGCTTTAGTGTTCACATATTTTGCAACCGGGGTTGAGCCAACAAAACTAAAGGTCTTAATTGACCGGTGTTCCAGGATAGCGTCCACTATTTCTTTATCGCCATGCAGAACGTTCATCACCCCCTTTGGTAATCCTGCTTTCTGCATCAGTTCAGCTAATTTCATAGCACAAGACGGATCCTTCTCAGACGGCTTAAGGATAAAACTATTGCCACAAACAATAGCAATTGGAAACATCCACATTGGAACCATAGCTGGAAAATTAAACGGGGTTACTCCGGAACAAACGCCTATTGGTTGGCGGATGGAGTAGCAGTCGATACCGGTTCCAACTTGCTCACTAAATTCTCCTTTCAATAGGTGCGGGATGCCGCAAGCAAAGTCGACAACCTCAATACCTCTTTGCAGCGAGCCTGCTGCATCACTCAAAACTTTGCCATGTTCTAAGGTAATCAATTCTATCAACTCCTCGCGATGACTCTCAAGGAGCTCTTTAAATCTAAACATGATTTGTGCTCGTTGAGTTATCGAGGTTTTAGACCAAGAAGTGTATGCGGCTTCAGCAGCTTCAACGGCCTTATCCAGATCTGCCTTATTACCCATAGGCAATTTTGAAATAATCTCACCTGTTGCAGGGTTGAAAATATCACCATAACGATTCGAGGTTGATGGTTCAAGTGAGCCATTAATCCAGTGTTCGATAACTTTAGATTGCATATATATCTCTAACTTGTTCAGTCAATAGCGGCTATGGATTCTTTAACCGTTTGCACCACAGTACTGACTTGATCTTTAGAAGCAATTAACGACGGACATAAGGCCACGGTGTCTCCCGTTGTCCTTACCAGGACGCCTCTCGAGTAACATTCCTTATAGACATTTAAAGCTCTTACAGTTGGCTTGCCTTCAATGGGCTGTAATTCTATTGCACCCAACATCCCAAAATTACGAATATCGATTACGTATTGAGAGCCTTTAATAGTTTGTAATTCTTGTTCAAAAATTGGAGCTAATTCACTGGCACGTTCAAATAAACCTTCTTCCTCATAAACCTCTAAAGTGGCAACGCCTGCTGCTGCTGCCAACGGATGACCAGAGTACGTGTAACCATGAAAAAACTCGATATTTTCTTCTGGACCGGTCATAAATGTGTCGTATATCTCTTGCTTAACCAAGACCCCGCCCATGGGGACCATGCCACTGGTCATCCCTTTGGCAATCGTCATGATGTCTGGTGTGACGTTGAATGATTCAGACCCAAAGCTTTTACCGGTTCTACCAAATCCGGTAATAACCTCGTCGAGTATCATTAGAATTCCATGCTCATTGCATATCTCCCTGATCCGATTAAGATAACCAACGGGAGGAATTAAGACACCTCCAGAACCGGCAATGGGTTCCATTATGACTGCCGCTACGGTCGATGGATCATGTAAAGCTAAAATTTCTGTCAGTTCATCAGCGAGATGTCCGCCCCATTGAGGTTGACCAACTGAGAAAGCATTATGTTCAAGGTTATGAGTGTGCTTCAAGTGATCAACGCCCGGTAACATTGATCCAAACATTTTACGATTGGGTGATATTCCACCCACAGAAATTCCGCCAAAACCTACTCCGTGGTAACCTTTTTCCCTGCCAATCAATCGAGTTCGGTGACCTTCTCCTTTTGACCGATGGTAAGCCAAAGCAATTTTTAACGCCGTATCAACTGCCTCGGAACCAGAATTAGTAAAAAAAGCATGAGTCAATTCTTTCGGCGCAATATTTACTATTTTATTCGCCAGTTCAAAAACCTTTGGATGCCCGTGCTGAAAAGCGATTGCATAATCTAGCGTCTCTGCTTGCTTTTGAACTGCCTCTACAATCCTCGGATGACAGTGTCCTGCATTACAACACCATAAGCCTGAAACTCCATCCAAAATCTCTTGATCATCATGAGAGGTATAAAACATACCACGAGCTTTTTTAAATATTTTAGGATTCTTCTTGAAAAACCGATTGCCTGTATAAGGCATCCAAAAAGCATCCAGCTTAGGCAATTGATCCGACATAAATTAACTCCATGAAATTCTCGCTATATCATACACCATATTTTAGGTCTCTTTCAGCTTGTAATCTAGTTATGATTTGATTCATCATATAGGTGTAGTTATGAAAGATGCAGAAAAAAAATCGGGCGAATTCACTCCAGTTTCGGTAGCAATATTAACCATCTCTGATAGAAGAACATTGGAGAATGATAATTCAGGTGATCTTTTAGTCCAAGCACTTGAAGACTTTGGACACGCCTTAGTGGATCGTAAAATTTGCAAGGATGATCGTTACCAGATTAGGTCGATCCTCTCTGATTGGATAGTCAAGGATTCAGTCCAAGCAGTGATAACCACTGGAGGAACAGGGATTACCGGTCATGACGGAACTCCAGAAGCAGTCGAACCTCTTCTTGATAAGATTATTGACGGTTTTGGTGAAATGTTCAGAAGCCTTTCATATCAAAATATAAAAACCTCGACACTGCAATCTAGAGCATTTGCAGGAGTGGCCAATGGCACTTTTATCTTTTGTCTGCCTGGCTCACCAGGTGCCTGTAAAGACGGCTGGGAATTCCTGATCAAAGACCAGTTAGATTCCAGGACTAAACCGTGTAATTTAGTAGAATTAATGCCGAGACTCAAAGAGTAAAAATACTTGCTATGAACTCATCCAACACATTAGAAACCTATATGTTTCCGTGTTTGAGTGATAACTATGGCTTTTTGATTCATGACCCAGTCCACAAAATAACGGCAACAATTGACACTCCAGAGGTCGCAGCTATCCAAGAAGCTCTACGGAAAAAAAACTGGACTTTAACTCACATTATAAATACTCATCATCATTATGATCATGCGGGAGGCAACGTCGAATTAAAAAATTTAACGGGTTGCCATATTATGGGTCCAGAAGCAGATCAATCGAGAATTCCTGGAATTGATCAATGCATCCAACATCAAGAAGAATTTGAATTTGGTGAACATAATGTGAAGGCATTTCATACTCCCGGTCATACTCTAGGTCATATGGTTTACCATTTTCAAAAACAAAACATCGCCTTTGTTGGTGATACTTTATTTGCTATGGGCTGTGGAAGATTATTTGAAGGCACACCGTCACAGATGTGGACCTCTCTAAATATCATTAAAGGATGGTCAGACGAAACTAAGCTTTATTGTGCTCACGAATACACCCAAGCAAACGCCGACTTTGCAATTACGGTTGACCCAAATAACCGAGCTTTATTAGAACGAAAAATAACTGTGGATAATCTACGTAAAGATAATCAACCAACAATTCCAACAACTGTTGGCCTAGAAAAAGAAACGAATCCGTTTTTGAGAGCCGATGACAGTGATATTAAAGCTCACCTGGATATGATGCAGTCGTCTGATGTTGAGACTTTTTCTGAAATAAGAAAGCGTAAAGACAACTTTTAATTATAATTGTTAAAGTGCGCCCGTAGCTCAGCTGGATAGAGCGTGTGGCTACGAACCACAAGGTCGGGAGTTCGAATCTCTCCGGGCGCGCCATAAGGAGAATAAGATGCGACGAATAATTACTGGACACAATGAAGACGGAAGATCAGTTATCAAGATTGACGGACCGCCATTAAAATCGGTTGGCGAAGAAGTGGGAGGATTATTTGAAATTTGGAATACAGATGGAGGTCCAATTGACAGCTCGGATACCGTTGATAGGACCGATACCGATATAGTTTTATCCCCAAGTCCTGGGGGTTCAAAATTCAGATATTTTAAAATTAATCCAGCACCGGAAGGTATCCCTGCTGAGCTGCTTGAAGACCTAGCTGCACAAGCCTTTAAAAGCATTGGAGCTGAGCATGAACGAGTGGATACCACTCGACATCCGACAATGCATAAAACAAAAACCATCGATTACATTATTCTCTTAGACGGGGACGTCACGCTCCTGTTGGACGATGATGAGGTTCAATTAAAACCTTTCGATGTGGTGGTGCAAAGAGGAACCAATCATGCATGGATCAACAATGGCGATGAGCCTGCTTTATTTATCGCAGTTTTAATCGATGCTGATGTTCTAGAGTAAGAGTGCTGTATTTAAAAACATTCATTGGCATCATTTTCCAAGTTGCTCTGTTTGGATTATTTTTATTATTGCCTGCCCCGACTGGATATTGGCTCGATGCCATCTATTGGATAGGATTTTATTTTGTTATCAATCTGATAACCTCATTCTGGATCTGCGCCTTCTATCCTAAGAGCATGGAAGCCAGATTAAATTCTGATTTTAAAAGACAACCCAAACAAGATAAGATGGCGACCACAATAATTCTCTTGGCCATAGCATTAGGATTGAACACGATTAGCGTTGATGTTTTTTACCTGAATATTTTTGAAGCACCAGGACCCGTTTTGAAATACATTGGATTGGCTGTCTTTCTGATTGGTTACACCATCATTCTATTGACTATGATTCAAAACGAATTTGCTGAGTCCGTTGTCAACATTCAAGAAGAAAGACATCAGGTGCTGATTGAAACCGGTCTCTACAGTATGATCAGACACCCCATGTACTCAGGATTTATGCTGTTCTTTTCAGGAACGGCGCTATGGATGGGGAGCATCTTCATGGCGACCATAGGAACTGTTATTCTGATGATGGCCTTCATACCCAGAATACTAATCGAAGAACAGACCCTTGAGTTAGAGTTAGCGGGATATACAGCCTACCTAGATAGAGTAAAATACAGAATAATCCCTAAAATCTATTGAGTTATCTCAGCGCCAGTGTAGCTTTCCCTTTTGTTGCCTGATATAGATCACCAAATCTCATGCTTCGCCAAGCGTTGATATCATTTTTCACATAAGCATCCAAAAAGGTGGTGCTGGTAGCAGCTGCAATTCTTAACGCCTCATGTTGGGGTGGCCCTGGAACATCGGTTCTGCAAATAAGACCGCCTAAATAGTGGTCGGGGCCTTCAATTAAAAGGTAATGATGAGGCGACATGGATCGAGTCTGAGATCGAGGGATTTCGTATTTGAAGGGGGCGTTGATTCGACCTGAGCCCACATCACTAAAATCCTTGGTTCCTGTCGAGATTAGGGTGGGCACCCTTACTCCTTGCCAAGGATCTTTTGGCATGAGCGCCATTGTGCTTGGATCGCTAATCATTAAGAGAACCTTAAACCGAGTCTCATTAGAAGTTTCCCTATAACCGTCCATTGGGTTCACTAAGGTCGCACCAGCAACAATCATCGCTGTGGCTGCTCCCATTGAATGACCGGCAGCAACCAGTTTAGTGGTATCAAGTTTATTTTCTAAATCTGGCACCAACTGTTCGATTACCTCCAAAGAA
>LUMD01000748.1_pt1 | contig 17492 bp, 21 predicted proteins | sample 729651 | NCBI WGS metagenome assembly LUMD01 (sample SAMN03860272, study PRJNA289734) | marine metagenome | biome: seawater column; feature: ocean; material: water; isolation source: Red Sea water column Station 34 - depth 258m | place: Saudi Arabia: Red Sea | collected 2011-10-15 | depth 258 m | reverse complement strand
GTATGTTCTATGCACGCGGTGCTAATGCGGAGGACCTGAAGGCCCATTCCGATCTCGGCGCACTGCGGGGAATCTTGCCGTTGCCTTCCGAGGGCGCCGACGTAGTCTTACCGCTACTCGACAAATACGCTGCGTTGATGAGTTAAGTCGTTATCAGGGCTATCTGGAAGGTGTTTTTGTTAACGACCTTCGTGGACTACAAGAGAAATCATCAGATAACTGACTAAATAGAAAGGTGTGTGAGTGCGGGGCATACATCTTGTATAGCGTGACCTTGTCACGGCAGTTTTTGTCTACCTATTCACACCATGCCGCTACGTACAATTTCCCGGCAGTCCAGCAAATTGTAGGCACAGATAGACAGAGAAATGTGCAGATGTGGTTCATCACAAGACCGATGTCCTACTGATTCTCTGTCCTTACCCCTTCTAAATAGAACGCAACTACTACCCCATTTTCGTCGTATACGTTTCCGTGCCAAGGGTTACCGTCTTTCCATTGCCCAATGTATTTTCTTCCAGCATATGACGTAAAGATACCCTGACCATGAATAATTCCATTCTTCCATTCACCGACATATTCTCCATTGGGATGGCGCCAAGTTCCTTGACCATGCGGTTTACCGTCGAGTAGTACGCCTGAGTAGGTACCGCCCTTGTAGTCGTGTAGTACTCCTGTATAGAGCTCACCCGTGTCGCCAACAATTGCCTCTTCTTTGTCGGCAGGCACTGATTGACTTGCTTCTACAAGTGCGCTTCCAATCAATATCAGGCAAAGACTAATAACGCGAAGCGATTGTTTATGTTTCATACCGCTATGTTAATGCCTGTTACGTAGGAAAGTCCTAGCTGGGCTAAATTTTCTCACCGATTCTCTAGCCACCAAAGTGCATCTTCAATCCGGTCATCTCCCCAGAAAAGTTCGCCATCGACAATGCAAGTCGGACTACCGAAGATACCCTTCTCTCTTGCAGAATCCGTCTGCTCTAAATAAGACTTTGTCACCTGATCACTTTCGGCTAACTGGAGCACCCTTTTCGGGTCTTGACCGATTTCAATAAGGCTATCTGACAGATTGGGTTCACTGCCGGCTTCTAGACCTTCCTGAAACCACCTGCGGTAGGTCGCGCAGACGTAATCGGCACACCACCCTTCCTGCATTCCAAGCACTGCAATCCTGTTTGCCCGATCAAACTCTTTCAAAGGATAAGGTGCCGGTACACTGACCGGGATACTGTACTTTTGTGCCCTTCTCTCAATGTCCCGCCACATGTAGTCGGCTTTAGCCTTTTTAGTAGGCGGAAATGGGATGTTGTCCATTTCCTGCATGAGCTTGCGGACACTGAATGGATGCCATGAAAAGGTGACGCCTGTATCGCGCTCCAGTGCAGACAGACGGACGACGGAAAGATAGGAGTAGGTGCTACCAATTGAAACCCAGAACTCAATGTCCTTCATACCTCACCCTCCATTCTTATTTATCTCCGACAGATGACTGATTATTACCACTATCTTATTCCTGTTACACAAAGACGGCAGGTGCGTTTTCATCATGAATACTCCTAGATTATTCAGATATCATGTAGTACTTGCGCAAGGTCTCAGTAATTTCCCAAATACATTGGGTTCCCTTGGCGATGAAGAACGTATCACCCGCTGTAAAAGTGTCGGACGAGCCATCAGCATTGGTTAGAGTGACCGATCCTGCCAGGACCGTCATCATTTCATGTGCTGGGTAGGCGTCGATTTTCTCGCGACACGGAGCGCATTCCCAAACGCCACTTAGAGTCGAGCCGTCTTCGGTCTGAAAAAAAGTGTGGTTCACCTCACGCTTATCAGCGGTTGTGAAAGCATCCTGATCAGTAAAATTGGACGGTTGCATTCCGGTAACGGGTTCACCATCCGGTAAAAGTCGAAACACATTAGTTGTCATGTGAACTCCCTGTTGCTATTACTGTTGAATCCATTGGTTTGTTCCTATAACGCCACTGCGCATTCATCAGGTCAGGTGTAGATATTGCCGTCAAGATATTTCAACCCACTATCACAGGCTAACGTAACCACTCTCTGACCTGACTCCATCTCTTTTGCAATTTCTATTGCGCCAGCTACATTTAATCCGGTCGAGCCACCGCAAAATATCCCTTCCTCTTTTGCCAGCCGCCTACACATTGCACATCCAATCTCTTGATCGACTGTTCGAATTTCACTTAAAACCGCTCGATCTAGAAATGGCGGTTCAAAACCGACACCAATTCCCTCTACTTTGTGCGCACCCCTTTGCCTGTTGTTAAGAACGGCGACTGTGCAGGTTCAAATGCTACGACGCCTGCTTTCGAACCGGATTTAACCAGTCCCTGCCAAGTCCCCATAAGTGCACCGCCTGTGCCTACAGAAGCACACAGGATGTCGACATCACAACCAACTGCATCAGCTATTTCTTGGCCCATAGGCTCGTAACCAACCGTTACATCAGGGGAACCGAACTGATCGACATAATATGCATTTCCGTCATCACAAAGGCTCATTGCTCTACCTTTCATCCGCTCTATTAACTCCGGCGTGATACCTTTTCCATAACTATCCTCAACAATCACCTCTGCACCGAACGCTTCCATAGTTAGTTGTTTACTTCGAGAAAAGGCATCAGAAAAGACGGCAACAAACTTTAACCCGAGTGCAGCTGAAACAAAGGCAAAAGAAGAACCGGTACTACCCCCCGTGTATTCCACTACCGTGTCACCAGGTGATACGTCATGTCTACTGATAGCATTATTAAGGACAGACATAGCCACTCGGTCTTTATATGAGCCGGTAGGATTTCCAGCTTCATACTTAAGCCAAACTTCCGCACCTCTGTCTGGCGTGACATTTCTGAGCTTGATGATTGGGGTATTCCCAACTAAGTCCAACACTCCTCCAGACAAAACATGTCCCCCTTACGCTACTCGTGGATGTGTTTCATAGCGCTATCTTAACCCCACCGCTGTCTAGGCTGGATATTCGAATTCGTTGTTTTATTAAATGGGGCGGACACCCGAAGCTCGCGTGTTGAAACAGGGTTCATCTGTAAATCCGAGACTAGTCGACAAATCTAAGTGTTTCACCAAGCTTAACCGGTATATCGTTGTAGTCACCTTCTCCACCATCCTGCCATAGACACCAGTGGTCAAGGCCTTGTTTCTGAAACGACTGTAATCGAGCCCCAATCTCTGCAGGTGTACCGCACAATCGTGATGCGCGTGCGTACAACCAATCATAGAGTCCTAATGATTTAGCTCGTTGAACCAGCTTTTCCCCCCGCTCAAGGTCTTTGTAGGCGACTGCAAGGTTATGACCGTCAGCATGCATTTCTTTGAGTAACGGAATGTACTCCGGCGGTATGAGCTTACCCTCTGTGCTGCCCATGACCAGCCATTGAGAATCCGCACCCAAGTGAGCCTTCAGTACTTCCTCGGCACTTTCACCGAACCTGAACTCCGAATACCACCAAATCGCGAACTCATGAATATCGCGTTCAAACTCAACACAGGCATCCGCGACCAGTTGCTTAACATGTGCGATGTTCTGGGGTGCATAACCCATTGCAGGAATGATGCCATCGGCAACTTCTACTGCCATTCGCAACACACGCGGACCAGAACAGGCCACGTAAATTGGCGGTGCCGATGACGGGTCATAGCCATCCCACTGCAAGCTGAATTCGTGTCCTTGCCACGTCGCGACCTCTCCACGAAGCAACTGCTTAAGCGCAACGATGTAATCACTCAATACGCTGACCTTGGCCGGGCGAAGGCCCGCACCCCAAGCCGCACTATCGCCCGTTGCGATGCCGATCAGGATGCGCCCGGGCGCCATTTCACACAGGGTTGCTATTGCCGATGCAGCAACGGACGGATGCCGTGTCAGCGGATTTGTCACCGCAGTCATCACATTCAAAGATTTCGTCTCGCGTAGACACTCCGCACATGACACAAACAACTCACGCGATATCAACGGGGAGTCCGCAACAGCGATAGAGTGCAAACCCGCACGTTCACTCGCGAGCGCGATTGGCTGTATGTTCTGAAATGATGGCGGCATTAGGTTGTAGCTCAGTTTCATCGCTCGCCTCTTTTACAGTTAACCCGAACTAGAACTATCCAAATTTCTCCTAGGAAGACCTTTTCAGTTTCTCCAGTCTCCCCGCCAATGTATCGGGCTATTCTTGTCACCGCAGCCTCTATCCCAAGACTCCGGCTGTTTGTTTCTTTGTCTTGTCTGATCCCATAGATATAGCGTTGTCAGCAATTTATTCGATCTCATTCACAGATACCAGGCAATCATCTAGCCGACTCTTTGTAACTTCATCGCTCCAATCAGGATAGCTCACATCGTTTCATCTGTTGTTGATTCGATTATTGATTCTGACCAAGATTCGTCTCAGACCTTGGGTTCCTACCAAGCATTTGACTCACCACATTCCTCAATAATCCTTAGCTTTTCAGCTTGCACTGCTTCAGCAGCTGCCTTTCCTTCGACGATACTTATTCCAGCAGACTTGTCTCTAATGCAGTTCTGTTGTGGAGAAAACATGTAATAAAGTACACCTAGTATCACTACGCCTATCAATGTCTGTTGGATTTGCTTTCGACTCATAAATCGCTCTACTTTAGAGTTAGGATTTGGGATCACTGGTTAAAAAGCTATTTCTACCACTACGGTCACTTACCAGCATGATACGGTGGGCATCACCCTTTTACCGGGGAGCAGGTAGTTTAGTGATTTCTGCTGGGTTCATGTGTGTTACCCGAGTTATTTTGACACTTATCGGCTTGTCTTTTCTGGACACCTCGTGCCGGCCACTCAACTTTCCGGCATAATCCACTCCCCGTCCGCGGTCATCTGGCAATTCGCGTAACCACCGCGGGCTGCCACATCTGAATTGGTTGTCTTTCCCATGCTGAAAATTACTGACCTTTCCTTGCGACGTGGTAGCCGCCTATTGTTAGAAAACGTTGAACTTGATGTGTTTCCAGGCCAGCGAATGGGCCTGACCGGCGCTAACGGTTCCGGCAAGTCCAGTCTATTCGCCGTTATTGCCGGACGACTGGAGCCGGACCAGGGCAACGTAACATTACCTCGAGACACCCTGATTACCGAGGTACTGCAGGAAACTCCCGACTCAGATCGCACGGCCATCGACTACGTTATTGATGGCGATCAACCTTTCCGATCTCTCGAACTCAAAATTGCACAGGCCGAACAAGACGACAATGGCACTCTCATAGCAACACTACATAGCCAGATGGACGACATAGACGGGTTTCGAGTCTCAGTTCGCGCCGGCCAACTGCTGCATGGATTGGGTTTTTCTGCGAAAGAACAAAGTCAGAGTGTGAATACGTTTTCTGGTGGCTGGCGCATGCGCCTTAATCTCGCCCGCGCACTCATGACACGGGCTGATCTGCTATTGCTTGATGAGCCTACCAATCACCTGGATCTCGACGCCATGGTCTGGCTGGAACGATGGCTGACTGGTTATGTCGGCATTGTGCTCGTGATCTCCCATGATCGAGAATTTCTTGATCGCTCAGTCACCCGCATTGCTCACATCGAGGGCGGTACGATCCAAGTCTACGAAGGAAACTACAGCCTGGCGGAAGAACGGCGGGCCGCATGGATTGCAATTCAAAATAAACAACACCTGCGTCAGCAAAAACAAGTTCGACACATGCAATCCTATATCGATCGATTTCGTTACAAGGCATCAAAAGCAAGACAGGCCCAAAGCCGCCTGAAAGCACTGGAACGCCTGGAGATTATTTCACCGTTTCATCAGGAGGACAGGTTTGTTTTCGAGTTCGAAACACCGGACCACTCTCCACATCAACTGGTCGACCTCAAAGGAATCAATGCAGGTTATAGCGAGGTTGTCTTATCAAACGTCAACTTTCGCCTTTCAGACGGTGACCGCATCGGCTTGCTGGGAAGAAATGGCGCCGGCAAAACCACCTTGATGAAGACTCTCGCAGCGCAACTACCGCCCCTTCGAGGCGCATACACCGGCGACTCCAAATTGCGTATTGGCTATTTCGCCCAACACCAACTGGACCTGCTAAATCCGCAGTGGTCACCCCTTGATCACCTAACAGACATCTCAGATCAAGAAAACGACCGTTCCTTGCGTACGTTCCTTGGCCGTTTCGGGTTCTCGGGTGACATGGCGACGGAACCGGTTGCAATCCGCTCTGGAGGGGAGAAAGCCCGCCTGGTGCTCGCCCTGATTGTCTACCGCAAACCCAACCTGCTACTGCTGGACGAACCGACTAATCATTTAGACATCCAAATGCGCGAGTCCATTTCATTCGCGCTTCAGTCCTACGATGGTAGTCTGGTCGTCGTTGCCCATGACAGGCATCTGTTACGGCTAGTTACAAACGAGCTCTGGCTGATAGACGATGGCTCTCTTCGCCCCTTTGATGGCGATCTTGATGATTATGTGAACTGGCTCCGCCAGCGGCAAAAAGGAACGGGTAAACACGTTGAGCATCAACTGAATGAAAAAAGTGAAAACGAAAAAGATATCACTATAACAACCGAACAATTCACTCGATCGTCAAAGTCTGCCCGACAAGAAAGAGCAAAACAAAGAGCAAAGGTCAAACCGCTACGTGCCAGTCTTGATCGGATCGAAAAACAGCTCGCGAAGGCAACCGAAGTACAGCAGCAACTTGAAGAACAACTCGCTAATCCAGAGATCTACAATGAAGCCAATCGAAGTCAGCTACGTGAATTGCTGTTCGATCAGGCGCGAAACGCACAACTTCATCAAGAGTTGGAGGATCATTGGCTCGCGGCCTCGGAATTACTGGAACGGGCTGATGTCCCTGGCTAGTTACCCTAAACGGGGTTATCAATATTCAATCACAAGCGTCCCTAGCATTTTTCCTGGATCTAGTTCCTTTGCCACGCATAAACATACGCTAAGCCGAAGAACTGTATTTCGCATTGGCGCTATCGTTTTTCTAATAAATGCATTGGGACTACTTTTTTCAACGGGAACATTTTTTGAAATGGCCAACCTTACGATGTCTCCTTCTCTGTTAACTGTAGGCCAGTTTATGGGTGTGACCTTCTTAATTCTCGCGTTACTGTATTGGAGAACACCAGACCTTGCAGGCCAAGGGATAGCATCATTTGGGCAACTATTCGCTATTTTTCATGGATTGTGGTTTTTGATAATTGGGTACCACATTGTGTCAGGACAAGCATCCGGGGCCACTGCTTACGGCAATATAGTAGTGACTGCCATAATTGGCATCCTGTTCCTTGTGTACAGCAAGAAATCTGACTAAATGTTACTGCTAATCCGCTGAACTGAGTGTTAATGAAATAAAGGCCCCGCTAGCGCGGGGCCTTTACTTATCTGCGTTGACGATGCTTCTGGCTGCTCAGGATCAGCTTCGCTGTGCAGGGCGCGGTTTCACCATCATAGTACTTGTCGTCACGAAGACCTCTTCACCCTCCTGATTACTCAATTTGGAGATGTAGCGAACAAAACCCAAATCCGGTTTGCTCTTGGACACCCGGCTTTCCTTGATTTCCACCTGCCCGCTCAATTGATCACCAGAGCGCACGGGTGTTGGCCAGATCATCTCTTCATGACCGGGCGAGCCCAAGGTTGTCTCATAACATAGGAACGCCTTATGCATCAGTCGAAGCCAGACCAAAGCGGTCAGCCAACCGCTGGAAATGATACCTCCAAATACGGTTTTTTGTGCCGCCTGGTCGTCGATGTGGAACGGGAACGGGTCGTACTTTCTTGAAAACTCTACGATCTCGTCGTGCGTAACATCGTACGTCCCCAGGTCAAATACCTCCCCCGCTTTGTAGTCTTCGGCATATCGAATGTTCACTTTATTAGAGTTTCCGTCTGTTGATATTTGGATTCGTTAATCACAACACTTGCGCTTTGACTGGTTTGGATCAATCACCACATTTTCGAACTGTTCGGAATCAGCATGCTTTACATACCATTCCCAGCGGACACCATCCGGCCCATCGACCCACACCTCGGTTTTCTCAGCATAACAACACTGTGTTTCATCGACACCGGTGGTCACCATATCGGCTCGAGCAAGCCGGTCCTCGGCTGTAAGCACCTCTTCTGTGGTCTGCACCTCTACACCCAGGTGATTGATACTGCCGCCTTTGCCTTGATTCTCAAACAAGACCAACTTCAGCGGCGGCTCATCAATCGCAAAGTTCGCATAACCNNAAATAATCGTGAGTAAAAATCGATAGCCTCATCAAGATTTTCAACGTTGATCGCGAGTTGTACTCGACTCATAGTTGTTTCACTCCTCAGACAGTCTAAGAAAGTCCCGCCATTATAGGCTTAGTAAAACGTCATCGTATTAACAATCCCCTCTACTGCGTACAGATACTATATTCAATACTCGCGCCTTATGAAATGAATTTCCAGTAGGTATCCTTTTTAGTCACCAAGCCATCCTTGAACTCCCATAGATCACAACCAAGATACTCAAATGCCGCTCCATCTCTTGGTGTGCCCCGGACAACCCATTCCGAAAGAGCCTTGTTTTCGTCACATACCCAGTGGCGCATCTCTTCCCATCTCATATCTGGAATCTCGACATAGCGCGCTCGCAGCACAGCACCAATCTCTTCTTTGCCAATACAACGCCGACCTTCGGGTGCATTGGGGCCACGTGCCATCAACCATTCACAGTCTGTGGCAAAACTGGAAAGAATCCCCTCAACATCTTGTTGGTTAAATCCCTGACAAAGTTCTTCAAGATAGTCGATAGTTATAACGCGAGACATAATTTTCTCCGGATTGTCGTCATTCTAAGTTTCGTATGTGTTCAATAGTACGCTTATAGGGCGAGGTTTGTTAGCTTGAAGATTGACAGTCTCGTTGCTCTCACTTAATGTTGAGTAACCTACCAAAACAACTAGGAGTCGTAATGACAATTTTAAAAGCACTAATCTTCGCCCTGGCCACCGTATTTGCGATGAGCAACTTTGCAGCGGCCGGAACAGCAGTTCCATCTGCTGGGAATGGTCTTAACTCCACCATTTCCTCAACAGCGACCCCGCTAGCGGATGGCTCCACATTGATACACCAGACGACTCACGGCTTTTGGATTGAGACGACAACCGAAGCAGGGTTTCCTTCTGAGAAATCAGCTGATTGCAATGTGACTATGTTGTTGTCAGCAGAAGGAGCGCCCGTAGTTTATAGATCAGTTTGTACAGCCACGGACATTGACGGGGATCTTTTTGTAGGAACAATTGGTGCAACGAAACCTGATTTTAGTGACTGCACTTGGACCATGCATGGTGGAACGGGTAAATATGCCGGTGTGACCGGCGGTGGACAATGCCAGCCGGGCGGGCCTATCACCAAAGATGGTAACCACACGAAGTCCACATGGACGGGGGAATGGAACCTACCGTAATTCTACTCGGTTAATTCAACTCAAAAAGCCCCGTTTCTAGCGGGGCTTTTTTTGAATAGTGCAGGACAGGTTCTATATTACCTGGTACTCAGCAATTTAAAGTGGTTTGGGCCTCTTGTCATGCTAATTGTTGAACCGTTCTGTTTAATTAGAGATATCTATCGTTCGTACGATTAAGATTGCGATCTGATCATTGGCGACTGCGCCCAAAATGCCCACCGCGTCATTAGAATGTCATTGACATGCAAGAAGTTGACCTATACCGCCCTCTAAAACACTTCCTCACCCAGCAGGGTTACGAGGTAAAAGGCGAAGTGCAACATTGCGATGTGATCGCAGTTCGGGGAGACGAGCCTGTTGTGGTTGTTGAACTGAAATTATCAATCAACATGACCGTTGTATTACAGGCTGTCGACCGACTGCAAATTTCAGATGCTGTCTATATCGGCGTGCCAAAGGGCATAGGGGTACTGAAGAAACAACGTAAACAGGTCGTCAAGCTCTTGCGTATGCTTGGTCTGGGTCTGATGGTCATAGACCCTGCTGCAGCGTTGGGTAGTGTTGATGTTTTGTGTGATCCTGGTGAATACAAACCGCGTCAGACAAAACAAAGAAGACATCGACTACTGGGTGAATTCATGCATCGAGTTGGTGATCCCAACGCTGGTGGCAGTACTATGCGACGCGGCATTATGACAGCCTATCGCCAGAAGGCGCTCGCTATTGCCGAATACCTACAAGAACACGGTGAGACTAAAGCCGCTGTTATCGCGCAATCGTTGACCGAGCCAAAAACCAGAGCAATTCTATATAACAATGTCTACGGCTGGTTCGATCGCCTAGGCAAAGGCGTCTACGCGCTGTCTCCGCAAGGGAAAACCGAGTTCTCCAAATGGTTAACTCATGATCAAACGGCAGAATGAGCTGACTATCAACAGGCTATCATTCGGTACGGCCCACCCCAGCTTCAACGTCCACTGAAAAACACCTCTACTGATCAGACAGCAACATGACCCGGATACCAGTCATATGAAACGCTTTGCACAGGCCTGCGACCGTAATCAGGCGCCGATCCTGGCGGTACTCAAAGAAGTCCTGCCGAACAGGGGTAAGGTCCTCGAAATCGGCAGTGGGACAGGCCAGCACGCAGCATACTTTAGTCATTTTCTACCTAACCTGACCTGGCAACCGAGCGATCTTGCTGACGCCCTGCCCAGTATCGAAGCCTGGCGCAAGGAATCCTGTGTGCCTAATCTGAATTCTCCTATAGTGATCGACCTGTTGGGCAACAACGAGGACTTAAGTAGAGTCGACGCTATCGTGTGCATCAACGTCGTCCACATCGTGGCTTGGACAGGTGTTGAACGTTTGTTCAGCATCGCCGCCAACATTCTCGAATCTAAGGGTGTATTGTACTTTTACGGGCCATACTGCTATCCCGACCGCACACTTGAACCCAGCAACGTCGCGTTCGATCGCTGGTTAAAAGAACACAATCCCGTGAGCGGGATCAGGGATTATGCAGCTGTCGAGTCGCTGGCCGAATCCAGCGGATTTACTCTCGGCGGCGACCGGTCGATGCCATCGAACAATCGATCGATTTGGTGGGTTCGCCAGACACCGGTACAACAAAACGATCGGTAGAATAACGCGAAATCCAGTAGGGCAAATATCCGGAGTCAAGCGTCCCAGTGGATAAATCCGACACGATATCAAGGACGTGATCAATCCGGGTAGTGTCAAATACAACCCTGCCGAGATCGAGGAAATTCTTCTGGCTGACGCCAAGATTCAGATGGTCGCAATCGCCCCCGTACCGGATGCATCTCTCGGCGAGCGAGCCCCTGCTCTTGTAAACCTTTGAAGGTCAACCTTTCCCATAGGTATATAACCGTTCTCCGGGCGTACAGTGGGCAAAGCCAATTTCCCTTACTTTGGCCGCCCTTCTGGCGTGCTTAGGCCGGAAATGGATCGGGTTGATTCGGGTTCGTCGCGAGCCACACCGACTTGGTATGCATAAAACAGCGCATTCCTTCAAAGCCAGCTTCGCGCCCGTAACCCGATTGCTTAAAACCGCCGACCGGCGATTGGGTAGCAGCATTGAAATAGTTGTTGATATATACCGTTCCCGCCTGGATTCGCTCAGCCATGCGGATCGCCTTATTCACATCCTGGGTCCAGATTCCTGCCGCCAGGCCATAGACGGTATCGTTAGCCATTCGCACCGCTTCGTCTTCATCCGCATACGGGATCACGACGACCACAGGACCAAACACTTCCTCCTGCGCCAGGCGCGTGTCGTTAGTCACACCACTGAAAATTGTGGGGCCGATGTAATAGCCCTGGTCCGGGCCTTTGCCTCGACCATCGAGCAGCAATTCGGCACCCGCCGCAAGGGCGTTTTCAATATCCCGATGAACCTTGTCGTAATGCGGACGGTTAGCGATCGGGCCCACTTGCGTGGCCGGGTCCAGAGGATCACCTACCCTCGCCCGTGAAGCCACATCAACCAGGCGTTCTGTAATATTTTGGATCTGGCTTTGATGTACCAGAATTCTTGATCCCGAAATACAACTTTGCCCTGTCGCTGGGAATATCCCGCTTATCACGCCGTTTACCGCAAGATCCATATCGGCATCGCTCAAAATTATCTGGGGCGACTTACCGCCAAGCTCCATCACGACGGGTTTAACTTGCCGGGCAGCGACTTCTGCTGCAGCCCGGCCGCCCGGTATGCCCCCGGTAAAACTGACCATTCGCACATCGGGATGATCAACGAGCGGTTCGCCAGTGCTCTTTCCATAGCCAGTGACCACATTGAGCAGCCCCTCCGGGAGATCCGCTTCCTGCAGAACCGACATCAGCTCAAGGGTCGATACTGACGCATGTTCCGAGGGCTTGATCACCACCGCATTACCGGCGGCCAGTGCCGGCGCTAACTTACAGATCAATACCCCAAGAGGCGAATTCCACGCGGTGATTAATGCACAAACGCCAAATGGTTCCCAGCGGAGGTAATTCAGCATGTCCGGGACTTCTGTCGGCAGCAGCGAGCCTTCGAATTTGTCGCACATACCGGCATAATAATAAAAACTGTCGGTCTGCCAGGATTTCAGAGACGGTGTAATATTTTTTGGCAACTTGCCGTTATCCCGGGTTTCCACTTCGCCCAGGCGCTCGGCATTTTTTGTGATCACATCCCCGATTCGAGTTATCACACGGCCACGCTCAGCCGGTTGCATGCGCCCCCACGGGCCCTGGTCATAGCAGCCTCGCGCTGCCTGTACGGCACGGTTGATATCGTCTGCGTTGCAGTCCGGCACTCTCGCCCAGACCTCACCAAGCGCAGGATTTTCACTGTCGATCCATTGTCCCGTAGCGGGATCATGCCAGTTACCCCCAGCATAGTATTGGTATGTCTTCATTGACGCACTCCCATCGCCATCGTAACTACCCGTTACTTATCTTATCGAATATATGGCGTCGGGATCACCCATTACATTGTCTGTCAGAGTAATTCCCAGCCCTGGGCCAGATGGCGGACCGATACGGCAACCGTCAAATCTAATCACACCCTTGAGCTCCAGTTTCCGCATCAACGGTTCACGCAGATCACAACCGGCAATCAACAGACCTGGCGGCGCACCTACGGCAAGATGCAAGATTGCTGCTGTCGCAATATCACCGCACCATGGGCCATCAATACGCATTTTCATACCACCGCTGACACAATAGTCCCGCACATCACGTGCTACCGTCAGCCCACCAAGAAATGCAGGCTTGATACAAAGTGAGGACATCAACTGGTCATCCACCGCTTGTTTTGCCAGACCGGCCTCTTTAACACACTGATCGGCCATCACCGGTTGACCAGTACGGCGTGCTACCTCGACATTTTCACCGTATCCCGGGCACGCTTCTTCCCAAACAACACGTGGATCATTAAAACAAGAAATAACCTCGCAGGCTTTACCGACCGACCAACCACCGTTGGCATCCGCCAACAGCATCTGACTCTCCGTCATTTCACTTAGGACTGCGCTAACTTGCTGAATATCCTCCTCAGGAGACCCGATACCGAGTTTGAGCTGAATTACCTTACGCTCTGATCCTGCAATCGCGAGGCGTTTCCGGATTTTCTCTATACTGGATTCGGAAATAGAAAAATAGTCATCTACGCCTTCTCCAAGCCTACCGCCAAGCACATTCGAAACCGGCAAGCCCCCTGCCTTTCCCAAAAGATCGTAGCCGGCTGTCTCCAATCCAAAGGCAATGCCGGACCATGACCGTCCACGACCACACAGTTCTTCTGCAAGTTGCATAAGACCATCAATATCTTTTCCAACTAACGAAGACAGGTAGAGCGATTCGTCCGCGATCAGTTGCGCTCGTTCATCTACGGATAGCATTGGTGAAAAGACAACTTCTCCCAATCCCGTCTGACCATCGGCCGTATGCACCTGAAGGATCCGACCATACACCACCTCCTGAGTCACATGTGACATCGCATAGGGCCCGTCACGAAACGGCATCTGGATGCCCCACACCTCAATTTTTTTGATTATCACTGTGAGACAGGGTTAACGACTACGCGGAAATTTCTTGCTTGGGATATCTTACGTCGTTCAAAAAACGCTAATCGATAACGATGAGCTCGGGGCGTACGTTACATAGACGTTCGCCACCCCTCTTGGTAACGACAAAGGACTCTGATACCGCCGCGCCTAAAGTTTCTAGCCAAACCCCCGACTGAAAATGAAAACACATGCCACTCTGAAGCACTGTTTGGTCACCCGGACGTAGGCTTGCGGTCCGCTCGCCCCAATCCGGGGGGTAATTCAAACCAACAGAATATCCAACACGGCTGTCCTTATGGTAGCCGGCCTGGTTAAGTACTTTCTGCCAGAGCCATGTCAAGCGCAGCATCGACACCTTCGATAATTGTACGGGTCAAAGCAGTCACCTCTGAAGGCGGGGACCCCAGGTAGAGTGTCCGGGTCAAAGGGGCATGGTAATGATGTCGGGCACCTGCCATCTCCAGCATCACCAGAGTCTCCCGAGGGATGGGCTGATCCGACCAAGTCAGGTGTGGGGTACTGGTCCCTTCGCCAACTTGAATCAATGGGCATAAACCGGTGTAGTCACCGTAGGCCCCTTCAACGCCCAGTACCTGAGCACGATATACCTCGGCGATCACTTCATACTGCGCGACACCCGGTGCAACCTTTTCAATCGCGCGATTCATAGCCGCGGTACAGATGGCACCGGCTTCACGCATATACACCAGTTCCGCGTCTGACTTGACTAACCGCGCCCAATTCACCAGCTGCTCTGAATCAGACACCTTGGCATCGGGAACACCTTTAACGAGATGCGCATGCGCTCTTGCGGTGTAGTAATGCGCATCCAGTTCAACACCGATTCGGGCCGATGACCATCCCCGATGTTTTATAAGATCTGCCAGTTCATCATAGGGATGCCCGGTTGCATGATGAATCAGCTTCTCCGAATAGCCAACGATGTTGTTCGGGGGAATATCAGTTGTGATATGCGCCGCCTTCGCATCCTGGGCCCGACCGAACCAGATCGGCTCTTCATCCAGATGAACCAGTACTACCTGGGGGGTGTAGAACGACCAGCCATCAAAACCGGTCAGCCAGCTCATATTCGCCGGGTCCTGACAGATAATCAGATCGAACCCCGCATCTGCCATTCTTTTCTTGGTTTCTACCAGCCGACGGCTGTATTCCGCCCTGCTAAATGGCGGCGTATAAACGGGATTGTCCTCGGACATAATTTATCTTGGAGATTTACTGGTTTGCTACGAACTTCATTGTTAATCAGCCTTCAAGGCGACAACAGCGAGATTGTCACCTGGCTTTGTCAGACACGGGTAGTGCCGTCCAACCAGAATACCGTCGACCTTCGCGTGATACTCAACCGGCGCTGTACCCGTGCGCTCCATGTCATGTATGACAGCGATCAGATCACCCTTTTGAACCTCGTCCCCGAGGTCATTACGCATTTCCAACAGTCCCGAATGCTCGCAGGTAACAAAACAATCCTCATCGTGAGAATCCACGTTAATTGAAGGGTGTCGTTCGGGCTCTCCAGGCAGAATTCCGGCGTGCATGAGCACGTTTGAAATGCCCCGTTTTGCAATTCCGGTGCTGGTCGCATCGGCTGAACCACCGCCTCCTATTTCTGTGCCTACAAATACCTTGCCCTGATTTTCAGCGGCCGTGTCGTACATGTGGGCGGCATCAAGTTCTAACAACATCATTGAATAGGGCGCATTAAATGCCGCCATGGCTGCGACACACCGCGCCTGCTGTTCTTTGTCGTCCAGCACATGGGCACATGCAAACGGCACAAATTCGAGTGTTTTTCCACCCGAATGAATATCGACAACATAATCCGCCAATGGCAACAGGGTACGAGAAAAATAGTCGGCAATAATCTCAGTGATGGTACCGTTAGGGTCTCCGGGAAACATCCGGTTCATGTTGCCCCCGTCAATCGATGACGTACGCTTACCTGCCTTAAAGGCTGGATAATTCATCGCCGGCACAATAATCACTCGACCATTGATGCGCTCGGCAGGAGAAACCCGTGCTGGGTTCCGTCAAGATTGAAATCGACTGTCGCTTTTATTGGGTTGTCTCTCATGTTATTCATCCTGTTGATTTGCCTTTTCAGCTATTGTCTTCCTGATGCTCAAAAATCGATGTATAACCACCTGACCAGTCGGGTGGCAAGGGGATGCGCAACTCTTCATGACGCGCATAGCGAGGCTCACTGCCTCGAACCAGCGTGCGGTAGTGTGAGCTTGGATAGGGCGGAGCCGTGTAAGGCATGGCGTCTGCCGCGGTGTAGGTAATTACGAATACCGGACGGCCGCAGTTACTGTTGTTTCGATCAGAACCGTGAATAGTGCAACTGTGATGCACTGACACGGTACCCGCTGGCCCCGTGAGATCGATCGCGTTATCGACACCCGCAGCAGAGAGATCGGCCTGACAGATTGTGCCCGTCCACTCATTGGATTCGTTATAGTGCTCGAAGATCGGCCCTTTATGGCTGGCTGGAATAACCTGCAGGGGTCCTTGATTTGAAGATACATCCTGCAAAAAAACCAGGAATTGCATGGTGCCCAGGTGGGTGTGGGGGTAGAAGCAGATATCCTGATGCCATTTCACTTCGGCACCGCCATCGGCCCATTTGAAATTCAGCATCATGTCGCGAAAACGGACATCGGGTCCCAATAAGTCCGCCGCTATATCGGGAATCACTGAATCAGCACAAAGATGCCAGAAGTCAGGGTCCTTGTCGTCAACATAGGTAACCCGGCGAAGCCTTGGGTTTTCCGCGGTATGACCTTTCTCAAGATCAATTTTGTTTGAGGACCTCGTGACTGTGCGGGTACTGTCAACGATCTTACTTACAAGTAGACGGAACACTTCGAGTTCACTTTTTGAAATCAATGCGGGAAACATCAGATAGCCCTGCTCAAAATATAACTCTCTTTGATTCTGCGTAAGAAACAAAGCGGGCTGATTTAGGATATCTTGACTGCTCATGATGAGTGGCTCTGTCCGAGGCTGCAACTTCTTTGTTTCAAAATTCATTATCAATAACCCATATTACAGCGGAACCCGAAATATCTCGAAACATCCACCCCCATAGTAGCGTATACAATCTACTGCTATGGACTATCGCTATTATAATTCGCCACTGGGATCGATCCTGATCGTCGGTAAGGGCGGGCACCTGCATGCATTGACGCTACCCACACAGCGGACGGATGAGTGGCCCCTGCCCGACTGGCATCTCACCGAGACGGGATTCTCGGATTGCATCAGACAACTGGATGAATATTTCGATGGCAAACTGCGGAAATTCTCACTGAATCTGGCGCCACAGGGTACTCCCTTCCAGCGCCAGGTATGGGACGCACTGGTTCAAATACCATACGGCGAAACCAGAAGCTACCAAGATATCGCCCGTACAATTGGTAATCCTAAAG
>LUMD01000095.1_pt1 | contig 17523 bp, 12 predicted proteins | sample 729651 | NCBI WGS metagenome assembly LUMD01 (sample SAMN03860272, study PRJNA289734) | marine metagenome | biome: seawater column; feature: ocean; material: water; isolation source: Red Sea water column Station 34 - depth 258m | place: Saudi Arabia: Red Sea | collected 2011-10-15 | depth 258 m | reverse complement strand
TCGCCAGGGAGGTCCCGGTGGTCACCACGTCGTCGACGACGAGGACCGCCGCCCCTGACGGGACCCGACGGGCCCGGAGCCGCGGGCCGCGTCGGCGCGACACGAGGTCCCGCTCCGACTGGGCGCGTCCCGGGGCGCGCAGGAGGAGGCGGCGGGCGGGAACGCCCAGGCGTCGCGCCACGGCCCGGGCGAGCAGCGCGGTGTGTTCGACCCCGCGCCGACTGCGGCGACGCACCGTGCTGGGCACCCAGGTGACGACCGTCGGGGCGGGGTCCGGGCCGATGTCGGCCAGGGCCACGGCCAGGGCCGCCACGGGCGTCCGCCGGTTGGCGAACTTGAGGCCGCGGACCAGGCGGCCGGCGGCCCGTTCGTAGCGACCGAGCACGCGGATCCCGTCGACCCCGGAGGGGTGCCACACCAGCGGCTCCGGGCCCAGGGTGTCGACACAGTCCCGGCACGGGCCCTCCCCGCCGAGGGGGCATCGCCGGCAGGTGTCGGGGTTCGGGCGTCGCATGGCGCCGAACCTACGGTCGGGGTGTGACGGCCTCAGCCGGCCTCGAGCCGACCCGCCAGTTCGTCGGCCAGCTGACCGGCCTGCGTGGCCAGGTCGCGGGTGCCGTCCACGACCCGGTCGGCGTGCTTCACGTAGGGCGCCACGAACTCCCGGTACATCGGCACCACCGTGGCAGCGAACTGGCGACGAACGCTCTCCGGTGTGCGGCCCCGCTCCTCCACGTCGCGTCGAAGGCGCCGTTCGAGGCGCAGGTCCTCGGGAGCTTCGACGAAGACCGCCAGGTCCAGTCGTCGTCGCACCTCGGGCGTGGCCAGCAGCAGGATGCCCTCCGCCAGGACCACCGGCTGCGGCCCGGCGCGCTGCACCTCGTCCAGCCGGCAGTGCGTCGAGAAGTCGTACACCGGCACCTCGACGGGCCGGCCGGCCGCCAGCGCAGTCAGGTCGTCGACGTACCGTTCGAGGTCCAGCGAGTCCGGATGGTCGTAGTTGACGAGGGCGCGCTGGTCGACCGTGAGGTGGCCGTGGTCGCGGTAGTAGTCGTCGACAGCCAGGACGACGGACCCGATGCCGCGCTCACGCAGGCGGTCCGCCACGGCGGCGACGAGGGTCGACTTGCCGGCGGCGCTCCCCCCGCAGACGCCGCAGACGAGGGAACGCGACACGCCGGTGCGTCCCTCCCGCTCAGTAGCGGTAGTGGTCGGGCTTGAACGGACCGGCGGTGGCCACCCCGAGGTAGTCGGCCTGCTCGCCGGAGAGCTCGGTCAGGCGGACGCCGAGGGCGTCGAGGTGGAGCCGGGCCACCTTCTCGTCGAGCACCTTCGGCAGGGTGACGACGTCACGGCCGTACGACTCGGCCCGGGCGTGGAGGTCGATCTGGGCGAGCACCTGGTTCGAGAAGCTGGCCGACATGACGAAGCTGGGGTGCCCCGTGGCGTTCCCGAGGTTGAGCAGCCGGCCCTCCGAGAGCACGATCACCGAATGGCCGTCGGGGAACACGAATTCGTCGACCTGGGGCTTGATCGTCACCCGCTGCACGTCGGACATGCGCAGGAGGCCCGCCATGTCGATCTCGTTGTCGAAGTGCCCGATGTTGCCGACGATCGCCTGGTGCTTCATGCGCGACATGTGCTCGGCGCTGATCACGTCCTTGCAGCCGGTCGCCGTGACGTAGATGTCGGCCACGTCGAGGGCCCGCTCGAGCGTCGTGACCTCGTAGCCCTGCATCGCCGCCTGCAGGGCGCAGATCGGGTCGACCTCGGTGACGAGCACCCGGGCACCCTGCCCGCGCAGCGACTCGGCGCAGCCCTTGCCGACGTCACCGAAGCCGCACACGACCGCGGTCTTGCCGCCGATCATCACGTCGGTGCCCCGGTTGATGCCGTCGATGAGCGAGTGCCGGCAGCCGTACAGGTTGTCGAACTTGGACTTGGTCACGCTGTCGTTGACGTTGATGGCCGGGAAGAGCAGCTCGCCGTCCTCCTGCATCCGGTAGAGCCGGTGGACGCCGGTGGTCGTCTCCTCGGAGACGCCGCGGATGCCGTCGGCGATGCCCGTCCAGCGCTGCGGGTCGTCGACCAGCGATGCCCGCAGGGTGGCGAGGAAGACGTGCCACTCCTCGGGGTCGTCGTCGGTGGCGTCGGGGACGGCCCCGGCCGCCTCGAACTCGGCGCCCTTGTGCACGAGCATCGTGGCGTCACCACCGTCGTCGAGGATCAGGTTGGGACCGGTGCCGCCGGGCCAGCGCAGGACCTGCTCGGTGGCCCACCAGTACTCCTCGAGCGTCTCGCCCTTCCAGGCGAAGACCGGGACCCCCCGCAGGTCGTCGGGCGAGCCATCGGGTCCGCACACCACGGCGGCGGCGGCGTGGTCCTGGGTGGAGAAGATGTTGCAGCTGGCCCAGCGGACCTCGGCGCCCAGGGCGGTCAGGGTCTCGATCAGGACCGCGGTCTGGACGGTCATGTGGAGCGAGCCGGTGATGCGGGCACCGGCCAGGGGTTGCCCGTCGGCGTACTCGGCGCGCAGGGCCATGAGGCCCGGCATCTCGTGCTCGGCGAGGCGGATCTCGTTGCGGCCGAACTCGTACAGGGACAGGTCGGCGACGCGGTGGTCATCGCGGAGGGACATGACGACTCCTTGGGGCTCCGTGGTGGGTGGCTTGGCGCCGGCCGGGGGGCCGGTCGCTGGTCGGGCTGGGGTCGTCTGACGCCGTTCGGGCAGCCGCTGGTCGCAGGCTAGCGGTACTCGTCCACCACGTTGGTGGCGGTCGGCCGTGGAGCAGGTGGGAACCCCCGACCGGAGGGGGCGTCCCCGTCGCCCACGGTGACGCGGTAGGCGATGCCCTCGGCGTCGATCCGGTACGGACCGTCGACATGGGGCACCCAGACGGCCTCGCCGGGCCCGACGCACAACGCATCGACGCCCTCCAGCCGTGTCGCCCCGTGGACGCCGACGACGACCTCGGGGCCACGCCGCTCCTCGACGTCGAGACCGGCACCCGCAAGGCGCCAGACGGCGAACTCCTCGGCCGGTGCGTCATAGCGGTGGACGGCCGACGACGGTCGCTGGACGGCGACGGTCGGCGCTCCGGGGTGGATGGCACCCACGACACCGTCGATGTCCACGTGCTTGTTGGTCAGGCCGGCCCGCAGGACGTTGTCGGACGAGGCCATCACCTCGACGGCCACGCCGCCCAGGTAGGCGTGGAGGACCCCTGCGCCGAGGAACAGTGCCTCGCCTTCCTGAAGGTGATGTTCCACGAGCAGGGGAACCAGCATGAGCGCGGGGTCGTCGGGGGACCGGGTCGCGACCTCCTGCACGAGGGTGGCGGTCGCGTCCCACGGGCCACCGAGCAGGTCCTCGCAGGTCCCGAGGAGTCGGGCCGTGTCCTCGTCGGTCGAGGCGAGGAGTCGTTCGACCACCTCCGGCCACGCCCCACCCCCCTGCGGTCCCAGAGGGCTGAACGCCTCGTCGGGGAGGCCGAAGGCGGCGGCGACCTCCAACGCCTCCTCGACCTGACGGAATCCGCAGAGCGCCCGGAAGGACGACACCGCCACGACGAGCTCGGGCTTGGGGTGGGGGTCCACGAACGTGCGGTGGGGTGCGTCGACCGCCACGCCGGCCGCCTCCTCGGCGGCGTGCCCCGCTGCCGCCTGTTCCCGGTCGGGGTGGACCTGCAGCGAGAGCGGGCGATCGGCGGCCAGCAACTTCACGAGGAACGGCAGCGTCCCGTTGCGCAACGTCGTGGCGCCACCGAGTTGCTCGTCGGGCGCAGCGGCGACGACCTCGTCGAGGCACCTGCCGTCGCCCCGGTCGATCATCGCCGGTGCCGTCGGATGGGCCCCGAACCAGAGTTCCGCCTCTGGAAGGCCCGACGGGGAAGCGCCCCGGAGGTGGGCGAGGGCGTCCCGGGACCCCCAGTCGTAGTGCTGGAGTCGTCCCTCGAGGCGGTCCATGTCCGGCCGGTGGGTGGTTCAGGCCTCGAAGGTGGGGCGGACGCCCGTCGCCTCGGCCAGCATCAGCAGGCGTTCATGCTCGGCGTCGTCGACCTGCTCGGACTCGTCGACGAGCATGACCGGGATCCCCTCGCTCACCGCGTAGCGGCGACGGAGCCGCGGGTTGTACAGCGACGCCTCGTCGGCGAAGTAGAGCAGCGGACCCTTGTCGTCGGGGCACGCCAGGATCTCGAGGAGCTTGGGATCGAGTGTCATCGTGGATTCCTCCCGTCGGACTCAACCTACGGCGTCGATGAGCGCCTGCACCTCGGCCACCCGCTCGGCGCAGGCGTCTGCGTCGCCTGCCTCGAGGTTGAGCCGCAGCAGCGGCTCGGTGTTGGACGGGCGGAGGTTGAACCACCAGCCGTCGCACTCGACGGTCAGGCCGTCGAGGCGGTCCTGGGGCGAGGACGCATAGTGCCGGGACACGTGCTCGATGACCGCCACAGGGTCGGCGACCCTCGAGTTGAGCTCGCCCGAGGCCACGTGGCGCCGGAACGGTGCCAGCAGGTCCGACAGGGTGCCGCCGGAGGCCGAGAGCTCGGCCAGCACGATGAGGGCGGCGATCAGGCCGGAGTCGGCCCGCCAGTTGTCGCGGAAGTAGTAGTGGCCGGAGTGCTCGCCGCCGAAGGCTGCACCCTCCTCGGCCATCACGGCCTTGATGAACGAGTGGCCGACCCGGGTGCGCACCGCCCGCCCGCCGTGCTCGGCGATGACCTCCGGGACGACCCGGCCGCAGATGAGGTTGTGCACGATGGCGGCTCCCGGCTCCCGCCGGAGCACCGACCGGGCGACGAGGGCGGTGGTGAGGGTTCCCGAGACCGGCTCGGCCGCCTCGTCGACGAGGAAGACCCGGTCGGCGTCGCCGTCGAAGGCCAGGCCCACGTCCGCCCCGGTCTCGAGGACCCGGGCCTGGAGGTCGCGCAGGTTCTCCGCCTGGATCGGGTCGGCCGGGTGGTTCGGGAAGGTGCCGTCGAGTTCGGGGTAGAGCACGTCGAGGTCGACCGGGAGGCCGGCGAAGACCGCCGGTACGACGAGCCCGCCCATGCCGTTGGCCGTGTCGGCGACGACCCGCAGCGGCCGGAGCGCCGCCACGTCGACGAACGAGCGCACGTGGCCGGCGAAGGCCTCGAGGAGGTCGAGCGAGGTGACCGAGCCGATCGGCCCGGACGGAGGCTGGAGGCCGGACAGCACGTCGTCGCGCATCCGACCGAGGCCCGTGTCGATCCCGATCGGGCGCGCCGCCGAGAGGCAGAGCTTGATGCCGTTGTAGCCCGCCGGGTTGTGGCTGGCCGTGAACACCGCGCCGGGCATCCCCAGGTGGCCCGAGGCGAAGTAGAGCATGTCGGTCGAGGCCAGCCCGATGTCGACGACGTCGAGTCCTGTCGCCGTCACACCGTCGGTGAAGGCTGCCGCCAGTTCGCCGCCGCCGGGGCGCATGTCGCGGGCGACGACCACCGATCCCGTGTCCGGCTCCTCGGAACGGACCAGGGCGGCGAATGCCGCGCCGATCGACCGGCACAGGTCGGCGTCCAGTTCCTCGGGCGTCAGACCCCGAACGTCGTAGGCCTTGAAGACCGCCGCCGCGTCACCCATCGGGCGGCACGCTACCGGGGGCCGGAAGGCCCACATCGGCCGGATAGGCACCCCGACGGGCCTGCTGGCGGATCCCGACCAGGCTCCCGAGCATGCCGAGGCCGTCCCGAAGCGCCCGAACCGTCGTGCGCTCGGAATGCTCGACCTGCACCGGCACCTCGGCCAGCGACAGGCGCCAGCGCTCCGCCAGGTGGAACAATTCGACGTCGAAGGCGAAGCCGTCGATGGTCGTGGCACCGAAGAGTGCCCGCGCCACGTCCGAGCGGAAGGCCTTGAGGCCGCACTGCGTGTCCCGGTACTGGCCCAGCAGGAGGGCGTGGGTGGCCAGGTTCACGAGCCGTCCCCCTGCCTGCCGGAGTCGGCCCGCTCTGACCACGTCCGAGGATCCAGCGTGGCGGCGGCTGCCGACGACCATGTCGTGGCCCTCCTCGACCGCCGCCAGCAGCCTCGCCAACTGGGCGGGGGCATAGGCCAGGTCGGCGTCGGTGAACGCCACGGTGCGTCCCGAGGCCGCCTGCACGCCTTCCCGCAGCGCCGCCCCCTTGCCCCGGTTGGCCGGCAGTCGCACGACCACATCGGCCCCCGCCGCCTCGGCCGCCTCGGCCGTGCCGTCGCCGGAACCGTCGTCGGCGACCACGACCTCGAGGTCGTCAGGGTCCAGCACCGTCGCCAGTTCCTCTCGTATTCGGGCCACGGTGCCGGCAATCCGGTCGGCTTCCCGGTAGGCGGGCACGACGACGGAGAGCCGCCTGCGGCCGGGAGCGACAGGGCGTCGGCTGGGTTCGTCCTGCTCCCGCCGGATGACCCGGAAGAGGAGCGTTCGGTAGGCCACGCCGCGGACGAGCGCCGCGGCGGCGACGGCGACGACCTTCGCCGCGATGTCGCCCGATCCCGGCTCGTCGGGTGCCAGCAGGCCGAGCACGAGCACGTCCACCACGCCCGCGCTGAACACCACGGCGAGGAAGAGCCCCGGCGAGCGGATCCAGCGGGCGAACGGATCGTCGCGGAGGGTGATGAGGCGGTGCAGCGGACGGGCGACGAGCGCCGCCGCAGCGAGGGCGACGAGGTCGGCCACGACCAGTGGCCAGCCGGCCCGCCGGAGCACGACGAGGAGGACGATGTCGACCGCCGTGGCAACGAGGCCGACGACCGCGAACCGTCTCAGCCGCTCCCTCACGCGCCCGGACCCTCCGGATCCCCGTCGGAATCGGCGAGGTCGGCCGGATCCGGGACGTCGGCCGAATCGGCGAGTTCGGCGCAATCCGGGTCGTCGTCGGTTCCGATGGAACGTCGGTCGGCCCAGCGGTCCACGGCCCCGTCGACGTCGGGGACCGTGCCGAGGACGTCGTACCAGGCGGCCATCGGCCAGGTGGGTTCCCGCCGCCGCCACAGGACGACCAGCACGACCAGCCCGGTGATCGTCAGCAGGCTGGCCAGCACGTCGATGCCGGTCCGACCGTAGGTGAGCGTGACGGACCCGTCGGTCGGGACGACGACCATCAGGTTGGGAGTGAGCCGCCACGGGCCGTCCGCCCCCTCGACCGACCAGTTCGGGAAGTAGGAGACCTTCACCACGACGGGCACGCCCGTCCGGTCGACCTCGAACGACACCCGGTCGATGCCAGCCTCGATGCCCGAGACGACCACCGGGTCGAGCAGTCGCTGTTCGGGCTCCTCGTCTGCGGCGACCCGTTGCCAGGCGTCGGGGCCGCCGATGGAGCGCTGCACCACGCCGTCGCCCTGCTGGAACACCTCCACCGCCGGGTCCAGCCAGGTCCCGTGGTCCACGTCGGCCCAGGCCGCGGGCTCGAACTCGAGGCCCTCGACCAGCGGTGCCCCGTCCACGAGGAACACGGTCCACGGGCCGCTGTTGGCGACCTCGGTGAACGCCGGGTGGGCTCGAGCCTCGTTGACCGGCTGCTCCGAGAACGCCGCGTAGTACGGCACGCCCAACTGGCGGAGATGCTCCAGGCCCTGTTCGAGGGTGAAGCCCCGGTAGGGCAGGTGCCGTTGGGCCCGCGACGGTGCCGGCGAGAGCTCCGACTGCACCAGGAAGTGGAACGGCGTCGTCGTGGACGACTCGAAGTAGAGGCCCTCCATGGAGCCGACGCAGCCGTCGGTCCACATCGGCACCAGCATCAGCGCCATCGGCGTGCCGTAGCGGGTCAGGTCGCGCTTGTACTCCCACATGAGTCGCCCGCAGCCGTGCTCGCCGGCGACGGCCTCCATGGTGGCGGTGAATGCCCGCAGCTCGTCCCAGCCCCCGCCGCTGGCGTCGCCGGTCCGCTCCTCGTAGCCGCTGAAGTTCCAGCGGGCCCAGGACCGGCCCAGGTTCAGGTCCTCGGTCTCCCAGGCCAGCCAGCGGTAGGCGTTGCCGTCCATCGACCCGCCCGGCAGGGCCCGCAGCGGCAGGCCCAGCACCACGAGCGCGGCGAGGGTGGCGACGACCGTGCCGACCCCGGCGACCGTGCGGCCACCCAGTCCGACCAGTCCGTCCACCAGGCGTCCCAGCAGCCGGAGCACCTCGGCCACCGCCAGGCCCGCCAGCAGGTAGGCGCACAGGTAGTAGGCGGGGAGGATGCGGCCGTTGTAGAGGCGGCCCTCCGGGAGGTGGATGAAGGCCAGCAGCAGGATGACGCCGCTGCCGGCCAGAACGAGGCCCAGCCGCCGCCGGAACAGGATCGAGAGCACGGCGCCCACGAGGGCCGCGATCAGCACCGGCTGCAGGGGCGGGTCGTTGGTGAGGAAGTCGGCGGCCAGCCCGTCCCGGTCCCACAGGTAGGCCCGGAACCGGGTGAGCTTGTGCCAGGCCATGTCGTTGAGGTGGTCGCTTCGCCACCAGAACGGCAGGACCCAGAACGCCGACAACAGGCCGGCCAACGCCCCCATCCCGACCACCCAGCGCAGGGTCGCCCGTCCGGGGCGCAACAGGATGGCCACGCCGGTCGCCACGAGGGCGAAGAAGGCCACCAGGAGGTGGAAGAGTCCGGTCAGGGCGAGCAGCAGCGCCGCCCAGGCCCGGTCGCGGCCGGTCTCGACGCCCCGGACCATGAGGCCGATGTAGACGAGGCAGGCCGGGACCGCCAGGGCGAAGGCGAACTCCCCCGCCATGGTCGACATGAGGTTTCCGCCCATGATGTTGAACGAGCGGTCGAAGACGAACAACAACGTCGACACCGAGAGGAGCGCGGGGCCGGGGAACGGCAGCCCGGACAGGCGACCCAGGGTCCAGCCGGCCACGGGGAGGGCCACGAGGCCCGCCACCGACACCAGCTTGATGGCCATGCCGTAGTGGACGGGCCAGACCAGGACGGACAGGCAGCCCAGTCCCCAGGCCAGCGGTACCCAGCCGCGTGGCCGGCGCCGCAGCACCCGGACCAGGCCGGCGACCGAGAGCATCGACACGGGCAACGCCAGTGGAACCAGCAGGCCGACGTCGACGACGACGACGAGCAGCATCGGGAGGACCATGTAGAAGTGGTAGGCGGGAAAGCCGGCGTACCAGTCGGGCGTCCAGCCGCTGAGTCGGAACCGGGGCAGCACCTCGTCACGGAGGTAGGCGGGCCCCCAGACGTGGGCGCCCAGGTCGCCGCCCGTCGGGGTCGTGCGCCGGAACAGCACGCCGTCGGGGTTCACCATCCAGAGGACGAAGAACGTGGCGAGGGCCACGCAGAACAACGTCACCCAACCGGCTCCCGTCAACCCCAGGCGCCGGCGCGGTGCGTCGACCTCCGCCCGTGCGGCCTCGACCCCGGCCTCGAACCCGGCCTCGACCGTCGCCGGTGCGGCCTCGACCTCGACCGCCGCTGCTTCGGGTTCGGGGCCGGTCACGTCCACAGCAGCACCCCGACCGTCCAGGCGTTGAAGCCGACGTGGGCCCAGATGGCGCGGCCCAGCCGTCCGTCCCGCTGCGCCAGCCAGCCGGCAACCAGGCCGAACGCCACAAGCGCCGGGAACTGCAGCAACTGGAAGTGGACCAGGCCGAACAGCAGCGACGTGGCGACGAGTCCCGGCCAGCGGCCGAGCCGCCGGACGATCGCTCGCTGGGCGAGCCCGCGGAAGAACACCTCCTCGACCACCGGCGCCCCCACGACGACCACGAGCACGAGGAGGGCGACGCCGAGGCCGTCAGCCTTGTCGACCAGGTCGCGCGCCTCGGCCGCCACGTCGAGGTCGTCACGCAGCAGCAGGATCGGGACGTAGATGAGCGGCACCAGCACCGCCTGGGCCAGGACCCCGATGGCGAGGCCCGAGAGCACGTCGCGGCGCCGGAACGCCAGCCCGAGCGCCGACCAGGACAGGTCGTACCGGCTGACGACCCAGAGCGGGACGCCGAACAGTCCCACCCAGAGGGCGGCCTGGAAGAGGGAGATCGCCTCGAGGGGAAGGTCGTCGCCGACCTCGAACCCGCCTGCCGCCATGACCGCCAACTGCACCAGGACCGTGGTGGCCCAGCCGATGCCGAGGCCGGCGAGGACGGGCCGGAGGCCCCAGTCGCCCCCGAAAACGGCCGGACCGACCGGGTCCGCAGGCGGTGCGTTCATCGGCCGAACCCTAGCGAGGGCACCCCCCTCGCCCGCATCGGTCGCCGACGACGAACGGGTCGACCGAGCGCACTGGCGGGGCCCGGCCGGGGACGGCACCCCGTACGATGGGCCCATGAACGAGCGGCGGCCGTCCCCGAGCCCCCGACCCGAGCGCCCGGGCGGCAACGCACGCGGCTGGCCGCCCTGGGGGATCTGGGTGGTGGTCGGGCTGTTCGCCAGCCTCTTCCTGTTCTCCGCCCTGGCCCCGAACGAGTCCGGCGAAAAGGTCGGCTACGACCGGTTCCTCGACGACCTGGCCGTCGGCGCCGTCGTCGACGTACGGATCGACAACCAGTCCGGCCGCATCGACTACCACGACACGGACGGCGGCTCGTTCACCACCACCGGACCCCTCGAGCTCTCGCCCGAGGACCGGGACCTGCTGGACGCCAGCGGGGCTGCTGTCGAGTTCCGCACCCCCGAACCCGGCTTCTTCCAGACCTGGTTGCCGCTGCTGCTGCCGGTCAGCCTGATCATCCTGTTCTTCTGGTGGATCAACCGGCGCGCCCAGGGGCAGATGGGCGGCGTCATGTCGATCGGGCGCTCGCGGGCCAAGACGTACACGACGGAGCGTCCCGGCACGACCTTCGACGACGTGGCCGGCTACGCCGGCGTGAAGCAGGAGATCCGGGAGGTCGTCGACTTCCTGAAGGTCCCGGAGCGGTTCGCCGAGATCGGCGCCCGCGTGCCCAAGGGCATCCTGCTGGTGGGGCCGCCCGGCACCGGCAAGACGCTGATCGCCCGGGCGGTGGCCGGCGAGGCCGGCGTGCCGTTCCTTTCGGTCACCGGCTCCGACTTCATGGAGATGTTCGTCGGCGTCGGTGCCAGCCGCGTCCGGGACCTGTTCGAGTCGGCCCGCAAGATGGGCAAGGCCATCATCTTCATCGACGAGATCGACTCGGTCGGCCGCAAGCGCGGCGCCGGGCTCGGCGGTGGCCACGACGAGCGCGAGCAGACCCTCAACCAGATGCTCTCCGAGATGGACGGCTTCGAGGGCAGCGAGGGCATCGTGATGATGGCGGCCACGAACCGGCCGGACATCCTGGACCCGGCGCTGCTGCGGCCCGGCCGCTTCGACCGTCAGGTCGTCGTCCCGCTGCCGGAACTGGAGGATCGTCGCCAGATCCTCGACGTCCACGTGAAGGGCAAGCGGCTCCACGACGACGTCGACCTCGACCTGGTGGCCCGGGGCACCCCCGGCATGAGCGGCGCCGACCTGTCGAACCTCGTGAACGAGGCCGCCCTGATCGCCGTGCGGGACGGCGAGGAGGCGATCCGCTCCGACCACTTCGAGGGGGCCCGGGACCGTGCCCTCATGGGCCAGAAGCGAGAGTCGCTCGCCATGTCCGACGAGGAGAAGGAGCTCACGGCCTACCACGAGGCCGGCCACGCCCTCTGTGCGACACTCCTCTCCACCGCCGACCCGCTCCACAAGGTGACGATCATCCCGAGCGGCATGGCCCTGGGCGTGACGATGCAGCTCCCCACCGAGGACCGCCACACCTACCGCCAGGACTACCTCGAGGAGCGCCTGGTCATCATGCTGGGTGGGCGCATGGCCGAGGAACTGGTCTTCGAGGTGACCTCGACCGGTGCGGGTGATGACCTCATGAAGGCGACCGAGACCGCCCGACGGATGGTCCGCGAGTGGGGCATGAGCGAACGGATCGGCCCCATGGCGTGGGGCAGCCAGAGCCAGGTGTTCCTCGGCGACGACCTCATGCACAGTCGCGACTACAGCGACGAGACCGCCCACCTGATCGACAAGGAGGTGCAGCGGATCCTGACCGACCAGGAGTCCCGCTGCCGCGACCTGCTCGTCGAGCACCGGCACGCCCTCGACCTCGTGGCCCGGGCCCTGCTCGAGCACGAGACGATCGACGGCGACGAGGTCGCCCGCCTGGTGGCGCTGGCGAGCCGAGGGGCAGACGATCCCGCCGTCGAGGGCCAAGCCTCCGGGCCGGAAGCCGACGACGACGCCGTGGACGAGGCGGCGCCCGTCGAGGACCCCGCCACGGTCGACTGACGGTGGACCGCCTGCTGCTCCTGGTCGTCGTGGCGGCGGCGGCCGGGGCGGTGGCCCTGTTGCTCCAGCGCCGCACCGACCGCACCCCGGTCCGGACCGGGTGGACCGTGCCGGACCAGGTCAGCCGGACCGACTTCGAGCGTCCCGAGGCGCCGTGGCTGGTGGCCGTCTTCACCAGCGCCTCCTGTGAGTCGTGCGCCGGCGTCCTCGAACGGGCACGGCCCCTGGAGAGTGACGAGGTGGCGGTCGTGGACGTCGAGGTCGCGGCGGCACGGGCGGTGCACGACCGCTACGGCATCGACGCCGTCCCCCTGGTCCTCGTCGTGGATGCCGACGGCGTGGTCCGTCACCACCACCTCGGCCCCGTCAGCGCCACCCACCTCTGGGCCTCCCTGGCCGAGGTCCGCCACCCCGGCTCGGTGCCCGACGGCTGCGACGCCGGCTGACCGGGGAGCCACGCGTCACTCAGGAGGGCCGGACGACCGTCCCGGCCCCCGCCACGCCCGACCAGCCCGTCCGGCCCGACGCCCCCACCTCGCGCACGAGGACCGTGACCGGCGCCGAGGACTCGACCTCCACCACACCCGGCGGGAGCGGGACCTCGACGAGGGTTTCCGGATCGAGTTCGAGGGCGGCGGGAAGGGGCCGCTCGGCGTCGGCCTCGGCGTCGGACCCCGGACCGGCCACCACGGCCAGTTGGACCGTTGCGATCCCCGCCCTGGACGGGTTGGCCACGACCAACGTCGCCGTCGCCGATGAGGACGGATCGACGCGCACGCGCCAGGAGGTGGCGGCATGGTCGACGGCAGAACTGACGTCGAAGCCCGGACGGACGGGTTCGCCCGTGTCGTCGCCGGGCAGCCGGTACTCACGCGTGACCAGGGCGGCGGACAGGGTCGGCGCGCCGAACGACCGGACCTCGAGCAGGAACGGACCGGTGCCGTCGAGCCGGCCATCGCCGAGCAGGTCCACGACCTGGCGGCGTCCGGGGTGCAGGACCAGCCGGAACGGCTCGACGAACGCCCCACCCGACACCGGGTGTGGGACCACCTCGAGCTCCACCGCCTCCCCACCGGCATTGAGCAGGACGACCGAGGCGTCCAGGGGCGGCCCGGCGTGTTCGGCTCCGGCGTCCCGGTCGGACAGTCCGGGGCCGGCCAGGAACAGGCGGCCGGCGTCCCCGGGCAGGCCGGGGGTCAGGTCGACGCCTTCCCAGGCGTTCGGGGAGACGCCGTCGCCCGCCAGGAAAAGGGCCGACACGAGCTGCCCGACCCGGACGTCGACGATGGCCGAGACGACCTCCGAGTCGGCGACCCGCTCCCCCAGGTCCAGAGCGACCAGTGAGCGGCTGCCCACGACGATGCCCTGGGAATCGAGCGACTCCCGTCGCCCGAGGTCGCCGACGAGGCGCAGGTCGGCGACGGCGTTCCCGGGGAAGGGGTTGTGGAGCAGCAGCACCGCCGTGGTCCCGGGCCGTTCCGTCGTCGCCCACGGGTGACGCCAGGAGGAGGAGGCCGAGGTCGCACACGGGCCCCGGTCGAGTCCGTTCGACGCCTCGCCGAGGACGGCCTGGTCGACGTACAGCCCCCCCGACGGAGCCTCGACCGTGACGGCGGCGTAGTCGGCCCTGGGCACGAAGGGGTCGGGACGGAACTCGAACGTGGTCCCCGCCTCCACCTGATAGGTCCGGCTCACCCGGTTCCCGGACTCGTCCACGACCGTGATCCGCCCCTCGGCCGGTGAGTCGGTGGGATTGACGAGGGCCACCACCCGGTCAGCCACACCGGCCGCCCGCCGGGTCGGGCCCTCGCAGAACCACAGGTCTGCCGCCGCACCGGCCAGCGACCACTCGGCCACCGCCGTGACGCTCTCGTCCGTCCGCTCCGGCGAGGACGACTCCGCCGCGAAGGCGAAGGCACCGATGAGGAGGGCGACGAGCGTGATGACGGCCGGGGCCCGGACGGCGTTCATCGTTCCAGCCCCGGCCGTGCCCGGCCCAGGTGCGCCCAGCTGGTGGCCAGCACCGCCAGCGCCAGTATCGCCAACTGTCGCGTCCGGGAACCTGTCGAGGTCCGGTCGTCGTCGAGCACGAGTACCAGCCGATCGCCGGCGTCGACCCTCGCGGTCGCCAGGACCGGCGCCCCGTCCTCGACCGGCTCTGCCTCGCCATCGTGGTCCTCGATGCGCCACCAGCCCTCGGGCCCGATCGCCGCCCGGTAGCTGCCGGCGACGACCGTGGTGGCCTCCAGGCGACCCCAGCCGGGTCGGCCCAGGTCGACGGGGACCGCCCGACCCGTGCGGTCGCGGACCACGGCGTGCACCGGTTCCGCGACCGGGTTGGCGAACACGGCCACCGCCCGGTTCAGGCCCTCGACGCGCTCGAGGTCCAGTTGCCGGTGGAGCGACGCGAGCAGGGCGTCGGGCGCCGGCGACTCGACCGCCGTGTAGGGCGCCGCTGCACCCCGCTCGACCACCGCCACGTACTGGACGCCCCATCCGGCGAGCAGTCCGCCGACGCGGCTGGTCGTGCCCGCCAGCAGGGTGCGGACGGCGTCGTGTACCCCGCTGAGTCCCTCACCGTCGACGAGCCGGAGCGGCACCTGGTCGAGCAGGTCTGCGGGTCCGTCCGTCACGGCGAACGCCAGGCCGTCTCCGAGGTCGACGCCCGCCGCCGGCAGGACGGAGGGCTCGCCCAGCCAGAGCACACGCGGGGTCTCACGGCTCCCCTCGATGTCGTCTTCGTCGCCCTCCACCTCGAAGACCGGGACCGCTGCGTCGAGGCCGCGTTCGGGAAGGCCCCACCGGCCGTCCAGCGAGGACGCCACCACCGGTGCCACCGCCAGCAGCAGCGCCAGCGCTGCCAGCGGCGGAAGGGCATGGCGCCATCCGAACGCCCGGTCGAGGACGCCGACGCCGATGGCGGCAGCGCCCACGGCTGCCGCCCAGGCCAGTCCCAGGGCCGCGGGGACCAGCACCAGTTCGGCCGCCGGCATCGGCCCCGCCCACCAGCCCTGGTCGAGCACCCACGCCAAACCGAAGCCGCCGGCGGCGACCATCCAGGACCGGACGACGAGGGCGAGGCGCCACCCGTCGGCGGTGAGGAGGGCGATGGCGGGGATGACCAGGAGCGCCCATCCCAACCTGCCGGCGACGAACGTTCCGGTGTCGAGCCGCAGGATGGCCGCCGCGCCGAGGTCGCCGGCCGGCCAGTGGCTGGGATCGACGAAGGCCGCGGCGAGGTCGCCGTCCGGAAGGCGGTCGAGGCGCGGCAGGTGCAGGAGGGACGCCACCACACAGGCACCGAAGGCCACCAGGAGCAGCCGGGGCACCCCGGCGGGGCTGCCCGCCAGCACGCTGCCGACCACCAGTCCTGCGAGGACCACCCCGCCGAGCACCGCCGTCGAGGGCTCGACACCCGCCGCGGCCGCCACGACGAGTCCCCCCACGAGCACCTCGCCCCAGAGTCCGCCGAGGCGTGCGCCGGGCCCCGGCACGCCACCCCGACGGCCGTAGGGAACGACCCCCTGGGCGATGGCGAGGCGCTGGGCGACCCAGGGCAGGACGGCGTAGGCGGCCAGGGGGGCGATCCGGCCCTCTGCCAGCGCGTTGTACGGCACCGGCACCGCCAGGTAGGTGAGCACCGCGACGGCGCGCGAACGTCCCCCGCCGATGGGGCGGACCAGGCGCCACACGCCCACCGCCCCGAGCGGGAAGGCCGAGAGCACCGCCGCCGCCAGGAGCACCTCGCTCCCCCACGGGAACGGACCGTCGAGCAGGCCGAGCAGGGCGAATCCCTCCGTCGGAGGTGCGTCCACCCCGGTTCCGGACGGACGCCACCCGGTCCACCACGACCGGGCGAGGTCGAGCGCGTCGTCCGGCAGGGCCTGAAAGCGACCGATGGCCGGAAGACCCCGGGTGAGCAGGTGCCGCGAGCCGAACCCCAGCACAGCGGCGCCCAGCAGCAGCGTGATCCCACCCGGACCGAGCAGCGCCGACCACAACTGGTGGAGTCGCAGCCGCCCCGGTGCCTCGGCTCCGGTGCCGACTGAGGCCCGACCCGTGACCGCCCGGTGGAACGACCGGTGCGGAACGTCGTGTCGGACGTAGAGCCGTGTGTGGTCGCTGCCGAAGTGGCCGGCGATCGTGGCACGGCGCTCCCGTGCCGAGGCCAGGCGCCGGAGGTTCCAGGGCCAGGCCGCCAACAGGCCCCGGACGTGCCGGAAGCGGCCGACCAGGAGCCCGTAGAGGGCGCCGAACACGGTCGCCAGTGCGAGCTCGACGAGGGCAATCGACCGCTGCACGGGGTCCTGGTTGACGAGCGTCATCCGGAGCCGGTGACGGGGATGCAGACGCTGGGGATCGGTGCGGCGGCGACGGGTGCGACGCCCTCCCACGCTGCGGCCGACGGCGGTCGGCGCGGTCACGACCGCGGCACCGACGAGGCGGGAACGCCAGCAGAGGTCCAGGGCGCCGTCGAGGAAGCGGACCTCCGGGTCGAAGCCACCCACGGCCTCGAACAGGTCCGAACGGACGAGGACCGCCGACTCGGCGCAGGCGAAGACCTCCCGCTCCTCGTCGTACTGGCTCTGGTCCAACTCGCCCGACTCGAAGCGGGGCACGCCGCCGCCGTAGCGATCGACCCAGCACCCCATGTCCTCGAGGTACCGGGGGTCGGCGCCGTCGAGCACCTTGGGGCCCACGACACCGGCATTCACCTCGAGGGCGCACTCGACGAGGCGACGGACGGCCGTCCCGTCGAGCACCAGGTCGTCGTGCATGAAGAGGTGGAAGGCGGCACGGCGCTCCCGCCCCCGCACCACGTTGGCGGCCGCACCGAATCCGGGTGTGTTCGGCGCCTCCACGACCTCGGCCCAGGGCAGGATGCCGGCGACGCGCTCGGCCAGCCCCGCCCGGTGGCCCGCGTCGACGACCAGCACCTCGAGGTCATGGTGGTCCTGGACACCGACGGCAGTGAGGACCTCTTCGAACCAGTCGCCCGGGTCGTGGGCCACGAGGACGAGACCGACGAGCGGGGAGGGGGAGGTCGCCCGGGGACCGGCCTCCCCACCCGCCGTGGCCGGATCGCCGGCGTCCTGCCGGCCGTCGCTCGGGTCGGTGTCCACGGAACCCGGACCCTAGTCCCGGGGGCATCGGCCATCGGCGCAGGCGGACCCGCCGTCTAGGGTGCTGCCGTGCTCCCACCCGACCCCTGCCGACGCCCATGAGGGCACTCGTCACCGGAGCCTCCGGCTTCGTCGGACGCCACCTCGTCACCCACCTCGAGTCGTGCGACGACGAGGTGGTCGGCAC
>LUMD01000257.1_pt1 | contig 17775 bp, 16 predicted proteins | sample 729651 | NCBI WGS metagenome assembly LUMD01 (sample SAMN03860272, study PRJNA289734) | marine metagenome | biome: seawater column; feature: ocean; material: water; isolation source: Red Sea water column Station 34 - depth 258m | place: Saudi Arabia: Red Sea | collected 2011-10-15 | depth 258 m | reverse complement strand
CATATGGTCAGAGACTCTAAACTTTTTTGGCCGTGGTACAACCGCACCATTTCTGGAATTATTAAAGGAGACGCTTATTTGGAAGAAACTCAATTGGATATTGAGGTCACTGAATTTATAAGATCGAACAGCTTTTGGCAAACCACCACAGCGGACCAGTTGAAATACCCAATTAAAGATTCCATATTTGAGATTGAGTGCCCTATCCTGATCTTCGGTCGACACTTACATCCATTGGAGAGTGTCTACACAAAGATTGCTCACGACATAGAAAATGCCGCCTATCATTCTTTAAATCATAATCCCAAATCTTGGGGTTCTGCTATTTCAGAATTTATCACATAAGATAGACGTAGATTGCATTTAGTTACTTGTTATCCATTGTTTTTTTAGTCAGACTTATAGATTAACTCTATTCTGGTCAAAGGAGTCTCCATGGCAGTAAAGATTGGACCAATAAAATTAGCTGAAGGTATTTCTAGGTTTAATGCCATCACATATTTATATGCTTGCATTATTTGTATTGGGATTCTTGCCGGCTTAAATTTCATCCAACCTTATATCCTGAGTGTGGTTTTAGACATACCTAGGTCAGAACAAGGAACCTTAAGTGGAAGTCTGGCATTTATGCAGGAAATTATTGCCATTGTTTTGGTCTCCTTCTTCGGTGTTTTGTCTGATCGAATTGGACGAAGACCGGTCATGGTATTTGGAACTATGGTTGTCGCCTTAGGCTTCGCTTTATTTCCTTATGCCTCAAGTATCAATGAATTGTTTTTTTATAGATCGGTGTTTGCAGTGGGTGCTGCTGCATTATCTTCAGTGCTAGCCATTATTGTGAACGATTACCCTACTGAAAAATCAAGAGGTAAATTTGTCAGTCTGCATTCAGTTCTAAATGCAGTTGGTGTTGCTGTTTTTGCAGCTTTTCTAGGGCGATTGCCAACCATATTTACAAGCATGGGTTATGACCCGGTAGCAGCAGGTCGATATACGATGCTATTTGTAGCTGCAGCAGCGTTTCTTTCTGGAATTATATTTGCAATTGGTCTAAAAGGAGGAACACCAGAGAATTTAGGTGAAAAACCAACTTTTAAGCACTTGGTTGCCACGGCCATCAGATCCATCAAAAATCCTAGAATCTCTTTGGCTTTTGCGGCAACTTTGCTCGCTCGTGCCGATGTTTCAGTTAATGGAATTTTTATTTCACTTTGGGCTGCAACCAGTGCAGTTGATCTTGGAATTACCACTGGGGAAGCCTTTAAACAAGTTGTGCCACTCATTGTGGTTACAAATCTTTTAAGTATCCTTTGGGCCTTTCTCTTTGGCTCAATGATTGATCGAATCAATAGAGTAACTGCAATGGTGATTGCCATGGGGCTTGGTGTGATCGCATATGGATCAATAGTTTTTGTAGACACTCCTCTCAATTATTCTTATTTACCCATTTTTATTTTAATTTCTGCCAGCGCTATTGGCACTGTAATCGCCACAGGAAGTTTGATTGGTCAAGAAGCCCCGGTAAGAGAAAGAGGCAGTGTCATTGGGGTGAGCGCATTCTTTGGAGCCTGCGGAATCCTAATTGCTTCCTCGGTAGGTGGATTATTATTTGATGCGTTCGGCCCTAAAGGTCCGTTCCTGCTGATCTGTTCCGCTCATGCAGTAATCCTTGGTGGTGCGGTGTACGTGAGAATTAAATCCCCAGGGGATTTTTATGGCTCTGAGCAATCCAATTAAAAAAGAATACTCTGATACTTCAGGAGGGCAATGTCATTTCAGATACATGGAAGGCGTGGGTACACCTATTGTGTTTTTACACCAAACACCCAGTTCTTCACTGATGTTTGAAGCAATTATGCATGAACTTAAAGGCATGCAAATGTTTGCCATAGATACCCCTGGATTTGGGCAAAGTTTCGACCCTGATCATAACCCATCAATCAGTGAATACTGTGACTGGTTAATTGAAGCTTTGAACTATATTGGCTTAAAAGAATTTCACCTTTTTGGTCATCATACTGGCGCCTCAATGGCCTTACAAATTGCTTGTGATCAGCCTAAAAGCACACACTCCTTAACAATGGTTGGACCTTTTTTAGCTACGCATGAAGAGAAACAAGAAATGAAAAAAAATATTAGCTCCGACTGGAGTCCTAAAAAAGACGGCTCTCATTTGCAAACAGTCTGGAATTTAACAGGAGAAATTCTGGGTGCTGCTAAGAATCTAAATCTTAGACACCGTGAAACAATAGACGCACTTAGGGCGCATCATTCAGCTAAACAAATTCATGAAGCAATCTGGCAACACTCAGATATAGAGCTATTTAAAGAAATAAATTGCCCCAGTTTAATTATGTGTGCGCCTGACGATGTAATGTTTCCTTTCTTTAAGCGTGCAGAAACCATTAACAAAGATACAATCTCAAAAGAAATTAAGGGAAAAAATTTAGAATTGGATCTTGATACAAAAACAATTGCAGACTATTTTAAGATCTTTATAGATCAAATTTAGAAATCAATGATTGATAGTAATATAGGGATCAAACTTTCTTCACTAACCAGTTGGTTGGTGTTTATCATTTTTATGGTTATTTTTGTCAATATGTCTTTCGCTCCCAGGGTTCCTACCGAATCTATAGAAAGGCAGATACTAACTAACTTTCATCTCGTGGTGGGCTCGTTACTACTTGTTTTAAGTTTTTTCAGAGTCTACCTATGGGTATACTGCCCACCTCAAAACAATCATAGGTTGTTACCAGATCATGAGTTTACTCAAGTTCATATATTACAATTTATGCTCTATATCACTTTTGTTGCACAAGGTATTTCAGGAATCTTAACAGCCTGGTCGGATGGAATAATCTTATTTCTTCCAGGAGCTGACAATGTAAATCATTCAGTCTGGATGACCTCAGGTTACCTGCACAGTGTTTTTGGTTTCTTTTATATCGGTCTTATTTTATTTATTATTCTGTTTAGAATTTATCATCTAATTCGATACAGAGTACTGAGTATCAACGTATTTGCCTAAGAGATATGCGAAACTATTTTACTAATGCAAGAGGAAGACACTGGTTATTAGTAATCATTTTATTTGCAACCTCCGCCTATCTCCCTTACCTAATATTTGGGGCTTATCCCTTTGCTAAGAAGGTTAATCTTGGACAAGATGAGATCAATAACATTGTTCAGGAGTTAGACCTACCCGATTACTACCAACTCTATAATGATCAGTTGACAGACGCAGAAAAATTATTGGAAAAAGCAGCTTTTGATGAGTGGGAAGGAGGAAAATGCAGGTTTTGCCACGCTGTAAAAAAAGACGATCGCGACAGAATGGCGCCAAGTCTCTATAGAATACTCGGTAGACCAGCAGGAGTGTCTGTAAACTTCACCTATTCTAAACCTCTAATAGAAATGCGAGACAATGGATTAGTCTGGACACCGGAGACAATCGATGCTTTCATTACAGACCCAGAGAGTTTTATTCCTGGTAATAGGATGCGTGTAACAGGGATAAAAGATCCTAAAACCAGAGAACTGATAGTTAATTATTTAATTCGAGAATCTAACTAAGGGAGATAATAATGGGGATAACATTTGAGACCGAAATAAATTTTCAATCCAATACTTGGAACAGAGACGCTTGGGCCAGAATTCAAGCGGACCTGGACTCTGAGAAACAATCAATTTGCTATACCACAGGACAAATATTAGGCGTCAAACCTGGAGAGGCAGTCAAAGAGCTTTGTGGATTTGAGACCTTTTTATGCACTAGATTAATGCCAAGAGCTGAAGACGGAAGCATAAGGCGACTCAATAAAGAGGTCATTTTTTATACGGATTCAAGAACAGGACAAATGATTGATGAATGGACCAACCCCTGGACAGAGGAAGTGGTAAAAGTAGTGCATGTGGCTAATGACCCTTTCAATTACACTATTTCAGAGTGGCTTATTCTTGCGCCAGAAGACTTTGGAGGAGGAAAAAAAGGAGAACCAAGGAAGATTCCCTTAATTTTTCCTTGGAAACGAGTCGGTGACATTATCACTCTTAACACGGATATGCATCTCTATTATCCGAACGCTTTACAACCCGATAAATGGGTTAGAGAATCGTCAGGACCTATGGCACAAGTCTCAGAAATGATGAGGTACTTTGTCTCGGCTCAAGACTTAGAAAACCCAGAACTTACTTCAGTCCATTTTACAGGGACTTGGAACAGGATTACGCCATGGCTTCCATGGATGCTGATGGGGCAAACACCTGGGCATTGCTTGTATATGAGTACAATGATTAAGTCAGATAACATCGATATTATTCCGCAACATGTGAGAGATTTTTCAGAAGAAAGGTATCCCGGTATGCTCTCAGCTCCTACAGAAGATTATGGTCCTAGTATCTCTAGTCTCGAGTACTACTCAAGAGAACAAACACCGGCACCTCCTTTAGAAGATTAAGCAGGATTTTGAAATCGGTCGTTGTATTTGGATCGACGGGCAGAACCGGCATGGCTCTGTGCAAACAGATCACTAAAAAAGGATACGATCTTTATGCGATGACAAGATCGAACAAGAACAGTCTCGAGCTTGAATCAATGAAAGCCAATATTATGCATGCCGATGCCTTGGCTAGGGATCAGGTAGCCAGCGTTTTAGCAAAAATCGATAATCAATCCACTGTGGTCAGCTTAGTTGGTGGCCAAAGCGCTGACTTGGCTGTTCGTTCTGACTTTCCTGCGAATAAAAACATCATTGAGGTTAGTGAAGAATTAGGTTTTTCTCGCTTCATATTTGTAACTGCTATAGGCGCAGGAGAAAGCAAGCCTCAGCTACCGGATATGCTGAAACCCTTTTTAGGGGCAGTTACCGAAGAAAAAACTAAAGCAGAAAATGTGCTTAGATCTAGCAATTTGAAATACACCATAATAAGACCAGGACAATTAACCAACGAATCGGCAACAGGAACGGGGATATTAACCGAAGAGTGTGTTCTCGGCAACATGGCCAGAGAGGATTTAGCCAGCATGATTTTAAAAGCTATCGACGATGATTCAACCATTGGTAGAATCTATTCTACCCTAGATGAGAACAAGGATCTGGATTTCAGTTGGATGCAAAATAGATAATGGATTTGGACACAAACTTACAACAAAAAAACGTCTATCCCTCTAACTCTAGAGCTTGGTATGCTGTGGTTATTTTAACCATGGCCTACGTCGTCTCATTTCTTGATCGACAGCTATTATCTTTGGTCGTCCAAGATGTGAAAGCTGATCTCGATCTGAGCGACACCCAAGTCAGTCTCCTTTTGGGTTTTGCTTTTGCCTTGTTCTATACCACCATGGGAATCCCCATAGGCCGCCTAGCAGATAAAAAGAGTAGGCGCGTGATTATTGGTGCTGGTATCACCTTTTGGTGCTTAATGACGGCCGCCTGTGGATTGGCTAAGAATTACACCCAACTGTTCCTAGCAAGGGTTGGGGTTGGGGTTGGTGAAGCCACTTTAAGCCCAAGCAGTTTATCGATGATCAGTGATTACTTCCCAAAAGAAAAAAGAGGAAAAGCCGTAGGTTTCTTCAATATAGGGGTCTCTGTAGGATCAGGAATCGCCTTAATTGTGGGGGGTCAAATAATTGCTTATGTGGCTAATTCGCCACCGTTGGTTCTGCCTTTTTTTGGTGAAATTTTCGCTTGGCAAGCCTTGTTTTTATATGTCGGTCTTCCAGGTCTAATTGTTGCTGCTCTCATGATCACCGTTAGAGAACCTGAAAGAAAAGAAAAAATCACAATTAAAACCGAGTCCGGGGAAGAAACCGAAGAAGTTTCTATTAAAGAGACCGTTCAATTCCTTCTCGAACGAAAACAAGCCTACGGGTGGCTGTTTCTCTCTATGGCTTGTTCGGTACTTATTGGTTATGCATTTCTTTCATGGATGCCTGCGATGTATATCAGGAGTTATGACATTGGAATTGATGTGATTTCGGTTTGGCTGGGTTCTGTGTTCTTAATCGCTGGACCAATAGGTGCCATCTCAACCGGTTGGCTGGGTGATTACTTGTTGAAAAAATGTGACAAAGGTGCACACCTTAAGCTCTTTGGCTACACCATGATTATACTAACCATTACAGCCGCTTTGGTGCCATTAATGCCGTCCTATCAAACCGCGACCTTTATGTTTGTTCCACAGTGTTTAGTCGCAGCCGGTCAAACAGCTCTAGCCCCCTTGGCTATAGTGAATATCACTCCGAACCAAGTCAGAGGCCAAGTTGTCGCTATCTATTTTTTTGTAATCAGTATGACCGGCTACACTCTAGGCCCAACCAGTGTGGCCTTGTTGACTGATTATGTTTTCCAAGATGAAGCACTAATCACCTACTCCATCTCTATAGTTTCATTGGTTGTCGGAAGTCTAGGTGCCTTTGCAGGATTTAAGGGAGTGAAACACTATAGAGAATATTTATCTGAATCGGATTATAACTAAGAGACAATCGACTGTTTGAAAAGTGACTCTATAGCCTGATCACTGAGCCCCATTTCCTTGAGTATCTCCTGGGTATGTTCACCAACTTTTGGGACCTGCTGATAAACATCAAAGCGGCGGTCATTCATTTCAATTGGCATTGCAGGTAATTTGGTTGAACCGCCATCAGGAATATCAATTGTTAATAGGCCTCCTGACTCATTTAAATGAGGGTCATCAAAAAGATCTTCGGGTTTGCTGATTGGTGCAAAGGGCAATCCGGTTTCATCTAGCTTGTCCATTAGTTCCTGCTTTGTGAATGTTCTGAAGAGCTTTTGAAGCTTGGGAATTATGATGTCTCTCTTGTCCACTCTACCGCTATTCAGATTCATCTGCTCGTCCTCTGTAAACTCGATGAGGTCAAAGGACTTACAAAAACTTTTCCATTGACTATCGCTGACAACACCGATAAAGATTTGTTCAGCGTCTTTGGTTTCAAAAATATCATAGACAGCCCAAGCTGCTATTCTCACTGACATTGGAGGCGGAGCCTCACCGGTGGTGGCAGTTTGCGCCATATGCTGTCCCATAAGATACACAACATTTTCATAGAGCGAACTGGTAACTTTTTGGCCTTTCTGAGTGTTTTGCCTCTCTTGTAAAGCCGCCAAGATGGCGATAACGCCAAACATACCTCCCATAATATCGATTACCGAAGATCCGGCTCTTAGCGGCTGACCTGGTGGTCCTGTCATGTAGGCAAGCCCGCCCATCATCTGAGCTACTTCATCCAATGCGGTTCGATGTTGATAAGGACCGTTGAGAAAGCCTTTCGCCGAACAATAAATTAATCGGGGATTAATGGTTTCTAATTCCTGAGGACCAAAACCGAGTTTTTCCATAGCTCCGGGTCTAAAATTTTCAATGAAAACATCGGCATTTGATAACAACTGTAAAACCACTTCCTGACCCTCTGGGGTCTTAACATCCAAGGCAATACTTCTCTTATTTCGATTGTAAGTTAGGAAATACCCAGAACCTGCTTTCTTTAATTTTCTAGTTTTATCCCCCGTGACCGGTTCTATTTTTATCACATCAGCACCTAAATCACCGAGAATCGCTCCAACAGCTGGTCCCATGACCATGTGAGTCATTTCTATCACTTTTATACCCGATAAAGGGCGTAATGAATCATCCATAATCAAAGCCACATAATTTAGGAAGAATATATTACTATTCTAAAGGATATTGTGTTTAGATATCACACAAAATCATTCGAGCATTATGAGCAAACAAACTGAAATTGAAGCAGCTATTTTTAGAAGATTAGTGGACCATCTCAAAAATGATCCTGAAATACAAAACATTGATTTAATGAACCTTGCTGGCTTTTGCAGAAACTGTTTAAGTAAATGGTACACCGAAGAAGCCACGGCGTTAGGAGAACCAATTGATGAAAACACAGCCAGAGAACTAATCTATGGGATGGACTATGGCGAATGGAAAAGGAAGTACCAAAAGCCGGCTACTGAAGAACAACTCGAAGCCATGCAAGCTCGACAGAAAAAATGAGCCCAGAGCCAAAATTTGGTATTGATAAAGTCGTTCTTATCTTGGGTTTAGTGATTTATGGCACAGGGTTCTCATTGCTTTATATAATTTTTGCGCCCTTATCTCGAAGCATTGGTCTGTCAACCAACCAGTTTGGAATATTGATTGCTATCTCGAATGTCGCTCTTGTCTTTTCTTCCTATTATTGGGGCAAGAGAAGTCAAATCGTAGGGCGAAAAAGGGTTTTTATTATCGGTTTGTTTTCCTATGCACTGGCCTACTCGCTTTTTGCCTTCGGCATTCAAATTGGAATTTGGAAACTACTGGAACCGCTTTATCTTTTTATGATGTTGTTTGTGATTCGATTGATCTATGGTGCCTTAATCGGTGGTATTCAACCGGCAGCTGTCGCCTACATGTCTGATACCACTGAAGCTTCTGATCGTACACAAGGGATGGCATTAATTGGCATGGCCTCAGGTATTGGAACCATGATAGGACCAGTCATTGGTGGTGGATTGGCGTTTCTTCACCCCTTGTTTCCAATGTATTTTGGTGCATTGATTGCTGTGGGGGGCGGTTTTCTGGCCATGAAGTATCTAAAGCAAACTGTGATAGAACCCATTGCTGAAGTTCAAGGAACATTAAAATTCCATGACAACAGAGTTTTTCCATACCTTCTTGGTTGGATGATTGCATTCCTAGTCTTTACTAGCACACAAGTAATTGCAGCATTCTTTATTGAAGATCAATTGGGGGTGACAGGTCAGAGTGAAATTATAAAAGCCACGAGCATCTCATTACTTTCGATGGCGCTCACGACCACTTTTATGCAAGCAGTGGTATTGCAAATTGTTAAGCTCACACCCGAATTACTTTTAAGAATTTGCTTTCTAATTTTTGGTGCCGTCTTGGTCTCTATTAGCTTTATCAGTACTTTAACTCAATTCTATCTTGCTTTTTGTGGCATAGGAGTCGCATTCAGTATGATCACACCTGGGTTAAATTCAGCAGCAACATTAAGTGTCAAACCATCCGAGCAAGGAGAAGTGGCAGGACTTCTAGCTGGAGCACCGGTTGTTGGCATGATCTTTGGGCCACCCCTTGGTGCTTTTTTATACAACGTGGATCCAACATATCCGTTCTATTACGGAGGGCTAGTCGCAATTATTTTAGGTGTTTATTTCCAGTTTATTAAAGTTAACGAGAAAAAAAATTAGTCAGGTTTGCTTTGCTTCGGTAAACCCATCAGAAGCCTGTTCAGATTTTTCGTCCTTTCGCCAAATTTGTCTTGGTCCGTAACCGTCTTTTCGTAGAAAATGTTCCGTGTAAACAATCCGATCCGGATCTAACCTCATAAGTTGATACGGTGGAGGATTATCAAAACCGGTATTAATTTCAGCCGCCGATGCCTGCCATCTAAAAATCGTCATACCGTATTCCCAGTCAGAGGTACCAGGATCTAATATTTCAGCGTTACCAAATAATTGTGCACCTTGTGCAACAACCCAACCTGCCATTGGATTTGCAACCGCCAAAGATACTCTGGGGTCGCGCTGCATTGCCTTTAGTTTTGGGCTCCCTGGTTGAGGTAATACGTATATCGTAAATTTATCGGCATAAAATTCTAAAGGGCTCACAATGGGTCCTTTGAGACCCAAGGTTCCCAACATGCCTAGATTCGTTAACGTCAGAGCTCGCTGAATCCGATGTTCTAACATTTCTCTTGGAAGCGGTTTGGTTGTCCAAGGTATCTCATCCAACCAGGGGTGTGCATTACTCATTTGATTCTCCTATCTTTTTGTGGCGCGCCCGGAGGGATTCGAACCCCCGACCACCTGGTTCGAAGCCAGGTACTCTATCCAGCTGAGCTACAGGCGCACTTTCTTATTATATATGAGAAAGTATGGGAAAACTTCTCGCCTTATTTCTCCAAAGCTCCTGACCTTCTTCGGGGCTAATCTTTTCAAAACGTAATTGATCTCCGGGTCTTAATTGCCCAATCAGTGAACGATCAATTTTGGCCACTTGAAAAATTCTAGGGTATCCGCCCAGAGTTTGTGCATCTGGTCCCAGTATAATCGGCTGTCCATTGGGTGGGCATTGGATGGTACCTGGAAACATGGGTGAACTGATCATTTGACCGTGTTCCTCAATTTCAAGGGGAGCACCATAAAGCCGGATGCCCATTCGGTTGGAATCATTATCGATGATAAATTCGTGTTCCTCAATTGCCTGCTTTGATTGACCAACAAGACGATTGTATTCAGGTCCTTCGGTAATTCTGATTACCCAAGATGGGCCGTAATTTGTCGGCAAGCTAGATTCTGGTTTCATCGATGGATCTAACTCATAACCTCTCTCTTCAAAACCAATACAATCACCTTTCTCGATTATCCTGCCTTCAAACCCTCCGAGTTTAGACGGGAGATAAGTCGAAACACTGTCTAAAAATTCATTCGCAGTTATGTTGTCTGAAAAAGCCAAATAAGACCGGCAACCATGCATTGCTCTCCCAATCTCAACCAGGCTTCCCGCATCAGCATTGATAACGGTTTCATGCGGAACCTGAGTGCCATTAATTTTAAGCTTCATGACTGCACCGGTAATCACTAAGCGCTGAGAGGCATGTAATTTAAATTTAGGTCCAACAAATGTGAACTCCAGTAGCGCTGAGTTTATTCTTTTTCCAATCAAAGCATTGGCCAAAACTGCTGACTCTGGATCGGCAGCCCCGGACAACGGCACACCCATGTTTCTTGAGTGCCTTCTACCAAGATCTTGAATCGTGGTCATCACCCCTGAGGAAATAAATTCAATGCCGCTCACTTCAATTCCTCAACATTGCCTTGAAATCCAATTTTGTGATTTCCTCAAAATTTAATCTCATACCAGGCACAATTAAAAAGGGGTCAGTTTTCGTGAGGTCAAATAATGTCATCGGTGTTCTGCCAATTATCGACCATCCTCCAGGTCCTTCCAGTGGATAAATACCTGTTCGATTATTAGCGATCCCTACGGACCCCTCAGAGACAAACGGTCTAGGACTGCTCAACCGAGGCAGCTTTATTTTTTCTGATAAATCTCCTAAATAAACAAACCCCGGTGTGAACCCAATCATTTTTACTTCATAATTTCTATGGCAATGCTCATTAATGATCTGCTGTCTTGTGAGCCCTGTACTCGTGGTTACCTGCTCAATATCAAGAGCAAACTCATCGTCATAACAAATAGGGACGGTCACAGACTGCTCGAACTTACCGACGGTTGAAACATCTAGGGATCCGAGCAAGCTCTGTATCTCTTCCTTGACCCCTGCTCGATCCTGAGTTAAAGGGTTAAATTGTATGACCAAAGAATTCTCCCCTGGGATCGCACCAAGATTGGTTCGAAGTTGAAGAATATGCTGTGAGAACTGCCAGAAGAAATAGGGGTCGTTGTCTTTCTCTTCTTTAAATGCAACCCGGATAAAATCCTCACCAAAATCATCAATCCGAAAAAGAGTCTGACTAGCCATAGTATTTAAAATTGACGCCCTCAGACTCAAAATAGACTGATTTATGGCAATCTGTCTGGCTTGAGAAACCCGTTCCTCAATCGAGTTAATCAAAGCACTGGGATCGCTTCTCTTGACCAAGGATAAGTTCGATCGATAGCGTCGGTCGACAAAAGCTTCCGAAACGAAGGGGAGTCCATGTTTTTGGCAAACCTTCGCTGTTGCAGAGCCATACGGACCCACGACATTGAAAAATAAATCATTCTCCTTGATGACCGAAATAAACGCTTCACTTAATTCTGTGCTCTGAGCAACATCATTGTAAAGTTGACCGTGCAATTTTATGTGTCTGACTGCAACTTTTTGTTTTTTAGCAATGTTTATAAACTCGGTAATTTGTGAAGATAAAGCGTCCTTGAGATCTACAATTGAAATCTCTATGGATCTTCTGCCAAAGCCTTCCGTATCTGGGTAAGACGGATGAGGACCCACTGCAACTCCGAGCGTACTTGCAGCAGAAATAATTTTTAAAATGCTGGACCGATCACCTGCATGACCTCCGCAGGCGATACTACAAGAGGTAATTACACCAAGAAGTTTTAACTCCAAATCGAGTTCATTGTCATTGTTAAACTCACCTAAATCAGCGTTTAGATCCATAACTTTTGTATCCTTTTTCTCTGGTCTTATTCTATACGATCAGATGTTATGACGTTTAAATTATCGTATCTTGAACAGGAGAGTTTTTTCTCACATTAAGTATTTTTTAAGGGAATAAAAAATCAGGTTTGCGCAAAAGTTGCTTGTGATAAATAAATTCGTGTTAATTTAAAAAATCTACTTATAGGACATATCTTGTTTTAGCTATTTTTTCATTTTTATTATTTTTCATGAACTTATAAATATCTCTTAAACTAAAATTATTGAGCTTATAGGACAATAAAAATTTTTAAAAAAAAAGTTTATTTTTTTATGTCAAAAAATCTTGAAAAAAGATTAGTTGAAAGTAATATCTTAACCATCTCTTAGAGACCGATCTGGAAGTAACTTAAGATGCAGAAAGAAGAGTGGAAAAGAGAAAGAGACCTCAAGGGTGAAAGCGAATCGGGGAGAATAAGTTAACGACAAAGGAGAACCGATTCCCACCAAGTCCGAAAAGAGATGTCGGGCAAGGAGCTGAAGAAAAAATCTCGCTTCAGACACCCCAAGGACTCGACTGAGAACAGAGCTTCGGCTCTGTTTTTTTTTACCTTTTTGCAGATTTAAAAGCCCTAAAACCTGTGTAGGACAATAAGGCGGCAAAAGGCAGAGCAACAATAGTCGCTGCAAACGATGACAGGCCTAACAACACCACACCCGATGCTGCAAACCAACTGCCCATGACCTCACCGGCTCTGGCTAGAAAGGTGTCCATGAAGACAGTGGATTTGTATCGTTGGTGAGTACTCAGGTATGTAAACAAAGTTTCTCTCGCGGGTTTGCAAAGCGCGTACTCAAAGGTTCTCAAGACACACACCACAAATAAAACAGTCATTATCTCAGGGTACGCCTCGTAAAAGATAAGAGCTAAGGATAAGATAAGGCCGTAACTGACCAGGATAAATCCGACACCCAGTTTTCTAAAAATAAGCGAAGTAAGAAAGAATTGAAAGAACAAGGTCAAAGGCGTCACAATTTGCTCTATTCTTGCAAAAAAACCGGTTCGCTCACAAGGATCTGTCGACCAATCTTGAACAATGCTTAAAGCGATCATCCAACCGAAAGTCATCAACGCTGTCCACAACACCATGTAGAGGCTTAAATTTCCTAGGATGGACCCTCGAAGAGGTATTAATAAAGAACTCGCACCTGTAGCTGTTGACGCATCTTCATTTGAAGAAGGTTGTTCTTCAGCAATCCTGGCTTTGAAATTAATGCTGAGAAGGATCGCTATCGTCAGCCCTAAAATAGAAATCAAAATCAGCGAGAACGGCCCCCAATCAGACATGGAAGAAGATCCGCAAACCTCCACTGAGAAATAACGAGCAATCGAAGACCCGCTAAATGCCCCAAGAGAACCTCCGGCACTGATAATTCCAAAGTACATCTTTCCTTGTTCGCTGGTGAAATGGTTGATCATCGACACCCAGAAAATAGAGACCACAAAGAAAGAAAACACGTTACACCAGATATAGAAGGCTTTGGCTATGAAAACTTTGGCTTCGCTATCCAGCGTCACCCATCCGAGAAAAAAACAAAGCAGGTTAGCTATAAAAAACAGATAGGTATAGATGACCACTCTGTTCCGATCAATGTTAGACACCAACCATGAATAAATAGGGTTGGCAATCAGCATAATCAAAAGCACAATTGAGAGAAGCCCAGGGAGATTCTCTAATCCTGCTTGGACTGCCATTTCATTCCTGACAGGTCTAATGGAATACCAAGAGCCAAGAACGAAATAAAAAAAGAAGAACGCTTTGAGTATCGAACCAAGGTCCTCTCTCGGTAATTGAAAAAAACTTATTTTCTCTTTTATGGATTGCATACGATCTCTAAGGGATCATTTATTGTTGGTAGTTTACTATAAATATTGACGACAAGCTTAGATGGTCTCCATAATTACAATTGTCGAGGATCCGAAACTCATTGCCTTTAATCGAAACCTAGGAAGTTCTTTAGGGATCGATAATATAAAATCCAAAGACACTCTAGCTGCAACTTTCTCTGGAAACGAGCTGCCTGCAGGCGCTGATCCGATCGCTTTAGCATACGCTGGTCATCAGTTTGGTAATTTCGTTAATCAACTTGGTGATGGAAGAGCTGTACTTCTTGGAGAGGTTGTTAACAAAGATCAGGAACGATTTGATATTCAACTCAAAGGCTCTGGCAAAACAAGATTCTCCAGACAAGGGGATGGAAAATCGGCTCTGGGTCCTGTAATTAGGGAATATATATTAAGCGAAGCCATGCACGCACTGAATATCCCAACTACCAGAGCCCTTGCAGCGGTGACAACTGGGGAAGATGTGTTTAGGGAAACTAAATTACCAGGGGGAATTCTGACTCGAGTGGCTAAAAGTCATATCCGTGTAGGAACTTTTGAATACTTTATGGCAAGGAACGATCTTAAGCACCTAAAAATTCTGGCCAATTACGTATTGGAAAGACTCTACCCTGAAGCTCTTGAATCAAAAAACCCTTATCTTCAAATGCTTGAGACCATTGCTGAAAAACAATCTCAACTCATTGCAAATTGGATGAGAATTGGTTTTATCCATGGTGTTATGAATACTGATAACACCTCCATCTCTGTTGAAACCATTGACTACGGCCCTTGTGCATTTATGGATGAATACAACCCGCAAACGGTCTACAGTTCGATTGATCATCATGGACGATATGCCTTTGCAAATCAGGCTCAAATAGCTCATTGGAATTTGGCCTGCTTGTCGGGTTGTTTAATACCATTGGTAGATAAAAATGAAGACAAATCAAAAGCCGAGATCAACAAAGTGCTCGAGAGTTTTTCTAAGAATGTGAATGATGAGATTTCAAGGAAAATGACACAAAAGATCGGTCTAGAGAAGCCGGACCAGGAAGGCTTGGAGCATCTGAAAGCCTTACTAAAATTGATGCACGAGAGCAAAACGGATTACACCCTAACATTCAGATCGCTCAGCGACGTTGCTCAAGGAGAAGCCAAAGAGTTTATATCTTTTTTTGATACAAAGGATTCAATTTCAGATTGGATAAAAGGCTGGCAAAAACTTTTAAGCAAACAAGGAAAAGACAGGTCCGAAACTGCTGATTTAATGAATTCCCTAAACCCGCTCTACATTCCAAGAAACCATCTGGTGGAACGAGCCATACGATCGGGAGTCAGTGACCAAGATTTTTCCTACATGTTAAAACTTTCAAAGATCCTAGAAGAGCCGTTCACTCGTCAAGATATTGAACCCGAATTCCAACTTCCACCAAAGGAAGAGGAAAAAGTGCATCAAACTTTCTGTGGGACCTAAAAGGAATTAATGGGGTAAACCCTTCCCTCAACAATTGTTGCTTTGACCGCTATGTCCTTTATTCTCTTTTGATCCACAGTCAGAGGGTTTTCTTTCAGAACCGTGAAATTCGCATACTTCCCTTTGCTAATGGTCCCATAATCATCTTCCATACCCATAATATACGCCGCATTAATGGTCACAGCTCTAAGAGCCTCCAAAGCGCTTATTCGTTGATTGGGCCCAGCAACCTCATTGGCAAAATTAATTCGGTTAACAGCGGCGTGCATTAACAATAAGGGAGAGCCTGGAGCCATAGGCATGTCGGAGTGAAGCGACATTAGTACACCGGCTCGTTTGAGATCTCCTAATCTGACCATATCACGAGATCTTTCTGCCCCTACCCCCTTGCGGCTGTACAAATCTGACAACGCCGTTACATAGTAAGGGTTAGCGCTAACGACTGCACCCAAGTTCTTTATTCTCTCCACCTGATCAAAACTTGAATACCCAAAATGCACAATCACGGTTCGATGATCATCTCTTGGGTTGCGTTCCATATTCTCTTCCAAAACATCCAAAAGACGATCAAGCCCTGCATCTCCATTCACATGAACATGAACCTGATAACCAGCATCCCAAAATTCCTGGAATGCTTTGCGATAAATCTCTTCCTGCATTAACCACGCACCTTGATGCCCATCCAGATAACCGTCTCTCATGACCATGTTTTGAGAGTACATTGCACCGTCCGTAAATAGCTTGATGTGCTGGGGTAAGAATTCAACCTTGCCTTGCCCCCATGAAAGATACTCTTTTGATCTTACGACTAGCTCATCAACTTCATATGTCTCTGAAATAAAAAGTCCGCTTGGAATATAGATAGATCTAAATGGGGTGTCTTTATCGCCAAAGACGAGATTTTTTGCATCCTGAACAGCTCTGACAGAATAAGCGCCTGGATTACCAATAAGTGTAATGCCGTTTTGATGAAGATAGTTTTCAGTAATTTGCAAACCTTTAATTAAACGCTCAGGGGTTGATAGATAGGACATGATGTAAGGGAGAACAGATACCAAACCTTGTTCAGAAAAGTGCCCCTCTTCAAAACTTGCGTATTCTTTTGCCTCATCATCAAATGAATCGACTAGTTCTTTTGTGATACCAAAAAAATCAAGAGCAGAGGAATTTAAAATAAATTCATGAAAGGATCGATGGATCACCAGAATAGGTCGAGTACTTGAAACCCGGTCCAGATCTTGTCGTGTTAACTCCCCATGGAAATAATGATGAAATCCCCATGTAACCAATGGCTTGGACAGATCAGCAGAATTTCGGGTTGCAAACTCTAACCGCTCAAGATAAGACTTCCTATCTCTAACCCCTTTTGAACTATTGAGAGGTAAGTCCCAATCCTCAATAGCTATAACCTCTGAGAGCATTGTTATGGCTGCAAGGTTTGGGTGCACGTGATGTTCAATCAACCCAGGAACCAAGATATCATCAGAGTAAGCTTGGTTAATTTCTGCCTTTGGAAATTGCTTTACAATTTCATCTGCTTCTCCTACTGCCTTAATTCTTCCATCTTCAACTACAACAGCAGTAGCAACAGGATAATTCTCTTCTAGAGTCACGATCTCTTGAGCTATATATATTTCAATCTGACTCTTTTGTTCACTTAAAACAAGATCGGGGAAAAGAAAAATAATAAAAGTTAGAAAGATTGTCTTCATTATATAATTCAATCGTTTACGTGTAGTTCTGGCGGAGAGAGAGGGATTCGAACCCTCGATACGCTATTAACGTATACTCCCTTAGCAGGGGAGCGCTTTCAGCCACTCAGCCACCTCTCCTTATCTTGAATTATAGATTATATCTAACTGGTTGTAATTTTTTATGTTTTGGTTATCAACCTGCCTTAGCTAGACTAGCTATTTCAGAAATAACTATTGCTAGACCTACAAGACTGGAATACCAAGCATATACAGTAACTAGCTCAACATTCTTACCCATTTGTTTTGTAATGAATAAGTGGATAAGCACAGAGACTAGATAACTAGCACCTATGATTCCTAGTGACTGAATAATAATACTATTGGCAGTTAAGTTATCTGGTGATAGATATAATAGAACACCACAAAGAACTATCCATGATTTCTGCCTTAGGTGAAGTAGAAGTAATTAACGCCGGTGAAATACTTAGGGCTAATAAACTAACTTACGATCAGAAAAACGATACTATACTTGCAACAGGAAATGTCAGTCTTAAAACTAAAAAAGGTGATA
>LUMD01000606.1_pt1 | contig 17836 bp, 17 predicted proteins | sample 729651 | NCBI WGS metagenome assembly LUMD01 (sample SAMN03860272, study PRJNA289734) | marine metagenome | biome: seawater column; feature: ocean; material: water; isolation source: Red Sea water column Station 34 - depth 258m | place: Saudi Arabia: Red Sea | collected 2011-10-15 | depth 258 m | reverse complement strand
ACACCCTGTTGCGCAGCGGCGCCGAGGCCGGGATCATGGTCACGGCCAGCCACAACCCGCGGCCCGACAACGGCATCAAGGTCTACTGGTCCGACGCCGCCCAGATCGTCCCGCCGGTCGACACCGACATCTCGGCGCAGCTCGACGCCATCCTCGACGGTGCCCTGCCGACCGACGAGGACCTGGCCGACGAGGACCACCCGCTGCTCGATCGGGGCTCGGCCGGTGACGTCGAGGCGTACGTGGCGGCCGCCGCCGGGCTGTCCGACGTCGACGCCCCACACGACCTGACGATCGCCTACACGCCACTGCACGGCGTCGGCCGCAACGTCCTCGTCGACACCCTGACGCTCGCCGGCTTCGCCCCGCCCCACGTGGTCGCCGAGCAGGCCGAGCCCGACGGCTCGTTTCCCACGGTCGAGTTCCCCAACCCGGAGGTACCCGGAGCCCTCGACCTGGCGCTGGCCCTCGCCGACGACGTCGACGCCGACCTGGTGCTCGCCAACGACCCCGACGCCGACCGGCTGGCGGTCGCCATCCCCGCCGGCGACGGCTGGCGGCCACTCACCGGGGATGAGATCGGTGGTCTGCTGGCCGAGCACGTCCTGGCCGGTGGGTCGGGCGACGACCGGCTGGTGGCCACCACCGTGGTGTCCTCCCGCCTGTTGTCCGCACAGGCCGCCCACCACGGGGTCCGCTACGCCGACACCCTCACCGGCTTCAAGTGGATCGTCCGCCCGGCCCTCGCCGACCCCTCGGCCCGGATGGTGTTCGGCTACGAGGAGGCCCTCGGCTACCTCGTGGGCGACCTGACCCTCGACAAGGACGGCATCACCGCCGCCGTGGCGTTCGCCGACCTGGCGGCCGCAGCGAAGGCGGCGGGTCGGACGGTGCTGGACCTGCTCCACGACCTGTGGCGGTGCCATGGAGCCCACCGCACGGCACTGCGCACGCTGCGACTGGAGGGCCCCGACGGCACCCGGCACGTCGCCGAACTGCTCGACGGCCTGCGTGCCGACCCGCCGACGGAGGTGGCGGGCCGGGCGGTCGTCGCCGTCGCCGACCACCTGCAGCCGGGCACGGGCCTGCCACCCGCCGACCTCCTGGCCCTCGACCTCGACGGGGGTCGCCTCCTGCTGCGCCCCAGCGGCACCGAGCCGCTGCTCAAGGCCTACGCCGAGGTGGTCGTCCCCGTTGGCGACGACCCGGCCACCGCCGAGGCCACCGGCGACGCAGCCGTCGCCGCCCTCGCCGACGCCGCCCTCGGCCTCCTAGGGTCCCCGTCGTGACCCGCACGGCCTATGCCCCGGTGCCGACCACCCCGGTCGACGAGGTGGCCCTCGAGGCACGCGCCGCCGAACTGTGCAGCCGCTCCATCAAGACGACCAGCAAGCGGGCGGCCCTCCACCTGGCGATCCGCTGCATGGACCTCACCACGCTCGAGGGCGTCGACACGCCCGGCAAGGTGTCATCGCTGTGCCGCAAGGCGATCCGGCCCGACGCCACGGACCCGTCGGTCCCGTCTGTGGCCGCCGTGTGCGTCTACCCGGAGATGGTCGCCCACGCCGCCGCGACCGTCGCCGGCACCGGGGTGGCCGTGGCCAGCGTGGCGGGCGCCTTCCCGTCGGGCCTCTCGGACCTGGACGTGCGCTGCGACGACATCCGCAGTGCCGTGGCCGACGGCGCCGACGAGATCGACATCGTGCTGAACCGGTCGGCGTTCCTCGCCGGAGACCTGGCACGCGTGCACGACGAAGTGGCCGCCTCCAAGGAGGCCTGCGGCGACGTCCACCTCAAGGTGATCCTCGAGGCCGGCGAGCTGGGTGGCTACGAGCCGATCCGCCGGGCGTCGATGCTCGCCATGGCCGCCGGCGCCGACTTCATCAAGACCTCGACCGGCAAGATCCCGAAGGCGGCGACGCACGCCACGGCCCTGTGCATGGCCGAGGCCATCCGGGAGTTCGCACAGCGTGAGGGCCGGGCGGTCGGCTTCAAGGCGGCCGGCGGCATCCGCTCCGCCAAGCAGGCCTGGCACTACCTGGTGCTGATGGGCGAGACGCTCGGCACCGGCTGGCTGACGCCGGACCGCTTCCGGCTGGGCGCCTCCAGCCTGCTCAATGACGTGCTGCTGCAGTTGGCCAAGCTGGACGACGGCCGCTACGGCGGCCCCGACTACGTGACGGTGGATTGATGGACGCGGCGACCGGCGACCCGGAGCGGGATTGATGGCGGACGAGCAGGGCTTCGACCTCGACTACGCGCCGGCACCCGAGTCGACCGGCATCGTCGAACTGGCCGACGAGTACGGCCTCTACATCGGCGGCGAGTTCGTCGAGGCCCGCTCGGGCCGCACGTTCGACACCATCAGCCCCTCGACCGAGGAACGGCTGGCCACGGTGTCGGAGGCCGGCGCCGAGGACGTCGACCGGGCGGTCGGGGCCGCCAGGACGGCCTTCGAAGACCACTGGCGGGACACCCCCGGCACGGTGCGCGCCCGCTACCTGTACCGCATCGCCCGCCAACTCCAGGAGCGGTCCCGGGAGTTCGCCGTGCTCGAGACCATGGACGGCGGCAAGCCGATCCGGGAGAGCCGAGACGTCGACCTGCCGCTGGTCGCCGCCCACTTCTTCCACCACGCCGGCTGGGCCGACAAGCTCGAGTACGCCTTCCCCAACCGTCGGGTGGAACCCCACGGCGTGGCCGGGCAGGTCATCCCGTGGAACTTCCCGATGCTGATGGCCGCCTGGAAGCTGGCACCGGCCCTGGCCTGTGGGAACACGGTCGTGCTCAAGCCGGCCGAGACCACGCCGCTCACGGCGCTGCTGCTGGCCGAGGTGCTCGACGACGTGGGCCTGCCTCCCGGGGTGGTCAACGTCGTCACCGGCGCCGGCGAGACGGGCGCCGCCCTGGTCGAGCACCCCGGCGTCGACAAGCTGGCCTTCACCGGCTCGACCGAGGTCGGCAAGCGCATCCAGCGCTCGGCCGCCGTCCGACGGCTGCCGCTCACCCTCGAGCTGGGCGGAAAGGCCGCCAACGTGGTCTTCGAGGACGCCGCCCTCGACCAGGCCGTCGAGGGCGTCGTGCAGGGCATCTGGTTCAACCAGGGCCACGTCTGCTGCGCCGGATCCCGCCTCCTGGTCCAGGAGTCGATCGCCGGCGACTTCGTCGAGCGGCTCCACGCCCGCATGGCCCGCCTCCGGGTCGGCGACCCGCTGGACAAGAACACCGACGTGGGCGCCATCAACTCGGCCGAACAGCTGGCCCGCATCACGGCGCTGGTCGAGTCCGGCGTCGAAGAGGGAGCCGTCCTCCACCAGTCGGCCTGCGACCTGCCCGACCGGGGGTTCTGGTTCGCCCCGACGGTGTTCACCGAGGTGCAGCAGAGCCACCGCATCGCCCGCGAGGAGGTCTTCGGCCCGGTGCTGGCCGTCCAGACCTTCCGCACCCCCGAGGAGGCCGTCGAGAAGGCCAACAACACCCCGTACGGGCTGTCGGCGGGCATCTGGACCGAGAAGGGCTCGAAGGTCCACTGGATGGCCGAGCGGCTCCGGGCCGGCGTCGTGTGGGCCAACACGTTCAACAGGTTCGACCCCGCCAGTCCGTTCGGCGGCTACAAGGAGAGCGGCTTCGGCCGTGAGGGCGGCCTGGCCGGCCTCGGTGCCTACGTACGCGACGCCGAGGGTGTCTCCCGATGAGTGGCCACCTCCCCGTCGACAAGACGTTCAAGCTCTTCATCGGGGGCGCCTTCCCGCGTTCCGAGTCGGGCCACACGTTCCAGGTCCACGGTGCCGACGGCCAGTTCCTCGCCAACGCCGCCAAGGCATCCCGCAAGGACCTGCGCGAGACGGTCCGGGCCGCCCGGTCGGCGCAGTCGGGCTGGGCCGGGCGCACCGCCTACAACCGGGGCCAGGTCCTCTACCGGGTGGCCGAAATGCTCGACGCGAGGGCCGACGAGTTCGTCGACCTGCTCCGCAACGCCGGGCGCACCCCTCGTGCCGCCCGACGCGAGGTCGAGCAGTCGGTCGACCGGTGGGTCTGGTACGCCGGCTGGGCGGACAAGGTCCACCAGGTGCTCGGCACCGTCAACCCGGTGGCCGGCCCCTACTTCAACTTCACCGTCCCCGAACCCACCGGCGTGGTGGTCCAGGCCGTCCCCGACGACCCGCCCCTGCTGGGGCTGACCTCCCGGGTGGCGCCGGCGATCGTCACCGGCAACACGTCGATCGTGCTGTCCGGCGCCGGCTCGGCCCTGGTGGCGATGAGCCTCGCCGAGGTGCTGGCCACCTCCGACGTACCCGGCGGCGTGGTCAACGTGCTCACCGGCGACGTGGCGGCACTGCTGCCGTGGGCCCTCGGCCACCTCGACGTCAACGCCGTCGACCTGGCCGGCGCCCCCGACGACCTGCCCGACGAGGCCCTCGCCGACGCCGCCGAGAACGTCAAGCGCCTGGTGCACGCCAACCCCGCCGACGCCTCCCCGATGCTGGTCGCCGCCTTCCTCGAGTTCAAGACCGTCTGGCACCCCATCGGCCGCTGAAGCCGTGCCGAGGCCCGCTCAGGGGGCTCAGGCGGTGATGCGGTCGAGGACGAGCGGGGACGCGGGCGAGGCCTCGTCGGCCACCTCGACGGCACCGTCGAGCGCCTCCCTCGCTGCGACGAATCGGTCCGGGTCGTCGGCGTGGAGTTCCAGCAGCGGCTGGCCGGCCTCCACGGGGTCGCCGGGCTTGGCGAGGCACACCACGCCGGCCGACGGGCTGACCGGGTCCTCCTTCCGGGCCCGGCCGGCGCCCAACCGCGAGGCGGCCACGCCCACCGACCGACAGTCGAGCCGCGACAGCACGCCCGACTCGGGCGCCTCCACGACCTCCACGTGCGAGGCGACCGGAAGGGCCGCCTCGGGGTCGCCGCCCTGGGCCCGCACCATGGCGTCCCAGGCCTCCCGAGCCCGGCCCGACGCCAGCACCTCGGCCGGGTCGGCGTCGATTCCGGCCAGGGCCACCATCTCCCCAGCCAGCGCCAGCGTCACCTCGACCAGGTCGGGCGGGCCGCCCCCGTCGAGCACCTCGACCGACTCGGCGACCTCCAGGGCGTTGCCGGCCGTGCGGCCCAACACCGTGTCCATCGCCGTGAGCAGCGCCACCGTACGGACCCCGTTGTGCTCACCGAGGCCGACCATCGTCTCGGCCAGCTCCCGGGCCCGCTCGACCTCGGGCAGGAACGCCCCCGAACCCACCTTCACGTCGAGCACCAGGGCATCGGTGCCCTCAGCCACCTTCTTGGACATGATCGAACTGGCGATCAGCGGGATCGAGTCGACCGTCGAGGTCACGTCCCGGAGGGCGTAGAGGCGCCGGTCGGCGGGCGCCAGGTCCTCGGTGGGCCCGGCGATCACCCCGCCCACGGTCCGCAGCACCTCGACCATGGCGTCCGGCTCCAGCCGGGCGCTCCAGCCGGGGATCGACTCCATCTTGTCGAGCGTGCCGCCGGTGTGGCCGAGGCCCCGGCCCGAGAGTTGCGGCACCGCCGCCCCGCAGGCCGCCACCAGCGGCACCAGCGGCAGCGAGACCTTGTCGCCCACGCCCCCGGTGGAGTGCTTGTCGACCGTCGGCCGTCCCACGCCGGACAGGTCCAGCGTGGTGCCCGAGTCGACCATGGCGCGGGTCCAGGTCGCCAGTTCGTCGGGCTCCATGCCGTTGAAGAAAATCGCCATGGCCAGCGCCGCCGCCTGCTCATCGGCGATGACGCCACCCTCGGCGTAGCGACCGATGAACCACCCGATCTGCTCGTCGCTGAGGCGGCCGCCGTCGCGCTTGGTGCGGATGACCTCGACGGCGTCCACCGGATGCTCCAGTCGTCCGATGCCGGCTCAGCCGGCCAGGTCGTCGGGGCCGAACGCCCCGGGCAGCAGGCCACCCAGCGGTTGCGGCCCGTCGGGCCCGTCGACCAGCAGGTCGGCGCCACCGGCCTCGTGGAGCACCTGCCGGCAGCGTCCACACGGGGTGATCGCCGTACCGTCCGGGTCGACGACCGCCACCGCCACGAGCAGGCCACCGCCCGTCAGGTGCAGGTCGGACACCAGCCCGCACTCGGCGCACAGGGTGAGCCCATACGAGGCGTTCTCGACGTTGCAACCCGACACGATCCGGCCGTCGTCGACCAGCCCGGCCGCACCCACCGGGAAGCGCGAATAGGGGCAGTAGGCGGCCGCCGCCGCCTCGGCGGCGATCGACCGCAGCGACTGCCAGTCGATGTCGGGCAGGTCCGTCATGTCCGCCATGCCTCCATGCTGCCGCATCGCGCCGGGTCGACGCACCATGGCCCCGGATTCGCACGTAGTCTGTGCGCATCAGGCGACGTGGCCAACCCGTCGTCCTCCACCCCTCTTTCCCCCGGGATGCATCCGTGACCACCACCGCCGAATCGCTCGAACTGGTCCAGACCGTCGAGCCCGAAATCCGCTCGCTCATGGACACGCACCGTGAGCGCCGTGAGCACTGGTACGCCCACGAGGTCGTCCCGTGGGAGCAGGGCCGCAACTACCGGGACGAACCCTGGGACGAGTCCCAGGCCTCGGTGTCCCGCCCGGTGCGCACCGCCCTCGTTCTCAACCTGCTGACCGAGGACAACCTGCCCTACTACCACGCCCGCATCGCCGGGGCGTTTCCCGCAGACTCGGCGATGGCCGAGTGGTCGGGCCTGTGGACCGCCGAGGAGGGCCAGCACTCCATCGCCATCCGCGACTTCCTGCTGACCTCCCGCAACTGCGACCCCCGCCTCCTCGAGGAGGACCGCCTCGCCACGGTGAGCCGCGGCTGGAGCATCGGCTACACCGACCCGGTCGACATCTTCAACTACACGTCGGCCCAGGAACTGGCAACACGGGTCAGCCACCGCAACGCCGGCGTGAAGGCCGAGGACCCGATCGCCTACGAGGTCATGAACCGGGTGGCCGTCGACGAGAACCACCACTTCATGTTCTACCGGGGCGTCACCACGGCCATGCTGCGCGAGGCGCCCAGCCTGGTCGTCAGGTCGCTGCGACGCGTCCTCGTTAACTTCTCGATGCCCGGCACCGAGATCCCCAACTTCCAGCGCCGAGCCGTCGAGATCGCCAAGACCGGCATCTACAACCTGCGGGTCCACGCCGAGCAGGTGGTCCAGCCGCTCATCCGCTACTGGAAGGTCGGCGACCTCGAGGGACTGGACGGCGAGGCGGCCGAGGCCCAGGAGGAGATCATGGGCATCACCGGCCGACTCATCGAGCAGGCCGAGAAGTTCGAGGCCCGCATCGCCCGACGCCGGAAGGCCTGACCAGCTCCCCGCTCGGCTGGAACCGGAAGGTCTGGCCGGCTCCTCAGTCCTGGAGCCCGAACACGTCGGCTCCCGGCGTCCTGCCTAGAGCCGGTGGCGATAGACGTTGGTCTCGCGCTCCTCGAAGCCGAGGCGCCGGTAGAGCCGGTTGGCGGCCTCCCGGGACGGACGCGAGGTCAGGTCGACCGTCGTCGCCCCCTCGGCCCGGGCCCGGTCGAGGGCCGCAAGGTTGAGCGCCTCGCCCACGCCCCGGCCACGTGACGACCCGTCCACGACCACGTCCTCGATCCAGGCCCGCAGGCCGGTCGGGATCCGGAACAGCGCCAGCGTGAGGCTCCCCACGACCTCGCCGTCGTCCACGGCCAACAGGAGCACCGAGGCATCCGACGCCAGTTGCGGGATGAGGCGCGCCATCGCCGCCACCAGGTCGTCGTCGGCCACCGTCGCCTCTCGGATCTCCAGCACGGACGCCGAGTGTAGGGCGACCCTCGTCCGACATCGGGACGCAGGCGCGTCCGGACCCCGCCACCGCTACCCTCGCGCCCGATGAGCGCTTCCCCGGCACCGCACCTCCACTGGGACAAGCGACCCGACCTGGAGCGTCCGGTCGTGCTTGCCGCCTTCGAGGGCTGGAACGACGCCGGCGAGGCCGCCAGCACCGCCGCCCGCTACGTGCGCGACCACTTCGACGCCACGCCGGTCGGGACGATCGAGGCCGAGGACTTCTTCGACTTCACCGTGGCCCGTCCGTTCGTCCACCTCCGGGGCGGGCAGCGCGTCATCAAGTGGCCGACCACCACCGTCTATGCCGGCAGCATCGCGGGAGCGCCCAACGACCTGGTCGTCCTCATCGGCCACGAGCCGCAGCTGCGTTGGCGGACCTTCACCGACCACGTGGTCGCCGTCGCCGACGCCCTCGGGGCCAGCCGTGTCGTGACGCTCGGGGCCCTGCTGGCCGACATCCCCCACACCCGGCCCGTCCCCGTCTTCGGCCTCGCCGACGAGCCGGAGCTCTCCGACCGCCTCGGAATCCGGCCATCCACCTACGAGGGTCCGACCGGCATCGTCGGCGTGCTCGGTGCCCGACTCCGCGAGTGCGGCCTCTCGACCGCCTCCCTGTGGGCCAGCGTCCCGTCCTACATCTCGAGTGCCCCGTCCCCCAAGGCGGCCCTCGCCCTCGTCGAGAAGATCAGCGTGGTACTCGGCGTCCCGCTGCCGCGTACCGACCTCGAGATCGCCAGCGAGGCCTACGTCGCCCAGATCAGCGAACTCGTGGCCGAGGCCGAGGAGGACGGGATCCCCGAGCTCGTCCAGGCCTTCGAGGAGGACTACGACGAGCAGGGTGGACCGGACCGGGGCAACGACCGGCTCCGGGGCGTCGACGCCTCGGATGTCGCCAGCATCGCCGACGACCCCGAGGCGTTGGTGGCCGAGGTCGAGGACTTCCTCCGGAACCACCCCGACTAGGGGCGAGCCGGGACGTTCCCCGCAACCACTCCGGCTAGGGGTTCGCGTCACCCTTCCAGGGTGGCTCCCGCGGCAGGTCGAAACGCACCTCCACGGGCTCGCCGCGGATGGCGGCGAACGACTCCGCCGCCCACGCCTCGGGCAGGATCGTGTCCTCGGGCAGACAGCCCTCGGCGAAGAACCCGACGTCGCGGACCTCGAGTGGGTGCGGCTGCAGGGAGCCGCCGGTCATCCGGCAGTGAAAGACCAGTGAGTACAGCGGGATACCGGTGAAGCCCAGGCGCATGCCGTCGAGGATGGCGACCGGCTGCACGACCTCGCACTCGATGCCCGTCTCCTCCCGGACCTCCTTGACCACCACCTCGGCCGCCGAATACCCGACGTCGGCCCAGCCGGTCGGATACAGCCACAGCCCGGAGTCGGCTCGCTGCACCAGCAACAGTTCGCCGTCGTCGTTGCCGACCACCGCTCCCACCGTGACCTTCGGGGTCACGTAGCCGGGCACGCCAGACCCGACCGCCCCCATCCAGTGCTCGACGAGGGCCTCGGCGTCGAACTCCGAGTCGGCACGGGCCCGGATGTCGGCGGCCACGTGCAGAACCTCCTCGAACCGCTCCCGCTCATACAGGAGGTCCGAGAACCCGAGGCCTGTGCGGGCGATGGCTGCCAGCGCCTCCGACCAGCGAATCAGGTCGGCCTGCGAGGGAGGGTCCAGTCCAGCCACGGGAGCGACCGTAGGCGATGTCGTCCGCTGCGGCTACCTCAGAAGTCGACGTCGATCCAGCGCAACACAGCCAACTCGACCTCGGCCAGGTGGTCGCGGTCCTCGATCTTGGCGCCGGAGACATCCCGGACGTAGAAGGCGTCGACCACGTCCGAGCCGAGGGTCTGGACCCGGGCGCTGACGATGTCGAGGTCGAGTTCGGCGAAGGCCCGGGTGATCCGGTAGAGCACCCCCACCCCGTCGGGACAGGTCACCTCGAGGACCGTGGCGACGTCAGAGGTGGCATTGTCGACCGTCACCCGGGGACGGGCCGGGCGGGCGGACGTGGGCGCCGTACGGTAGGTGCGGGAGCGGTCGCCCAGCCGGGCAGCGACGGCGAGCCGGCCGGCCAGGGCCTGCTCGACCTGCTCGGTGATGCGCTCCCAGTCGGGGTCCCCGCCGAACTCGCTCTCCACCCGGAAGACCGACAATCCCCGGCGCCGTTGAGGGCCAGCACGCCGGCCATCTTCGAGAAGGTGCCGGGCCGATCGTCGGCGACGACGGTGAGCGTCGACCCCGACCCCTCGACGTGCAGACCCGTGCCGTCCAACAGCCGTCGCTGCTCGACGTTGAGAAAGGACGTCCCGACGATCTCACCGAGGTCACCGCCCGCCAGGACGTGGTCGACCCGCCGGACCAGCTCGCCCACCAGCTCCGCCTTCCAGCTGCTCCAGGCGGATGGGCCGGTGGCGATGGAGTCCGCCTCGGTCAGGGCGCCAAGCAGCGCCAGCAGCCGGCGGCCGCCCACGATTCCGGCGACGGCACGAATCGTCCCGTCGTCGTCGAGGTCCCGCCGGGTGGCCACGTCGGGCAGCAGGAGGTGGTGCTCGACCATGGCCACCAGCACGTCGACGTCGGCCGGCGGGAACCCCATGCGCTCACCGATGGTCGCTACCAGTTCCATGCCGACCTCGGTGTGGTCCCCCGGGTACCCCTTTCCGATGTCGTGGAGGAGGGCGCCGACGAGCAGCAGGTCGGGGCGGTCGACCCGGTCCACGAGCACCGACGCCTCGGCGGCGGCGACCAGCAGGTGGCGGTCGACGGTGAAGCGGTGGTAGGCGTTGCGCTGCGGCCGGGACCGGCAGGGCTCCCACTCTGGGAGGATCGGGACGAAGAGTCCCCGCTGGTCGAGGTCCTCGACCACGGCCACCATCGGCTCGCCGGCGGCCAGCAGGTCGACGAACAGCCGACGGGCCTCCTCCGGCCACGGGGTGGGCAGGGCGGCAGCCTCGTCGGCCAGACGGTCGAGTGCACGGCGGGCCAGCAGGGCACCATGGCCGGCCGCCTCCCGGGCACAGCGCAGGACCGCCAGCGGGTCGTCGACGGCGACGTCGGCGTCGAGGTGGAGGAGGCCGTCCTCGAGGAGCATCCCCGGGGCGACCTCCCGCGATCGACGGCGACCCAGCGGGCGGCGGCGCTTCCCGTCGCTGAGCGCCCGGCTGATGCGACGGGACGCCCCGTCGCCCGTCCAGGCGATGGTCCGGGCGGCGGCGGCCACGTCGGCCATGAGCAGGTCGGCGTCCCGGTAGCCGAGGCGAGCCGACACCTCGTCCTGGAGTTCCAGCAGCAGGCGGTCGCTGCGGCGACCCGTCACCCGGTGGAGTTCGACTCGGGCGGCCAGCAGCGTCTCGGCCGCCTCCGCCAGCGCCGCCGACTCGGTTTCGCGGAGTACCGGCTCGTTCACCTCCAACCAGCCGAGGGTGTGGACGTCGCGCAGTCCTCCCCGGGCCTCCTTGAGGTCGGGCTCGAGCAGGAAGGCCACCTCGCCGAAGTGGGCGTGGCGCTCCGCCACGGCGGTCTGGAGGTCGGCCAGGTGGGTCTGCCAGCGGGAGGTCCACTGCGCCCGACCCCGCTCGGCCAGGTCTCCGGACAGCGCCTCGTCACCGGCAAGGTGACGTGCCGCCAGCAGGCTGGTCGCCGTGTCGAGGTTCTCGCGGGCCACCTCGAGGATCTGGTCGACCGTGCCGACCTGGTGGCCCAGCTTCAGCCCGGCGTCCCAGACCGGGTACCAGATCCGGTCGGCCACGCCACCCACGTCGACGCCCGGGGCGTGCACCAGCGCCACGTCGAGGTCGCTTTCCGGGCAGAGGTCGCCGCGGCCGTATCCACCGAGGGCGACGAGGGCGGTGCCGGCCGGAGCGCCGGCGGCCCCGTACAGCGCCAACAGGTAGGCGTCGGTGCGTGCGGTCCGCGCCTCACACCAGGCGACGCCCGTGAGGTCGCCGTCGGCAAGGAGGTCGTCGATCGCGTACGCCGGCGCGTCCGGTTGCCCGGTGGTCACCGCCACATCATGCCCGCGACCCCGACACGCCCGAATGCCCGGCGGCCGGGGTCAGGTGGCCACACCGCCGACGGGCGGCTCGTTGTACGCCGACTCGGCGTGCAGCGCCCGGTCGAGGCCCACCTGCTCGTCGTCGGCGTCGACCCGGAGGCCGATGGTGGCGTCCAAGGCCTTGGCCAGCAGCCAGGTCACGACGAACGAGAACACGATGACCGAGCCCATGGCGACGACGTGGTCGAGGAGCAGCTCGATCCCGCCACCGAAGAAGAGGCCGTCGTCGAAGCCACCGCCGGGGATGGCACTGGCGTCGGCGAACAGGCCGAGCAGCAGGCCGCCCAGCAGGCCGCCCACGCCGTGGACCGCCACGACGTCGAGGCTGTCGTCGAAGCCGTACCGGGTCTTGAGCGACAGGGCGAAGAAGCAGACGCCGCCTGCCACCAGGCCGAACACGATGCCGGCCATGCCGCCCACGTAGCCGGCGGCTGGCGTGATCGCCACGAGGCCTGCCACCACGCCGGAGCAGGCCCCGAGGGTGGTGGGACGGCCGCCCCTCAGGCGTTCCACGGCCAGCCACCCCACCATGCCGCCGCCGGCGCCGAGGAAGGTGTTGAGCAGGGCCTGGACAGCCTGTTCGTTGGCGGCACCCGCCGACCCGGCGTTGAAGCCGAACCAGCCGAACCACAGGATCCCGGTGCCGATGAGCACCATCGGGACGTTGTGCGGGGGCATCGCCTCGCTGGGCCAACCCCGACGGCGACCCAGCACCAGCACGACCGCCAGGGCGGCGACGCCGGCGTTGAGGTGGATGGCGGTGCCGCCGGCGAAGTCGAGGGCACCGTTGCCGTGCTGCCAGCCGCTGTACACCCAGTAGGTGACGGGGGTGTAGACGAGCAGCAGCCAGACGGGGACGAACACCAGCCAGGCCGAGAACTTCAGCCGACCGGCGACGGAACCGGAGATGAGCGCCGGCGTGATCGAGGCGAACGTCATCAGGAACGCCACGAAGATGAGGCTCTCGGCGTCGCCGTTGAGCCCCTTCAACCCGATGGCGTCGAAGTTGCCGATCCAGTCACCGCCGAAGAAGCCCGAGCCGTCGGAGCTGTTGCCCAACGAGTACGACACCAGCACCCAGACGATGGGCACGATTCCGATACAGGCCAGGTTCATCAGGAGCATGTTCAGGACGTTCCTCGAGCGGACCATGCCGCCGTAGAACAGCGCCAGCCCCGGCACCATGAAGACCACCAGGGCGGTCGAGGTCAACATCCACGCGTAGTCGCCGGACCCCATGGTTCGGCCTTCCTTTCCTCGGATTCTCTGGACACATGGTCCGCCGATGCGGACCGCGTCAGATTGCCCTCAGCAGGTGTCCCGACCGTCACACGAGTGTTTCGACTGTATGAACTGTCCCTGACGGGGAGCGAGGTGGGAGGCTCAGACCTCGGGGAAGCGCCGGAAGAAGGTCGACCGGGCGTACACCTCGTCGAGGCCGGCCGCCCGTGCCTCAGCCATGGCCGCCTCGTCGACGTGGGGCGCGAACCCGACGAGGCGGGCCCCGTCGCCGGGCCGCCCCCCGAGCGCCTCCAGGACGCCGGTCCGGGCCAGGTCGACCACATACAGCTCGGCGGACTCCTCGAGCAGGGTGGCGGGGTCCGCCACGAACCCGACCTCCACCCCCGGGGCCCGCAGGCGGGAGCGGTCCATGAGGTCGGGGACGAACGCCCGCACCCGCCGGGTCACGATGGTGGTCGGTGGGCGTCGTTGAGGTTGCCCGACCGCAGGCCGGCAAGGTCCAGCGTCACGTAGCGGTAGCCAGCGGCCTCCACCGCTGCGACCACCTCGTCCCGCCGCTCGACCGCCTCGGCGAGGCGGTGTCCGGCGACCTCGATGCGGGCGGTGTCGCCGTAGTGGCGGACCCGGAGCTCGTCGAATCCCAGACGGCGCACCGCCGCCTCGGCCCGCTCGACCGTCCCCAGTACCTGGACGCTGACCGGCGTCCCGTACGGGATCCGGGAGGCGAGACACGGGCCAGCCGGCTTGTCCCAGGTGCGCAGCCCCAGGCGCCGCGACTGCTCCCGGACCTCGGCCTTGGTGAAGCCCACCTCGAGCAGCGGGAACCGGGCACCCCGGTCGGCGGCGGCCTGCTGGCCCGGTCGGTGGTCGCCGAGGTCGTCGACCGTCACGCCCAACAGCACCGTGGCCCCCGCCGCCTCGGCCTGCGGCGCCACGGCGTCCATCAGGGCGTCCTTGCAGTGGGCACAGCGATCGGGGTCGTTGGCCCGGTAGGCCGCCGAGGCCATCTCGTCGGTCTCGACGGTCGACCAGTCGAGGCCCCACTCCGTCGCCAGTGCCGCCGCCTCCTCCCGCTCGACGCCGGCCAGCGACGGCGAGACGGCGGTGACGGCCCTGGCGAACCCGGGTCCGAGTGTCGTGTGGGCGACGTAGGCGAGGAAGGCCGAGTCGACGCCGCCGGAGAAGGCGACCACCACCCGGTCCAGGCGCCGCAGTTCCGTCCGCAGTCGTTTGAGCGGCACCGGCGGCGCGGCGGTCACGGTGCCGCTATCCCGCCCGGCAGCCGGCCCGGTCGAGGACCTCGTCGAGGGACGCCACGAGGCCGGTGTAGAAGGGCCCGAAATCGGCGTAGACCGCCGACGCCCGGTCGTAGCGCAGGGTGTAGACGACGTCCTTGAGGTCGTCGGGACGCTGGCCGAACAGGGTGACGCCCCACTCGAAGTCGTCGACGCCGGTCGAGGCGGTGATGAGCTGCACGACCCGGCCGGCGAACTTCCGCCCCGACGACCCGTGTTCGTGCATCAGCCCGCTGCGCTCCTCGAACGGCAGCGTGAACCAGTTGTCCTGCTCGCCACGGCGCTTCGACATCGGGTAGAAGCACCAGGCCGGCTTGTCCGCGGGCGGGAGCACCGGACGCAGGCGGGCCTCCTTCATCTCGTCGGGGATCCCGGCGGCGTACTCGGATACCTCCGTGAGGGAGAGGTAGCTGTCGACCACCTCGAGGCCGGCGGCCGCCACGCCGGTCTGAAGGTCGCGGAGCCGCCAGAGGTCGTCGCTGAGCGCCATGAGGGCGATGTCGGCCTTGTGGCCGAGGATCGCCACGGGCACCACCTGGGCGCCCGCCGCCTCGGCGGCGGCGACGGCGGTGCCGACGCCCTCGGGGTCGGCGAGGGGACCCACCCGGCAGAAGAGGTGGAGGACGCCGAGGCCCTCGGCGGGAGTGACCGGTTCGCTCATGGCGCCGAGTGTACGAAGCCGCGCCCCAACGCAGGGTGCCGGGGCGGCGTGGCGGTCGTTAGTCGCCGGTGTAGAGGTTCAGCCGCTCGCCGCGGGCGAAGCCGGCCAGTTGCAGGCCGGCCCACCTGGCGGTCTCGACGGCCAGCGCCGAGGGCCCGCTGACCGCCACCAGGGCGGCGAAGCCGGCCGCCCAGGCCTTCTGGGCCATCTCGAAGGAGGCCCGGCCGCTGACCCACAGGCCCAGGTCGTTGGCCGGCAGGCCACCGTCGAGGTGGAGGCGACCCACCACCTTGTCGACGGCGTTGTGCCGGCCGATGTCCTCCCGGAGCAGTAGCGGCTCGCCGGTGCGGTCGAACACCGCAGCGGCGTGGACGGCGCCGGTGGCACCGAAGAGGGCCTGGTCGCCGTCGATGCGGGCGGCCACGCCGGCCAGCACCTCGGGGTCGAACGGGTCGGCGTCGAGGGGGTCGAGGCGGGCCGCCAACTCGTCGATCGCCACCGTGCCGCAGATGCCGCACGACGAGGAGGCGGGGCCCAGCCGGGGCGTCGGGGCCGGCGCCCCCCCGCCCGTCTCGACCGTGACGTCGTTGTACTCGGCCTCGGCCGCCGAACCCTGGCCGCAGTAGCGGACCGCACGGACCGGGACGCCGTCGAGCACCCCCTCGGTCACGAGGAACCCGACCGCCAACTCGAAGTCGTCGCCGGGGGTGCGCATCGTGGTGGCGACCAACTCGCCGTCGAGGCGCACCGACATCGGCTCCTCGACGATCAGTTCGTCCTGGACGCGGCGGCTGCCCTCGCCGTCGATCCGGCGCGTCAGCACCCGGCGGGTGCGCCCCCGGCTCACCGACCGGCCTCCTGCTCGTCCACGACCACCAGTGAACCGCCTCGTGGCCCAAAACGTCCCGAAAACGGCACGGGGCGCCCCGAAGGGCGCCCCACACGCGCTCGGACCGGTGCGGACTAGAAGTCCATGTCGGGCATGCCACCACCGGCCGCGCCCTCGGCGGGGGCGTCGGCGATGACCACCTCGGTCGTGAGGAACAGCGCAGCGATGGACGCCGCGTTCTGCAGCGCCGACCGGGTCACCTTTGCGGCATCGATGATGCCGGCGGCGATCAGGTCCTCGTAGTCACCCGTGGCGGCGTTGAGGCCCGAGGAACCCTCGAGGCTGCGCACCCGCTCGACGACGACACCGCCCTCGAGGCCGGCGTTCACGGCGATCTGGGTCAGCGGACCCTCGAGCGAGCGGGCCACGATGCGGGCACCGGTGGCCTCGTCGGCCCCCAGGCCGTCGGCGACCGATTCGGCCGCCGCCTGGGCACGCAGCAGGGTGACGCCACCACCGGCGACGACACCCTCCTCGATGGCCGCCTTGGTCGTGCTGACGGCGTCCTCGATGCGGTGCTTCTTCTCCTTGAGTTCCACCTCGGTGGCGGCACCGACCTTGAGCACGGCCACGCCGCCCGACAGCTTGGCGAGGCGCTCCTGGAGCTTCTCGCGGTCGTAGTCGGAGTCGGTGTTGTCGATCTCGCCCTTGATCTGGCCGATCCGGCCGTTGATGTCGGCCTCGTCGCCGGCGCCCTCGACGATGGTGGTCTCGTCCTTGGAGACGACCACCTTGCGGGCACGGCCCAGCATGTCGAGGGAGGCGTTCTCGACCTTGAGGCCGACCTCCTCGGTGATGACCTGGCCGCCGGTGAGGATGGCCATGTCCTGGAGCATCGCCTTGCGGCGGTCGCCGAAGCCGGGGGCCTTGACGGCGACGGCGTTGAAGGTGCCACGGATCTTGTTGACCACGAGGGTGGCCAGGGCCTCACCCTCGATGTCCTCCGCGATGATCAGCATCGGCCGGCCGGCCTGCATGACCTTCTCGAGCACGGGCACGAGGTCGCGCACGGCCGAGATCTTGGAGCCGACGAACAGCACGTACGGATCCTCGAGGACCGCCTCCATGCGCTCGGGGTCCGTGACGAAGTACGGCGAGATGTAGCCCTTGTCGAAGCGCATGCCCTCGACGAGGTCCATCTCCATGCCGAAGGTCTGGCCCTCCTCGACGGTGATGACGCCGTCCTTGCCGACCTTGTCGATGGCCTCGGAGATCATGGCGCCGATCTCGGGATCGGCGGCCGAGATGGCGGCCACGTTGGCGATCTGGTCCTTGTCGCTGGACACGTCCACGGCGTCGGCGAGGATCGACTCGACGCTCGAGACAACGGCGGCCTCGATGCCCTTCTTGACCGACATGGGGTTGGCGCCGGCGGCCACGTTGCGCAGGCCCTCGCGGACCATCGACCAGGCCAGCACGGTGGCGGTGGTGGTGCCGTCACCCGCCACGTCGTCGGTCTTCTTGGCGACCTCCTTGACGAGTTCGGCGCCGATCTTCTCGTACGGGTCCTCGAGTTCGATCTCCTTGGCGATGGAGACGCCGTCGTTGGTGATCGTGGGGGCTCCCCACTTCTTCTCGAGCACGACGTTGCGGCCCTTGGGACCCAGCGTGACGCGCACGGCGTCGGCAAGCTGGTTCATGCCCTTCTCGAGCGAGCGGCGAGCCTGCTCGTCGAAACTGATGATCTTCGCCATTGGCGGAAAGCCTTTCTTTCGGTTCGAAGTCGTGGAGCGCTGCGCAGCGGCGAACGTGGGTCGCGGTGCTTGGCACTCTCACTCGGCGAGTGCCAATCCAATCAGCCGCAGCCGGGAATCACAACCTCGGCGGGCGGCGTGAGGGGCGGGCGGCGGCAGGGTCGTGCGGGAGGCGGCAGGGT
>LUMD01000904.1_pt1 | contig 17878 bp, 17 predicted proteins | sample 729651 | NCBI WGS metagenome assembly LUMD01 (sample SAMN03860272, study PRJNA289734) | marine metagenome | biome: seawater column; feature: ocean; material: water; isolation source: Red Sea water column Station 34 - depth 258m | place: Saudi Arabia: Red Sea | collected 2011-10-15 | depth 258 m | reverse complement strand
GGCCGCCCGCCGGAAGGACGCGCTCGACGCCACCCGTGCGGCCGTCGTCCTCCTCACCGGCGTGGAGCGCTAGCGCTCCTCACGCCGGTAGGCGGTGCCGAGGGCGGCCGGGGACGGCGACGGGCGGTTCCTCGCCCGCACCGAGATCACGATCAGCACCGTGATCGTGAGGACATAGGGCAGCATCGACAGCAGGATCGGCGAGATGTCCACGCCGAAGGTCTGGAGTCGGGTCTTGAGCGCCAGCAGGCCGCCGAACAGCAGGGCACCCACCGCCGCACGGCCCGGCCGCCAGGCCCCGAAGATCACCAGTGCCACCGCGATCCATCCGCGACCAGCCGTCATCCCCTCCGCCCACTGCGGCGTGAGGGAGAGCGTCAGGTAGGCGCCGGAGGCACCGGCCAGGCCGCCGCCCACGGCCACGGCGCCGAACCGCAGGCCCACCACCGAGTGGCCGGCCACGTCGGCGGTCGAGGCGGACTCGCCGGCCGCCCGGAGGGCCAGCCCGATGCGGGTGCGGGTCAGCACGAACCAGGCGGCCACGCCCGCCAGCACCGCCAGGTAGACGAACGGCGCCTGCCCGAACAGCACGGGGCCCGCCCAGGGCAGGTCCGTCAGCGGGCCCCAGTCGACGGGCGCCAGCACCGCCCCGGGCGGGCGGCCCACGACGTTCTTGCCCGTGTACGCGGCAAAGCCCAGGCCGAGGATCGTCAGCGACAGTCCGGACACCACCTGCTCGGCGCCCATCACGACGGTGAACCAGCCGTGCACCGAGGCCGTCAGGGCACCCACGACGATGCCGACCAGCAGCGCCAGCCACGGGTTGCCCCACTCGAGGGCCGCCATGAACGCCGACACGGCGCCCATCGCCAACATCCCCTCGACGCCCAGGTTAAGGACGCCGGCCTTCTCGGCAATCAGTTCGCCCAGCGCCGCCAGGTAGAGCAGCGCCCCGAAGGAGACGGTCGCCACGAGGAGGCCGATCATCGACGCCTCGGTCATGCCGCCGCCCCCTCCTCGGCGCCGGCCCGCCCCGCCACGAGGCGCACCTCGTAGCGCGTGAGCACGCCGGCTCCGATGGCGCCGAACAGGATGAACGCCTGGAGGATCGTCGACACCGAGGCCGACACCCCGATGATCTGGATGCTCTGGCCGCCGACCTGGACGGCGCCGAACAGGAGCGCCACGAAGGCGACGCCCGACGGCCGCAGCAGGGCGAGTGCGGCCACGATGATGCCCGCGTAGCCGAAGCCGTTCGAGATGCCCTCGGTCAGGCGGTCGGCGGTGCCCGAGAGCTCGACACCGCCGGCCAGGCCCGCCACGGCACCGCTCAGGAGCAGCACGGTCAGGATCTTGCGCTTCAGGGAGATGCCGGCGTAGCGGGCGGTTTCGGCCGACGACCCGGCCACCCGCAGCTCGTAGCCCCAGCCGGTGCGGCTGGCGGCCACGGCGAACACGAGGATCACGGCGCCGGCGATGACGACGCCCCAGTGGGCCCGCCCGAACAGGGTCGGGAGCTTGGCCTGGTCGGGCAGCATGGGCGTGAGTGGGAAGTTGTGCGACTCGGGGTCCTTCCACGGGCCGTGGATCAGCCACTGGACGAGCCGCAGGGCGATCTCGTTGAGCATCAGCGTCGTGATGATCTCGTTGACGCCGATGCGCGCCCGGGCCACGGCCGGTACGAGCGCCAGGGCGCCGCCGGCGAGGAACGCCGCTGCCAGCATCGCCGTGATCAGGACCGGCCCCGACCAGGTCTCGCCGATGCGGGCCACCCAGGCGGCCCCCATGGCGCCGGCCAGGATCTGCCCCTCGGCGCCGATGTTCCAGAGCCCCATCGAGCCGGCCACCGCCACCGCCAGGCCGGCCAGGCCCAGCGGCACGGCCCGGTTGAGGGTGAGCGACCAGGCGTCCGAGTCCGACAGCGACTTCTCCCACATCACGGGGCCGTCTCCGGCGCCTGGCCGACCATGGCCTCGCCGATGGCGTGCCGCTCGGCCGAGGCCGGGTCGAACTCGCCGGCGATCGACCCGTCGTGGAGGACGAGGAGGCGGTCCGCGATGGTGAGCAGCTCGTCGAGGTCCTCGGAGATGAGCAGGACCGCCGTGCCAGCGTCGCGTTCGGCGACGAGCAGGTCCTGGATGGCCTTGACGCCCTGAACGTCGAGGCCACGGGTGGGTTGGGCGGCGACGACCACCGACGGCCTGCCGCTGAGCTCCCGTCCGACGAGGAGGCGCTGCAGGTTGCCACCCGATAGGCCGGCGATGGGGTCGCCCAGCGGGCCCGTGCGCACGCCGAAGCGCTCGACCAGGTCCCGGCAGTGGGCGGCCATGCGCGAGCCGGAGAGGAGCGGGCCGCGCCGCTGTCCGCGGTAGGTCCGCAGCACGCTGTTCTCGACCACGGACAGGCGGGGGGCGAGGCCCACGCCGAGCCGGTCCTCGGGGATGTAGGCGAGGCCTGCGGCGAACCGGGCCCTGGGCGGGGCGCCAGTCATGTCGGCGCCGTCGAGGGTCACGGTGCCGGAAGTGGCCGGACGCAGGCCCGCGACCACCTGTGCCAGCTCGCGCTGGCCGTTGCCGGCCACGCCGGCGATCCCGACGATCTCACCCGAGCGGACCTCGAGGTCGACGCCGCCGACGGCCTCGAGGCCCCGGTCGCCGAGGGCACGGAGGCCCGAAACGCCCAATCGCACCTCACCGGGCGTTCGGGACGGCGGCCGCTCGTTGGTGAGGGGCGTGGTCCCCACCATGAGGCCGGCGAGGGTGGCGGCGTCGGTCTCGGCGACCGGCAGGGAGGCGGCGACGGTCTCGCCGCCGCGCAGCACGGTGGCCTCGTCGCAGAAGCCGGTGACCTCGTGGAGCTTGTGGCTGATGAAGATGACCGACCGGCCGTCGTCGGCCATGTGGCGCAGCACCTCGCCCAGTTCCTCGGCCTCGGCGGGCGTCAGCACGGCCGTGGGCTCGTCCAGGATCAGGATGCGGGCGTCGCGCCACAGGGCCTTGAGGATCTCGACCCGCTGCCGCTCCCCCATCGAGAGCTGCCACACCGGGCGGTCGGGCTCGGTGGCCAGCCCGAAGCGGCGGCCCAGCTCGCCCACCCGCTCCTCGAGGTCGCCCCGGCGCAGCACCCGCTTGGCGGCGCCCAGCACCACGTTCTCGGCCACCGTGAACGACGGGACCAGGCGGAACTCCTGGTGGACCATGCCGATCCCGGCGGCCAGGGCGTCGGCGGGCGTGCGGAACCGGTACGGCCTGCCGCCCAGCCGGACCTCCCCCTCGTCGGGCCGGTAGACGCCCGACAGCACGTTCACGAGGGTCGACTTGCCGGCGCCGTTCTCGCCCAGCACGGCGTGGACCGTGCCGCCGCGGACGTGTAGGTGGGCGCCGGCGTTGGCCACGACGCCGGGGAAGCGCTTCCAGATGTCAACCAGTTCGACGGCAGGGGTCGCCACAGACTCGCCCACTTCCTCCTCCACCCTGGCTACCCGACGCCGTGCTCGACGGTCACCTGCAGCGAGACCCGGGTGGCGCCGTGCTCGATGGCGGCCCCCAGCACCGCCGAGGCAGTTGCCACGACGGCTTCGGTCTCGCCGGTCACCGTGGTGCCGAACGGCCCGACCTCGACCTCGAGGCCGGCCTCCTCGGCGACAGCGATCGCCGCCCGCACGTGGGGTCCCGGGGCACCGTCGACGAACGGCTCGATGGTGAACTCGGCCGTGGCGGTCATGGCACCATCATCGCCCAGATCCGGTGGTGCATCTCACCAGAGACGCCGTGCACGTTCTGCGAGGTCGCGGTGGGCGGCCGCCAGGTCGACGCCGTCGAGGTTCCCGTCGCTGACGACCGGCCGTCCGCCGACGAGCACGTGGCGGGCGCGGCGGTCCGGGCCCAGCACGAGGCCCGCCAGCGGGTCGTGGATGTCGCCCAGGTCGTCGCCGGGCCAGACCACCAGGTCGGCGCGCATGCCGGGTGACAGCCGCCCCACGTCATCGAGCCCCAGGCAGCGGGCGCCGCCGTGGGTGCCGATCTCGAGGACGTCGGACGGCATGAGGGCGTCGGGCCGCATCTCCCGGAGGCGAGCCGTGTAGAGGGCCTGGCGCAGCTCGGGGAACAGGCCTCCGACCTCGTTGGAGGCCACGCCGTCGACGCCGATGCCGACCGGGCAGCCGGCGGCCATCAGGTCGGTGACACGGCACATGCCGGCGGCGATCCGGGCGTTGGAGGACGGACAGTGGGCGACGCCGGTACCGGCGTTGCCGAGGATGCCCATCTCGGCGTCGTCGATGTGGATGCCGTGGGCCAGCCAGACGTCGGCGCCGACCCATCCCCACTCGTCGAGCATCTCGACGGGTCGGCGCCCGAAGCGTTCGAGGCAGTGCTCCTGCTCCTCGACGGTCTCGCAGAGGTGCGTGTGGAGGCGCAGGCCCAGTCGGCGGGCCAGCTCGGCCGACTCGAGTCGAGGCGAGGATGGCGTCGCGGTCCTCGACGACCCGGTCGGGCGGCAGGCCACCCCGGCTCTCGCCCAGGTCCATCGACCCGCGGGACAGGAACAGGCGAATGCCCACCTCTGCGGCGGCGTCGACGATGGCGTCGAAGACGGTGTCGTCGCCCCCCGGCACGAGGTAGTGGTGGTCGGACGCCGTGGTACACCCGGTGGCGGCCAGCTCGCCCAGTCCGACGAGGGCGGCGGCGCGCACGTCCTCGACCGAGAGCCGGTTCCAGATCGGGTACAGGTGGACCAGCCAGTCGAACAGGTTGCAGCCCGTGGCCCGGCCCCGGGTCATCCACTGGTACAGGTGGTGGTGGGTGTTGACGAGGCCGGCGGTGACGACGTCGCCCTCCACGAGGAGCACCTCGTCGCCGTCGGCGGCCTCGACCGACCCGACCGCGGTGATGACGCCGTCCTCGACGGCGACATCACCCGGGTAGCGGGCGCCGCGGATGACGAGCCTGGCCATCAGGCGCCCCGCGTTCCAGGCGGCAGGGACGGCATCAGGGCGTCCAGTCGGCGAACACGTCGACCATCATGCGCACGTCGGGGCCCAGCGGGTACAGGATCGGACAGGTGCACCCGTCGGCCATGTACTGCGCCACCTTCTCGCGGACCTCGTCGGGGGTGCCGGCGGCGCAGATCATCTGGACGATGTCGTCGGGGACCAGCTTCGAGGCGGCCTCGACCTGCTCGTGGGTGGCCGGCCACGTCAGCACCCGGCCGATCTCCTCGAGCAGCGACTCGGGGACGCCGGAGGCCTTCATGATGTGCGGCTGCTGGCCGAGGTACTGGGTGACCATCAGGCGGGCACCGTCGAGGGCCTCCTGGCGAGTCTCGGCGACCGAGCAGACGACCAGTTGCGGCCGGTCCAGGTCGTCGACGCCGCGGCCGGCCCGGGCGGCACCGACCTCGAGGGCCGCCATGGCCTGCCGGTTGTACTCCGGTGACACCAGGTAGTTGAGGACGACGCCGTCGGCGATCTCGCCGGTGAGCTCCATCATCTTCATGCCGGTGGCGCCGATGTAGATCGGCACCTCCTTGGGCCGGCGCTCCTGGTACACGTAGTCGAGCTCGACACCGTCGAGGTGCACGTAGTCGCCGTCGAAGGTGACGGTCTCGTCGGCCAGCAGGGCCCGCACGACGGTGACGACCTCCCGCATGACGCCGAGTGGCCGCTTCCGGTCGATGCCCACCTTGGCGGCCAGCGGGTCCCACCAGGCGCCGATGCCCAGCATCATGCGCCCGGGCGCCAGGTCGTCGAGGGTGGAGAACGTGGAGGCCAGGCGGGCCGGGTTGCGGGTCCAGCAGTCGACGACGCCGGAGCCGATCCGGATCGTGTCGGTGCAGGCGCCGAAGGCGGCCATCGGGACGACGGCGTCGCGCACCAGCCGGGAGTCGGCCTGCCAGACGGCCTCGAAGCCGCGCTGCTCGGCGTACTGCGCGTAGCCGATGGCCTCGTCGATGGGGTGGGCGTCCTGGAGGTAGATCGCCAGTCGGGTCATGCTCGCTCCTCCTCTGCTTGCCTCGTCGCCACGGTTCAGGTCTCCTCGAGCCGGCGGTGCAGCCGCACGGCCTCCTCGGCGGCCCGGGCCCGCACCTCGTCGGCGTCGACCCGGGTCGGCGCCCCGTCGGCCCACGCCACCTCGCCGTCGACCTCGATGCGCGTCGGGCCGACGCCGGTGGTGAAGGCGAGGCGCCACGGGTCCATCGGCTCGTAGGACCAGGTGACCCGGTCGTCGCGGGCCTCGGGGAAGAGGTCCCAGCCGGTGGCCAGCCACGACCAGGCGTCCTCGGGCGAGGCGGTCACGTCGTGCTCGCGATGGCGCACGTAGGCGACCCGGAACTCGTCGAGCATGTCGGCGCCGATCCCGTCGGAGCCGAGGGCGACCGGGTTGGCGAACCGGGTGGGGCGGGCGTAGCCGACGCCGTTGTTCATGTTGGACCGGGGGTTGTGCACGACGGTGCCGGCCAGGCCGTGGTCGTCGTCGAGGTGGACGCCGTGCACGACCAGCCAGTCGTCGGTGGCCAGGTGGCGCAGCCGGTCGGCGGCTTGGGCGTCGACGGGACCCTCGGCCACGTGCACGTGCACGCCGACCCCGTGGTCGGCGGCGATCCCGGCGGCGGCCTCGAGGGTGTCGTCGGTGCAGGTGAAGGCGGCGTGGACGCCGACCCGACCCCGGCCGCCCTCGGCGAGGAAGCGGGCGTTCTCCTCCAGCCCCCGGCGGGCCCCGTCGGGACCGTGGCGATCGGTGACGCCGTAGCTGCACTCCACCCGCACGCCGACCTCGGCGCAGGCGTCGGCGATGACCGTGAGCGATCCCTCGATGGCCTCGGGGGACTCGTGGTGGTCGATGACCGCCGTGCAGCCCCGCTCCAGCGCCTCGAGGGCGCCCAGCATCGCCGACCAGCGGATCGACTCGAGGTCCAGCGCCCGGTCGAGCCGCCACCACACCAGCTCGAGGATCTCCCCGAAGTCGCCGGGGGTCCGCGGCGGTGCCGGCATGCCCCGGGCCAGCGCCGAGTAGAGGTGGTGGTGGGCGCAGACCAGCCCGGGCGTCGTGGCGTCGCTCATCGGCCGTCCCAGTCGGCCCAGTGCTCCTGCTGCTCCGGGGCGGCCATCGGCAACTCGGACCGCCACTCGCCGTCGTGGGCGTGGAGGGCGGCGGCGACGGCGCCGGCCGTCGGGACCAGGCCGATCTCACCGACCCCCTTGATGCCGTACGGGGAGTCCGGCTGGGGCGACTCGACGAGGCGCACGTCGACGGGCGGCATGTCCTTGGGCCGGATGATCCCGAGGCTGCGCAGTGTGGCGTTGCGCGGGCGGGAGTCCCCGTCGGCCGGGAAGCCCTCGGTGAGGGCGTAGCCGAGGCCCATGTGGACGGCGCCCTCGACCTGGCCCTCGCAGAGCATCGGGTTGACGGCCCGGCCGACGTCGTGGGCGGCGACGACCTCCTCGACCCCGCCGGTCTCGGGGTCGAGGACCACGAGCTGTGCCGCGTAGCCGAAGGTGGAGTGGATGACGGGGTTGTCGAGGCCGTCGTTGATGGAGTTGGTCCAGTCGACCCGGTACTCGCCTTCGTAGTCGACCCCGGTCCGGCAGCCGTCGGCCACCGCGGCTCGACAGGCATCGGCGACCGCTCCGGCCCCCATGAGGGTGCCCCGGCTGCCGGTGGTCTGGCCGGCGCCGAGTTCCCGGGTGGTGTCGACGAGGACCTCGACCCGTTCGGGGTCGACGCCGAGCTCCTCGACCGCCACCTGGAGGGCGACGGTGTGGACGCCCTGGCCCATCTCGGTCCAGCAGTGCCGGACCTCGACGGCGCCGTCCTCCCGGAAGTGCACGACCGCCCTGGCGACCTCCTTGAAGCCGTTGCCGAGACCCGAGTTCTTGAGGCCCAGGCCGACGCCGACGGGCTTTCCGGCGGCGACCGCCTCGTCGTGGGCGGCCTTGACGTCGTCGAGGCAGGCGCGGGCGCCGAGGCAGCCGTCGTCCATGACCTGGCCGGGGCCCCAGACGTCGCCGGGGCCGACCACGTTGCGGCTGCGCATCTCCCAGCCGCTGATGCCCACGGCGGCGGCGAGGCGGTCCATCACGCCCTCCATGGCGAACTGGGCCTGGTTGGCGCCGAAGCCCCGGAAGGCGCCGCACACCGGGTTGTTGGTGCGCACGGCAGTGGCCTCGACGTCGATGGCCGGCACCACATATGGGCCGCTGGCGTGGCCGGCGGCCCGCTCGAGGACCTTCATGCCGACCGAGGCGTAGGGGCCGGAGTCGCCGAGCATCCGGGCCCAGAGGGCGGTGAGGCGGCCCTCGGCGTCGCACCCGGCGCGATAGGCCATGCGGATGGGGTGCCGCTTGGGGTGCATGAGGAGGGACTCCTCGCGCGACAGCGTGCAGCGCACGGGCCGGTCCAGCAGGAAGGCGGCCAGCGCCGTCTGGGCCTGGTTCGACATGTCCTCCTTGCCGCCGAAGGCGCCGCCGTTGCTCACCAGCTCGACGGTGACCCGCTGCTGGTCGATGCCGAGCACCGACGCCACCTGGTTGCGGTCGTCCCAGACCCCCTGACCGCCGGAGTACACGTACAGCCCGCCGTCACCGGTCGGGACGGCCAGCGTGGACTCGGGCTCGAGGAAGGCGTGCTCGATGCGCTGGGTCTGGAAGACCTCCTCGACGACGTGGGCAGACGCCGCCAGGGCCGCCTCGACGTCACCCCGGGCGTAGGCGGAGACCGACAGCACGTTGCCGTCCAGTTCCCAGACGGCGTCCTCGTCCGACGCCACGGCCACGACCGGGTCGCTGAACGGCTCGAGCCGCACGTACTCGACGTCGACGAGGGCGGCGGCCCGCCGGGCGGTCTCCCGGTCGCCGGCGACGACGATGGCAAGGACGTCGCCCAGGTACGAGGTGCGCCCGCCCTCGGGGATGAACACCGGCCAGTCGACGTGGATGAGGCCGACCCGCAGCTCGCCGGGCACGTCGGCGGCGGTGAACACGGCCTCGACGCCGTCGACGGCGGCCGCCGCCGAGGTGTCGATGCGGACCACGTCGGCGCGGGCGTGGTCGGCCAGTCGGAGCGCCCCGTGGAGCATCCCCTTCGGCGCCAGGTCGTCGATGAACGGCCGGTCGCCGAGGCTCAGCTCGCATGCCTCGTACTTGGTTCCGCTGGTGCCCAGCCCACCCAGCGGCAGGGCCACGGGCACCTCGCCGGACGCCAGCGACTCGACGGCGTCGAGGATCTTCACGTAGCCCGTGCACCGGCACAGGTGGGCGCCGAGGTGCCGGGAGGCGTCGTCACGGGTGAGGGCGTCGCCCTTCTTGTCGAGGAGCGCCTTGGCGCGCATGACGATGCCGGGCGTGCAGAACCCGCACTGCAGGGCACCGTGGGCGGCGAACGCCGACGCATACCGGTCGCGCTCGGCGCCGTCGAGCCCCTCGAGGGTCGTGACCGTCGCCCCCTCGGCCTTGTCCATCGCCGTCTGGCAGGCGATGCGGGCCTTGCCGTCCAGCAGCACCGTGCAGCAGCCGCACTGGCCCGACGGCGAACAGCCGTCCTTGGGCGACAGTACGCCGAGTTCGTCGCGGAGTGCCGCCAGCAGGTGCGGATGGTCGGCGGAGGCCTGGACCAGCTCGCCGTTGAGTTCGAAGGCCGTCATCGCTCTCCCTCCCCGTCGACGCCATCGCGTCCCAGCGCCGCTGCCACGTCGGCGGGCACCTCCACGCCGGCCTGGCCGGTGATCGCCCCGTACACCTCGGGGCGCCGGTAGTAGCCGAAGTCGAACAGGGTGTCCTTGAAGTCGGCGCAGCGGTCGAGGTCGCACTCGGCGACGACCAGCTCGTCGCCGACGGTCTCGCAGCAGGCCACCACCTCGCCGGACGGGGCGTAGATGGCGCTCTCGCCGAGGAGGTCGCAGCCCTCCTCCTCGCCGGCCTTGGCGACGCCGACGACCCACATGCCGTTCTGGTAGGCGCCCGACGACAGGCACAGCCGGTTGTGGAACCCCTGGAGCGCGTCCTGGCTCGGGTCGGGGGCGTAGTGGATCGGCGTGTTGTAGCCGATGAGGGCCAGCTCGCAGCCCTGGAGGCCGAGCATCCGGTACGACTCGGGCCAGCGGCGGTCGTTGCAGATCGCCATGCCGAGCACGCCGCCCCAGCCGGCGAACACGCCGAAGCCCTCGCCGGGGTCGAAGTAGTAGCGCTCGAGGTGCTGGAACGCCCGCCAGGGCTGGTGGTCATGGTGGCCGGGCAGGTGCACCTTGCGGTAGCGCCCGATGATGGTGCCGGTACCGTCCACGACGATCGCCGTGTTGTGGTGGCGGCCCTCGGGGGTGAGTTCCGCGTAGCCGAGGTGGAAGCCGACGCCCAGCCGGGCCGCCTCGTCGAACAACGGCTGCGTGTCGCGGCCGGGCATCTCCGTCTCGAAGAAGTGGTCGAACTCGGCGCGGTCGTCGACCCACCAGCGGGGGAAGAAGGTGGTGAGGGCCAGCTCGGGGAACACGACGAGGTCGCAGCCGGCGTCGGCCCCCTCCCGGAGCAGGGCGAGGAGGCGCTCGACGACGTCGGGGCGGGTGTCGTCCCGCTGGATCGGGCCGGTCTGGGCGGCGCCCACGGTGACGAGGCGGCTCATCGTGCGTCGCCTTCCCCGTCGAGGTCGCAGGCGTCGAGGTGGAGCAGCACCTGGAGCAGCACGTCGGCGCCGGCGACGAGGTCGGCGGGGTCGGTGTGCTCGGCCGGGTTGTGGCTGATGCCGTCCCGGCTGGGCAGGCCAGGGTGGTGGCCTCGACCTCGACGCCCTCGTCGGCGGCCAGGCCGGCCACGAACGCGGCCACGTCGGCCTCTGCGGCCCGGAGGAGCGTCTCGTCGGTGTTGCGCAGGTCGACGGTGAGCTCGGCGCTGCCGGCGACGACGTTGACGAGGTCGGGGTGGAGTTCGAGGCGTCCGACGGTGGCGACCTGCCGGTCGCCCATGCACTCGGCGACCTCCCGGACGTGGGTGGCGATGCGGGCGGCGGCGTAGCCGGCGTCGTGGCGCAGGTGCATCGGGGTGGTGCCGGCGTGGTTGGACTGGCCGGTGACCGTGTAGCCGGTCCAGGAGATGCCCTGCACGCCGGTGACGGCGCCGATGGTGGTGCCCTCGGCCTCGAGCACCGGGCCCTGTTCGATGTGGAGTTCGACGAACGCCCGGGGGGCGGGGCCCGGGCAGGGGGCGGGGCCGCGGTAGCCGATGCGGTCCAGTTCGGCGCCGACCTCGGCGCCGTCGATGCCGGTGATGTCGAGGGCGTCCTCGAGGCCCATGCCGCCGACGTAGACGAGGCTGCCGAGCATGTCGGGCGGGAAGCGGGCGCCCTCCTCGTCGGTGAAGAAGGCGACGGCGAACGGGTGCTCGGTCTCGATGCCGTGCTCGCTCAGGGTCTCGAGCACCTCGAGGCCGGCGAGGACGCCCAGGTTGCCGTCGTAGCGGCCGCCGGTGCGGACGGTGTCGATGTGGCTGCCGGTCATGACAGGCGGGCCGTCGGTCCGCCCGGGCCGGGTGGCGACGACGTTGCCGATGCCGTCGATGGTGACGTCGAGACCGAGGTCGCGCATCCAGGTGACGACGAGGTCCCGGCCCTCGCGGTCCTCGTCGGTGAGGGCCAGCCGGCACGAGCCGCCGCCGTCGATGGGGCCGATGGTGGCCAGCTCCTCGATGCGGCGGAGCAGGCGGTCGCCGTCGATGCGCAGGTCGGCGGTCATGGCCGTGCCTCCGCCAGGGCGATGTCGGCGGGGCGGACCGGTGCACGCTCCAGGTCCAGGCCGGTGGCGTCCCGGATGGCGGCGACCACGGCGGCGGTGGACGAGATGCTGGGCGGCTCGCCGATCCCCTTGGCGCCGAACGGGGCGCCGGGCTCGGGCTGCTCGATGAGCGCCGCGACTTCGACGGGCGGCATGTCGAGGGCCGTCGGAATCAGGTAGTCGGTGAACGAGGCGTTGCGGATGCGCCCGTCCTGGACCTGGACCTCCTCCATGACGGCGAGGCCGACGCCCTGAGCGGCGCCGCCCTCGAGCTGGCCGACCGCCTGGAGCGGGTTGAGCACCCGGCCGACGTCCTGGCTGGTGGTGAGCTCGACCACCTTGACGAGGCCGAGGTCGGGGTCGACGTCGACGATGGCCCGGTGGGCGGCGAAGGCGAACGACACGTGGGCGTCGCCCTGGCCGTCCTCGTCGAGCGGCTGGGTCGGTGCGTGGTGGAACTCGACCTCCGCCTCGACGGGCACGGTGGTGACGGCCGTCAGGTCGGCCTCGAAGTCGCCGCCGAGGGAGACGACCCGGTCGTCGGCCAGGACCAGCTCGTCCACGTCGACGCCGTACGACTCGGCGACCCGGCGCAGCAGCCGGTGGCGGACCTCCTCGCAGGCGGCCTGTACGGCACCGCCGGACATCCAGGTCTGGCGGCTGGCCGACGTGGAACCTGCGGAGCCGACCGTGGCGGTCTCGGCGGGCGCCAGCACCACCTCGGAGACGCCGAGGACCTCCCGGGCGATCTGCTGGGCGAGGGTGACGAACCCCTGGCCGACCTCGGCGCAGGCGCAGGTGACGGTGGCGACGCCGTCCTCGATGCCTCCCGGGCGATCTGCTGGGCGAGGGTGACGAACCCCTGGCCGACCTCGGCGCAGGCGTCGAGTACCTCGGCGACGGGGGCGGTGCCGACGATGACCTGGCCGGTGACCAACCGGTCGCCGGAGGCGAGCACGTTGCGGCGACGCAGCTCGACCGGGTCCATCCCGAGGGCGTCGGCCAGCCGGTCCATCTGGGCCTCGTGGGCGAAGCAGGTCTGCACGGCCCCGAAGCCGCGCATGGCCCCACACGGCGGGTTGTTGGTGCGCACGACGGCGCCGTCGATGTCGGCGCTGGGCACGCGGTAGGGGCCGGCGGCGAAGCAGGTGGCGTTGGCGATGACGGCACTGCTCGAGGAGGCGTAGGCGCCTCCGTCGAGTACGAGGCGGGCCTCGACCCGCACGAGGCGGCCGTCGCGGTCGGCGTGGTGCCGGTACCACATGCGGGCCGGGTGCCGGTGCACGTGGCCGTGGAACGACTCCTCGCGGGAGTACACCATCTTCACGGGCCGCCCGGTGTGGAGCGCCAGCAGGCAGAGGTGGACGTGGAGGCTCAGGTCCTCGCGGGCGCCGAACGCCCCGCCCACGCCGGCGAGGGTGAGCCGCACCCGCTCGGGCTCGAGGCCGAGGCAGGCGGCGACCTGGTCGCGGTCGACGTGCAGCCACTGGGTGGCGACGAAGAGGTCGACGCCGCCGTCCTCGGCGGGCACGGCCAGCCCGGACTCGGGGCCGAGGAAGGCCTGGTCCTGCATGCCGACCTCGTAGGTCCCCTCGACCTGTACCTCGCCGACGGCGCCCTGGTCGCCGTGGCGGAGGTGGATGCGCCGGATGAGGTTGCCGTCGGGGTGGATCGGGTCCGCCGCCTCGGCCTGTAGGGGGTCGACCAGCGGGTCGGTGGGTTCGTAGTCGACGACGATGGCCTCGAGGGCCCGGCGCACCGTGGCGGGGTGGTCGGCGGCGACGACGGCGACCGGCTCGCCCTCGTAGCGGACCACGTCCGAGGCCAGCACCGGCTGGTCGGAATGATCGAGGCCGTAGGTGGGGCTGCCGGGCACGTCGGCAGCGGTCAGGACGGCGTGGACGCCGGCGAGGGCGACCGCCGGGCCGATGTCGATGGACCGGATCCGGGCCGACGGGTGGGGTGAGCGGAGGGTGCCGCCCCACAGCATCCGGTCGTGCCAGAGGTCGCTGGAAAACGCGAACGACCCCGCCACCTTGGGGGTGCCGTCGGGGCGGGGGGCGCTCTCGCCGAGGCGGGGGGGCCGGGTACCGGCCTCGACGCGGGTGTCGGTCACGACGCCTCCCGCCGCAGGTCGGCGGCAACCTCGACGGCGGCGAGGATGCGGCCGTAGCCGGTGCAGCGGCAGAGGTTGCCGCTGATGGCCTCCCGGACGGTGAGCTCGTCGGGCGACGGGTCGGCGTCGAGGAGCGTGTCGACGGCCATCAGCAGACCGGGGGTACAGAAGCCGCACTGGACGGCGCCGGCCTCGACGAATGCCCGCTGCACGTCGGCCAGCTCGCCGTCGGGGGCGAGGCCCTCGATGGTGGTGACCTCGCGGCCGACGGCCGAGGCGGCCAGCACGAGGCACGAGCACACCAGCTCGCCGTCGACCTGCACGGAGCAGGAGCCGCACTCCCCCTCCTCGCAGGCGTTCTTGGAGCCGGGCAGGCCGAGCCGCTCGCGCAGCACCCACAGGAGGCTCTCGCCGAGGTGGGCGTCGGGAACCTCGTGGTCGCGGCCGTTGACCCGCAGCACGTAGGGGTCGGCGCTCACCGGTCGCCCCCCGGGAAGGCCCGGTGCAGGGCCCGTCGGGCGAGGACGCCGACAGCGTGGTGCCGGTAGTCGGCGCTGCCCCGGTGGTCGTCGATGGGCCGAGCGGCGCCGGCGACGAGCTCCACGAAACGATCGACGGCGTCGGGGGTGGGTGGGCTGCCGTCGTCCCAGCCGACGTGGTCGGCGAGGTGGGCCTCGGCCTCTGCCGCCCGGAGCGGCACGGGTGCCACCGAGCCCAGGCCGACGCGCACGCCGCGGCCGCCACGGTCGACGACCAGCGCCAGGGAGACGACCGAGATGACCATGGCGTTGCGGGTGCCGACCTTGAGGAACTCCTGGGGGCCGTCGAGGACCGGCACGCGGACCGCCTCGATGAGCTCGTCCGGCTCGAGGGCGTTCTGCTTGACGCCGGTGACGAAGCCGGCGAGGGGCAGTTCCCGGCCGCCGGTCGCCGAGCGGAGCAGGACGGTGGCGTCGAGGGCGGCGAGGACGGGAAGGGTGTCGCCGGCCGGCGAGGCGGTGGCCAGGTTTCCGCCGAGGGTGCCGGCGTTGCGGATCTGCGGGGAGCCGACGGTGCGGGCCGACTGGGCCAGTGCCGGGAGCAGGCCGGGGAGGTCGCCGCGACCGAGGTCCGAGTAGGTGAGGCCGGCGCCGAGCACGAGGTCGTCGCCGGTTCGGTGCCAGGCCCGCAGCTCGTCGACCCGGTCGAGGACGACCACGTGGTCGAGGTCGACCTGGCCGCGGTTGACGCCGACCATGAGGTCGGTGCCGCCCGCCAGCAGCCGCGCTTCCGGGTGTTCGGCGAGTGCGGCGCAGGCATCGTCGAGCGTGCGCGCGATGGTCACCGGCATAGCCTCCATGCTGCCGTCAGTTCAACAAATTGTCAACTTGCGCGGCGTATCGTACGATGTCCGGCGTGGCGCATCCCCTGATCGACGCCCTCGGCCCGGCCGCCGACGCGCTCGGCGCCACGCTGCTCGCCCCCGACGACCTCACCGAGGCCGACCTCCCACTCCACTGGGAAGGCGAACTGGTCGGCGGCCTGCGCCGGCCCGACCTCCACCACGCCCTCGACCGCCTGCTCGAAGCGGCCGAGCAGGAGGTCGGCACGCCGTTCGCCGACATGGACCGCAACCAGAAGCAGGAGGCCGTGGCGCTCCTCAACGAGTGGGGGGCCTTCACGTTGCGCAAGTCGGTCGAGGACGTGGCCGAGGCGATCGGCGTCAGCCGCTTCACCGTCTACAACTACCTGGAGCGGGCCGAGGCGGGCTCATAGGCGCCGCCGGGATACGTTCCGGCGATGAACGACGACGCGCCCACCGACGACGATCACGACGAACTCTCGCGGCTCGACGCGGTCGGCCTCGCCGAGCGGATCCGCACCGGCGACCTCTCCCCCGTCGAGGCGGTGGAGGCCACGATCGACCGGATCGAACGCCTCGACGGGCAGCTCAACGCCGTCATCCATCGGCAGTTCGACGAGGCCCTCGCCGCGGCCGCATCCCCCGACCTGCCCGACGGGCCGTTCCGCGGCGTCCCGATGCTGCTCAAGGACCTGTGGGCCGAGGAGGCCGGTCAACCCCACCATGCCGGGATCCAGGCGCTCAAGGACGTCGGCCACCGGTCCGCCGAGGACTGCAACCTCACGATCCGCTACCGCCAGGCCGGCTTCGTGAACGTGGGCCGCACCAACACGCCGGAGTTGGGGCTGGTCGCCACCACCGAGTCCCACGCCTACGGGCCGTGCCGCAACCCGTGGAACCCGGAGTTCGGGACGGGCGGCTCGTCTGGCGGTGCCGCCGCCGCGGTCGCCTCGGGGATGCTGCCGGCCGCCAACGCCAGCGACGGTGGTGGCTCGATCCGGATCCCCGCCGCCATGTGCGGCCTGGTGGGCCTCAAGCCGTCACGCGGCCGCCACTCGATGGGGCCGGTCAAGGAGGAGTGGGGCCTGTCGGTCCAGCACGTCGTGTGCCACACCATGCGCGACTGCGCCGGCATCCTCGACGCCACCGCGATCCCGTTCCTCGGCGACGGCGTGGTCGCCCCCGACCACGGTCGCCCGTACTCGGACCAGGTGGGCCGGGACCCGGGGAGCCTGCGCATCGGGTTCATGGACCACAACCCCCGCGTCGAGGTGCACCCCGACTGCGCCGAGGCCACCCGGAGCACCGCCGCGATGCTCGAGGGGCTCGGACACGGGGTCGAGCAGGCACATCCCGAGGCCCTCGACAAGGTCGATGAGATGGGCTGGGCGTTCGGCATCAACTGGGGGGTCGGGGCGGTCGTCAGCCTCGAGCACCTGGGTGGGCAGCTCGGCCGTGAGGTGACCGCCGATGACGTCGAGCCGGGCACCTGGTTCCTCGCCGAGCGAGGTCGCGACATCTCGGCGGTCGACTACGCCAGGGCACAATCGGCGATGGGCACGTTCCGCCGGAAGATGGCGGCCTGGTGGGAGTCGGGCTTCGACCTGCTGGTCACGCCGACGACGGCGCTCCCGCCGCCGCGCATCGGCCAGTTGACGCCGACGGAGGACGATCCGGTGCGCGGGTCGCGGGCGTCGATGCCCTACGCCGCGTTCACCTCGCCGTTCAACATCACCGGCCAGCCGGGGATCTCGCTGCCGCTGGGGACGTCGGGCGGCCTGCCGATCGGGGTACAGCTGGTGGCGGCCTACGGCCGGGAGGACCTGCTCGTCGCTGTGGCGTCACAGCTCGAGGCCGAGGCCCACTGGTCCGACACCCGCGCCCCCATTCACGCCTGACCCCGACGCCGCTCAGGCGTCGAGGACCTGGTGGGCGGCCTGGTCGGCGTCGACGACGGGCGGCTCGGTGGACCAGGGGAAGTTGATCCACTTGTCGGTGTACGACCAGACGTACTCGCAGTCGACCACCGACTGGGGCTTCTGGTAGAGCACCGCCGACCGCACCTCGCCGACCTGCTCGAGTGCCGTGTCGCGAACCAGTTCGAGCGTGTGGCCGGTGTCGGCCACGTCGTCGGCGATGAGCACGCGGGCGTGGTCGAGGTCGACCCAGTCGACGTACGGCGGGAGGATCACCGGCAGGTCCAGCCGCTCGTCGACGCCCGTGTAGTACTCGACGTTCATGACGTAGAGGTTCTTGACGGCCAGGGCGTAGCCCAGGGAGCCGGCCACGAAGAGCCCACCCCGGGCGATGGCCAGGATCAGGTCGGGGCGGTAGCCGTCGTCGGCGACCATCGTGGCGAGTTCGCGCACGGCCACGCCGTAGCGGACCCAGTCCATCTCCTCGCGTTCCGGCGCTGCGTCGCCCTCGCTCACCCGTGGTCCTCCGTCCTCGTCGATGGTGAACCGGGACGCTAGCCCGCCGAGTGGCCGTCAGTCGTAGGTCGCCGCCACCGGACTCCCCCCGGTCAGTCGTAGGTCGCCGCCACCTTCCAGGCCCCCGCCTCGAGGACCAGCAGGCGGGCCATGCCATCGCCGTCCACCATCTGGAGGCGGACCCGGCGCCGGTGCCGGCGGGGGTCCCACCAGCGCTCGTCCACCGGCCACGGC
>LUMD01000286.1_pt1 | contig 17890 bp, 20 predicted proteins | sample 729651 | NCBI WGS metagenome assembly LUMD01 (sample SAMN03860272, study PRJNA289734) | marine metagenome | biome: seawater column; feature: ocean; material: water; isolation source: Red Sea water column Station 34 - depth 258m | place: Saudi Arabia: Red Sea | collected 2011-10-15 | depth 258 m | reverse complement strand
GCTAGAGCAGTTGTGGAGGGAGTGGGTGATCATGGGTGTGAATACATGACAGGCGGTAGAGCGGTTGTTCTCGGACCTACCGGTGTTAATTTTGCTGCAGGTATGTCAGGGGGGATTGCTTATGTTTATGATCCCTTTCAAGATTTTCACCTCAAATGTAACACAGGAATGGTGGCCCTTGAACCAGTGGAGGAGGAAGAACGTGTTGCTGAGTTATTAAGGATGGTGGAATTGCATCTGAGATATACACAATCCAAAGTTGCAGAAAATATCCTTAGTGACTGGGAAAGGAGTTTAGAATCTTTCGTAACAGTTATGCCGCTCGACTACAAACGAGTGATTAACGAAAGAAGAGAACGTAACGAAGAGGTTGATTTTGTGTTTGAAATACAAGATAGAAAATCTGATAGGCCGGGAGTGTAAGATGGGTAAGCCAACAGGGTTTATGGAATTTCCAAGGCGCAAAACTCCATGGCGCGATGTCAATGAGAGGCTTTTAGATTATTACGAAATATACACACCCGCTAAAGACCACGATTTAAAAACACAAGGCGCCAGGTGTATGAATTGTGGGGTTCCGTTTTGTGACTCAGATCATGGGTGTCCTATCGATAACCTAATACCGGAATGGAATGATTTGGTATACAAAGAGAGATGGGAGGAGGCTTATTATCGGCTTTCTAAAACCAATAATTTTCCAGAGTTCACCGGAAGAGTCTGCCCAGCCCCCTGTGAAGGAGCTTGTGTTTTAGGTATTAATGAACCGGCGGTGACAATAAAAGATATTGAAAACTCAATTATAGACAGAGCATTTGAAGAAGGTTGGGTTCAATCGCAAATCACCAGAAAAAGAACGGGTAAAACAATCGCGATCATTGGTTCTGGTCCAGCAGGACTGACTGCGGCCGACCAACTAAATAAGGCTGGACACACGGTCTCTGTTTTTGAGCGGGAAGACAGAATAGGTGGGTTACTGATGTACGGCATTCCTAACATGAAACTATCTAAAAGTGTGGTACAACGAAGAATAAAGTTACTTGAGGATTCTGGGATAGAGTTTAGAACTAATGCTGATGTAGGAAATAATGTTGATCCGGTGAGATTAGTAAATGAGTATGATGCAACCTTAATTGCAATAGGGTCTACGATCCCTAGAGATATCCCAATTCCTGGTAGGGATGCAAAAGGAATACATTTTGCTATGGAATACCTCACTCAACATACCAAGAGCTTGCTTAGTAGTTCTCTGACAGATGACAACTATATAAACACACAGGAGAAAAAAGTAATAGTTATTGGTGGCGGTGATACGGGCACCGACTGTATTGCAACATCAATTCGACAAGGTTGCTCAAGTCTGATTAATATGGAAATAACACCAACACCACCGATTGAAAGAGAGACAGACAACCCTTGGCCTTTATGGCCGATTATACAGAGAGTGGATTATGGCCATGAAGAATCTTTAGCACGTTTTGGTAAAGATCCAAGAGAATATTCTTTGTTAACGAAAGAGTTTATTGTTGACCAGAAGAACGTTGTAACCGGAGTTAAAACAATCAATGTAACCTGGGAAAAGTCATCAGATGGAACGCAGACCATGGTTGAAGAGAGCGGCACTGAAAAGATATGGGAGGCTGATATAGTGCTGCTTGCTATGGGGTTTGTGGGGCCAGAGCAAGAGCTTCTTAAAAAGATGCAGGTTTCACTTAACAATAAAAACAATATTGACGCAAAACATGGTGCTTTTGAAACCAATATTAAAGGGGTGTTTACAGCGGGTGATTGCAGGCGTGGACAATCACTGATAGTTTGGGCTATGAATGAAGGCAGAGGTGCAGCTTTGCAAATAGATCGTTTTTTATCTGGTGCAAGCAGCCTGTCTGCCCCAACAGTAAAACTAGGTTCTTTGAGAGATTAATTGGTAGGAATAATTGAAAATATCATGTCCCAGATCTAATCCTCTCACCTCAAACTTTGTTTTTTGGTTCCTAGAATCACGATCAATTAGATGAAAATGTTTGTTCTTGGCAAACACAGTTTCGATTTGATCCGCATAATCTTTCCAGTCAGTTGAGATATTAATAACCCCTTGGTCTTTTATTGATTTATCCAGCAGAGCTAAAAAACCTTTATTAATTAATCTTCTTTTGTGGTGCCTTTTTTTTGGCCATGGGTCAGGAAAGAAGATATTTACTTGGCTTAAACTTTTTTCCTGAATATTGTGTTTTAGAACCTCAACAGCATCCTTATAGATAAGTTTGATGTTCTTTATTTTTTCTTTCTCTATCCGATTGAGACAATGACCGAAACCTGATTTATACACCTCGATACCAATGAAATTCTTTTCTGGGTTGTCCAACGCTTCGCTGACTAATGTCATACCATTCCCAAAACCTATTTCCACCACTAACTCTTTTTGTGGCGAGTTAAAATGACCCTCATAACCAATCACCCCACTTTCATTGGTTTCAATTACATATTTAGACCAAAGAGTTTGGAGCGCTTTTTTTTGGGACGCGGTTAAACGGCCAGATCTCTTGACGTAGCTTCTGATTGGTTTTTTTTTATGTTTCGGTAAGTTGCTCACGGAGATTTTTAATGGCATCTTCTTCAATTTGCCTAATCCTCTCTATTGAGACTTGATACTGCTTCGCTAGTTCCTTTAGAGTTATTTTTTCCTCTGACAACCAACGACTCATAAGAATTTCTTTGCTGCGTTTATCGAGGTTTTCAAGCGCTTTGGACAATTGTTCTGCTTTGCCTTCTAACCAATTTTCATTCTCCACTATCGATGAAGGATCTGGATCTGGAGAGGGAAGAAACCCTGCGGGCGCAATAAAATCTTCATCGCTGTTTGTGTGACCAAAATCATAGGCCATATCGACTGATGCAAATCGTTGCTCCATGGTGGCCACGTCTTTTGGTTTTACTCCTAGATCTTGAGCAATGAGCTTTTTCTCATTGTTAGTGAGCCAGCCAATGGTTTTTTTTGCATTCCTAAGTTTAAAAAACAGTTTTCTTTGAGCTTTTGTGGTGGCTACTTTTACTATTTTCCAATTATTAAACACAAACTCATGAATTTCTGATCTTATCCAATGTACCGCATATGTAACAAGCCTAGTGCCACGATCAGGGTTAAACTTTTTGACCGCTTTCATAAGTCCTATATTTCCTTCCTGGATGAGGTCAGCGAGAGGAAGTCCGTATCCGCTGTATGTTCTTGCAATATGAACGACAAACCTCAATTGAGAAACAATTAACTTTCTTGCAGCATCAAGGTCATTATCGTTTTGAAATTTTTGTGCTAATTCTCTTTCTTCTTCTCTAGAGAGAACAGGTGATTGGTTAACAATACTAATGTAAGCCTCTAGGCTCCCCATAGGGCCCATAAGTGCCAATTCATTTTTCAACGCCAATTCTTTTGTCATATATCTTCCAATTGGGTTGATAATTTTAGCACTCTGATTAATAGAGTGCTAAATAATCAAACTAAATTTTTAAAATATGTATATATATCAATAGATTAAATGATTAATTAGGTTTAAAATTAGGCATAGTTTTACATCTATTCTGCGCAAATAAGACAATAATGAGTAAATCAGTTAAAGAAGTCAGGGTGATTGGGGGCAAACATAAAGGGAGAAAATTAAATGTTGATGACCCAAATGTGAAGCCCACACCAGATCGAGTAAGAGAAACATTATTTAACTGGTTGGAGCCTAAAATTTTTTCTAGCAGAGTTCTAGATCTATTTGCTGGAACCGGTGTTTTATCTGTTGAAGCCTTATCCAGGGGGGCAGCTTCAGTTACTTTGGTAGACTCCTCTGAAGCAGTGCATGTGAGCCTAGAGGAACTAATGGAGAACCTTAAGGTCAGCGAATATAAGAATTTATGTCTTGATTCTTATCAGTTGATTTCAAAACCAAACCCCGATACTCCTTATTCGATTATTTTTCTAGATCCTCCGTATGGAGAATATAACTTGTCAACATTACTTCAAAAGCTTTATCAAAACCTATGGGCCAATGAAAGAACCTGGGTTTATTTTGAGTCTAACCGGCCAATTAAAATAGGTGACGGTTCAAAGCATTTTATTTTTAAAGAATCTAGAGCAGGTAAAGTATACTATGCTCTTATAAAAAGTAAGTGAGAGTATAAAAAATGATTGCAATATACCCGGGAACTTTTGACCCAATTACAAACGGGCATTTTGAGATTATCAGGAGAGCGTCAACACTCTTTGGGGATTTGGTGGTCGCCGTTGCTGAGAGCCCCGAAAAGAACCCATTATTTTCAATTGAACAGAGGCTTGAAATGGTCAGTGAAGTGCTTAATAACTTCAACAATATTAAGGTTAAAGAATACTCAGGCTTAACCATCAATTTTGCAAAATTGGTGGACGCTAGGGTTATTGTTAGGGGTTTACGCTCCCCCGCAGATGGGCAGTATGAATTTGAGTTAGCCAGTATGAATAAAAGGCTTGCTGACGATGTTGAAACAGTATTTTTGAGTAGCGGTGATCAAAACGCATTTATTTCATCTTCACTGATTAGGCAAATCGCACAAGAAGGAGGGGATATTTCAAACTTTGTTCATCCTGTTGTGCAAGCGGCACTTTCAAAAGCTTATAAAAAATAATGTCTTCCTTGCTTAGTAAGCATAGAGCCGCTTTTTTTCTTGTCCTTATTTGGTCAGTCTCGGCTGTGGGTATCACAAAAGAGCACAGCGAGGTTAGTACATCGGGAATTTCCTCAGCCCACCCGCTAGCAACTCAAGCGGGTTATAAGATATTACAAGAAGGCGGCAATGCTTTTGATGCCGCAGTTGCAGTCAGCGCAGCACTAGCTGTTGTTGAACCTTATAGTTCAGGAATTGGTGGCGGGGGGTTTTTTCTTTTGCACAGGCGTAACGATAATTTTACAACCTTTGTAGATGCTCGTGAAGTGGCACCCTTAATGTCAGATCCAGATATGTACCTAGACTCGGAAAAGAATTATATACCTAACTCATCACTAGTAGGACCTTTGGCTTCAGGAATACCCGGACTTCCTGCTGCGCTTGTACATGTTTCTAAAAACTATGGCCAACTTCCCTTAGAGCAATCTTTACAGCCAGCTATTGATTTGGCAGAAGAAGGGTTTCCTGTATACAACAGACTCAATACTGCTTTGAATGTTGCCATCATATCGAGCAACCTTTCGAAAAAATTTAAAGAAGTATTCTTACCCCAAGATGAATTACCTAAACCTGGGCACATAATAAAACAGCCTGAATTGGCTAAGACGCTCAAGATCATAGCTAAGGATGGCCATGATGGTTTTTATAAGAGTGATTTCACTAGAAAGATTGTCAGCGAAACAAACAAAGACGGATCTATATGGTCATTAGAGGATTTTAAGGAATACAGTGTGATTGAGAGAGAGCCTGTTAAGATCTTTTTTGAAGGAATGGAGGTAACACTTGCTCCTCCGCCATCTTCAGGCGGCACAACCATAGCCACCATTCTTAATATCTTAAGCCAATACGACTATAAAAATTTGGACCAAGAAACATTAACACACCTTATTGTTGAATCAATGAGGAGAGCTTATCAAGACAGGGCTTATTATTTAGGTGATCCTGATTTTGTTGATGTTCCAGTTGAAATGTTAACAGACCCCGACCATGCTATCCGACACAGTCAAAGCATTGATTTAAAGAAAGCCACACCAATCCATTTAAAAGACGAGAGAATTCTTTTGAGCCAGAAAAAAGGAACAGAAACGACTCATTTTTCAATTGTGGACAAGCTGGGAAATCGAGTAGCCACTACGCAGACAATTAATACATGGTTTGGGTCGGGTTATATGGTTCCTGCTGGAGGGTTTATATTGAATAATGAGATGGACGACTTTTCTGCTAAGGCATTTACACCCAATCGCTATGGCCTGGTTCACGGCGAAGGCAACTCTATTCTTCCAAAAAAACGAATGGTCTCTAGCATGACACCCTCTTTTATAGAATCAGATACCGGTATAGCAATTCTTGGGACGCCAGGCGGATCAAAGATTATAACTATGGTTTTGTTGTCCATTTTAAACTGGGTGAACGGAGGAACTGCTGATGAAATGACCTCTATAAAGCGGTTTCATCATCAGTATTTACCTGATGTCATTCAACATGAAAATGGAGCCCTCTCCGATCAAGATATTAGCCAATTGACTAATATGGGGCACACTCTCGAGGAAATCGAAAACTATGGCAATATGCAGGTAATTACGATAGATAAACAGAGCGGCAAAGTAACAACATCGTCGGACCCAAGGGCCTTGATTGAAGATAGCGGGATTGATTACTATTGATCAATTCTGACAACTGGCACAGTAAAATGAACTTCTTCCGCTTAAGACTGTTTGTTTAATTAAGCCTTTACAATAGCTGCACTGACGATCCTTTTGGCCATAAACAAATAATTCTTGTTTAAAATAACCAACCCTCTGCCCATCAAGTGAATAGGAAAAATCCCTAAGAGTTGTTCCTCCCATTTTTATAGATTCTTTTAATATTTTTTGAATGGCAGTAGCTAATTTGATATATCTTTTTTTGCTCACCCTGTTAGCCCTTCTTTTGGGATGAATACCGCTTAAAAACAAGGCCTCACTTGCATAAATATTGCCCACACCAACAACAACATGAGCGTTCATTATAAACGCTTTTACTGAGGTGGTTCTGCTCTTACTTAAACTATAGAGATGAGACCCCAGCTGATTGTTTTCCAATGGTTCACAGAGAAAAAGTTGGACCCGTTGCAGCTTTTAAAACTGCGATTGTTATAAAGAGATTACCTAAAACCAGATCAAAGTGGTCATGTTTTTTTAAAGGTTGGTCATCCTTTAAAATACCAACACTTCCTGACATACCCAAATGCAATAATGCAGTTCCAGCTTTTGTATTAATCAGTATGTATTTACCCCGTCTGCCAAGGGTTAGGATTTTATGTCCTACAAGGTTTTCCAGGGCGTCTTGATCTACAGTCCATCTCAGTCTTTTTTCTCTAATATCAATAGATTTTATATATTGACCTTGAATATGGTTTTCTAAGGACTGTCTGGTTACCTCAACCTCTGGTAGTTCTGGCATATTGAAATTATGCCTTTAAGAAATACGTAAATAAATTACTTAATTTTAGATTCTTTATAAAGAACATGTTTTCTGATTTTAGGGTCAAACTTTTTAGTTTCCATTTTATCAGGATGCTCTTTTTTGTTCTTAGTGGTCGTATAATAATGACCAGTTTTAGCAGATGAAACGAGTTTTATTTTTTCACGCATTTATACTCTTTCCCCGAAATCCTTTAAGTTCTTTAAAACATGCTCGATTCCTAATTTGTCAATCGTTCTCAAGCCTTTTTTCGATAAACGCAATTTGATGTATTTGTTTTGGCTTTCTACCCAAATACGGTGCGTGTGTAAATTAGGGTAAAACTTGCGTCTCGTCTTGTTGTGCGCATGAGAGACGTTATTTCCGCTCTTTGTTTTTTTACCCGTTACTTGACAAACTCTGCCCATTGTTTTCTCTTAATTGATTAATCTCTGGATTAAATTTTTACCTTTAGGTCGGCTTTTATACCAATAGCACCTTAACATAGCAAGACTTTATGAGAAAATATTAGTTGCTGAGCCTAGTGACAAAAAGATAAAAGAATTACACTGTTGTTAAATTCATTTTTTATTATGACTAAAACTATAGACCTAAAAATTATTGACCCCAGAATTGGTAGTGACTTCCAAATCCCAGAATATCAAACGGCAGGATCAGCGGGCATTGATTTGCAAGCATGTATTGATGAAACAGTATTAATCAAACCTGGGGAGACACAGTTAATACCTAGCGGTATAGCTGTCCATATTAAAGACCCTAACTTAGCCGCCGTTCTTTTGCCAAGATCAGGCCTTGGCCATAAACAAGGGCTCGTTTTAGGCAACCTGGTTGGGTTGGTTGATTCTGATTACCAAGGAGAGGTTTTTATTTCGTGTTGGAACAGGGGCAATAAAGAAATTGATATTGAGCCCGGCATGAGATTGGCCCAAATGGTTTTTGTTCCGGTTGAGCAGGTTAGCTTTAATGTTGTTGATGAATTTGAAGAATCAGATCGAGGCGCAGGGGGGTTTGGTCATACAGGAAAGACCTAGGTCTTTATCCCGTATTCTTGTTTATAGGTGTTTATACTGTCTAGATGATCCTTAAAAGAGTCATCGTTCCCAATAAATTCAATGATCTCATCGATGGTTACAATTGAGATTACTGGCACATTCAACTGATCGCTGATCTCTTGGACCGCCGATGACTCGCCGTCACCCTTTTCTTGTCTGTTTAATGAAATCAGTATCCCCGAAACAACCCCTTCTGAGTTACCAATAATTTTAGCCGCCTCTCTGATGGCCGTGCCTGCTGTTATAACATCATCCACGATCACCACCTTACCTTTTAGGTTTGTGCCAACCGTGCTTCCTCCTTCACCATGATCTTTTGCTTCTTTCCTGTTATAGACGAAAGGCATGTTCAGCCCATGATTTTCGGATAGGGATACAGACATTGAGGTAACAATCGGGATGCCTTTGTAGGCTGGTCCAAAAAGCATATCGCATTCAAGACCACTGTCTAGAAGCGTTTTGGCATAGAAGTCCCCTACTTTTTTAATCAATCTACCGCTACTAAAAATACCCATATTAAAGAAATATGGGCTGATTCTTCCTGATTTTAGTTTGAATTCACCAAATTTTAATGCGCCTATCTCTATGGACAGTTCAATAAATTCTTGTTTGTAGTTTTCCATACAATATAAACTTATATCGACACAATATGTGTAGCATCTCATAGAATGAATTGATTATGAAGATTTAGCGTAAACAGGGATCAAAAATTAAGGTAATCACAATAAACGTAAACGGCATCAGGGCTTCTCAAAAAAAAGGCTTGTTTAAATGGCTAGAAAAAGAGAATCCAGACTTTATATGCCTGCAAGAAGTGAGAGCCCAGATTGAGGATATGAAGCTTGATGATTTCTGGCCTGATGACTACCACTGCTACCATCATGTTGCTCAAAAGAAGGGTTATAGCGGTGTTGCACTATTCTCAAAACGTAAACCCTCCAAAATAACCCAAGGATTAGGTTCTGCTGAGTTTGATGCGGAGGGAAGATACATTGAATGTGGCTTTAAAGATTTTGTGCTCGCTTCTGTGTACTTCCCTTCAGGGTCTTCGGGAGACCCTAGACAGGAAGCAAAATACCGTTTTTTAGATATTTTTAAGACCAAAATTGATGCCATGAAAAAAAAGAAAACAGGTTACCTATTTTGTGGGGATGTCAATATTGTTCATAAAGAAAGAGATATAACCAACTGGAAAGCAAACCAGAAGAATTCAGGGTGCTTACCGGAAGAACGGGCATGGCTAGAGCTAATATTTGATGAGCTGAGCTGTACCGATGGTTTCAGAGAAATCAATTCTAATGCAGAGCAATATACATGGTGGTCTAATAGGGGGAATGCTTGGGCGAACAATGTTGGTTGGAGAATTGATTACCAAATATATAATGATTACTTTCAATATAAAGTAAGATCTGCATCAATCTATAAAGATGAACGCTTTTCTGATCATGCGCCTTTAATTATCGAATATGAACAGAATAAATAAAATATTCGATAAAAAAGGGTTGGGAATTTATACCAGTTCTGAGTCCATTCGAATGATTTTCTTAGGATTCTCAGCTGGGTTACCGCCCCCTCTTCTCTTTGCCACACTGACCGTGTGGCTGGCTTCAGTTGAGGTGAGCATTTCTGAAATTAGTATGTTTGGCTGGGTGGGCATTATTTATGCTATTAAATTTCTTTGGGCGCCTATATTGGATAATATTGCCATACCGATTTTAACAACAGCACTAGGACAAAGAAGGTCTTGGATATTGTTCATGCAGGCACTAATTTTAGCTGGGCTTGTATGGATATCCTTTTTTGATCCAAACAAAGACCTTATCTTACTTGCCTATTTTTCAATATTCATTGCTTTTGCTTCGGCATCACAAGATATTGCTATCGATGCTTATCGGATTGAAATAATTGAAAATAAATACCAAGGGGCAATGGCAGCTAGCTATCAGTTAGGATATCGTATTTCAGCACTTACTTCAGGAGCAGGAGCCTTATATCTAGCAGGGGTTTATTCATGGCAAACCACTTATCAAATCATGGCTAGTTTTATGTTTGTTGGAATAATCACGGTGTTGATTGTTTCTGAACCACCTAAGACATATAGAAAAACTCAAGAAAATCACTGGCTGAGGTCCTCAGTTATAGAGCCTTTTTATGAGTTTTTTAAAAGAAGCGGTTACTGGTCATTAATGTTAATTGTTTTTATAGCAATATATCGAGTCAGCGACTTAATTCTCGGGATAGTCGCAAATCCTTTTTATATTGACATTGGCTTTAATTTAAACGAGATAGCAACCGTGACCAAAGTTTTTGGTTTTGCGATCACTATTTTTGGAGCTTTTGTAGGCGGCATATCAGTTGCACGTTATGGCATTTCTAAACCGCTTATTATCAGCAGTATATTCCTAGCAGGCACAAACCTATTTTTCTTATTGCTTAACAATGCAGGTCCAGACTTATCAGTATTGGTATTGACCATCAGCGCAGATAACTTTGCATTGGGTTTTTCAGGTTCTGTATTTATAGCCTTTTTGTCTAGCTTGACCAATCGATGCTACACCGCATCTCAATATGCTTTATTTACATCTATTATGTTATTACCAGGTTTTATCTTGAGTGGTTTTTCCGGCCAAATAATTGACGCCATGGGTTGGGCAAAGTTTTTTATCTTTGCTGCCGTAATGGGTATACCGTCAATATTATTCTCTCTAGTGATTGTAAAAAAGGGCTGGCAAGAGCAATAACTAATAGCAACCTGGTTGTTTAAAATTCTTACTCAAATAAATTTTTCATAAAAGCGGTTCAATCTTACCAATTAGCTGGTCAAGCTGAGGTTTGTTTTCTTTTATTTCTTTTATTGTGAGACCTGCAAGCTCATGGGGAAATACTAGCCATTGATCGGTTTCATAGAGGTAATAATCTGGAATTCTCTGAGTTTTATTCTTTAGCGTTTTAAAATACGGAGTAGCAATTTTTATCTCAGGGGCGTTTTTTTTGCATGCTTTCTTTAGGTCTGTGATTATTTGGTCAATAGACATCCCTGTGTCGTGTACGTCATCCACAATAAGCAACGAGTCTTTTGATTTTAGTTTTTTCACCATATAGTTAAGACCATACACTTGTACCTTCTTTTTGTGTTCTCCAATAGCGGTATAATAGGATGTTCTAATTGCAATGTGATCTGATTCAACTCCTAATACATCAAGTAATTCTTGGACAGCGATGCCAATGGGTGCTCCGCCTCTCCATACGCCAATGATGTAATTTGGACGATAACCACTTTCATAAACCTGCCAAGCCAGTTGAAACGAATCTTCAAGTAACTGCTCTGCTTTAATGAATAGTTTATCCATGGTTTTTTATACTGAGAAATACTCCCTGAAGAAACTAAATTCAGGGAGCCTGTTGATTAGAAATCCACATTTAGGCGTAGCATTAATTGACGCGGTCCTATGAGCTCATCTCCGGTTGCACCCACTCCAAACACATCCGTGAATCTGGCGTTAATACCGTCTTCATTAGTAATGTTTTTTGCTATTAGTGCCCAATACCAGTTTTCTGCATTATCAGGATAAAAAGCAAGCACCAAATCAAGTACGTCATAGCTTGGAACTATATCGGTTTGAGAGTTATTAAAGACTCGATGTTTAAAGTCGCCACGATATGTGTATTGAAGTGAACCGGTCATTTCTCCCCAGTTTTGATCCGCATTCCAGTTAAGTGCAAGGTTTCCTGTAAAACCTGGGGTTTTGGCTAGATCGTTTCCTTTTACATTCTGAATACGATCAGCGCGTGCTATTTGTACTTCATTGCTAAATAAACCGATGCCCTGTCCTAAAAGGGCATTGGTAGCTTTGTCTGATTCCACATTATCAAGCGCTAAGTGATTCGAAGTAATTTCAGTGTCTAACCATGCGGCCCTTACTTCTAGAATCATTGAATCTGATAAGAGCGCAGACAACTCTATTTCAGCACCACTGATGTCTGATTCAGGGATATTACCGACACCACCTTCAAACACTTCTGGGTCAGTTGCTTGGTATTGAAGGCCCTTATAATCATAAAAAAAGGCAGCAGTATTAAGTCGGACATTGCCGCCTGCAAGATCTGTTTTTAAACCCACTTCGAAAGCATCAACCTCTTCTTCAGTAAATGTGGGGAGCACCACGATTGGTGCAATTATATTTTCTCGACCATAAGTTAGGTTAGAACCCCCAGGCTTATAGCCGGTGGTATAGGATCCGTACACCATGGTGTTATCATCAAGGTCCTTTTCGACAACCAATCTTCCGGTGACCTTATTCCCATCCGTTTCTAGAATGTCAGTGCCTGAGCGACCATAGAAGTTTGTTACTTCACTATAGACCTCATCTTTTGTGTGCCTTAGACCAAAAACAGTTCTAAGTGATTCGCTATGATTCCATGTGCCCTGTCCATAGAAGGACAGAGAATCACGCTCTGGTTTGGAGTTTGTAATAAACCCAAAGTCACCGCTATAACTATAGACGTCATCGATGGTGAAAGGGTCGAAAGTACCGTCAAACCCAAAATCCAGTCTTTCAAGAATACTGATTTCAATCTCTGTATCTAGGTAGAACAATCCTGCAATCCAATCTAACTTGCCAAAGAGCGGCTCAGAGGAAACCACATTGATTTCTTGTGTTGTTGTTGTCTGTTTATTGGTCTCAGGATCATATTCACTAGGCAACTGAGCAAAGGGCGGCAAATAGTTCAGATCATTCCTGTCGTTGTCTCTTCGAACAAGAATATCGTCAACCTGATAACTGGTTAGAGATTTAACACTATACGTATCAAAATCCCACTCCAAAACCGCACTATATAATTCAGCTGTTAGCTTGTGCTCTGTTATAGAATTTTGTCTGAGTTTTCTTGGGTCAGGAGTTGGGTCTAGCAACCCTTTTTGTGCAGAACCATTTCTATCTTCATCGAACACTTGTGCTGTGAAATTAGCTCGGAAATCTCCAGATGGTTCGTACTTCAAACGAACCCTAGCAGAGACACTGTCAGCATCGTCCAAGTCTTGTCCGTTTGTAAGGTTATCTGTAAACCCATCACGTTTGTTTGAAATGAAGGAAGCTCTCATTGCCAGATTGTCATTGAGAGGTCTGTTTATTACAGCTCGAAACTTAGTGAGACCGTAGTCCCCTAGAGTTAACTCTGCAGAGCCAAAAGCTCCATCAGTTGTAGGAGCTTGCGTAATAACATTGATTGCCCCCCCTGTTGAATTCTGACCAAATAATGTTCCTTGGGGTCCGCGTAGTACCTCAATTCGCTCAAGATCTAGAAAGTCTGTTTGCAGAGAATAAGGGGATGCCACATAGATTCCATCCAGATGATAAGAGACAGAAGGAGTAGCGATTGCATTCTGGTTTGTTTCGTAGCCTACACCTCTTATGGTAATGACTGTCTTAAAACCTTCGTTTTTAGCAACATTTACCCCCGGCGCAATGGCGCTTATGTCTACAAAAGTTGAGATTTGCCTATTATCTAGGTCTTCTCCTGTTAAGACGGTGACAGCTTGCGAAATATCTTGAAGGCTTTCGCTTCGTTTTTCAGCGGTAACGATGATCTCTTCAAAAACTGCCTGATTCTCTTGACCGACAATACTGAAGCTCATCAGCAAAGCAAGTATTGACACATATGGTTTTCTAAAAAAGTTTTGTGATGACATTTAGATTTCCCCTTTAGGACTTATTTAATTCCATAGTTAAGTTTTGTTGGTAATAGAAGAACGAATGATGAGATAAACGACTCCGTTTCTTCAGCTTCCGCTTACTTGCGTCTCACGATCGGTATTGAACCAAATGTATGTTTGCGCGTTGAGGAAATTAACCAACACACTTATCATACTAGGATACAAAATGGTGTTCAATCGATGATTCTACCCCAAAGCTTGTATTTTTATATAGACTGAAAAACAGAGCAAAAAACAATGAAAGATCTTCTAGAAAAACTTTTTAAATTAGAGTCTCACAACACTACAGCTGCCAAAGAAGTTGTTGCGGGATTTACCACTTTTATAACAATGGCCTACATTATTTTTGTTAATCCTCAACTGATGGCTGCCAGTGGCATGGATCAGGGCGCGAGCTTTGTCGGAACATGTTTAGCGGCCGCCTTGGCTTGTTTTGTTATGGGGCTTTATGCAAATTGGCCTGTTGGGCTGGCGCCTGGGATGGGCCTTAATGCTTTTTTCACATACAACGTTGTCAATGAAATGGGCTATTCATGGGAGATAGCCCTAGGAGCTGTTTTTTTAGCGGGTATTTTATTTGTCATCATGAGTGTCACTCCATTACGACGATGGATGTTGGACAGCATTCCGTTGAATCTACGAATTGCCATGGGATCTGGTGTTGGTCTTTTTATTGGTTTTATTGGGCTAAAGAGTGGAGGCCTTATTGTTGCTAATGAAGCAAATTTTTTAAGTCTTGGTGATTTCTCTCAAACAGAAACACTGCTCTCTGCTTTGGGTTTTCTATTAATATCAATATTAGCAGTTCGCAGGGTTCCAGGAGCAATTATCATTGGTGTGTTATCAGTAACTTTAGCAGGTGTTTTTTTGGGGCTTGTTCAATTTCAAGGGGTGCTTTCATTGCCCCCTGATGCGGCACCAACTTTTATGCAACTAGATATTTTAGGAGCGCTCGATCTTGCGATGATCAGTGTAATTATGTCGTTTCTTTTTGTTAATTTCTTTGACACCACAGGAACCCTTTTAGGAGTTGCTCATCGAGCAAAATTAATTGACGAAGCGGGAAACGCAAAGGGCTTAGATAGAGCCTTAAAAGCCGACAGTAGTTCAAGTGTCGTAGGCGCTTTTTTTGGCTGCGCTCCTGTCACCAGCTATGTAGAGAGTTCGGCAGGTATAGAGGCTGGTGGCAGAACAGGACTCACTGCGGTTGTCGTAGGTTCATTTTTTCTAATCGCGATTTTCTTCTCGCCTTTGGCTTCAATAGTGCCCGCATACGCGACAGCGGGGGCTCTGATTTATGTCGCAGTATTGATGCTTGGTGGAATGGAAAATTTAGATTGGTCTGATGCCACTGAGCTACTTCCTGCGCTAATAATGATTGTTATGATTCCTTTAACTTTCTCTATTGCTAATGGGATTGCTTTAGGATTTATTGCTTACGTGGCTATGAAGATATCTGTGGGTGATTTGAGAAAGATATCTTCAGGTGCTTGGTTTCTATTGCTTGTTTTTCTAGCTAAGTTTATTTTTTTATAAAAAACTCTATTGAGTTTTTTTAGATTGATTTTAATAGTGTTTTGATGTTTGAAAGAATATTGGGGTTGCCCTTAAAGCCTTTTATAGATTCATCCGGCTTATTCCAATCATGGGCTGAGTCAGTAAAAAAATTTGAGTCAACTTTGACCCAGCTAGAGTCGTCTAAAGTCCCAACTTTAATATAAACAATATGTGAAAGTTCTTTTGCATAGCTCATAACACCGGAGCCGCAATTTTGGCAAAACCCTCTTCTGATATGAGAACCAGATGACCCCTTGCTTTCAAAATACTTTAATTCGCCTTCAATATTAAGATTTTTTTTTGCTAAAAATAATATCGTAGCTTTACCTGAACCAGTTGTACGTTGGCAATCTTTGCAATGACAATGGTGAGCTGAGATTACTTTTTCCTGTAAAAAAGAATAGGATATTTCTCCACATTGACATCTACCAGTTTGGTTTGCTTTCACGATCGCTCTACTGTTTGTTATTAGTCATACTTATTAATTATTAAAAATAAACATGTGTTCTTTAATGTATTCTTCAAGAGATTTTGGTGCCTCACCCATTAATTCTTGGTAGGTGTTTGTTTTGTTCTCAATCCCCCCTTCAGCGATACCCAAGAATAGATCTATGACCGAATCAAGATGCCACTTATTTGTTAAAAACTTAGAAAGAATATCTTTATAAGCAGCCATTGGCATATCCACGTAGTCGATATTTCTTCCTAAAACATTTGAAAATTTTTCAGCTACATCATGGAAGGACAGTATTTCTGGTCCGGTGATAGCATAGTTCTTTGATGAATGACCCTCTTCCGAAAGAACTTTTGCAAGAACCTTGCCAACATCTCTGGTATCAATCATGCCAGTTTTTCCGTCACCCATTGGAAGAAATATTTTATCTTGTTCTTTAATAGTGGCTGCCGAAGATAGAAGGTTCTGCATATAGAAGTTAGGCTTGATCATGGTCCAGTTTAAACCAGAAGCTTTTATATAATCCTCGGATTGTAGATGGGCTTTGGGTATTGGGCTTGTAGCATCAGGAGTTGCCTCTATAGAGGATACTTTAACAATATTCTTAATATCGGACTCAATCGAGATATCAACTAATTGTTTTTCAAGATTGAGTTGGTCTTCAGAGTTTGGCAACAATATAAGAACTGATTCAACATCTGTCATCGCAGATCGGAGAGATTCGACATCTTCAACTGATCCTATCACGACATCAGCACCCACTTCCTTTAGCTCGTTTTCTTTTTCAGGGTTTCTAATTAATGCTCTATAGTCGACACCTAGTTTAAAAAGTTCATTCGCTGTTGCAGAACCTGATTTACCAGTTGCTCCTGTTATTAGAATCATTATTATTGCTCCATATTTAGTTTGTTAGTTATCAAATCATGAAAATAAGCGACCCCAGTTTCATATTTTTTACTTAAGGGACCTGAAGTGTAAACACCTGCTTGTAAGTTTTGTTGAATCTCAGGTACTAACTCTTGATCTTCTAAGCTTACTTCTAATTGATATTTACCTTCGTTATTTTCAAAATCATCATACGAAATATTGCAGGGCCTGAAAAGATTATAAACTACTCTGCACCACTTGGGTTTGAGTGGTTCTATTCTTTGGTAAACAATGCCCCTTCCATAAATGTTAAAAATAAAGTTAGGAAAATGCCAACCAAAGCTTCCGGGTTGGTTGCTCCCGGCTCTTTCAGGAACACTGTGAATGCTGCAGTTATCGTTATTGACTAGTTGATATTCTTCCCACAGTACATCTTTATTGAGCTGGGAATGCACGCTTGGAATATGATAGCCTTCTTGATAATTATCCACGTAAGTCTTCCAATTTGCATGCACATCAAATTTAAGTTCATTATGAAATAAAAAGTCATCTTTGTATTGGCTACCTACAACTTCATTAAAAGGGCCCAACCATTTTTCTAAGGGTTGAGGATTGCCTGAAAGGTTAATAAAAACCAAACCATATTTTTCTTGGATGTTGATGGTGAACAAGGAATAGTTATTATGATTGAAGGATTCAGCCCCATGGAATTTAGCAGGGTTACATAATGAACCCTCTAGAGAGTATCGCCATCCATGGTACGGACAAACTAGTTGGTTACAATTTCCAGATTTGCGTAGTTCTACTTTAGAGGCTCTATGGCGACAAACATTATGAAATGCTTTAAGTTGATGATCTTTGTTCCTGATTAAAATTATAGGGAAGTGAACCACATCAGTTGTAATAAAGTCTCCTGGGTTTTTTAATTGTTCTGATCGACCAACCCAGAGCCATTCTTCTTTAAAGATATGGTTTATCTCTTTCGTGAAAATACCTTCATCGTAGTAGTGATAGGACTCAAGACTATTTGTTCTGTTCATAACAATAATATTAAATAACTATGATCTAGATATGAATAATAATATTTACATATCATCCATATTC
>LUMD01000150.1_pt1 | contig 17925 bp, 17 predicted proteins | sample 729651 | NCBI WGS metagenome assembly LUMD01 (sample SAMN03860272, study PRJNA289734) | marine metagenome | biome: seawater column; feature: ocean; material: water; isolation source: Red Sea water column Station 34 - depth 258m | place: Saudi Arabia: Red Sea | collected 2011-10-15 | depth 258 m | reverse complement strand
AGAGACAGGTTTATGCTCGGAACCTTTGGATATGAAGACTCATACTCAGGCGACGATGCTTGGGAAACGGGTCTTAATGATGGGTATATGTACGGCTTTAAAGGAGCTACCGGCGGGAAAGCGACATATCGTACATACAGAAAGGGCAACGCAAAAGGGCTGTTTTATCAGGCTCAGCTTAGAATGATGATGCTTTCATGGGGCTATAAATCAGGAACGAACGATTGGAAGGATGTCAATACACCCATTATCGATCCAGGTGTTTATGTTGGTTACAAATATGTACCAAGCTTCCTGTTCAAGGGAAGGTTGTTCGTTGAAGCGTTTGCTGGAGGAGTCTATAGTATATTCACACCTGGAGATGGAAATGTTACTTTAACAAGTGATGAAGGTGAGAAGCAAGGTGGCGATGGGTTTGGGCCAGACTTCAATATATATATAGGCTTCTCTTTTTAGTAGATATCATTCTATCTATTCTTATTAAGGTCTGCTCAAGCAGGCCTCAATAATTTTGTTTACTTGCCTCTCTAACTTTCTTCATCTAAAGAATGAATGGGCGCACTACAAAATTTAGGGGACTTTTTTTCTAGCTAATCATCTAAATGAGAAAAACCCTCTTTCTGATAGGACTTTTATTCCTAAAAAAGATACCGGTACTGTAAGTTGACACTTCTTCCTGATTCTGGCATAATTAATTTTATTTTAGACAAATGGTTATAATAGGTTTCATCAAGCAAATTGTTGAGCTGAAAGATCAACCGGTGAGAGCTATTAAAAGCATTAAAGGAGTAGCTGCCAAAAATATCGATCAAAAAATATCCCGGGGTTATTGTCTCAAATTCTGAGGTTCTATTTTGTCTAAAACCTTTTGTCAATCGTAGGGTGCCCGTTAGATCTTGATCGGATTTGGTAGAAAACAAAATTTTCATTTTATCCGCAGGCATGTAAGGAAGATGGTTTTGATTCGATGTATCTATGCCTCTAACCAATGAGAAATCAGTCGTGATGTCGAATCTTTTACCGTAATAGGTAAGTTGTACCTCTCCGCCACTGATCTGGGTTTTCAGGCCGACCATACGGTATTTATACAGCCAACCGCTTGACCCGCTGCCCCATTCAATAAAATCGGCACCGGCACAGGGATGTTGCTGGCCGGGAACAAATGGGTCTGCACAGGCTCCCATTTTAGTATATTGATGAAAATTAGGACTGTTGTTCACAAAGCCATTTATCATAAAAAATAACCAACCCCCTTGATATTGGAGGGTGGTTTCAACTCCCACTGTTTTTTCCAGACCCAAATTGGGGTTCCCGATCTCATAACTGTAGCTCCCGAGATGGGGACCATCTGAGTACAGGTCCTCAATACCCGGCGTTCGCCCAACGCTCATGAGGGTTGTTGAAAATTGCCATTTGTCCCAGGATTTGATGAGGGCACCGGATAATGAAAGAAAGGCAAATGTCTTCCGGTTCACATCATCGCTGTCAATGTTGGAATAAGTACGCCTGGTCTCCGGGTTGATGATGGAATATTCTCCACGGAATGACCCCTGGCCTGTTAGGCCAAAAAATTTTCTTTCTTGAAACCCAAAAAAAGAAAAATTGGATTCGGTCGTATTGGGCGTCCAATAAAACCCCCCCGCTTTGAACCGGCGGTATTGGACTGAGCCGCCCAGCTCCCTTTTTAAACCCGTCATCTTAGTGTGAACCAAAAAGATATCCTGACCGAGTTTCACAGTAGGGTTTTGCTTATTCAACTCAAACTCAGAGTGGGAATAGTGAATAAATTTTTGATCCAGATCAAGGGTCTCAAAACCGCTGAAGGCAATATCTCGATGGTAATTCAATTTCTGAGTGGTTTTGTCCATCTTCATATCAACGCCGCTGATGTGCCCTTCGGGACTCCCTGGGATGCCGTAATCCATGGTGATATGTTCCATGGATATGGTTCCTCTTTGATGATCTTTAAACCGGGTTAAACCGATAAATCCCTCGGTCGTATTTAAAGCGGTGTTCTTTAAGGGGCCCAGGGGTGTCTGTTGGTTGCCTGCTATTCTATTATTTAAAGAAAATCGTAAATGTGCATATGATCAAATTCAACTACAGGTATAGTATTTTTCTTGATATCGATCACGCCACTGATCGTATTGGACCCAAATAGCAGCGTGCGGGGCCCTCGAACAATTTCTATCTGTTCCACACCTCCCAAATCCATACTCACTGCATGATCAACGGAAGTTTGGGATAGATCACCAATTTCCGTGCCATTTTCAGTCATCAGGAAACGATCCCCAGAATATCCTCTCAAAACAGGACGGGTGGTCCCCTGCCCCATGGACTGGAAAGCAACATTCATTTCATTTTGCAGAGTTTGGGCAATGGAGCCCGCCATCTTCTCCTGCATCTCTTTCCCGGCTAAAACAGCACCTGATGGTGATTTTGAAGGGTTCAGATCAGTATGGATTTCTACATTGATCTCTTCAAAATGAATGATTTCAGGCTCGAGGAAAATTTCACCCACATCGAATTTTTCCCTATTGATATCATAGACGAAGGACGTATCACGGTAACCGATGCTTGAAATTTCAAGAAGAATCCTTTCGAATGGAACATTATCAATAATAAAGCGGCCAGTTTCATCAGTGGCGGAGCCCAGCTCCAGATCACTGATATAGACATTCACATTGGGTAAGGATTCATTGGTGGTTAATGAAAGGATTCGGCCAGTCAGTTGGGAATTTTGCGCATGCAGATAAGCTGGTTGCAAACTGCATGCGCAAAAACAGATGAGTATGGTTCTATTGAACAACTATCGGAACATTGTTACTAGAAGTATAATCTGCGTGTTCACCATGCATCAATTCCAGTTTGAAACTGGTAGAGCCTGCGCTAATACCTATGATTTCTAACGCCATTTCATGCTCTTCTTCATCGTGATCGTGATCATCTTCATCACCATGTTCTCCTTCCACTTCAACTGAAGCAATGCCAGAATTGAATCCAGAGACTCTTAATTCTCCTTCTTCCTCTTCTTCTCCTTCATGTTCTTCATGCTCCAATTCTTTACCATCGTCATCGAGAAAATGAACAGTCAGTTCCAGCGTATCGCTCACACTCAAGGTGATTGAACCGGTTTGACTGCCTTGGAACTCCCTATAGACTTCTACCCCGGCACTATTTTCTAGGATAAATCCTTCAGCATCGAGGTGTTCATCACCGTGATCATGATCATCATCTTCACAGCTGACTATAAACAGTGATGAGAATAAAGCATAAGTAATAGTCAATAAACGTATTTTTGTTTTGAAAACATTGAACATTGTCAATGGTATCTGAGCAATTACAAAAGGACGGAAGGAGGAGCCCTGGAAGCAAATGCTACAAAAAAATTATTGGAAATAATTTTTGAATTATAATGAAAAAAGCATCTATTGCTGACGCTAAACGAATAGTCTTTATAATAAAGAGTAAAATCAGATCGGATATTCTTTGTACACATTTCACAATCTAATTTCCCTGCACCATGTTCATTTTGCTCACAGTCAAGCGCACAAATACTGTAATTATTGTCTTGAGACCAGCTTACAGATTCAAACATATGAAACTGTTGGTTCAACACCAGTACGGCCAGTGCAAGTGATACTATTTGTTTAGCTAGGGCCATGGAATAAAGTACCATGAATGATAGCCTTAAAGAAAGAAATTTATTGTTTGTTCCAAGTCATTCAATGTCCAATACCTGATGAAAAAAGATGGATTCATAGGCTGCTAACAGATTCCTTTAACCGGGAATACTATTGTTGCTTACGAAAACAGAACACCCCTCTCCGAGACCCATTTTGTTAGGGTTGTTTGTTTTTTGTCTTCAATAGGCAGACACTCTCTATATTCCGTTCATGTCAGAGAAGCAAACAAAACGACTTACCCAATTCAGTCACGGCGCAGGCTGAGCCTGTAAACTCAGTCCAAGCGACCTGGCTCAGGTTCTGAGTCAGCTTCCAGCTGTAGAGGACGAAAGAGTCGTGGCCGACTTTACCGGCTCGGACGACGCTGCGGTGGTGCGCCTCGATGGCGACAAGGCGCTGGTCCAGACGGTGGACTTCTTCACTCCTATTGTAGATGACCCTTTCGCTTTCGGCCAGATCGCTGCCACTAATTCACTTTCGGACATCTACGCAATGGGGGCAACGCCGCTTTTTGCTCTCAACATTGTCGCCTTTCCAAAGGATGACCTCCCCATGGAGATATTAGGTGAAATCCTCAAAGGGGGCGCCTCCAAGGCGAAGCAGGCGGGAATCAACATTCTCGGCGGACACAGTATCGATGATAAGGAGCCGAAGTACGGTCTTGTGGTAACAGGCGAAGCGGCGGCGGATAAGGTTGTCACCAATGGCGGCGCTCGGGCTGGGGACGCGCTTATTCTCACCAAACCGTTGGGCTCGGGCATCATCGCCACTGCAATCAAGCGGGGCGAAGCGAGCGAGCGCCTTATTGCTGAGGCCACCGCTGTCATGTCCACACTGAACGCAGAAGCAGGAGGACTGATGCTCCAGCACGGCGCGTCGGCGGCCACCGATGTGACGGGCTTTGGCCTGTTAGGGCATCTGCTTGAGATGTGCGAGGCGAGCAGCGTTTCCGCTGAACTGAACTTCGCCGAACTCCCTTTCATAGACGGTGTGCTGGAGGTTGCCGAGAAGGGCATCGTCCCCGGCGGTACTAAGCGGAACCTTGAGCATGTCACTGAAAACGTCCACTTTGATCCTGAACTGAGTGATGTTCAGCGACTCATGGCTGCCGACGCCCAGACCTCTGGTGGACTCCTCATCGCTCTGCCGGAAGAGAACGCCGATGACTTTATCGCCAGCTTTGGGGGGAAAACAGACTATCCCGCCCATCGGATAGGGACGATTTCGGCCGGGGGCGGAGAGACACCCATCTCCCTCTCCTGATTCTTCTTTTTCAGAAGCCGAAATAAATAAGACCAAATCTGTCGGATTTATCTTGCCTGATGGTGCAAATCGCAAGTAATTTCACTTTGCTAAAGCGTTAAGGATATGGCAGATAACGGGACAACGACAGAAGTGATGTCTGACGAAATGCGGACTATCGAGGGCCGGCTGTCGCAGGAGTACAAGTACGGCTTCGTTACGGACATCGATCAGGAGACCATCCCTCCCGGCCTCAACGAGGAGGTGATCGGCATCATCTCGTCAAAGAAGAACGAGCCGAAGTGGCTCCTCGACTGGCGCCTGAAGGCATACCGTCAATGGCTCAAGATGGAGGAGCCGGACTGGCCCATGGTCCAGTACGACCCCGTCGATTATCAGGCCATTAGCTACTATGCCGCGCCGAAGTCGAAGGAGGACGGTCCCAAGAGCCTCGACGAGGTCGATCCTGAACTGCTAAAGACCTACGAGAAGTTGGGCATCCCGTTGGAGGAGCAGAAGATGCTCGCCGGCGTGGCGGTGGACGCCGTGTTCGACTCCGTCTCCGTTGCCACCACATTCAAGGATGAGTTAGAAAAAGCAGGTGTCATCTTCTGTTCATTTTCGGAAGCGGTGCTGAACCATCCCGACCTCGTCAGGAAATACCTCGGTTCGGTGGTGCCTTATACCGACAATTTCTTCGCCTCACTCAACTCCGCCGTATTCAGCGACGGAAGTTTTGTCTACGTCCCGAAAGGTGTTAGATGTCCCATGGAGCTCTCCACCTATTTTCGGATTAACGCCGCCAATACGGGGCAATTCGAGCGAACGCTCATCGTGGCCGATGAAGGGAGTTATGTCAGTTATCTCGAAGGGTGCACCGCTCCCATGCGGGACGAGAATCAGCTCCACGCTGCGGTGGTGGAACTGATAGCCCACAAAGATGCCACCATCAAGTATTCCACTGTTCAGAACTGGTATCCCGGTGATCCCAAGACTGGCAAAGGCGGCATCTACAATTTCGTGACGAAGCGCGGTTCGTGCCTCGAGGAGAACGCCAAGATTTCGTGGACGCAGGTGGAGACGGGCTCGGCCATCACTTGGAAATACCCCAGCGTAATCCTGAAGGGGGACAGCACCGTCGGAGAGTTCTACTCCGTGGCGCTCACCAATAACTTTCAGCAGGCCGACACCGGCACGAAGATGATCCACATGGGGAAGAACACATCCAGCACCATCGTCTCCAAAGGAATTTCCGCCGGAAAGGGGCAGAACACCTACCGCGGCGCCGTCTCCATCAAGAAGAAGGCCGAAAACGCCCGGAACTACTCCCAGTGTGATTCGCTCCTGATCGGCGACAAGTGCGGCGCCCACACGTTCCCTTATATCGATGTGAAGAATCCGACGGCGCAGATGGAGCACGAAGCGTCCACCTCGGCCATCGGCGAAGATCAAATCTATTACTGTAACCAGCGGGGCATCTCCACGGAAGACGCCGTCTCCATGATCGTGAACGGCTTCTGCAAAGAGGTGTTCAGGGAGCTGCCCATGGAGTTTGCTGTGGAAGCGCAAAAGCTGCTGGAAGTGAGTCTGGAGGGGAGCGTCGGCTGAACGCTCTCCTTTTTGCTGCAAAACTAAATACGATTTTAGGAGATTAACTGAATGCTCGAGATCAAGAACCTCCGCGTGACTGTTGAGGAGAAGCCGATCCTGAAAGGGATCGATCTGAAGGTGAATGCCGGTGAACTTCACGCCATCATGGGGCCGAATGGCTCCGGCAAAAGTACGCTGGCCCACGTCATCGCCGGCCGGGAGATTTATGAAGTGGCGGAGGGCGAGATTACCTACAACGGTAAAGACCTCCTCGATATGGATCCGGATGAGCGGGCGCTGGAAGGGGTGTTCATGTCCTACCAATATCCGGCGGTGATCCCGGGCGTCAACCTCGCCTATTTCATGAAGGCGGCAGCGAACGCAGTTCGAAAACACAGGGGCGAGCCAGAGATGGACGCCGTCGATTTTCTCAGTTTTATCAAGGAGAAACTGGCCGAGGTGGAGATGGATGAGGCTTACCTCAAGCGGGCCGTGAACGACGGCTTCTCCGGCGGGGAGAAAAAACGGAATGAAATCCTCCAGATGCTCACTCTCGACCCCTCCCTCGCCGTTTTAGATGAGACCGATTCAGGCCTAGACATTGATGCTGTACGCATTGTGGCTGACGGCGTCAACAAGTTCCGGCGGGACGACCGGGCGGTGGTGGTGATTACGCACTATCAGCGGATACTCCAGTATATGGACCCCGATGTGGTTCACGTTTTGATGGACGGCCGCATCATCCGCTCCGGCGGAAAGAATCTCGCCCATGAACTGGAGGAGAAGGGATACAGCTGGCTTCGGGAGGAGGCCGCCGCTTAACCGAATGCAGCATTTCGAGGAACAGTTCGCCGCTCTCTCCGGCACCGACCACGAGCCGCCGTCTCTGCAGCAGTTGAGGCAGACGGCGTTTGACCAATTCAAGGAGATCGGCTTCCCACAGCAAAGCTGGGAGGCGTGGCGGTTCACCAATCTGAAAAGTGTCGAGAGAGGCCGTTTCCGCCTCGCCGCGGCAAAGGATCTTCCCACTATCAGCGATGAGGCAGCGATAGGCCTTCAGATTCCGACGCTCCTCTTTGTGAACGGCCACTATCAGCCGAACCTATCCAAGGCGCCGGCAGGGGTGACAGTCAGCACTCTGCTTGAGAGCTACAGTGAAGACGCCGCACTGGTGACGAACGGTTATGACGCGGGGAGGAGCCCCTTCGCCGTCCTGAACACCGCCATGATGAACAGCGGTCTCCATCTCCGTTTCACCGAGGAGTTTTCGTCAGATTCGGCGGTGCGGTTCCTCTACCTCACCACAAAACTTTCCGAACCGATCATGAATCACCCCCGCCTCGTTGTGGATCTGGCCGATGGCGCGCAGGCGACCATCGTCGAGGAGTACAGAGGCGATGGTGAGCAACCATACTGGAACAACGCCCTCACTGTCCTCCGGGCCAGCACCAACAGTCAACTGAACCATGTTCGGATTCAGCATGAGGCGGCGTCTGCATCGAACCTCGGCGCAACTTTCTATCAAGCCCCGGCAGACAGCGCCATCCACGGAACTTATCTCTCCGCCGGATCTGCCCTTCACCGGCACGACGTGAATGTAGTCCTCTCCGGCGAAGGGGCGGACGTCACGGTGAACGGCCTGTGTCTCACGAGGGAAACAGAGCACGCTGATCATAACATTATCATGGATCACGTTTCCGAGCACGTCACCAGCCGAATGCTCTTCAAGTATATCCTTGCTGACAGGTCATCGGGCGTTTTCAACGGCCGTGCGGTGGTGCGGCAGGATGCGCAAAAAATTGACGCTAACCAGACGAACAATAATCTTCTGCTCAGCAACGACGCCCTCATGAATTCCAATCCTCAGCTCGAGATTTATGCCGACGATGTCCGCTGTACGCACGGCTCCACCACGGGGCAGATCAGCGACGACGCTCTCTTCTACCTCCGCTCCCGCGGACTCGATACGGCTTCGGCCAAGGCGCTGCTCATCAACGGATTCGCCAACGAGGTGGTGGAAGAGATCAAAGACGATTCGGTTCAAGCTTACGCAAGAGACATCCTCGAATCATGGCTGGAAGGTGTGAACCGTGGATGACCTCCGGGAACTGTATCAAGAAGTGATCCTGGATCACAACCAGAATCCCCAGAACTTTGGCCGGCTCGAAGCGGCTACCCATTCGGGGGACGGCTACAATCCCCTCTGCGGCGACAGGCTGTCTCTCACGCTGGATGTGCGGGGAGACAGTGTGAACGATATCCGCTTCAGCGGTTCGGGATGTGCCATCTCCAAAGCGTCCGCCTCCATCATGACTACGGTGGTGAAAGGGAAAACGGTGGTGGAAACGGAGTCACTCTTTGATGCCTTCCACAAACTCGTTACTACAGGCGATGCCGGCGATGGGGAGTTAGGAAAGCTGGCGGTCATGGCCGGCGTTCACAAGTATCCCGTCCGTGTGAAATGCGCGACGCTGGCGTGGCACACGCTGAAGAACTGCCTCTCAGGAAAAAACGAGGTGGCGAAGACAGAATGACGACCTTCTCTGACGAACTGATTACACTCGCCCGGGACTGCAAAGCGACACTGATCCCTTTCGGGAACGCCTTCACGCTAAAGGAGGGGGATGAAGTCCGCATTACGCAGGCGCTCGGCGGGAGCTATACCGTCATGGCTCGGGGCTCCCTGTTCAGGATTGAAGGGAAGGATGCCGACGCCATCGGGAAAGATGTGGTGGATGAACAGGCCGACGATAAGGAGGTGACGGGCACCGCCAGCGAGCCAGCCATCTGGGACGTGCTGAAGACCTGTTACGATCCAGAGATTCCCGTAAACATGGTAGATCTTGGACTCATCTACTCCTGCGAATTGACGGACGCTGAAGAAGGCGGCTCCCAGGTGGATATCAAGATGACGTTGACCGCCCCCGGCTGCGGCATGGGGCCCATGCTTGTGGATGAGGTGAAGGCGAAAGTCGGCGGTGTTACGGGCGTGAGGGACGTGAGCGTGGAACTGGTGTGGGATCCCCCCTGGACGCAGGATATGATTTCGGAAGCGGCCCGCCTCGACCTGGGAATGTATTAGATGACTGAAACGGCCACACTCGAACCGCCCGCCGCTCGAACTCTTCCGCTGGACGTGGAGAGTACTAGGAACGACTTCCCTATTTTTCGCAATCGGTCGGTTGAGAATCCGTTCACTTACCTCGACAACGCCGCCACATCTCAGACGCCCCGACAGGTCGTTGATGCCGTAGAAGCATACTACACGCAGTATAACGCAAACGTTCACCGATCCATTTACGCCGCAGGAGAGGAGGCGACGGAAGCGTACGAGTCGGCTCGGGAGAGAGTAGGCAGCTTCATCGGCGCGGGCGATTCACATGCTGTCGTTTTCACGAGAGGGACCACCGAGGCCATCAACCTCGTGGCCTATGCGTGGGGACGGCTCAATCTTCGGGAAGGGGACGAAATCCTTCTCACCGAAATGGAACACCACAGCAACCTCGTGCCGTGGCAGTTGACGGCGCAACAGGCAGGCGCAAGTTTAAGATTTATCCCCTTCAGAGAAGATGGGACTCTCGAAGATGTTGAGGCGTGCTTCAGCGAGAAAACAAGAATAGTCTCTGTCATTCATCAATCCAACGTTTTCGGCACGATTAACAATGTGCACAAGATTACCTCTCTTGCGAAAAGCGTCGGCGCTGTCACACTCATCGACGCCGCTCAGAGTGTCCCTCACCTACACACCGATGTGTCGGCACTGGATTGCGATTTTCTCGCTTTCTCCGGACACAAGATGCTCGGGCCGACGGGCGTCGGTGTGCTGTGCGGCAGAACGGAATTGCTTGACCAGATGGAGCCGTTCCTCGCCGGCGGGGAGATGATTCGGACAGTTTCCCTCGACTCCTCCACATGGAATGATGTGCCGTGGAAGTTTGAAGCGGGGACGCCCAACATTGCACAGGCCATCGGCCTCGGCGCTGCCGTGGACTACCTCTCCCACCTCGGAATGGAGACCATCCACCGGCACGAAGCGGCAGTCACCGAGTACGCGCTGGAAAAACTTGAAGAGATGCCTGAGGTGACCATTTACGGAAGCGCGCCAGAACGGGGCGGCGTGGTGGCGTTCAATGTTGACGGCGTTCATCCTCACGATCTCTCTCAACTGCTCGATAGAGACGGCATCGCCGTCCGTGCGGGGCACCACTGCGCCCAGCCGATCATGGATAAGCTGAACGTTTCCGCCACGGCGAGGGCGAGCTTTTACCTTTATAACGATTTCGATGACGTGGATCGCCTGACGGAATCAATTGCCAGTTCATTGGAATTTATGTCTTAAGAGCCTTGACTGAGACAGACCGACACTGTAAGTTGAACCACATTCTGAGACGCCCATGCTCAAACTGACGAGGAAAACCGAATACGCTCTTATCGCCTTGCGGCACCTAAGGTTTGTCGGCTCCGGCCACATTGTCAGTGCGAAGGAGATTGCCAAGCAATACAGTATTCCTCAGCCGCTACTGGCCAAAGTGCTGCAGGAGCTGTCGCGGCGGGACTTCATTGAGCCCGTCCAGGGACCGCGGGGCGGTTACAGGCTGAAGGCCAAACTGGAAACGATCTCCATGACACAGTTCTTTGAAATGATGGAAGGGCCCCTCGGCATCATGGACTGCTATTTCGATTCCAACTGCGAACTTGTGGATACCTGCAACATCCGCTCCCCCATCCAGCGGCTGAACGAAAGTATGCGGACCATGTTTGATAATATGACCGTCAACGACGTAACCCACTGAAAGAAATGATCACAGAAGATAGAGTTGTCGAAATCCTGAAACAGTGCTACGATCCCGAGATTCCCATCGACCTATGGAACCTCGGCCTCATCTACAGCATCAATATTCAGGAAGCATTTGACGAGGGGAAGTCCGACATTAACATAGTTATGTCGCTCACCACGCCGGGGTGCGGCATGGGACAGTTTATGGCGGACGATATCCGCAACAAGCTCGAAGCGCTCGACGAGGTGAATCAGGCTTTTGTGGAGATCACTTTTGAGCCGCCGTGGAATCCGGAAATGATGAAAGAAGAGGCGCGGTCGAAGCTCGGCTTCGATCCGAAACAACGGGAAGAAGAGCAATCTGAAAGCTGGGAATAGGATGACTGAAGTCCAGGAAGAAATTCTTGAGGGTGTGACGCTGACGGAGCAGGCGGCGGAGCGTTTGCTTCAGATTCGCACTGAAGAGGATGGAGACTATCTCCGCGCGTCCGTCTCGAGCGGCGGCTGCTCCGGTATGAACTACAACCTCGCCTGGGACAAAGAGCTGGGCGAATTTGACAAAGTTTATGAGTACCACGGCGTGAAGCTCGCCGTCGACCTCAAATCGTTGCTTTATCTCCGGGGGATGACCATCGATTTTTCTACAGATCTCCTCTCCGGCGGCTTTCAGTTCGTCAATCCCAACGCCTCCCGCACCTGCGGCTGCGGAACGTCTTTCTCCGTTTAATGGAAACCATACATCTCGATGACTTCCTTCACGAAGGTGTCATCAGAGAGAAAGTGTTTCGTGATAAAGTCGCGAAGATCGACTGGGGCCAGTACAAGGGGAAGCGCGTGCTGATCCGCGGCTGCGCCGATGTGGTGATCCCCACCTGGGCATTCCTGATTTTGACGGCCCACCTTGCTGAACATGTTGACCGAATCTATTTTGGTGAACTCCGGTCGGCGGTGAAGATATTCGTGAAAGGGTCCCCCGGCGCATGAGCGAGGAGAGGGTCAGCTGGGAACAGTACTTTATGAACATCGCGACCGAGGTTGCGACTCGCTCCACATGCGACAGGAAGCATGTGGGAGCGGTTATTGTCCGTGATAAGACCATCCTCGCCACCGGCTACAACGGAAGCCTCCGTGGGCTCGACCACTGCGATGAAGCGGGGCATGAGATGGAGAATGACCACTGTGTCCGGACCATCCACGCCGAGGCAAACGCCATCGTTCAGGCGGCGCGGCACGGCGTCAGGATCGAGAGCAGCGAAATCTACGTCACCGCTTCGCCCTGCTACGACTGCTTCAAGATGATCGCCAATTCAGGCATCACGCACATCTATTACGCCGAGTTCTACCGCGACGAGCGGATTAGAGAGCACGCCGCCGAACTGGGCATTGACCTGATCCATCTGAAGTAAGGGCCCCCGACCTCCGTGGAGGGAGCGCCTTTCTTCAGGCCTGGAACCAGTAATTCAGCTTGATGAAGAGTGTATTGGACTTGGTGGGGAACCAACTGTCCGCGGCAGAAGAGAAATAGTTTCTGTCATTTAGATTGTAGACCAGATAGAGAATACTGCCCGGACGATACTCCCACCGCGTTACGAAGGTGCCGATGGTGTTGTCTATGATAAAGCTTCTGTCGCCGCTGTAATCGAAAGGGGCGTAATCTCTCGTCATCGGCGCTGTCAGCTCCACATAGTCAGAATAGTCGACCTTTGCTCTGAACGGCTGGAGATAGGTCTGGAAAGAGAGGTCGGGAGATAAAGCGTAACTGAGGCGGAGCGTAATCTCATTTGTTAACTGCTTTGCCATTCCGTAGATGCGGTGGTCGCCGGCATCGTTTGAAACAACGCCGACCCACTGCTGAGGCGTCTTCCTGAGATGCTCCGTTAGGGTGAGGCTACCGCTGAGCCGTTGGGAGGCGCGGACGGTTGTCCCAAAATCGTAACGATAGCCGCCGTAGCCGTTATCTTTCCAGCCGTAGCCGAGACCGAACCTGAATGACAGCCGTTTCCTCCCATCTGTCGACAGCCAGGCGCCGCCCCGATAGCCGACGGCGGCCTCTCTGATCCACGCCCGGGAGTCGCGAAACAGATCTTCATCGGAGTAAGACGGGAGAATCTGACCGTGATGAATACCAAAGTTCCAGTAAGAGAGCGTCGTCATTGAAAGACTCAGGTTCAGCTGCCGTCTGATGAGAACGCCGTCGGATCGGTTGTTGTGATCGTAGCTGACGCCGAGGTTGCTCCTGAGGAGAGGGCCCCAAGGGTTCTGCTGGCGGATGCCGAAATCGATATCCCATGATCCTACGCCGGCCCTGCGCAGATAACCCATGTCATTGATATCGAAGGAATTGTCGGAGACCTGATAGGTGGCACTCGCGTTCCACCAGACGGGATCGTTGTAAGAGAGGTGAAACCGGCCGGCGTTGCCTGTCTTTCCGTCTGTCGAGGAAGAGATGAGCTGGCCGGCGAATGTGAGCCTGTTGTCAATCAGATTAACCCGCCAGTCGGCGCTGCCGACGGTGGCGGCGTGGCCCGATTCCCGCCGCTGATCCGTCAACATAATACCGACGGCGGAAAGATCATTGATGACGCTCTTCCTCATCCGGCCGGCGAAATGGTTGGTATACGGCTCCAGAAGGAAGTCACTCATCTGCCCGTCGTCAGACTGCAGTGAAGCATATTCGCGATTGGTCAGCGCATCCACTACGGCGAACTCGAGGCCGCTGTCTGTCCTCCCGAGAACCTTGGCGGCGCTCAGAATATTGGTGGCGTCCGGCCGGTCGATGATTGAGCCGTCTTCCGGTGAGTAGTAACCGGGCCGAGCGCCGATCCGCCTTGAGTGAAAAAGGTTGCCGTCAAAGTCCCCCGTTGGGCCGTTGAAAATGGACATCCCTTCCACGAAAAAGGGGCGTTTCTCGGCGTAAAATGTTTCAAAAGCAGAAAGATTCAGTACGGAGGGATCCGCCTCCACCTGACCAAAGTCGGGATTGACCGTCATGAAAGCGGTGGTGTTGGAGCTGACGCCGTATTCCATATCGACACCGGCGCTTCGAGTGAATTTCTCTCCCCCGTTGGCGTGGTAGCCTCCCAGGGCGTAGGGGGTCAGTTCCATCTGTTTGGGCGGTGGAATTGTGTTAAGCCCCTTCAGGACTCCAAAGCGTGAAACGTTGCCCTGAAGGCCCCTTTTCTTCCCGGGCCACTCTAGCTGCTCCTGTTTCCGGAAAATGAACCGGCGCAACGATACTCCCCAGATCTGATCTTTCAAATCGGAAAAGTTGAAAAGTGAAAAAGGGAGTCTGAACTCGGCGCTCCACCCTCCGTCTGATCTTTGAACCTTCGCATCCCAGACGCCGTCCCACGAGCTGTCGTAACGGCTGTCATCATAAATATAGGTGTCGAGCTTTGAGCCTGCGGCGTTTACGATAAAGCTGTAGCCGGTGAGGTTGTCGTTACGGGAGTCAAGGGCCACCCCCACCCAGTCCGAATTATTAACGCCTAAGACAGAACCTCCTCCACGGCCGCCGCGACTGTGAGACCACGAATCCCGTCTGGCAAAACGGGAGACGATGTCATCGGGGGCAGAGTCGAAATTCACGAAAGCGACATAGAGGTTCTCATCATCGTAGAGGAGTCTTACTTCCGTTTTTTCCGTCGGGCGGGAGAGATCTTCCGGCTGGGTCTGGAGGAAGGAGAGCAACAGTTCGGCCTCATCCCAAACCGCGTCAGAGACGTCCCCGTCGATCTTGGGAGGTGTCTGCGTTCGCTTGGCAAGGACTTCTTTCAGATAGAGCGTGGCCGGATCAAAGTCGGCGTCGGTACCGCTCTCTGACGCAAAGGCAAGCGTCAGGATAACGAGTTTGAGTGTGATAACCCCTTTTCTCACAGCAAGGAATTTACTTCTGGGACAGATCAGAAGAGAAGAAAAGGCGCTACGGCTGAAACCAGTAATTCAGCTTCAGAAAGAGGGAATTCGACCCGGTTGAAATCCATTCGCCGGCGGCAGCTGAGTAGTAATTCGAGTCATTCAGGTTGTAAACGGCATACAGTGTACTTCCGAGAGAATACTCCCACCTCATAACGAAAGTTCCAACATTGTTTCTGATCTTGAAATCCGGATCGTGAGGGATCGAATAAAGCATATCAAAGTCGAGTGTCCCCTCATTCATAAGTTCCTTGAAATCGTAATAGTCGCCAACGACACTAAAGGGTTGAATGAACAGCTGGAACGAAAGATCAGGAGAAATCGTCCAGCTGGTCCGCACACTGATATCCTTCATCCTTTGATCAAGAGCACTGTAGACTCTGGCGTAATCCGAATCGAGACGGGAAAATGTCAACTCCTCCCTTGGAAAGACCCCCACATATTCCTCCATTTCCAAATCTGTCCAGAAGCGACTTTCAACAGAAAAACTTATATAATCGGTAGGATTCAGGGTCATATTCAACATGGGAGCAACAGCGTGCCCACCAGTCTCGGATCTTCCTCCAGCCAAGATGGGGTTCAAGACCAGCCGTTTTCTTGGGTCTGTCGACAGGAAAACCCAGGTCGTCCAGGAAGAAGTGATTCCAACCATCCAGGCATTTGGATCCTTAAACAGGTCATCGTCATCGGTTGAAAAGAGTGCTATTTGACCACCAGCACCGATCATCCAGAAACTCCTAAATATATTCATGACATTCCAATTGATGGTTCGCGACAAGGTAATGCCATCGTTTCGAGCATAGTGGAAGTATCTTGCGGTAAGACTGTTACTTCTAAAAGGTCCCCAAGGATCCTGCCTTCGGATACCCCCTCCTGCTCTGATAGCCCAGACACCAGAACGTGTCAAGAAGCCAAGATCGTTATTAAAAAATGAATCATCATAGAAGGTGGCAATAATATCGGCGTTCCACCATATAAAATTGTCATATGCCAGATAGAATCGGCCGGCTTTCCCCTGTCCCTTTTTAGTATCAGACATAGCTAGTTGACCGCTAAAGTCAAGCCTGTTATTAAGGAACCTTAGTCGCCAGTCAACGCCTCCGACTGAAGCACTTTCGCCGCCTCCCCTCCGTACGTCTGTAAGTGTGGCGCCCATAACAGATCTAGTATTCAGAACGGGCGATTCCACCCGACCAATAAAGTGGTTGGTTCTCGGTTCCAGCAAAAAGTTTTCCCTCGATCCATCAGCCGATTCCGTCACACTGAATTCTTCATCCGTCACGCTTTCTATGAAGCCGTAGGTCACTCCCGAAGGAGTTTTTCCGAGAACTTTCGCGGCACCTAAAATGGTGGTCGCTTCGGGTCGGCTGATGATAGAAACGCTTTCCGGCGAAAAATAGGAAGGCGCTCTACCAATTCGCCGTGAATGAAAAAGCCTGATGGGGCTTAACATGAATGACCCCTTTTGCCATGTCCGAATCTCTTCTCCAAACTGAGGTGTGAAGAAGGAACCGCCCTCCACAAAAAATGGCCGTTTCTCAGGATAGAATGTTTCAAATGCAGTGAGGTTCAGGACTGACGGATCAGCCTCAACCTGCCCAAAGTCCGGATTCAGAGTTATGGAGACGGCAGTATTGGAAGAGAGACCGTACTCCAAGTCCATGCCGGTGCTTCTGGAGGTTCGCGCATCGTCTCCCATTCGGCGGCCTCCAAGAACATAAGGAAGGACTTCAAGCTGTTTCGGCGGAGGAATGTCTGAAAGACCGGTCAGCGTTCCATAACGGGACACAATCCCCTTCACTCCTCTCAGTTTCCCGGGCCATTCCTGCCGCTCCTGCTTCCGGTAGATCGCCCGGTTTAACTCGAGTCCCCAAACCTGTTCACCTCTGGAATCAAACTGGAAAACAGAGAAAGGGAGCTCGATTTCAGCCGTCCACCCTTCGGAATCGATTGACACTTCAGCGTCCCAAACTGCATCCCATGAGCCGTCGTAATTTTCGTCATCAGGAAGGAACAGATCCATCTTCACACCGGCGGCGTTGACAATAAAGACGTAACCGGTCCGGTTATCGTTCTGCGGGTCGACACCCACGCCGATCCAGTCGGCGTTGTTGTTTCCCGCTTCTTCCCACTGATCCCTCCGTGCGAGGCGCTGCATGATTCCGGCAGGATCGGAATCGTAGCTCCGAAAAGCAAAGTAGAGGGCGTTGTCTGTGGGAGGAGCGAGGTTGTCCGGTTCGAACTGGATCAGGTTTGAGATCGGGAGAGCGGTCTCCCATGCACGATCCGCGAGACTGCCGTCTATGACTGGGGGCGAACTCACACGGATCGCTTGAGCTGACTTGGCGAGAAGGGCCTCTGCTGTCGGTTTGGCCTCCGCCTGCAGAACAGAGCCGCTGCTGAGAATGAGAGAAACGGATAGAACGGTCTGGTATCTCATGATTGTGGGAAGCAAAGGGTGGGAAATTACTGCGGACGGTCATTCCTTGAAATGATTGAAAGGGAGAAAAATTTGTTAAATTATGGAGGCCCATCTGTGTGTAATCCTAAAGTTCAAGAATGAAGATTGCAGTATTAGTCAAGCAGGTTCCCGGTGGCGTCTCGCCGCTGCGGATATCCGATGATCACCTCTGGGTGAAGGAGGAGAATGTCAATTTCGTTACCAACGAGAGCGACACATACGCCGTGGAGGAGGCGCTGCAGCTGAAAGAAAAG
>LUMD01000167.1_pt1 | contig 18129 bp, 12 predicted proteins | sample 729651 | NCBI WGS metagenome assembly LUMD01 (sample SAMN03860272, study PRJNA289734) | marine metagenome | biome: seawater column; feature: ocean; material: water; isolation source: Red Sea water column Station 34 - depth 258m | place: Saudi Arabia: Red Sea | collected 2011-10-15 | depth 258 m | reverse complement strand
AGCGACGAGCTGGGCGCAGATCGAAGCGCAGAGCGGCTTATCAAAAGACGAAATACGCCACGCAGCAACCATGTACAAACGTGGAGAACGGGTGATCATGTGCTGGGCGATGGGTATAACCCAGCACAAACACTCTGTCGCTACGGTTCAGGAAATAGTAAATGTTCAATTATTACGAGGGAATGTAGGCAAGCCTGGTGCAGGGCTGTCACCTGTTAGAGGTCATAGCAATGTGCAAGGTGATAGAACCGTAGGCATCAATGAAGTACCGCCGAAAGCATTACTCGATGCGCTGGAAAGTAAGTTTAATTTTGCGGTACCAAGAGAAAGGGGTCACAACACCATACAAGCTATTCAAGCAATGGAGAAAGGTGAGGCCAAAGTGTTTATTGGATTGGGCGGGAACTTCGCACAGGCTACACCGGATACCCCGCGTACTCATGCTGCGTTGTCAAAGTGTGACTTGACCGTTCATATCGCCACCAAGTTAAATCGCTCTCACCTGACAACAGGTAAAGACGCCCTTATTTTACCTTGCTTGGGACGCACTGAAATTGACATGCAAGCTAACGGACAACAAGGCGTGACTGTCGAAGATACGTTTTCAATGGTTCATATTTCTTATGGCCAGCTTCCGCCTAGCTCGCCCGAACTTCGCTCTGAACCCGCGATTATTGCCGGTATTGCGAAGGCGACGTTAGGTAACACTCCGGTAGACTGGGATTTTTTAATTAGCGATTACGATAATATTCGCGAGTTGATTGCCGATACCATCGATGGATTTAAAGACTTTAACACCAAGTTAGCTCAGCCAGGTGGTTTTCACTTGGGCAATGCAGCAGGTGAGAGACGTTGGTTAACCCCTTCTGGAAAAGCCGAGTTTGCCCCAAATGCTCTGCCTGAATCATTGTTAAACGCTGACCTAGTCAAACAAGGCGAAAAACCCGACCTGATATTGCAAACTTTACGCTCTCACGACCAATACAATACTACCATCTATGGAATGGATGACCGTTATAGAGGGGTGTTTGGCGCTCGGGATGTACTGTTTGTTAATGAAAATGATATTGAAAAACTGGGATTTAGCGACGGGGATAAGGTCGACATTACTTCAATGTGGAATGACGGTAAAAAACGCCAGGTTAAACAGTTTATGTTGGTGGCTTATGACATTCCGCCAGGTCAAGCAGCAGCCTATTACCCAGAAACTAATCCACTAGTGCCTTTAGAAAGTTACGGTGACGGTACATTCACGCCAACTTCTAAGTTTATCGCCATCAAACTTTCAAAATCTGAGCCTGATAACCGAATTGAGGTCTCAGCTGTTTAAACTTAATCATAAGGCCCCTTGTCAGGGGCCTTAAACACTTGTGCGGCTCTACCCTTATCGCAGATTAGCTCGCGGGTTTTGTTTAACAAGTATAAGCTCTAGGTGGATCGTGCTTAGGTACATGGATTAGAGTAACACCGTATCGGTTTGCCCACTTAACCGATAGCGATGTGGGTGCAGACAGCGTTACCAAGACCGGTAATTTGGCTCGTACCGCTTTTTGAACCAACTCTAAACTGCAGCGACTGGTCAGAACAACCACACATTCAGAGTCGTGAAGTTTATGGGTAGCGATTGCACCAATTAACTTGTCAAACGCGTTATGTCTTCCTATATCCTCACGACACGCCAATACATTACGCTCAGCATCAACATATAACGCCCCGTGAACTGCGCCGCTCTGCTGCGCTAATGCCTGCGCATTAGATATAAGACCCCGTAACCCCTTAAACCAGGTTGCATCAGGTAAAGCTGATGGAGTCACAGGCTCTAGCTGAGGCAACGCGTTGTCCAGTGCTTCAACACCACAAAGTCCACATCCAGACGCCCCTGCCAATTGCCGTTTATTTTCCTTTAACTTCCAGAACGCCTGATTGGCAATTTCAACTTCCGCATTGATGTGTTCTTTGTGATGCGTTAATTCAATACCGTAAAGCTGGCGGGGATGTTCGATAATGTCGTTACTTAAACTGAAGCCCACAATGAAATCTTCAATATCACTGGGAGTCACCAGCATTACTGCGTAATTGATACCGTTATAACTAATACTTAACGCGACTTCCTCAGCCAGAGTGAAGCTCTGAGTATAAGGTGTAGTATCTAAAACCGTGGCTTGTTGTTCGGTATTATTTTTCATTGGGCCAATCACCAGGCGTATTAACATTCAGCCATTGTGCCTCATCGTCATGGGAGGCGTTATCAAGACGATTTGTTTCAAACGCGTGCGCCTTTAGACAAACGGCATTAACCTCTTCTAAAAACCCCACGACGCGCCTTTTGCTTTGGTCAACCAAGTAGTGAGTTAAAATGGCTTTGGTATTTTGCGAAACGGGCAAGTAAAAGGGCAAGAAGCGATTTTCCACATAGCAAGCTTGGGACCTCTCCCGCCCCACTAATACTAACCGTTTTAGAAGTTCTGGCGTCATTTGAGGCATATCAACGGGAAGAACAAGTAATTCAGTATGCTTTTCACTGTCTGAATTACCTAATTTATCCAAAGCAGCATGCACTCCACTGAGCGGGCCCGCATCTTCGATTTGATCATTTAAAAAACCAGGCGCGTTGCGGCTAATAAACACTTCGTTGCAACCTGCTGCCAGAAGAAGAGATGAGGCATGGTCAATAAGCGTGCGGCCGTTATAAAGCATAAGCGCTTTGTCTTGCCCCATTCGACGCGATTGTCCCCCCGCAAGCACTAAGCCAATAAGCGTTGAATCCTTCTTATCCATCGTTATCGCCTCTCTGGTAAAATATTTCCGCCCCATACCCTTTTAAAAATTCGAAACATTGCTTGGCAATTGGAGAATTTGGCTCCCCTTTACGCATTATAAGCCCAAGGGGAGATATGGTTTTACCATCGTCAACAACAACACTGGCAAGCCCCAATTCAGCATTAGCCCTCGCAACATTTATCGGTACGATAGTACAACACATTCCCTTTTTCACCGCCTGTAGAAGACATTGCACAGAATCCGATTCGATAATGGGCTCATTGTTTACGCCTACATTCGCCATATTTAGCGTAATTGACTGCCTAAAGTGCATAGAAGGTGTCAATAAGCCCAAAGGAAGCGCAGAAAGTGTTTGCCAATCAACCGAGCCATGCTTAAAAGAAAAATATTTTGGGTTATACACCAGCACCATTGGCGCTGAATGAAACGGAAGAATATGAAAATGCTGCGCGCTCATTCCTTCTAAATAACAAAGACCGAGATCTAATTCGTTTCTGTGTAACGCGTTAACGATATACTCGCTACTGTGAGTCTGTAAGGAAAATTGTAACGCGCTGTGGTGTTTTGATAAGGCATCAATGATATCAATAGGATCAACACCTGCTAAAGGCACGGCACCGATGCGAAGGCGGCCAACCAAAGCGCCTTTGCATGATGCAGCTTCTGCTTGCAACCCATCACATGCCGCTAAGATATTCTTTGCCCATGCCAGAATTCTTTCACCTTCCGGTGTAAAGCCTTGAAATCTGTGGTTTCGCTCTACCAACTGAATACCAAGCTCATCTTCTAAATTGTGAAGACGTGAAGATAACGTGGGTTGTGTAACATTACATGACTTGGCCGCTTTACCAAAGTGTTGCGTCTCACCTAACGCGACCAAAAACCGCAGCTGACGAATATCCAAAAACCAATACCTTAATCATGATAGATAGCTTCTATCATGATTCTATCAACGGATTGGTTGATTTGTAAAAGTGCTAAGCGCAGGATTTTGAGAAAACGGCGAAATCAAAGCCAGAAACCCACGCGCCAATTGATAAAAACTATCACTTAATTTGTATGCTCAAATATACCGAACACAATCATCATTATTTACGCGATTTGATAGAGCGACGTCCCCGTCGCTCTAAACGCTTTTCAGGCTCGCCACACGAGGTCGTTGATTATTTCTTCCTACTATCAATCCTATTGAAAGTAAAAACAGCCACACCGATGCAGCTTCACTTACTGCATGAGTAACAGTGGTTAGATAACCAATGTCAGCAAACGATGCAATAGTGGTATCACTTAACGTGATTGGGTAAGGCCCCAAAAAGCCTGTCATTAAGTCTGACGAACCACCTGGCCACGGCTCATCCCAATGAGCATTCGCAGTCCCCTCGCCTCCGTTGAGTTCAACAGGAATAAACGTAGCGCCTTCTACAAACTCGCGGCGATAAATTTCCAGAGCATACTCTCCGGTATAACGTCCTGAACCACTGACATAATTAGATTGGCTACCCGCAATAGCAAAGTCAGTCGTCCACAACGTTCCGAAGCCAATTACGTGAGCCATTTCGTGAACAATCACATCGAAAAGACTGCCTCGATTTTCCAAGCGAGTAAGGTCTGCGGTATCAAATTGCATTAGACCTCTGTTTGCGTAAACAAACGGACTATCGGAAAGCTGAGTGATACTCGTTAGGCCACTAAAAGCACTAGACTGTGAGGGCGTTAGCCCTCCAAGATCATTAACCGTTATTTTAAATAACCCTGCGCTGGCTGAAAACGACATAGACAGCGATACAAAAACACTTAATAACCACTTAAATAAGCCACGCATGGCATCACTCCAAAATTAAGAACAACAAGGCAATAAACAAAAAGCGCTTTTTAAAAATTATAGTTGAGAAAACAACCGTATGTAGACTTGTTTAAGATGATAAGTTAGCGGCAGAAATGTCAGTTTCTAAAGGGTAATAATGGCTATTTTTAAGCTGCGATAGCTTCAAGCAAAGCCATTCACAATCAACATGCTGTACGGTTGGTAAAGGAGCTGTTACTGAGCTGATTGGCGTAAAGTTCTTTAAGGCAAGAAGTATTATCAAAAAAGCTGGGTAACTCGCAGCGTTACAGCTAATGCTTAGCAAATCATTTACGCCTGCTTTTTCGCCTATTACATGCTTATCTATTACATGCTTACCTAGTACATTCTCGCCTAGTGAATTCCCACCTACCACGCCTTAAGTTCAGGGCGTGGTGGCGAGCAAGTATGCGAGAGCTACCAGGTTAAATCATCTGGAATTTCATAATCAGCGTACCAATCGTCTTCTTCTTCATCTTTACCGTCAGACCCGCTTTTATCCAAATCAGCACGATAAATAACTGAGGCTTCGTCGCGCTGTGCAATTTTATCAGCAACAGGGGTAGGTACAAGTTCGTAGGCATCGTCTAACAACACAATAGCTAAACGGCCTTTTGTTACCTGTTTGTGCATCTCTTCACTTACGTACATGCGCTTAACCACATTGTCGTGTGTAAAGTTAAGCAGAGTCTCACCGCTGCGTGGTTGCTTATTCACAGTGATAAGTTGTCTTACCTGCGCTACAATCGAGCGCTTCTCCCGCTCCTGCTGTTGTAGCTGGTTAAGTTCGCGAGAACGGGCTTTTTTCTCTTCAGCCGCCTGTTGAGCAGCCACCGTTGCTTCGTCAATGACGGGTTGCTTTTGTTTGTTCTTCTGCTTTTGTTTTTTGCGTTTATCCGCACGCGCTTGTTTTGCAGACGCTTTATCGGCCAAACCGGCTTTCAGTAGTTGGTCTTGTAAGGAGGCCATAATCACTCTCTATTATTCTGAATCTAATGTTACGTTGCTTGGGCATTGAGTAATGTTATAAGACGTAACAAGCCCGAGCAAAGTCGGGCTTATAGTTTTCAATTAAAGGTATATTTTACCTATTAGCTCATCCAATAGCGCTATTTTTTCTTGGCTTTAGTCGCCGGCTTTTTAGCAGCCTGCTCCTGCCACTTTCCATTTTCATACCATGCAGACCATCCAGTCGCTTTGCCATTGTCATTTTCAGACATCACGTATTGCTGCTTAGTCTTCCGGCTGTAACGAACTATCGCAGGATTACCATCCGGATCCGTTTGTGGTGCATCAGCAAGATAATAGAATTTCGGCGAAATTCTGTCTCTAAAGCGAGCAAGTTCTTCCACCTTCGGTGCACGAGTTTCACGCGACTTCGGAAAGTTATGGGCTGCCAAGAAAATACCCGAAGCACCGTCGCGCAACATAAAGTGGGCGTCAGACTTTTCACACGGAAGCTCAGGTAAATCTACCGGATCTTCTTTTGGTGGCGCAGCTTCGCCATTTCTAAGAAGCTTACGAGTATTCTTACACTCTTCATTGGTACAGCCGAAATACTTACCAAAACGACCGTTTTTAAGCTCCATATCACTGCCACATTTGTCACACTCAATAATAGGACCATCATAGCCTTTAATTTTGAATGTGCCTGTTTCAACTAAGGTGCCATCACATGTTGGCGTATTACCACACACATGAAGTTTACGGGTTTCGTCAACCAAGTAACTGTCCATCGCCGTGCCGCACTTAGGACAACGCTTTTTAGAGCGAAGCGCTTCTGTTTCAAGCTCTTCTTCATCGTCCACTTTTACTACTTCATCACCAGGCGTTAAATTCATGGTGTTAGTGCAGCGCTCTTTCGGTGGTAAGTTGTAGCCTGAACAGCCCAAGAACACGCCGGTTGACGCGGTTCTTACGTTCATTTCACGGCCGCATTTGTCGCAATCAATACCTGCAGGTACCGCCTGATTCAGGCGCATACCGCCCTCTTCAGGGTCTTTCTCAGCGTTTAACAGTTTGCCGTAGAAGCCGCTGTAAAACTCATTGAGCACGTCTTTCCAATCTTTCTTGCCTTCAGCAATATCATCAAGATGTTGCTCCATGTTGGCAGTGAAATCATAGCTCATCAAATCGTCAAAGTTTTCCATCAGACGATCGTTTACTATTTCGCCCATTTTCTCGGCATAAAAACGCTTATTCTCTAAGCGCACATAGCCGCGATCTTGAATGGTTGAAATAATACTGGCGTATGTTGAAGGACGGCCAATTCCACGTTTTTCAAGCTCTTTAACTAACGAAGCTTCATTAAATCTCGCCACAGGTTTAGTAAAGTGTTGTTTAGGGTCAAGCGCTTTTAAGTCAAGCACATCGCCTTTTTGCACATCAGGCAACATAAGCTCTTCTTCGCCTTTTTTGCGAAGCTGAGGCTGTACACGTGTCCAACCATCGAACTTAAGTACGCGGCCTTTCGCCGTTAGCTCGTAATCACCTGCCGCCACTTTAATAGTGGTTGCATCGTACTTTGCTGGTGTCATCTGACAGGCCACAAACTGGCGCCAAATAAGCTCGTAAAGACGCTGCGCATCGCGCTCCATATCGCCTAAACTCGCAGCACTAATGCTCACATTTGAAGGGCGGATCGCTTCGTGCGCCTCTTGCGCACCTTCTTTACTGCCGTAGCGATTTGGCGAATCAGGCAGGTACTTATCACCAAAATTATCTGAAATGTACGCACGAGCACTGTCCAACGCCTCTTGGCTTAAATTAGTTGAATCCGTACGCATATAGGTGATGTAACCCGCCTCATAAAGGCGCTGTGCCATCATCATGGTTTTCTTAACACCAAAGCCCAATCGAGTACTTGCCGCTTGCTGTAGCGTTGAGGTAATAAATGGTGCTGAAGGACGACTTTGCGTAGGCTTTGACTCGCGGCTTTCAACCGTGTAGTTAGCCCCTTCTAAGTCAGCAAGCGCTTTATCTGTTTCGGCCTTGTTTTTAGGCTTAAATGCATTGCCCTGGTGTTTTGCCACCAGCATGCGAAGTGCCGCTTTTTGTTGGCTGGTTAAATCTGCGTGTACGTCCCAAAACTCTTCTGGAACAAACGCTTTAATTTCACGCTCACGCTCAACAACAAGCCTTACTGCTACCGATTGAACACGTCCTGCTGAAAGGCCTCGGGCAATCTTTTTCCACAGTAATGGCGATACCATGAAACCTACCACACGGTCTAGGAAACGGCGTGCTTGCTGTGCATTTACGCGAGAAATGTTTAGCTCACCAGGCGCAGAAAACGCATCTTGAATCGCGTTCTTGGTAATTTCGTTAAATACTACTCGTTGATAGGTCTTATCCTTTTTGCCTAACAACTCTTGTAAGTGCCATGCAATCGCTTCCCCCTCGCGGTCCAAATCGGTCGCGAGATAGATGGTGTCAGCGTCTTTAGCTAGCTTTTTAAGTTCGTTAACGACTTTCTCTTTACCCTGCAGCACTTGATAGTGGGCTTTCCAGTCTTTCTCTGGATCCACACCCATTCTGTCTACAAGCTTCAAATATTCGTGACGGCGAAGATATTCTTGACGCTCTTCTTCGCTTAAAGTTTTGAGTTCTTTAGCCGGTTTTTTAGGCTCTACTTTGCCTAAAGCCTTCGTCGGAAGATCTCGCACGTGGCCAACCGAACTTTTTACGATAAAATTTTTACCGAGATATTTATTTATCGTTTTCGCTTTGGCTGGTGACTCGACTATGACCAGTGATTTTGCCATATAATTGAACTAAACCTATTGATTTTTAATGACTATTTACGTCAAATTCTGAAAATTGGAGCAACCTTGCACTATATATAGGGTACTCGCTCTTTTTTAACATATATCTACAAAGTGAATGGAAAACAAGATCTTCTTCATACTTATTCTTTCCTTTGCTTTAAACACGCGCAAAAACTGTACAATAAATGAACAGCGCGATTGGCATTGGCCTTAAAAGCCGTATAATGCCAGCCATTCCAACCTAGCCTGACAACATGTTCAGGTGTGAAGAAGTGCATCGTTTGTCCCTGTAAAAGAACGAAAGCGTTGCCGCTGCTATTAAATTAATCGCAGTGCGTATGGAAAAGTAACATATAGGGTCAAGCGCCAAAACTCCAAGAATGAGGGAAAGTATGAAGCAGTTTGAAGTTAACTTTGATGGTCTTGTAGGACCTACCCATAACTATGCCGGTTTGTCGTTTGGCAATGTCGCTTCCCTGAACAACGCAAACGCAAAGAGCAGTCCAAAACAAGCTGCAAAGCAAGGCTTAGCCAAAGCAAAGGCGTTGGCCGATATGGGAATGGTTCAAGGTGTGTTGGCCCCACAAGAGCGTCCTGACATCGCCGCACTGCGCCGTTTAGGCTTTACAGGCTCTGATGCTCGCGTGCTAGAAAGCGCTGCAAACCAATCTCGCGAGATTTTCCTTGCTTGTTGTTCTGCCAGTAGCATGTGGACTGCAAATGCCGCCACTGTGTCTCCTAGTGCCGATACTGCCGATGGTCGCGTTCACTTTACCCCTGCAAACTTAACCAACAAGTTCCATCGTTCACTAGAGCCTCAGGTTACAGGCAATATCCTGCGTGGTACATTTGCCAATGAAAAGCACTTTGCTCATCACCAGCACCTGCCAGATAACGAGCATTTTGGTGACGAAGGTGCAGCGAACCACACGCGACTTTGCAGCAACTATGGTCAGGCAGGCGTAGAATTGTTTGTTTATGGTCGCCATGCATTTGATACCAGCAAACCAGCACCGAAAAAATATCCGGCCCGCCAAACGCTAGAAGCATGCCAAGCGGTCGCTCGCTTACACGGTCTAGACGACGATGGCGTAGTTTACATGCAGCAAAACCCAGACGTTATCGACCAGGGCGTATTCCACAACGATGTGATCGCTGTTGGTAACCAAAATGTGTTGTTTTTCCACGAGCAAGCGTTTCATCAAAAAGACGCTGGATTTAAAGAGCTTCAAGCTAAATTTGGTAGCGAACCGCTTCACTTTATCGAAGTGCCGACTGCTGAAGTCTCTGTACAAGACGCAGTAAAAACCTACTTGTTCAATACGCAAATTATAACGCTTCCAGGTGGTGATATGACCATCATCGCGCCAACTGAGTGTGAGGAAAATGAAGCCGTTAAGCGCTATTTGGACAAGCTGGTAACTCTGGGCACGCCTATTAAGTCGGTTAATTATTTTGATGTTAAACAAAGCATGCGTAATGGCGGTGGTCCGGCATGTTTGCGATTGCGCGTTGCGATGAATGACCAAGAACTTGCCGCAGTTAATCAAAATACGTTAATCAACGATACACAGTTCGCACGCTTAAATGCATGGGTCGACAAACACTATCGCGATGAATTAAGCGAAGATGACTTGCGCGATCCGCAATTATTAATTGAGTCTCGTACTGCGCTTGATGAGCTAACACAAATCCTTAAAATTGGTTCGGTTTACCCATTCCAACAGGGATAAGTTCAGCCTGATTAAAATTAAGCAAAAAAGAAAGCCGGCTAACTAGCCGGCTTTTTGTTATTTGAGGGGTAGACGATTTTTATGGCGTAACCAGCGTACATTGGTCAGTCACACCAAATGGATTAGCCGGCGGCGACGCCCCTTCATCCGTCACGTCATCAGCTGAAATACTTAGGGTGTAACGCATCTTCGCACTCGCTTCACTGCCTGTAGACTGCCCGAACACTGAAATGACAGCGTCATACCAAATTGCATAGCTGCGAGGGTAACGATATTCCAGCTCAGCATAGCCATTCTCGTCTGTCACAGCCGCACCGTTAGCAAATGCGATGGTTCCGATTAAGCCAGGCGTTAGCAAGCCGTCTTCATTGGTATCTTCATCTCGTGGAGTGGTATCTAAGATGCCGTTATCATTTACGTCTTCGGTTTCACAGTTTTGATTAACTATTGCAACCCATTGTGAGGCATCATCGTCAAACACCCAGAAGCCAGTTCTGTACTCACCACCATTTACGTATTTTACCGGCGCGACTGAGGCAGTAAGATTAACACCGCTGACTGGCTGGCCTGCAGAATCTGATACAAACACACCAAAGCGCTTCAAGTAAGAGGTCGATGTAGCTTCTTCAAGCTCATTCCCTGTACCTAGCGAGATGTCAAAAGCACGTGCACCAACCGTTAACACAACCTCGTCGTCAATGGCTGGGTCGTCGGCAACAAAAGCAGTAATAACCACCGCGTCTTGGGTAGAGACCGAGCCCGAAGTAAAGACAGTGGTTGCGATCCCCTTGCTGTCGGTCGTTGCCTGAGAGGGTGATACAAATCCGGTCGATACGTCTGACACAGAGAAGTTAACCACACTGTTTTTCACCAAGTTTCCGTCAACGTCGCGAACTACAGCGCTTATTGTGCTTGTTTGACCGTCAGGGCCAAGGATGTCAGGTGATGCATCGGCAATCAGGGTATGTGGAGTAGTAGCAATAAATTCTACCTGAGTAAGCGCTGAAACCAACACATTCCCGCTTCCATCACTCGCTGAAGCCGTAATTGAAGAGATACCTGCGTTGTTTGCGCTGATATCTATACTTGCTTGCCCATTTGCGTCAGTCGCTACAGTAGCGTTGCCCGCGATGACCCCACGTGACGCACTAAAGGTAACATTTTGTCCAACCACAGGCGCGTTGTCTTGACGCCACTGAACCGTGATGGTTTGAGTCTGCCCTAGCGGCACTTCCTCTGTAGGCAAGTTAACAAAGTTAAATTCGTCTTGCTGAACTTGCACAGTAAAGCTTGTTTCGGCATTTAGCGCAGTCGCTGTGATAGTATCTTCACCAGATGTTGATGCTGTGTAAGACACCGTCGCTTGTCCGTTTGCGCCCGTATTAACAGTTGTGCTGCTTAACGTTCCGTTTACGGCGCTTAAAGTCACATTTTGATTAAGGATTGATGTGCCATCTGAGTCCTGTACGCGAATGGTGTAATCAACACTGTCGTTCAAAATGACCGATGACGCACCGTTTATGGTCACTTCTGTACCAGCTATCGTAATTTCAACAGTCTGCGTAAGGCCACCTGCGCCCGCCGTAATGGTTACAGTGCGATTCGACGCATTATTTTGCGACGTTAATATTGCGCGCGCGGTACCATCAGCTGCAGTTTCTGGTTGAGTTAATTGAAGTTCAACGCCATCGCCGGAGGCTGCAGAGAAGCTCACTTCAATCCCTTCCATCAAAACGCTTTGTTCGTTTTTAACCAGGGCTATCAACTCAACTTCATCACTACCACTTGATGCAAGCTGAATACTGTTTGCATAAAGCTCTAACGAAGCTGGTTCTTCTCTTACTGTGGTACTGCCTGTTGCTGAAAACGTGGTGGTTCCGGTTTCACCAGTTCCCAGCGCAGCAGTTATTTCGCCGTCTCCAGATGCCGTGCTAGCTTCAAGACCTAGGCGAGCAACGCCGTCTGAATTGGTACGCGCTGTACCTGTGTCGTTACCAAATTCAGCTAAATCTTGATTGCTTAAGGTAAAGGTCAGCAACGCGTCTGAATGCGGTTTACCGTCCTGGTCTGTCACTGTTGCAACAATAACCAAGCTATTATTTTCAGAGAGATTATTATCGCTTTCTCCACTTTCGTTTTCGAGTGTCAAAGCAATTGAGTAAGAGGGTGATGAAGAACCGCCGCCTCCGCTTCCACCATCTGTGTTATCCCGAGTGACTGATGAATCGCCTCCACCACCACATGCTGTTAGCATAAATAATGCACTAATTAGGCTAAGCGTTTTCGCTAATGTCGACATAATTCGTTCCTGAACCTCTTTTATTGACAATTGCGTCGTTTTTTATGTTTAAAAATCAACTGAATCTGGCACACTACGAAAGATTAAAAATATAAAAATGCACAGGGAACATTAATGTCTTCATCTGCACATAAATATAGTTTAACCGCCCGTATTTTTATCGGCATGGCTGCCGGTATCTTGACTGGTGTATTTCTCCAACTATTGTTTGATGATAGCGGAGATTTTACTTTTTCGATATTCGGTTTAGAGTTCTCAACGTATAACATTCTTGTAGAAGGTATATTTTCCACTCTCGGCCAAATATTTATAGCCAGCTTAAAAATGCTCGTGGTTCCCCTTGTCTTTGTTTCCCTTATTTGCGGAACTAGTACGCTGTCAGACCCAAGTAAGTTGGGAAGACTTGGCGCAAAATCGGTTGGTTTATATGTTGTCACAACCGCAATCGCCATAACACTAGCCATGAGTATAGCTTTAGTGGTGTCTCCGGGTGACGGTCTAAATCTAACGACCGATACAGCCTTCCAAGCAAAAGAGGCCCCCAGTCTTTCAGACGTCATCGTTAATATGTTCCCGAGCAACCCTATTAACTCAATGGCTCAAGGCAATATGCTTCAAATCATTGTATTTGCTGTACTGTTTGGTATAGCAATGGCGATGACAGGCGATGCAGGCAAGCGCCTTACCGCTATCTTCGAAGATATTAATACAGTGATCATGCGCCTGGTTACCATCATCATGAACTTAGCACCATATGGCGTGTACGTGTTGATGGCAAAACTCTTCTCAACCATTGGTGGCGATACCATACTGAGCCTGGCAAAATACTTCTTCTTGGTATTTGGCGTATTAATTCTTCACGGCCTTGTCACTTACTCAGTTCTGCTAAAAGCCCTATCGGGATTAAATCCCGTTATTCTTATGAAAAAAATGCGCGATGCGGCGCTATTTGCCTTTAGTACATCCAGCAGTAGCGCAACGTTACCCGTCACTATGGAAACAGCAAAAAACAAGCTTGGCGTTGGTAACTCGGTATCATCATTTACCCTGCCGCTAGGTGCGACAATTAACATGGACGGTACTGCCATTATGCAGGGTGTAGCAACGGTATTCATTGCCCAAGTTTACGCTGTCGATTTGAGCCTAGGTGACTACATGATGGTAGTACTCACCGCCACCCTTGCTTCAATTGGGACCGCAGGCGTTCCAGGTGTAGGCCTTATTATGCTAGCAATGGTATTGCAGCAAGTGAACTTACCGGTTGAAGGTATCGCACTTATTATCGGTGTAGACAGATTGCTAGACATGACGCGAACTGCGGTGAATATTACGGGTGACTGTATGGTGTCGTGTATTGTAGCTAAAAGCGAAGGCGCATTAGATGAAAGCGTTTATAACGACCCGAAAGCGGGTTTGAAACAAGAAGATGTTGATTTCGAACACTTTGAAAGAAATAAGTAATGCTTACAAAAAGCCTCTTTAGATTGGGTTGTACATAAATTTGAAGAGGCACTAGCAAACTATAAAGGCCAGCATTAAATGCTGGCCTTTTTATTTACCTAAACCAAATGTGCGAAATGTAAAGGTTACGAAAGCTTTCTAAAGGCAATGCACGCTTATTCACCTCTCATTTGGTAAATGAACGCCCCCTTGACTGTGAATTACACACCACATTAATGAAGTGCAGACGATGGCGATACTTTTGCCGCTTTTTGTGCTGGATAAATTGTAGCGCCAACACTCAAAAACATAGCAACAACCACAGTTACTACAACGTCTTGCCAATGCAGATCAGAAGGTAGGAAATCGATAAAATATATATCGCCTGATAGAATTTCTATCCCTATCGCCACTTCAATGAAACGTACAATGCCAGATAGGTTAGGTGCCACTAGCAAAGCTAGCAGGACGCCAACTGAAATGCCAATGACCCCATTTATAACACCCTGCAATACAAACGCGTTGCGAATTAATCGGTCGGTTGCGCCCATGGTTTTTAATATTGCAATGGCTGCCTGCTTATCTCTTACAGCCATAACTAATGACGATACGATATTGAAACAAGCAACGGCAATGACCAGCGTCAGAGCAATATATACCACTGCCCTTACTAGCTGAATATCGTTGTACAAATGCCCTTGTGTGCGTGTCCAGTCAGACATGTACACTGCCTGCGGGTAGTTGTAACCAATATCTCGCATGGTATCGTAGGCGGAAAATGGATCCTTGAGGGTAAATTGAATACCTTGTGCCTGTGACGCTATGCCAATTGCCTCGGAAGCCGTTTTTAGGTGCATAAGACCTAATTGGTTATCAAGCTCGCCGCCAACAGATAACACACCCGAGACTGAAAGGGTAATTGAGCGTGGGGCTTTGAACGTTAAATCCTGCGTGGTTTGAGGAATTAATACTTGTACAGTGTCACCAATTTTAAGACCCATCGAGGACATAATGCCCTTCCCTACTATTAGGCCATTCTTGTGCTCCGACAAGCGTTGCCAATCTTCGCTAGTGACTCTTTCGGCGTATTTTTCGCCCACGCTATCAACCAAAATTCCGGTAACGCTAATGGCTTTTAGCTCCCCCTTTGACTGCAGCATACCGGTTAGACCGGTATAGGGCGTCACAGAGGCAATGCGGCTATCCTGAGACAAGCGATAGAGTTGCGCATCCAAGTTCTCAATACCGCTTTCGCTTTTACTGTATAACTCACCGTGGGGTACCACACTCAAAATTCGACTTGCGAGTTCTTTTTCGAACCCGTTCATAACGCTCAGTAATACGATAAGTACAAAGCAACCAAGACCAATCCCCACGGTAGATGACATAGAAATGAATGAGATGAAGCGCTGCTCTGAGCGCGTTTTTCTAAAGCGTTGAGCCAATTCAAAGGCGAGCATCTTGGCTCTCCTTGGTTAACGACTCGCTCGCCAGTCTGCCGTCTTTTATCTTAAGCACCCGATCCATCTTGCTCGCTAGCGCGATGTCATGAGTAACAACCACGAACGCCGTGCCCTTTTTTTCACTTAAGCTGGTTAGCAATTTATAGATTTGCTCACCTGTAGAATCATCAAGATTCCCGGTAGGTTCATCGGCAAGCACCACTGAAGGCTCAGTAACAAGGGCCCGTGCTATTGCCACACGCTGTCTTTCTCCCCCAGACATGGCAGAGGGTAAGTGATCAATTCTATGTGAAAGTCCCACTTCTTCTAACATCTCACGGGCTTTCGAAAGGGCAGCATTGCTTGATAAGCCCCTAATTCTCAGTGGCATTGCTACGTTTTCAATAGCGGTGAATTCACCTAGCAAGTGATGGAACTGGTAGATAAACCCCATGTGGTCATTGCGTAGCTTTGCTAATGCGTTACCAGATAATTGACCGAGTGACTTTCCATTAAATTCAACTTCGCCGCTGGAAGGCTTATCCAGCCCTCCAAGTATATGTAAAAGCGTACTTTTACCTGAGCCAGAGCTTCCTAATATGGCGACATGTTCACCAGCTTTTATTGAAAGAGAAACATCGTGTAAAACGGGGGTGGCATTACTGCCATCTTGATAGGTTTTAAAAATATTGCGGCAAATTAGCACGTCCTGCATGCGAGTGTTCTTCTATATTTTCCAGACGGTGAATGGTAGCGTTAAACACTACCAACACCAACTGAAAAATAACAGAGGGAAAACGCGTAATTAAGTCTCTTGCACGCATTTAGCTAATGCATCCACAGGTTGTGGCTTACCGAATAGCCATCCTTGACCATATCCTATGGTCAATCCTCTCAATTCGTTGCATTGATCGATATTTTCAACGCCTTCTGCTATCAGGTCCACACTAAGCCCTTCTGCAATACTCACAATATGAGGGATGAGTGATGAACGAATACTGTTGTCTTCCATATCCATAACGAAACTGCGATCAATTTTAAGGTAGTCACAGTTAAGTGTTTTCAATTGACTCAAGTTCGAGTAACCAACCCCAAAATCGTCTATAGCAAAAAGAAAGCCTTTACTCTTCAATGATTTAATGTGTTTTACCGCACTGTGAGTAGCGATTTGCTCATCTTCGGTGATTTCTAAAACCAATTTGAAGTTTTTTACGTTCATTTCCAAGACAAAATCTAAGTCCAAACAGCCTTCCCGCGTAAAATCAAATGGGAACAAATTGAAAGATACTTTGAAGCCTTCTGGTATCTCTGGATTTTCGTTAAGCTCTTTCATGGCCGTTGTAATCATATCTACGGTGAATTCCCAGGTCATGTCCTGCTCTTTAACTTGAGGTATAAACTCGTCTGGATAAATCGGACCAAACTCGTCTTCAAATCGGCTTAAGACTTCGCACCCAATCACCTTGCCCGACTCCAAATTCACAAAAGGTTGATAAAGGCAGTAGAACTTACGTTCTTTCAGTCCTTTGCTTATCCGAGATTCAAGCGAGCGGCGGCGCCTTAAATAGTTAAATGTAAGCATATGGGTTAATGCAGCGGTCATTAGCATGACAAAAATGAACAACACCATTTTACCCATATGCAAATCAAGCACCCGTCCATGGTCAGACTTCACTTTTAAGCAAGTTTGATTGTAACGCTCGTCGCACTGAATAAATTGCAAAGAAAAATAGCCGGTACGCGCATCCATATCGTCTTGGCTAAGCGTTGAGCCCACAAGGCTAGGGTTTCCTGCCATATGGTAGAATTGATCGCCATTGTAAAACAGCTGCCAATCCTGGGTGTAGCTATAGCCAATCACGCTGTCCATATCCAATACCGCGTTGTATCGCCCGCGCTGCACTATGGTACCAGTGGCTTGTTTATCGAACAGTTGAAGTGGCGTATTTATCCAAAATGCATCGCCAAGTTGTGTATAAAAGTCTGGCTTAACCTCTTTCATGGGCTCTTCAAGAATGCCCAAGTAAGTACTACACAGCAGTTCGTTATTTTGATAAAAACCAATTTCCTTAACGAATCTAGAGCGAAACAGGGTTTTCCGCATTTCCGCTAAGTTGTCCATTTCACAGGTTTGATAAGGCAGAGCATTAAGATAATCGAGAGTAATTTCTGCATCTCTGAACACCACGCGTACGTTTTCCAGAATTTCGGTAGCCCGGTTCTCTTCTTGCTCACGAATGAAAACAAACATAATGATGGCGAGTAGTAGCGTAACTCCCACAACACTAAGTAGTGACACCCCTATTGCCTTTAAATTATCAGCAAGAAAGTACTGTTTTTGGTCGCTTTTATTCATAATTTCCGTTGTTTATTAGCGTGAACGACCTAACTTTAGTACAAATTTGAAAAAAGGCATTACGACTTTAGGGCATGTTACTGTTTACTGGATGTTTTTTAGGCAATTGCGGGGTTTGAATAACAAAAAAGAGTGCTTGTGAAATCGCTGCGCTCAGAAACCCGATAAAACGGATAAATGAAAAATAGACAGGACCAAGTAACGCAATTAAAAGGGGCTAAAATAGAGATAGAGATTTTATAACGCTTTCCCCAGAAGGGGAAATTATCTGAGAAGAAAAGCTTATCATTAATGGCGGAGCGGACGGGACTCGAACCCGCGACCCCCGGCGTGACAGGCCGGTATTCTAACCAACTGAACTACCGCTCCGCATAATGGGAAGCGCGCTTTATTCGATTAATGGCGGAGCGGACGGGACTCGAACCCGCGACCCCCGGCGTGACAGGCCGGTATTCTAACCAACTGAAC
>LUMD01000329.1_pt1 | contig 18194 bp, 17 predicted proteins | sample 729651 | NCBI WGS metagenome assembly LUMD01 (sample SAMN03860272, study PRJNA289734) | marine metagenome | biome: seawater column; feature: ocean; material: water; isolation source: Red Sea water column Station 34 - depth 258m | place: Saudi Arabia: Red Sea | collected 2011-10-15 | depth 258 m | reverse complement strand
CAGTGGATTTGGCTTATGAAACAGCAAAAAAGCATGGTGATGTATATATGCTTGGCCATATTGTTCATAATGAAAATGTGGTCAATGCTTTGGATGGGGCCGGTGCAAAAGTGGTTGATACACTTGAAGAAGTTCCAGACGGGAAGCCCATTCTTTTCCGAGCTCATGGTACGTCCGTTGATACATGGGGAGATGCGAAATCAAAGGATATGAACATTGTGGATGCCACTTGTCCATTGGTATGGGAAATCCATGAAGAAGTGAAAAAATTAGAATCAGAAGGACGAAAGATAATTATCGTCGGCGACCATGGTCATGACGAAGTAGTGGGTATAGCCAGCCAAGTGAAGGATCCCATCATTGTGGCCACGCCAGAGGAAGCAGCCGCATTGCGTAAAACCAAGCGGGCCGGCGTGGTCAGTCAATCCACCCAAACGATTGAAAACGTCCAGGAAATTATTAATATTATTATGACCAAGGTCTTTGACCTGCGCTTTGTGAATACCATTTGTTTTCCAACAAAGCGGAACCAAACACAGATTAAAGAATTGGCAAAGCAGTGTGATGTGATGATTGTAATCGGATCATTTACAAGTGCCAATTCAAAACGGCTCACGGCCTTGGCCAAAGAGCGAAATCAAAATTCTTACCAGGTAACCTGTGCTGATGATATCAAATCAGATTGGTTAAAAAATGCAGAAGTGGTGGGTGTATCTGCAGGCGCAAGTACACCGGATAGTATTATCGATGAAGTTTTAACTAAAATAAAAGAAATTGGGCAAGTCCCAGAGGAGATTGTATATGGCTGATAAAGGATCATTCGAAGTCAAAGTCGGATTAGCCGAAATGTTAAAAGGGGGCGTCATCATGGATGTGATGAACGCGGATCAAGCAAAAATTGCTGAAGAAGCAGGCGCGGTGGCCGTTATGGCGTTGGAGCGGATCCCCGCATTGATCAGAGAAGAGGGCGGTATTGCACGGGCCAGCGATCCGCAAATGATTAAAGATATTCAAAGTTTAGTATCCATCCCGGTTATGGCCAAGGTGCGAATTGGTCATTTTGCCGAAGCCCAAATTTTGGAAGCACTCGAAGTTGATTTTGTGGATGAACAGAGTGAAATGAAAAAATTAACCGTCATGAATCAAGATGAGTTGATGGCAGCAGCCAAAAATATGGGTGCCCCGTTTGCCTTGGTACAGCAAGTGGCCAAATTAGGTAAGCTTCCCGTTCCAAATTTTGCCGCAGGCGGTGTAGCCACTCCTGCCGATGCATCTCTCATGATGCAGTTGGGTGCTGAAACCGTATTTGTAGGGTCCGGTATATTCATGAGTGATGATCCTGAGCCGAGAGCGAAAGCCATTGTGGATGCAGTTACTTATTATCAAGATCCGGCTAAACTGGTTGAGATTTCTACAGGACTTCAATCTGCAATGAAAGGATTGGATATGTCAGAAATCCCTGAAGGTGAGCGGTTACAGGAAAGAGGCTGGTAAGGAAGCGGGGCTTCCAATTTGAAGATGATTGGCGTCCTGGCATTACAGGGGGACTATGAAAAACATATCCAGATTTTGGATCAATTGGATATGGCTTCAACCGAAGTGCGATATCCAGAACAACTGGATTCCATTGAAGGATTAATCATCCCCGGTGGCGAATCCACAACCATGACAGATCTGATGCAACGCGTAGGATTTCATAATCCAATTCGAGAATTTTCAGCAAAGAAACCCATACTAGGAACCTGTGCAGGCCTCATTATAATGGCCAAACCATTAGATGATTCCCGCATAGAACCATTGCAAATATTAGATGTTGATGTAGATCGCAATGCCTACGGACGGCAGGTCCATTCATTCACCGATCATTTGCCTGTTACATTGAATGGCAAAAGTAATTCTACAAAGGCAACATTTATCCGAGCACCTAAAATCTCAAGAATTGGACCATCTGTAGAGGTCATCAGCACTTACGAAGGGGAACCGGTAGCTGTAAAACAAGATCATCATATGGGATTGGCTTTTCATCCCGAATTAGACGGTGTGACCCTTTTTCATCAATTCGTATTCAGCACGCAATTTGAAAGTGTTCATGCAGCTTAACCTATTACCGCACATAAAATCTCCGGCAGATATCAAGGATTTCACGCCGGAACAATTACGGCAATTGGCTGATGAACTTCGCCATCATACCATTGATGTGGTGAGCCAGGTGGGTGGTCATTTGGCGCCAACTTTGGGCGTGGTGGAATTGACTGTGGCTCTCCATAAGGTTTTTGATACGCCCGATGATAAAGTGGTCTGGGATGTGGGCCACCAAGGGTATGCCCACAAACTGCTCACGGGGCGGTTTGATTCATTCACTACCATTCGTCAACATGGGGGCCTCAGCGGTTTTCTTAAACGGTCTGAAAGTGAATATGATTCATTTGGAGCCGGCCATGCATCCACGTCTATATCTGCAGCAACAGGAATGGCAGAGGCGCGAAAACACACAGGTATAGATTATCGTGTAGTGGCAGTCATTGGTGATGGTTCCATGACAGGTGGTCTTGCCTTTGAAGCGTTGAATAACGCAGGGCATTTGCGTACACCCATGCTGGTGGTGCTGAATGATAATGAAATGTCTATCAGTCCCAATGTGGGGGCCATGAATGCTTATCTTACTCGAATTGTGACCAATCCTATTTATAATCGAATTCGGGAAGAAATCTGGAAAGTTTCAGGAAAACTGCCATTTGGTAAACGAACGGCGAGAACCATGCTTCGTCGAATTGAAGAAAGTTTAAAATCTCTTTTGGTCCCCGGGATGTTATTCGAAGAGCTTGGGTTTAGATATTTTGGTCCAATAGATGGTCATGATTTAGATGCCCTTGTTTCCACACTCGATCGTGTCAAAGATTTAAAAACACCGGTACTGCTTCATGTCCTGACCAAAAAAGGGAAGGGATTGGTTTCCACCAATGGTAAGAATGAGGAGTATCACAGTGATGCAGTCAAGTTTCATGCGGTCAAGCCCAACGGAAATGCCAAAGATAAAATTCCCTCTCCTTCCGATGTAGAGCCCAATGCTCCTGTTTTCCAGGATGTATTCGGTTTACTTGTTTGCGAGATTGCCCGTAATCGGAAAGATACGGTGTGCATCACCGCCGCCATGCGTGAAGGAACCGGCCTTGTGCCCTACGCAAAAGCTTTCCCGGACCGGTATTATGATGTGGGGATTGCAGAAGGCCATGGTGTTACTTTTGCTGCAGGGTTGGCCACAGAAGGTGTGCGTCCCATTGTGGCAATCTATTCTACCTTTCTTCAGCGGGCCTTTGACCATATCGTCCATGATGCTGCAATTCAGCATCTGCCTGTGGTATTTTGTATGGATCGTTCCGGTATTGCCGGTGAAGATGGTCCTACCCACCATGGTGCATTAGACATAGCTTACATGCGATGTATTCAAGGTATGACCGTGGCCACACCGAAAGATGGGAATGAATTGCGGCATCTCCTTTATACAGCGCTGGGTCATAATGGTCCATTTGCCATTCGTTACCCCAAAGCCTCTTCTGTATCATTTGATCCACAGGGACAATCTGAATTATTACCCATTGGTAGCTGGGAAGTGGTACTTCAAGGTAATGATGTGGCCATTTTAGCCCTGGGTGCCCAAGTGCGGGATGCAGTGAATGCGGCAGATCAACTGGCTCAAGAAGGCGTCAGTGCAGAAATAGTAAATTGCCGTTTTATTAAACCCATGGATGCATCCTATTTGAAATCAATTCTGAAGCGATTTGCCCAAGTGATTACGGTGGAAGAAGGTGTACGGTCCGGCGGATTTGGGGAAGGGGTATTATCCTGGCTATCCACCAATGGGTATAATGGTGAAACAAAAATTATTTCTCTTCCGGATGATTATGTCGAACATGGTCCCCGACAAGTATTGCTGGACCAATATAGCATCAATGCAGCTGGCATTAAAGCGGCCGTAAGCAAAAGGACCATACCCATAGGGATTGGTAGATAAAATATGAATTCAATCGTATTGGTTTTCATCGGTTTAACGGTATTTTTTCTAGGGTATCGGTTTTATGCCAAATTTATTGGAAATCGTATTTACGGTATCCAGGATGAAGATATCACCATGCCGTCCAAAGTATTAGAAGATAGTGTGGATTATGTGCCAACAAAAAAGCACATTTTATTCGGTCACCACTTTACATCTATTGCAGGTGCCGCGCCGATTATTGGACCTTGTGTGGCTGCCTATTGGGGATGGCTTCCTGCCTTGGCTTGGATTCTAGTCGGAACGGTCTTTATGGGCGCCGTGCACGATTTTGGTGCTTTGGTTACCAGCGTAAAAGAAAAGGGTAGAAGTATTGCGGATATTGCGTCCAGCACCATCAGTAAACGGGCGCGCCTCATGTTTCTCATCTTTGTAATTTTATTGGTGTGGTTGGTTCTGGCTGTGTTTGCCATGGCCATTGCGGATTTGTTTGTGGGGATTCCTGCTTCTGTGATACCCATAAATGTTGAAATCATTATCGCAATCATATTGGGCTTTCTGATTTATAAAAAGAAAATTGACAGTCTTGTTCCATCCTTAATTGCTTTAGGAATGTTATACTTTTTTGTTTGGGTGGGGACGAAAGCACCAGTGGACTTCGCCACATCCATGGCCGTTCAGGATGCGAAAAATTTGTGGATTGTGCTTCTCTTTATTTATTCGGCCATTGCCAGTTTATTGCCTGTATGGACATTGCTGCAGCCACGAGATTATATTAACAGTCACCAGCTTTTTGTGGGACTTGGTTTATTGTTTTTAGGCATTTTTGTCGCCCAACCTGTAGTAGATGCACCTGCAGTAAGGTCCTTATCTGAAACGGGTACACCGGGATTATTCCCATTGTTATTTGTGACCATCGCTTGTGGCGCTATCAGCGGATTCCATGGATTGGTAGCCTCAGGGACATCCTCAAAACAATTGGAACGATTAGTTGATGCAAAACAGGTGGGATATGGTGGAATGATAGGTGAAGGCACCCTGGCATTGGCTTCCACCATTGCGGCTGTGGCGGGAATCTCCCTTGTAGGCAGCAGCCATTTGCCAGCGGTAGGACAGGTGGTGGATTTAAATTGGGCCGTCTATTATGATTCATGGGCCCACGCCAGCAGCAATAAAGCCACTGCATTTGTACTTGGTGGTGGCGCATTGTTACAATCCTTAGGCATCCCCGAAGGAATGGCCAATACTCTCATGGCAGTCTTAGTCATCTCATTTGCAGCGACTACCTTAGACACAGCAACACGAATTCAAAGATTTATCCTGAATGAATTTGGTTTAGCTATAAAACTAAAACCCTTAACCAATCGGTATATTGCCACCGCCATTGCCATTATCCCTGCCATTTTATTGGCCTTTTGGAATGTGTCTGATCCCGGTACGGGAGCAACAAGACAAGCTGGTTGGATACTTTGGCCTATCTTTGGCGCATCCAATCAAATGTTAGCTGCACTCACCTTAATGGTGTTGTCTCTTTATTATTGGCAAAAGAAAAAACCAGTGCTGCCCATCCTGATACCGATGTTAATCGTTCTTGCAATCACCTTCACAGCTTTGGTTGCCAATGCACTCAAATTTTATAACCAGAATACGGTTCTATTTGGTTTAACTATCATCTTGATTGGACTCATCATATGGATGGTTTTCGAAGGTGTGATTAAAGTATTAGAAATACGAAGAACGCAGTAAATTCTAAGTCTGAATTAAGCCATGTCAGAACAATTAGAATTATTTAAAAAGGCCCGCAATCATTGGGAAGCTGAATCCAAGGCGTCTGCCACTCGCGATTACAGTTTTGATACCCTAAGTGGTGAAGAAGTGGACCCCCTGTACTATCCGGATAATCCCAATGATGATTATATGGAAAAATTGGGCTTCCCGGGACAATTTCCATATACCCGTGGTGTTCATACCAATATGTATCGGGGCAAGCTCTGGACAAAACGCCAATTCTCCGGTTTTGGTACACCTGAAGAAACCAACGCTCGATATCATTCTCTCTTAAGCAAAGGACAAACTGGTCTTTCTGTCGCCTTTGATATGCCTACTCTGATGGGATACGATCCGGATCATCCATGGTCCGAAGGTGAAGTGGGCAAATGTGGTGTATCCGTGGCATCCATCAAAGATATGGAACGTCTTTTTGATGGAATTAATTTGGGTGACATTTCTGTATCCCAGACAATAAATGGTCCAGCTGTGATTCTATTGGCCTTTTATATTGCGGTGGCAGAAAATCAAGGCGTCCCTTTGAAAAATTTGCGTGGCACGCTTCAAAATGACATTTTAAAAGAATTCATTGCCCAGAAAGAATGGATTTTTCCGCCGGAACCATCCATGCGGGTGATAACGGATATGATGTCATTTTGCACCGAGCATATGCCCAAATACAATACCATTTCCATCTCAGGATACCATATACGGGAAGCAGGCTCCACTGCAGCACAGGAATTGGCATTTACCTTGGCAGATGGCTTTACTTATGTAGAGTATGCACAAGCAGCCGGCCTAGATGTGGATGCATTCGCACCGCGACTTTCTTTCTTTTTTAACTCTCATTTGGATTTCTTTGAAGAAATCGCCAAGTACCGTGCAGCGCGCAGAATTTGGGCCAAACGGATGAAAAATAAGTATGGCGCAAAAAATCCACGTTCTTGGAAATTACGTTTTCATACCCAAACAGCAGGATGCTCCTTGACTGCACAACAGCCGGAAAATAATATCGCCCGTACGGGATTTCAGGCTATGGCAGCCGTCTTGGGCGGCACCCAGTCTCTTCATACTAACTCTATGGATGAGACCTTGGCTTTGCCCACAGAAAAAGCGGCAGAAATTGCCCTACGCACCCAACAGCTTATTGCATTCGAAACGGGTGTGGCCAACGTTGCTGATCCGTTGGGCGGTTCGTGGTTTGTAGAATCCATGACGGATAAGATGGAAGCAGAAGCTGAAAAATATTTTGATGAAATAGAAAATTTAGGCGGTGTCATTCCCGCCATCGAAAAAGGATATTTTCAACGAGAAATCGCAAGGGCAGCATCCGAGTATCAACAGAAAATTGAAGATAAACAATTGATTCACGTAGGTGTAAATGCATTTGAAAAACAGGATGAAGAAATTGAAATCCCACTACTAGAAATTGGTGATGCAGCAGAAAATCAGCAAAAAGAAGTACTCTTACAATTGCGGGCTGCGAGGGATGATAATGCAGTACAAAAAGCCTTAAGCCACATCCAAGAAGCCTGCGTAAAAGGAGAAAACATTATGCAGCCCATTATTGAAGCGGCAAAAGCTTATGCCACCATGGGAGAAATTATTGTGGCCATGAAAGCAGAATTTGGTGAATGGCAGGAAGCGGCCATTTTTTAAAAGGGGAATAATATGCAAAGTAATAAAAAATTTATGATGATGATTGGAGGCGTAATTGCGGTGGTCATTTTTTGGATTGGATGGGTTTCGTCCAATCCTGCAGATGAAAAAGCCATGGCCACTTTCGTTTCCGTCGAACAATTGCTTGATGACAATATCAATAAAAGAACCAAACTGGGTGGATTGGTGAAAGATGGCTCTATCGTCATTTCTGAGACCAATTATCTGGATTGCACTTTTATCCTAAAAGAAGGCCACACTGAATTAGCAGTGAAATATGACAAAACCCGTCCGGATCTATTCAAAGATGGGGCAGAGGTCATTGTTACAGGCAAGTATCTCGACGGCACATTTTATGCGGATGAATTGCAGACTAAATGTGCTTCACGATATGAAGGTGACCTCCGTGACGAAAACGCATATAACTTAACCGAAATCGATACATGACCCCAATTGCCGGTGGTGCGGCCCTAAACCTGGCATTCGGGTTTAGTATCCTTACCGTTATTTCATTAATATTTTATACCCGTAGCGGAGATCAGCGACTGTTCTGGGTAGGGCAGCGCCTATCACTGGCCATTTCATTTTTTGTATTTATGGCCACATTCATCCTGTCTTACCAGTTGATGATCAGCAATTTTGACATTGACTATGTGGCCCGTTATACAAGCCTTGAAACACCCACCATGTATAAAATATCAGCCTTGTGGGCAGGTCAGTCAGGTTCATTGTTATTTTGGTTATTTATCCTTTCCATATTTGCCACCACTACGGTGATTCAAAACCAAAATAAGCATCACCGCCTCATGCCTTGGGTCATCATTACTTTGGCCGTGATTCAAATGTTCTTTCTCGTATTGACGAATTTTGTAACGAACCCATTTATGCCAACGGATGCAGATTTCGTTGTGGCCAATGGGAATGGGCTAAACCCTTTATTGCAGAATGTGACCATGGCCATCCACCCACCAACACTCTATTTGGGATATGTGGGATTTTCTGTACCCTTTGCTTTTGCCTTTTCTGCATTAATGAATAAAGATACCAGTTCATTGTGGATTCAAAGTATCCGGCGGTGGACATTGGTGGCTTGGCTGTTTCTCAGCATGGGTATTATCTTAGGTGGCTGGTGGGCTTATCAAGAATTAGGCTGGGGTGGCTATTGGGCGTGGGATCCCGTGGAGAATGCAAGCTTTATGCCGTGGCTCACTGCAACAGCCTTTGTCCACTCTATCATTATCCAGGAAAAGAAGGATATGCTTAGGGTGTGGAATATGGTGCTCATCATCCTCACCTTTACCTTATGTATATTTGGTACATTTTTGACGCGATCCGGTGTTATGAGTTCGGTCCATTCATTTACCGCATCTTCATTGGGTCCCATTTTTCTGACCTTCGTATTTATCATTATGATTGTTTCATTTGGACTCATGTATCTGAGGAAAGATGATTTGCGATCACCTAGGAAAATGAAATCATTTTCGTCTCGTGAAAGTGGTTTTTTATTTAATAATATGGTGTTTGTAGTCATGTGCTTTGCCGTATTCTGGGGCACCTTGTTTCCAGTATTCTCAGAAGCGGTAAGAGGTACAAAAATCACGGTTGGTCCGCCATTTTTTAATCAAATCAATATTCCCATAGGGTTGATTCTTTTGGCTTTGACAGGAATTGGTCCATTATTAGCATGGCGGAAAACCAGTAAAGAAAGTTTAATCCGAAATTTTACAATCCCGATTTTGTCCGGACTCGTTGGTGCCGCCATCTTTTTATTCTTAGGATATAAAGGGTATGTGGTTATTTCATTGAGTCTTTGTGTTTTTGTTACGGCTACCATTTTTACAGAATTTGCCCGGGGCATTAAAGCGAGAACGAATAAATTTAATGAATCAATTTTTGTAGCATTATGGCGAATGGTGAGCAAGAACCGATCTAGATATGGTGGATATATTGTTCATCTGGGAATTGTCCTTATGTTTGTGGGATTCACAGGCCACGCTTTCGATAAGGAAAAAGAATTTAGTTTGACGGTAGGGGAGTCAGACCATGTAGCAGGATATGAATTTGAATTGATTAAAATGTCTGAGACTGAACGGGCGAACCATTATGCATGGATTTCTGAACTCCGCGTCACGGATCATAGCGGTCAATTTATCACCAATCTTCGACCGGAAAAACGGGTGTATTTCCATAAAAACCCAGACGTGAATCGGCGTCAGCCCCATAGTGAATTGGATATTTACTCCACCATGAATAAGGATATCTATTCCATTTTCTCTGCTGTGGATAATGAGAATGGCATTGCCTTTATAAAAATTATGGTGAATCCATTGGTAAGGTGGGTATGGATCGGTGGTTATATTTTGGTGTTTGGTACCATGATTGCCATGTGGCCTAGAAAGGATTCATAATGGAATTCATTCGGGATTACGGTTTAATTCTTATCTTTTTTATTTTACCATTGATCTTCGTGATACAGCCTTTATTTTTACAGAAAATTGAAGAAAAAGATGCAACGCTAGATCGGGGCACTTTGAAGCGAAAAAAAATAATTCTATACCGCCAAATAAAAGAATTGGAAATGGAATTTGATATTGGAAATATTAATGAAGATGATTTCCAAGCCACCAGAACTGAATTAAAGCAGGAAGTTTCAGCCGTTATCGCCCAGTTGAATTCGAAATAGTGGCATCATGCTTTCTGTCTCTCATTTATCTAAATCCTTTAATCGCCGACCTGTATTAGCCGATATAACTTTTGAAATTGCTACCGGGGAAACGGTGGTGTTTATGGGAAAAAATGGTGCGGGTAAATCCACATTGTTACGAATTCTTGCACGAATCATGGCCTGCGATAAAGGTGAAGTGAGTTTCCAGAATCATGATTTATTGAAAGGGGCGCCAACAACCAGAAAGGATTTGTTATACCTGGGGCATGCATCTGGTATGTATAGCGCCCTGTCTGCGGTAGAAAATTTATCCTTGGCCCTTCGCCTCAGGGGAATGCATACCTCAAAAGAAATTATTATAGAAGCATTAACCCATTATGGCCTTTTTGATCAAAAGGATGATCCGATTGCCATTTATTCTCAAGGGATGCTTCAGCGGCTAAAACTCACTTATGCTGAATTGGCGGAATGGACATTATTGCTTATGGATGAACCATTCTCCGGGTTGGACGATGATGGGGCAAAACTGATGCATGATGCCATATTACAATGGAAATCAGAGGCTCAATCCCTTTGTTTGGTTCTCCATGATGAGGCAAAGGGTAAGTTATACGGTGATCGTATTCTTCGTATTGAGAATGGTGGAATTCAAGAATCCTTATGTTTTTAGTACTACTCAAAAAAGAACTCTATAACGAATTCCGTTCACGGGAATTAATTCTGTCCATGTTGGTTTTTGGCCTATCCATCATTTTAGCTTATGCCTTTACATCGGATGTATCCAGAGTAATTGTAGCCAATTATGCACCGGGAATGTTCTGGGCAATGATTTTGTTTGTGACCGTATTGGGTATCCACCGTTCATTCTCTTACGAAAAGGAAATGGATGCATTCTCAATGCTGATTGCTGCCCCTATCGATAGAGGTTTAATTTATTTATCCAAATGGATTAGCGGATTCATCTTTCTGACTGTGATGGAATTGATTGTGACCATTCCATTTTTCAAATTTCTCATTATCGATTTTCCACCTAATCCACTCATGGCACTAGGGACTGCACTGTTCATCAATTTGGCCATCATGGCGGTAGCAAGTTTGGTTTCAGGTGTTGCAATGCGAGCCCGATTAAGTGAAGTATTACTGCCGGTTCTTATGTTTCCATTGGTATCATTGGTGTCCCCGGTAATTATAGCAGCGACTAAAATATCTGGCGGGATTATGGCAGGAGACCACTATCAATTATGGCAAATATGGTTGTTAATCATTGGTTCTATAATTGTAATTTTCGGGCTAGTCGGTTACACCTTATTTGACTTTATCACTGAAGAATAATGACTTCATTTTTTCAAAATAAAACCAATCGTATTTGGTGCTTAGCGGCAATAGGGCTGCTCATCTTCAATGTATGGAATATTGTATCCAATACACCCATGGTACCGGACCAACATTGGGCCCAGAAAATATTTTATGTGCATGTGCCTTCTGCATGGGTTGGATTTTTATCATATCTCGTGGTTATGATTGCGGGCATAACGTTCTTTGTTAAGGGCGATGACAAGTGGGACGATTTGGGCCTGGCTGCTGCAGAAATTGGTACATTATTTATGGCATTGGTTCTGATCACAGGACCGATTTGGGCCACACCCATTTGGGGAAAGCCATGGATTTGGGAACCACGCCTCACCACAACACTCATCCTGTTTCTAATTTATATCGGCTATTTCATGATGCGGTCTTTTGGTGGCCACATTGAACGCATTCGTCGTTATGCTGCTGCTGTGGGCATTATAGCATTTGTGGATGTGCCCATTATTTTTGTGTCGGTCCAGTTTTGGGCACCGGAGATTCAATCACACCCCCAGGTAGAGATGGCCCAACAGCCATCGGGGATTTTGATTCCATTTTTATTATCCCTAGGCATTTTTACCATTTTGTATATACTGATGATGCGATATCGAATTCATGTGATTCGCATCAAAAATATGGGAGTAGAAAATGTATAATTTTTTCGGTTACTTTCTGACCGTTTATTTGATCGTATTTGGAGCCATCATGGTGTGGTTCCTCAATCAATTTCGTTTGGAACGAAATGCTATAAACAAAACTAAAAACCTTAATGAGAACAAGGAGTCGTTTTAGATGGAACGCAAAATCGTCCACGTCATAGGGGCGGGTACAATTGGTGAGCCATTAATTGGTTTACTATGTGATTATAAAGATCAGCTGGGTATTGGAGAGATTACCTTTAACAAAAATTCTGCTTTACAGAGCGACCGGTCTAAAGTGATCGATCTGTTGAAGCGGGGTGCACGTTTGGCAGTCAATAAAGACCGTCTGGAAAATTTTAAATCATTGGGCATGGATCCGGAATTGGAAACGGAAGAAGCCATAAGCCGCGCTTCGGTTGTTATTGACTGTACACCGTCAGGCGTCGGTCACCAAAATAAAGAAAAGTATTATCAAAAATTTGCAGACCAAGTGAAAGGGTTTATGGCCCAGGGGAGCGAAGATGGTTTTGGCGTAAAATATGCCAGGGGTGTCAATGATTCCGTATTGAAGAGTGAGGATAATCAATTCGTTCAGGTTGTATCCTGCAACACCCACAATATTTCGTGCATCACCAATACGATTGTTTTGGATGGGCACGGTCCGGATAATTTAAAAGAAGGGCGCTACGTCTGTGTCCGCCGTGCGAATGATACCAGTCAAGCCGGGAGTTTTATCCCTGCACCGGCAGTGGGGGGACATTCCGATGAAATGTTTGGTTCACATCATGCCAAGGATGCTGCAGATTTATTTTCCACACTGGGATATGATTTAAATATGTTTTCTTCAGCCATGAAAGTGAATAGTCAGTATATGCACGTATTGTGGTTTGCCCTGAAAACAAAAGAACCTATTAATTTAAATGAGGTAAAGGATCGTCTAATGGCCAACAATTTGGTCGCCATGACAACGAAAAATATGACCAGTACGGTTTATTCTTTCGGTAGAGATCATGGTCATTTTGGCCGCATCCTGAATCAAACTGTTGTGGTGGAGCAGTCTCTCCATGTAAAGAATGACCATGAAGTATATGGTTTTTGTTTTACACCTCAGGATGGGAATTCAATTTTGAGTTCCATCTCTGCCGCCGAACATTTTTTATATCCCCATTCTTATGAGGATAAAATTCAGTGCCTCAGTGAACTCTTTTTCGAGGAAATTTGAGCTTAAATGTAGAGACGGTCGTAACAGGGCCGTTTCAAGAAAATAGTTTTATTGCATGGTATCCCGATTCGTCCGATGCGGTGTTGGTGGATCCTGGCGATGATGACCATTTAATTATTCAGGCCCTTAGGGATCAAAATCTGACCCCCATTGCCATCGTAAATACCCACGCCCATATGGATCATATTGGGGCGGTTCATCCTCTAAAGAAAAAATATTCCATTCCATTTTATCTTCATAAAGAAGAAAAATATATTTTAGATACCTATGAAATGACTTGTCGTATGTTTGGCATATCCCCCCAAAAAACACCCAATGTTGAATATTGGTTTGAGCATGAGGGTGAGCTTAAGGTTGGAGATTTTTCGATCAATACGGTGAATACTCCTGGCCATACGCCTGGTGGTACATGCCTTGAAATTGACAACCACCTTTTTGTCGGTGATACCTTATTTAGCGGCAGTGTGGGACGGACGGATCTCCCAGGTGGCGATTGGCATACATTGGAATCTTCATTGATCCATTTGGCCAATTCTGTTAACCATGACCGCATTGTTCATTCTGGTCACGGTCCCGATACCACACTTGGATTTGAAATAAAAGAAAACCCCTTTTTAATTCCCTTAAAAGACAGGCTAAATTAAAAGCTATGAAAGTTATTGAATTCCTCGAAAAAGCGAACGAAACACTCTTTAGTTACGAGATTATTCCACCCAACCGTGGCGGCTCCATCCAAAAGATATTTCACTTGGTTGAACAACTGATGCCATTCGATCCACCTTTTATTGATCTCACCAGTCGGTCCGCCGAAGTATATTATGAAGATGCAGGCGAAGGAAAGATGATCCGTTATATCCGGAGAAAACGGCCCGGAACTATCGGTATCAGTGCGGCCATTAAAAATAAATTTAACGTGGAGACAGTGCCCCACATCTTGTGCCGTGGGTTTACTCGGGAAGAAACAGAAGATGCCCTGATTGAATTGAACTATCTCGGGATTAATAATGTATTGGCGGTTCGAGGAGATGAATTGCGAAAAGATCCGCCGGATGAACCGGGACGGACCCGAAATAAATATGCATCCGATTTGGTGGTGCAGATTAAAGAAATGAATGACGGCCAATATGTGGAAGAATTATTGGATGCAGCACCGACCAATTTTTGCATTGGTGTTGGCGCCTATCCTGAAAAACATTTTGAAGCGCCAAATATGTCCACAGATATAAAATACTTGAAGGCTAAAGTGGATGCAGGTGGAGATTACATTGTCACTCAAATGTTTTACAATAATGCGGCCTATTTCAAATTTGTGGATGACTGCCGCGCTGCCGGTATTGATGTGCCCATTATCCCCGGATTGAAAATTTTGAGTACAGAAGCCCATTTGCGTGTGATTCCGAAAAACTTTTATGTGGATATTCCTGAAGAATTGTCTAGCCAAGTGATTGGTCAACCCAAAGAAGAAATTCAACGGGTAGGGATTGATTGGGCCATGAATCAAGTCCAAGAGTTGGTGGATGCGAATGTGCCTTGTGTCCATTTTTATATTATGTCTTCTGCCAAATCTGTAGCGAAGGTTGTTTCCCAATTCAAGTAATCATACCATGGGCAGTCCACTCACATTTCCCCGGTTTGTCCGAGAACTGAATTCATATGTTTCTCAGCAGGATAGTCTCCTCGTGGCTATCTCAGGAGGGATGGATTCGGTAGCGCTCCTTCATCTTGCATCCCAATTTCTACGGTCGGATCATGATATTTATGCCGTCCATGTGAACCATGGATTGAGAGACGCATCCAATTCAGAAGAACAATTTGTAAAAGAACTTTGTAAATCTCTAGATATTCCGCTTTCGATTCACCCTGCGGATACTCCCCGACAAAAAGGGGAAAGTATGGAAATGTGGGCGCGCCGAATTCGTCAGTCTGCATTTGCGTCCGCTCAAGAAAAATTCAATTGTGATTGGATCTTAACGGCCCATCACGCCAATGACAATGTGGAAACCATCCTTATGCATTTGGATAACGGTTGTGGCATTGAAGGATTGCGAGGCATCCCGAAACAAAATGGAAATATACTTCGTCCACTCTTGAATTTTAGTCGGGAGGACATTTCTGAATATGTTCGTGAAAATGGACTGAACCATGTTGAGGATTCGTCAAACAAAGATACATCCATTCGACGAAATCATATTCGGTATAATGTGGTGAAGCCGTGGAAGGAACAAACCCACAACATTATTCAGCGATTTAGCGCATTATCTTTTAAAGCATCCCATGCGGTTCAGCGTATGAATGAAGTGATCAATTTATTGGCTGAAAAAGTAAAATCGAATAATCATCGATTTATCATTGAAGATAATGTAATGAATTGTTTGATCGGTAATCAAAAAGTCCGGTTAGTAAAACAATTAATGGGCGAAACGGAAAGGGCTTGGCGCCGCCATGGTTGGACATCTATAGAAAATTGGATGGCTCATGCCGAAATCGGTTCCATCTTCCAGATCAATGGGAAATGGTCCATTTTAAGAGATCGAAAACAATGGGTGTTAAAGCAAAAAACAATTGGCCACGATGGTTATCGTCTGTCTTTGAATTCTGTAGATGGCTTCAAAGAAAACCATGACCATAGCAAAGAAATTATTGATGGTCGCACTTTAGAAGGAAAGGATATTCAATTAAGGCCCTGGCATGCGGGTGACCAGTTTAATCCTTTGGGCATGAATGGGACAAAAAAAGTCAGTGACTTTTTAATTGATAAAAAAGTTGATCGATTTACTAAAGAAAATCAATTGGTGGTCACGGCTGATGGTGAAATAATCTGGGTGTGCGGTCAGCGAATTAGCGAGAAAGCAAAAGTCACAGAAAAGACTACTGAATTTGTGGAACTTTCATTAGAACGGGAATTAGGATAACCATGGCAGGGACAAGAGATAATTTAACCGAACTCATTTCAGAAGCGGAAGTGGACAAACGAGTGAAGGCACTGGCTAAGGATATATCCGAAACCTATCAGGATGAAGCGCCCATCCTCATCGGTATTTTGAACGGGAGTTTTATCTTTGCAGCGGATCTCATGAGAGCCATGGAGATTGATTGTGAAATTGACTTCATTAAAGTTTCTTCTTATGCAGGGACGGCCTCCAAAGGGACAGTGAAGCTTCTGAAAGATATTTCCGCGGATATTACCGACCGACATGTGGTGATCGTTGAAGATATTATTGATTCGGGACTCACCATCAAGTTTATTCGAGACCGTATGTTGGAAACGTCACCTAAATCTGTGGCCATAATCACACTATTAATGAAGCCTGACATTGCCAAATTGGATTTTGACATTGATTGGGTAGGGTTTGAAATTCCACCTGAATTCGTCGTAGGATACGGACTGGATTACGACCAAAAATTAAGGAATTTAAAAGGCATCTATTGCCTCGGGAGAAGTGAAAGTGAATAATATGAATTCTAATAAGAAAAATAGATCGAAGCAAAACGGATCGAAAGGGCCCAAGAAACCGGCTCAGAATCCAAAAAAGAACCAACAGGGGAATGACCAGTTTCAATGGAAACGGGCAGGGAAAACCAGTTTTGTCTGGGTACTCATCATTATATCCGCTGTCTTTATATCCAATATATTTACAGGGCAGGGTGCAGAGGAAGTTGAAATTCAATATTCGGACTACCGTGCATTTTTGACTGAAGGTCAGATTGCCAAAGCGCGAATCGTGGATGAAGTGTTCCATGGTGAACTCTCTGAAGCAAAATCCATTTTAAATCCTGGTGGTATTTCTCAAGAAGTAGTGAAATTTAGACTGAAACTTCCTTTCATCGATCGTGAGGTCATGAATGAATGGGATCAGTACAAGGTGGATTATACCTTTAAGCAAAAGTCCATCGACTGGACGGGCTATTTTCTCAACATCCTGCCGTGGATTGCCATTCTCGCTTTCTGGATTTTCCTCATGAGGCGAATGCAGGGCGGTGGCGGCGGCATGAAGTCCATATTCAACTTTGGTAAGAGTAAAGCCAAAGTGTGGACCTCTGATAGGCCTAAAGTGACCTTCAACGATGTGGCGGGCTGTGTAGAAGCAAAAGAAGAATTAAAAGAAGTGGTGGACTTCTTAAAGAAGCCAAAGCGCTATCAAAAGCTGGGCGCAAAAATTCCACGGGGTGTTCTTTTGGTAGGGCCACCGGGAACAGGAAAAACACTATTGGCTCGAGCCATCGCCGGAGAAGCAAACGTGGCGTTCTTTAGCTTGAGTGGTGCAGACTTTGTAGAAATGTTTGTTGGGGTCGGTGCATCCCGTGTGCGAGATTTATTTGAGCAGGGAAAACAGAATCAGCCCTGTATCATTTTTATTGATGAGTTAGATGCTGTAGGCCGTCAACGTGGCGCCGGATTGGGCGGTGGCCATGACGAGCGTGAACAAACATTAAATGCACTTTTGGTGGAAATGGACGGTTTTGAAGCCAACGAAGATATCATTCTCATGGCCGCAACGAACCGCCCCGATGTATTGGATTCAGCTTTGCTTCGTCCCGGCCGATTTGACCGACAAGTGGTGGTGGATGTGCCAGATTTAAAAGGGCGTTTGGGTATCCTGAAAGTGCACACCAAAAAAATCGTCATGAACAAGAAGAAGGTGGACCTGAACGCCATCGCCAAAGGTACGCCGGGCATGGTGGGGGCAGACCTTGAAAATATCGTAAATGAAGCGGCTCTCTTGGCGGCTCGGAAGAAAAAACGCTCCGTGGATATGACGGACTTTGAAGAAGCAAAAGACAAGGTCATGATGGGCGTTCAGCGGAAAAGTGTGGTCCTTTCGGAAGAAGAGAAGAAGACCACTGCCTATCACGAAGCGGGCCATGCCTTAGTTGCCTATCATACTGAGGGAGCAGACCCAG
>LUMD01000760.1_pt1 | contig 18411 bp, 21 predicted proteins | sample 729651 | NCBI WGS metagenome assembly LUMD01 (sample SAMN03860272, study PRJNA289734) | marine metagenome | biome: seawater column; feature: ocean; material: water; isolation source: Red Sea water column Station 34 - depth 258m | place: Saudi Arabia: Red Sea | collected 2011-10-15 | depth 258 m | reverse complement strand
GAAGGGGGCGCTCCGCTTCGTCGGCGCCGCCACCTTCGACGCCCTGGCATCCGAGCCGGTCCAGACCTCCCTCTGGGACGAGGCGCACCCGATTCCCCACACCCGGCTGGGCCAGGGAGCGGACGTCGTCGTCGTGTGCCCGGCGACGGCCCGCCTGCTGGCCGACTACCGCACGGGACGTTCCGGGGACCTGCTCACCGCAACGCTGCTGGCAACCCGGGCACCCGTCGTGGTGTGCCCAGCGATGCACACCGAGATGTGGGAGCAGCCGGCGGTCCAGGAGAACGTGCAGGTGCTGGCCGCACGCGGCGTCGAGGTCGTGGGTCCCGAGGAGGGGCGACTCGCCGGTGGTGATGTCGGTGCCGGACGCCTCGCCGACCCTGATGCCGTCGTGGCCGCCGTCGAGCAGGTGTTGGCTGGGGGACGGCGCGACCTCGAGGGACGGACCGTGCTGGTGACCGCCGGCGGCACCCGCGAGCCCATCTGCCCGGTCCGCTACGTCGGCAACCGGTCGTCCGGCAAGCAGGGGCACGCCCTGGCGGCCGAGGCGGCCGCCCGCGGTGCCAAGGTCCACTGCGTCACGACGGTTCCGGAGGGTGCACCGACGGTGCCGGGTGTCGACGTCGTCACGGTCGAGACGGCGGCCGAGATGGCGTCCGCCGTCGCCCGACTGGCGCCTGCCGCCGACTACGTGTTCATGGCCGCCGCGGTCGCCGACTTCCGGCCCGTCGAAGTGGCCGACCAGAAGCTCAAGAAGGCCGACGGCCCGCCCGAGATCCGACTCGAGCCGACCGTCGACATCCTGGTCGAACTGGGTCGCCGGCGGTCGCCCGGACAGGTCGTCGTGGGATTCGCTGCCGAGACCTCCGATGTGCGCCAGAATGCGGCCGCAAAGTTGGCCGCCAAGGGGGCCGACCTGATCGTCGCCAACGACGTCGCCGCACCGGGTGTCGGGTTCGGACACGACACCAACGCCGTGGTGCTGCTCGACGCCGACGGGGGCGAGCGGGAGGTCGGCCTGGGCAGCAAGCGACAGGTGGCACGAGCGGTGCTCGACGCAGCGGTGGAGCTTCGACACCGGCACGGAGCCGGAGAATGCGTGGACACGTGAGCAGGAACTGGACCTTCACCTCGGAGTCGGTCACCGAGGGCCATCCCGACAAGATGGCCGACCAGATCTCCGACGCCATCCTCGACGCCATGCTCGACGAGGACCGCGACAGCCGTGTGGCCTGCGAGACGCTGGTGACGACGGGCCTGGTCGTGGTGGCCGGCGAGGTCACCTGCGACGGCTACGTCGACATCCCCAGGACCGTGCGGGACACGATCAAGGACATCGGGTACGACAACGAGGACTACGGGTTCGACGGCGCCACCTGCGGCGTCATGGTCGCCCTCGACGCCCAGTCGGCCGACATCGCCCAGGGCGTCGACGACTCCGAGGAGGTCCGCTCCGGGACCTCTGGCGAGGAGGACGACCTGGACCGCCAGGGTGCCGGCGACCAGGGGATGATGTTCGGCTACGCCTCCGACGAGACCGACGCCCTGATGCCCCTGCCGATCCACCTGGCGCACCGGATGGCCGAACGCCACGCCGAGGTCCGCAAGGCGGGGACGATCCCGTACCTCCGCCCTGACGCCAAGACCCAGGTGACCTTCGAGTACGAGGACGACCGTCCGGTCCGGCTCAAGACGGTGCTGGTCTCGACGCAGCACAACGACGGGATCGACCGGGACCGGATGATCCGACCCGACCTCATCGAGCAGGTCATCACGCCCGTCATCCCCGAGCAGTTCGCCGACGACGACTACGAGGTCCATGTCAACCCGACCGGCCGGTTCGTCATCGGGGGGCCCGTGGGCGACGCCGGCCTGACGGGCCGCAAGATCATCGTCGACACCTACGGCGGCATGGCCCGCCACGGCGGCGGCGCCTTCTCGGGCAAGGATCCCAGCAAGGTCGACCGATCCGCCGCCTACGCCACCCGCTGGGTCGCCAAGAACCTGGTGGCGGCCGGCGCGGCACGCCGCTGCGAGGTTCAGGTGGCGTACGCCATCGGCATGGCCCACCCGGTGTCGGTGCGCGTCGAGACGTTCGGGACCGAGACGGTCGACCCCGCCCGCATCTCGGACTGCGTGGCGGAGGTGTTCGACCTGCGGCCCGCGGCCATCGTCCGCGACCTGGACCTCAAGCAGCCGATCTACCGGCCTACCGCCGCCTACGGGCACTTCGGGCGCGACGGCTTCCCGTGGGAGCAGACCACCCGGGCCGGCGACGTCCGGTCCTTCCTCGGCCTGGGCTGAGTCGATTCCGCGGGTGACCGGTCGAGCCGACGACCAGGGTCGCCTGCCCTTCATCGAGGCGCCTGTCGAGGCGCCTGTCGAGGTGCCTGCCGAGCAACCGGGGGGCCGCGTGGTGCGCGTCCTGCCCGATGTGGCGGCCATCGACCGGACCTTCGACTACCTCGTGCCGGAGGCGTGGGAGGAGGACGGCCGCGCCGACCTGGTGCGTCCGGGCAGCCAGGTGCGCGTGGTCCTGGGTGGACGCCGGGTCGGCGGCTGGGTCGTCGACGTCGACGTGGAGCCGCCGGACGGCGTGCCGTTGCGGCCGCTGGCGCATGTGGGCGGCCTGGGGCCGTCGCCGGAGGTGATCGACCTCGCCCGCTGGGCGGCGCACCGCTGGGCGGGCCGAACGGCCAACCTGTTGACGACCGCCTCACCACCGAACCGCGTCCGGGTGCTTCCGCCCCCGTCATCGACGGAGCCGGTCCCGAAGGGCCCGGACCGCTGGGCGGAGGGCGCCTTCGCCTCCCCGGTCTCGGTGCTCCGCCTGCCGCCCAATGCCGATCCGCTACCACTCGTCCTGGCCGGGGCCCGGCGTGGCGACACCCTCGTCGTGGCACCGACGCTCGACTCCGTGGGCCGGCTGGCCGTTCGCCTGCGGCGAACGGGCGTGCCCGTGTCGGTGCTCCCACGGGAGTGGGCGCAGGCCGCGTCCGGCGGGGTCGTCCTGGGAGCCCGCGCGGCGGCCCTTGCCCCCGTGCGCGACCTGGCCGCGGCGATCGTGTTGGACGAGCACGACGAGTCGCTCCGGGAGGAACGGGCCCCGACCTGGAACGCCAGGGACCTCGTCCTGGAACGGGCCCGCCGGGCCGGGGCGCCGTGCGTCCTGGTCTCACCCTGCCCGAGCCTCGAGGCACTTGCCGGCACCGCACGGGTGGGTCAGGCGGCCTGCTGGGCGAGCGGCTGGTTCCGGTGCTGCGATCGGTCGGTGCGGGCGTCGGCGGCCCAGTGGTCTGCGTGCTCAACCGTCGTGGCCGTTCCCGGCTGTTGGCCTGCGACGGGTGCGGGGAGTTGGCCCGTTGTGAGGAGCACCGGGTGCCGCTGGTGCAGGCCGAGGAGGGAGCGCTCGACTGTCCGGTGGACGGCGTGCGTCGCCCGATGGTGTGCGACGCCTGCGGTGGATTGCGGTTCCGCAACCTGCGTGCAGGAGTGGCCCGTGTCCGTGAGGAACTGGAGGCACTGGCAGCCCGTCCGGTTTGCGAGGTCGATGCCGAGACCCCGGCCGCCGAGGTTGCTGCCGCCGACGTCCTGGTGGGAACCGAAGCGGTGCTCCACCGGGTGGATCGGGCGTCGCAGGTGGTGTTCCTCGACGTCGACCAGGAGTTGCTGGCGCCGAGGATGCGTGCCGCTGAGCAGGCGATGGCGCTCCTCGTGCGGGCCGCCCGCCTCGTGGGGCCGCGGTCGCGGGGTGGCCGCCTGGTGGTGCAGACCCGCCAGCCGGGCCACGAGGTGCTCCAGGCGGGGCGGCGGCCGCCGAGTTCGTCGATCGGCTGGGAGCGCCGGAGGGGGTGGACGTGCTGGGCCCCCGGGACGGCGCCTGGCTGGTTCGGGCTGACGGTCCCGAGGCGCTGGCCGATGCGCTGGCGTCGGTGGAGCGGCCGGCAGGCCGGCTGCGCATCGAGGTGGATCCGGCGAGGGCCTGAGCCGCCTTTCGGCTCACCAGTGTCGGCGGTGGACCTCGTAGAGGGCGATGCCGGTGGCCGTGGCCACGTTGAGGCTCCCGACCTTCCCCAGTTGTGGGATGAAGACGACGGCGTCGGCGGCGTCGAGCACGGCGTCGGAGAGTCCCCGGTCCTCGTGGCCGACGGCCAGGCAGGTCCGTTCCGGCAGCGTGGCCTCGTGGATCGGCACGGCCCCGTCGGCCAACTCGACCCCGACCAGCCCGTAGCCGGCTGCCTGCACCGCCGCCACGGCCTCGGCGGGATCCTCGGTGGCGGTCCAGTCGAGGTAGCGGCCGGTCCCGAGGGCGGTCTTGGCGACCTTGGCGTGGGTGGGGTCGGCGGTGGCGCCGGCCAGCCACAGGTGGGCCACCCGGTAGGCGGCGGCGGTCCGGAGGATGGTCCCCACGTTGTACGGGGTCTGGACGCTGTCCAGGAGCAGGGCCACGTCGGCCTCGGTGCGTCGCCGCCAGTCGCGGTGGAGCCGCTTGAGCCCGGTGCCGTCGAGGTTCTTCATGTCGCGACTCCCTGCGGCGTGCCGTCGGGGTGGCTCATGGCCTTGTCTCCGGTGCGGTGGGTCGGGCGGCCACGTCGAGTAGCCGGTAGCCCTTGCGGGAGGCCCGACGCGTCGTGGCCCAACCCTGTTCGTCGAGCCAGCGGGCGAGGGAGTCGGCGCCGAGGTGGCGCTGGACGACGAGGTGGGCGCGGCCGTCGTCGGCCAGCCGATCCAGCCAGTGCGCCAGCAGTCCGTGGAGCGCGTCCTTGCCGATGCGGATGGGCGGGTTCGACCAGCAGGCATCGAAGCGGATCCCGTCGGGGACCTCCTCGGGGGCCGCCACGGTCACGTTGTCGAGTCCGTTGGCGTCGGCGTTGGCCCGGCAGAGGTCGCGTGCCCGAGGGTTGACGTCGACCGCCCAGACCCGTGCCCCGGGGTGCCGGGCGGCGAGGGTCAGGGCGATGGGACCGTACCCGCAGCCCAGGTCGAGGAGCTCGGTGGCCGAGGGGAGGGGATCGGGCCCCTCCAGGAGCAGGTAGCGGGTGCCACGGTCGACGGCCTCCCCGGCGAACACGCCCCGGTCCGTCGTCAGGTCGAGGTGCAGGTCGGGGAGGAGCAGCTCCACCTGCCGGGGACGCGACGGGAGATCGTTCGATCCGGTCCAGTAGTGGCCGGTGGCCGGCTCGCCGCTCGGGTGCTCCACGGCCCCGACGGTAGCCTTGCTTCCGTGGCAGCCCATGAGATCCGGATGATCGGCGACCCCGTCCTGCGGACGCGGGCCAACGAGGTGACCGAAGTCGACGGCGCGCTCGTGCGCCTCACCGACGACATGTTCACGACGATGTACGACGTCGCCGGCATCGGCCTGGCCGCACCGCAGGTGGGGGTGCGGCAACGCTTCTTCGTCTACGACCATGGCGACGCCGCCGGCGTCATCCTCAATCCGCGGATCGTCGAGTCCGACGGCGAGTGGGCGTTCGACGAGGGTTGCCTGTCGATCCCGGACCTCTCGTTCGAGATCGTGCGCCCCAAGGAGATCCACCTGGTGGGCATCGACCTCGACGGCAACGAGGTCTCGATCGAGGCCGACGAGCTCGAGGCCCGGCTGTTCCAGCACGAGCTCGACCACCTCGACGGCGTCCTGCTGGTCGACCACCTCGACGAGGACCAGGAGCGCGAGGCCAAGCGGGTGCTGCGTGAGCGCGCCGTCGCCGCTGGGATGGCGGCGCCCTCGGGTGGGGGCCTGCGATTGACCTGAGCGCACCGCCGTCGGGGACGCCCCGGCGGCTGGTGTACCTCGGCACGCCGGCGGTTGCCGTGCCGCCGCTGCTCGCCCTCTGCGAGGCAGGCTTCGAGGTCGTGCTCGTGGTCACCGGCGAGGACCGCCGGCGGGGTCGGGGCGGCGCGACGACGCCGTCGCCGGTGAAGTCGGTGGCGTTGGAACGGGGCATTCCGATCGCCCACGGCCTGGGGGCGCTCGACGGTGTCGAGGCGGACCTGGGGGTCGTGGTGGCCTACGGGGCGTTGCTTCCCGCCGACCTGCTGGAGCGCCTGCCGATGGTCAACCTGCACCGGTGCCTGGACCACGTTCCGGGGCGCCCGCCTCCAGGTGTGGTCGGCCGCGGTGGCCGGCGCGACGGCGTCGGGGCCTGTCGGAACCCTCGAAGGGGACGTCGTCGCCACCGGTGACGGCGGCCTGCGTCTGCTGGAGGTGCAGCCGGATGGTCGCCGGCGCATGGCGGCCGACGCCTGGCTGGCGGGCGTCCGGCCCGAGCCCGGCGAACTCCTGGGGTGAGCGCCGGATCGGAGGCACGACGCCTCGCCCTCGAGGTGCTGCGCCGGATCGACGAGGACGGCGCCTACGCGAACCTGGCTCTTGGTGCGGCGCTCGACCGCTCCACACTCGACCGGCGGGACCGGGCCTTCTGCACCGACCTGGTCTACGGCACGACTCGGATGCGCCGGGCCTGCGACCACCTGCTGGATTCCTTCCTCCACGACGAGGTGGAGCCGGCGGTGCGTCGGGTCCTGCGCCTCGGGGCGTACCAGTTGTTCTGGGGCGGGGTGGCGCCGCACGCGGCGGTGTCGGCGACCGTCGCCGTCGCGCCTCGGCGGGTTCGGGGGTTGTGCAACGCGGTGCTGCGTCGCCTGGTGGGCCACACGCCGGACTGGCCGTCGCCGGCGGTCGAGTTGAGCCAGCCCGACTGGCTGGTCGACCGCCTGGTCGAGGACCTCGGCGAGGCGGAGGCGCTCGGTGCCCTGGCGGCCATGAACACGCCGGCGCCGGCGGTCGCCCGTTCCGACGGCTACCAGCAGGACCGGGCCTCGCAACTCGTGGCCGAACTTGCCGTGGAGGACCTGACAACGGGCGAGTCGGTCCTCGACCTCTGCGCGGCGCCCGGCGGCAAGGCCACCGCTATGGCAGGTGCCGGCGCCCGGGTGACGGCGATGGACCTGCGCTGGGGGCGGCTGGGCCTGGTCCGCTCGAACGCCACCGGCCTCGGGCTCGACCTGGGCCTGGTCGCCGCCGACGGCCTGCGGCCGCCGTTCCGGCACGGCTCCTTCGACCGGGTGCTCGTGGACGCCCCGTGTTCCGGCCTCGGTGTCCTCCGCCGCCGCGCCGACGCCCGCTGGCGGGCGACACCGGAGGAGGTCCCCCGCCTGGCCGACCTGCAGGTGGGGCTGCTCGAGGCGGCCCTGCCGCTGCTGCGGCCGGGCGGCCTGCTCGTCTACAGCGTGTGCACGCTCACCGCGGCAGAGACCACCGGCGTGGACGGTCGCTTCCGACAGGCGGCCGGCCCCGAGCCAATAGGTAGGCCATGGCGACCCCACGGCGACCACGGGTCCGGCGGCCTGCTGCTGCCCCAGGACCTGGACAGCGAGGGAATGGCGGCCTTCCGCTACCGGGCCGGCTGACCCGGCGACTCAGTCGGGGAGCAGGCGCTCGGCCAGGTGGCCGAGCACGGCGTCGAGGGCGTCCCGGGTGGGGTGCCCGGGCTCGTCCACCAGCTCCTCGGTCAGCACGGAGTGGGCCCGTGGGCCGATCCGGTGCGGGTTGCCCGGCGAGTTGTCGATCTCGATGCCGAGGAAGCCGTCGCCGAACTCCTCCCGGAGGCGTTCGAAGCGCTCGGCGGGCGCCATGGAGTCCTCGCTGAACCGCAGCCCCAGGACGCAGGCGCCGTCGGCCACCCGCTCCTTCGCAACCTCGAGGTCCTTGTCGGAGATGCCGAGGTCGCGGCGGCGCCGTTTTCCGATCGGTAGCGGCAGGGAGGGCTGGCTGAGCACCGGGGCCAGCAGCCGCTCGTCCAGGAGCATCCCGAGGGCGAAGCCGCCGGTGAAGCACATGCCGACGGCGCCGACGCCGGGGCCGCCGCAGCGGCCGTGCTCGTAGGCGGCCAGGGCGCGCAGCCAGTCGGTCACCCGCGAGGTGCGGCGCCGGAGCAGCGCCGTGAACTCCCGGGACACGCAGGCCCGGGTGAGGCTGGAGACGAGGTAGCCGGGCGAGGGTCGGCGACCCGGTGTTCCGAAGAGGGAGGGCAGGACGGCCGTGCAGCCGATCTCGGCTACGCGGCGACCGAAGTCGGCGACCCGGGGGGTGATCCCGGGAATCTCGGCCATGACGACCACGGCCGGCCCCTCGCCGGTGCGCAGCACGGTGCGGGACACCCCGCCGTGGGCGAACTCCTCGATCGCATAGCCGGCCAGGTCTTCGACGCCCATCGCCGCGACGCTAGTCGTGCCACGAGGCCGGTCCCCATGTCACGTGCCACTCGTGGGCACGGGTGCGTCGGAATCCTGCCGCCGGGGCCTCCCCGGTACCCTCACGGCATGGAGGGCGACACCGCGCACCACCTCGACGCCAAGGTCCTGACCGTCTCGGACGGGGTCGTCCACGGCACGCGCGAGGACCGTTCCGGGGCGGCTCTGGAGGAACGCATGTTGGCCGAGGGCTGGCAGGTCGTCGAGCGGTCGGTGTGTGCCGACGGCGTCGACGAGGTGGCCTCGGCCCTGGCCGGCCTGGCGGACGGCTTCCACGGCCTGGTCGTGACCACCGGCGGGACGGGCTTCGGACCCCGTGACCGCACGCCGGAGGGAACCCGCGCCGTCCTCGACCGTGAGGCGCCGGGCCTCGCCGAAGCGATGCGGCTCGTCAACCCGCTCGGCAGGCTCTCCCGCGGCGTTGCCGGCACCATCGGGACGGCCCTGGTCCTGAACACACCGGGCTCCTCGAAGGGTTGCGTCGAGTGCCTCGAGGCCGTGGTCGACGTGGTGCCCCACGCGGTCCGGCTCCTCGTCGACAACGCCGATCCCCATCCGCACGGCGGCTGAGGCATGGGCGACGCCGACCGCGACCACATGCTGGCGGCCGTCGAGGCGGCCTCGGGATCGCGTCGCACGACCTCCCCCAACCCGTGGGTGGGCGCCGTGGTCGTCGCCGACGGGGCGGTCGTGGGCACGGGGGCGACCAGCCCACCCGGCGGCCCGCACGCCGAGGCCCACGCCCTCGCCGAGGCAGGAGAGGCGGCCCGGGGGGCGACCCTGTACGCCACCCTGGAACCGTGCGACCACACCGGTCGTACCGGTCCGTGCACCGAGGCGATCCTCGAGGCGGGTGTCGCCCGGGTGGTCATCGGGGTCGAGGATCCCGACCCGAACGTCCGTGGACGCGGCACCGCGCGGCTCCGCGAAGCCGGCGTCGAGGTCGAGGTCGGCGTGGCCGCCACCGAGGTCGCCGAGCAGTTGGCCCCGTACCTGCACCACCGCGCCACCGGGCGGCCCTACGTGGTCCTGAAGCTGGCCATCACGCTGGACGGTCGCCTTGCGGCGCCCGACGGCACGAGCACGTGGATCACCGGGCCCGAGGCCCGCTCCGACGTCCACCGGCTGCGGGCCGAGTCCGACGCCGTCTGCGTCGGGGCAGGGACCGTGCGCGCCGACGACCCGGCGCTCACCGTCCGCGACTGGGCGCCCGACGACGGGGGACCGGTGGCCGATCCCCGTCGCATCATCCTGGGCGCCGTTCCGGATGGTGCCCGGGTCGCCCCCGCCGAGTCGTACGAGGGGCCCCTGGAGGGCCTCCTCGGCCGGCTGGGCGACGAGGGCGTGCTCCAACTGCTCGTCGAGGGCGGCGCCGACGTGGCCGGGCGGTTCCACCGGGCCGGCCTGGTCGACCGCTACGTCGTCTACGTGGCCCCGGCCCTCCTCGGCGGCGACGACGGTCGGCCGGTCCTGGCCGGCGCCGGGGCGCCGACGATGGCCGACCTGTCCCGCGGCCGGTTCGCCTCGGTCAGGGCCCTCGGCGACGACCTGCGCCTCGACCTGGTGCTGGACCCCGACTGACCGTGGGGTCCCGAGAAATCTCCGGCCGCTGCGGCGACCCCTCCCGCTAGGTTCGTTCCGTGCTGAAACTGGTCCTTCCCAAGGGCTCGCTCGAGAAGGCGACCCTCGAACTGTTCGAGGCCGCCGACCTGGCGGTGAGCCGCAGTTCGACGGTCGACTACCGGGCCTCCATCGAGGATCCCCGGGTCGACGAGGTCCGCATCCTGCGTCCACAGGAGATTCCCACCTACGTCGCCGACGGGCTGTTCGACCTCGGCATCACGGGCCGCGACTGGATCGAGGAGACCGGCAGCGACGTCGTGTCGCTGGGCGAACTGCGCTACTCGAAGGCCACCTCCCGCCCCGTGCGGATCGTCGTGGCCGTCCAGGGTGACTCGCCCTGTGAGCGGGTCGCCGACCTGCCCGACGGCGTCCGCGTGTCGAGCGAGTACCCCGAGTTGACCCGCCGCTACTTTGCCGAGCAGGGCGTCGAGGCCGACATCCGGCTGTCCTACGGTGCAACCGAGGCCAAGGTGCCCGACATCGTGGACGTCGTCGTGGACATCACCGAGACCGGGCGGGCGTTGCGTGCGGCCGGCCTCAAGGTCATCGACACGATCCTCACCAGCTACACGGAGTTCGTCGCCAACCCCGAGGCCTACGCCGAACCCGCCAAGCGCCACGCCATGGACCAACTGCTCACCCTGCTGCAGGGGGCGCTCGAGGCCCGCGGGAAGGTGCTGGTGAAGATGAACGTTCCCAGCGAGGCGCTGGACGAGGTCATCGAATTGATCCCCTCGATGAAGTCGCCGACGGTCAACGAGCTCTTCGGGGGTTCCGGCTACGCGGTCGAGACGGTGGTGGCCAAGACCGAGATCAACGTGCTGATCCCCGCCCTGCGGGACGCCGGCGCCACCGACATCCTTGAGCTCCCGCTGGCCAAGATCGTCCATTGATGCAGGTCGTCCACTGATGGGGCCGGGCCGGACGTCGCGCCGGTCGGGGGCCGTCGCTGCCTTCGACGACGGGTCGGGCCTGGGCGAGGTGGTCGACGAGGCGGACGACCGCTGGCCGTTCCACTGCACGGCCGTGGCCGACGGTTCACGCACGATCGCCGTCGACACCGCCGTGGCGTTCACCCTGGTGCCCGGCCGGGCCGGGCGCTGGGAGGCGGCCGACCTGCGGCCCGCCTGACCACTCAGTCGACGTCGCCGCCGGCGTCGTCTCCCGGGACCTCGGCGTCGCCCTGTGCCGCCATCTCCCGTTGGAGTCCGACGTACGCCATGCGGACCTCCTTCAGGTACTCCTTGATCGTTCCCTCGTCGTCGCCCAGCCGGCCCGACAGCCGGTCGACCACGGCACCGAGGGCGTCGATGGCGAGCGCCGCCGCCTCCAGGTTCGGCGGCTGGTGGGAGAGGTGGATGACGGCCAGGTTGAACAGGCCCATGAGGTGGTTGTTGACGTAGACCTCGGGCGCCGTGTTGGCGACCTCCTCCTGGACGGCGGCCATCTCCCGCACGATCTCTTCCGCCTTCTCCCGTTCCTCGGGCGAGAGGTCGTCGAGGGAGAGGTCGTCGCCGTCCACCACGGGCTTGCCGTCGTCGGGGGCGGGATCGACGGGGCGTTCGCCCCCCGGGGTCCACAGTGTGCTCATGGTTGGTCCTGTCTTCCTGGGGTTCTTCTGCGGGCCGTCCGGCGGAAACGGGTGGTCGGGGTGCCCGGTTCCGTCTGGCGGGCGACCTTGGTACTCTAGGGGGCCACAACAGAGCGGAAAGCGGGGTTCTCCCCACCCGGCCACCCTCGGTGAGCCCGGGTCCTCAGCCACCGATCGTCCGGTGGCCGTCCGGCCTCCACATCCCACCCCTCCGGGTGTCCGTGGCGTCCGTCGGCCCCGTGCCCGGCGGGTGTCGGCTTTCCGACACCCGCCTGCTTCGTTTTTCGGCCCCGTGCCGCTGTCGGGCAGGTAGTCCAGACCCCCACCCAGGAAGGAACCTGCGTGACGCACAGGAGCGACGAGCGATAGCCACGCCAGCCAACCAGGAGCCCCGGGTCAACGACCGCATCCGCGCCCGCGAGGTGCGCCTGGTCGGACCCGACGGTGACCAGATCGGCATCCGCCCCCTCCCGGAGGCGATCGCCATGGCAGGTGACCTCGGCCTCGACCTCGTGGAGGTGGCCGACAAGGCCGATCCACCGGTCTGCCGGATCATGGACTACGGGAAGTACAAGTACGAGCAGTCCCAGCGTGCCAAGGAGTCCCGAAAGAAGGCCACGCACATCTCCGTCAAGGAGATGAAGTACCGGCCCAAGATCGGACCCGGCGACTTCGCCACAAAGACCCGCAAGGTCGAGCAGTTCCTCGGTGAGGGCAGCAAGGTGAAGGTGACGATCATGTTCCGTGGCCGCGAGATGCAGCACCCCGAGCTGGGCCGCCGCATCCTGGACCAGGTTGCCGAGGCCGTCGAGCACGTCGGTCGTGTGGAGACCTACCCCAAGCAGGAGGGTCGCAACATGACGATGGTGCTCGGTCCCGGGCAGGCCACCCGCCGCCAGCGGGAGGAAGCCGCCGCCCGCGTGGCCGCCGAGGCCGCTGCCGCCGAAGCCGCCGAGGCCGGCGAGGAACCCGCCGCCGAGGCCTCCTGAGCCCGACCCCACCGCACGCACGAAGGAGCACGACATGCCCAAGATGAAGACCCACCGTGGTGCCGCCAAGCGCTTCAAGGTGACCGGGACCGGTCGCCTCAAGCGGCGCAACGGCAACCTCAGCCACATCCTCGAGAAGAAGTCCCCCAAGCGCAAGCGGCGCCTGTCCAAGGAGAGCGACGTCCACCCGACGAACGCCAAGGCCGTCCGCAAACAACTCGGGATCTAGCCCGACAGGCGGTTCCACCGCCGACCGTCCACACCCCCCGTTCGAACAAGGAGTACCGCGATGGCCAGGGTCAGGCGAGCCGTCCAGAGCAAGAAGAAGCACCGCGCCATCCTCGAGGAGGCCAAGGGCTATTACGGCAACAAGAGCCGTTCGTTCCGCGCCGCCAACGAGCAGGTCATGCACTCGGGGAACTACGCGTTCCGCGACCGCCGGGCCAAGAAGGGCCAGTTCCGCCGGCTCTGGATCCAGCGCATCAACGCCGCCTGCCGCCAGCACGGCACCACCTACAGCCGCTTCGTGGCGGGCCTGCGCGAGGCTGGCATCGAGGTCGACCGCAAGGTGCTGGCCGATCTGGCCGTGAACGAGCCGCAGGCGTTCGCCGCACTCGTCGAGGCGGCCGGCGGGTCGGCCGACGCCGCCTGATCCAGCCGGCCTCCGTCGCCGGAGACGACCGGTGACCGGACCGGTGGAGGGCACCGTGGGCGGGCGCAGCCCGTTGCTCACCCGCGTCAGGCGACTTGCCCGCGAGCGCTCGCTGCGCCGCGAGGAGGGCGTCTACCTCGTCGAGGGTCCGACCCTCGTCGCCGACGCCCTGGCGGCGGGCCGTGAGGTCCTACAGGTCCTCGTCCCCGTCTCGGCAGCGGACGGTGGGGTCGTTGCCGCCGCCCGACGGGCGGGCGTCCCGTGCGGGATCGTCGACGACGGCCCCTTCGGGGGCCTGACCACGACCCGCAGCCCGCAGGCGGCCCTGGCGGTCGTCGCCACCCACGACGTCCCGACGGCCGACCTGCCCGACGGCCTGCTGGTCGTGCTGGCCGACCTGGCCGACCCCGGCAACGCCGGCACACTCGTGCGGTCCGCCGAGGCCTTCGGCGCCGCCGGGGTGGTCGTGGCCGGGGGCGTCGATCCGTACAACCCCAAGTGCGTGCGGGCCACCGCCGGGGCCCTCTTCCGGTTGCCCCTGGCGGTCCTCGAGGGCGACGACGCCGTGGGGCGGGCGCTCGACGAACTCGGCGATCTGGAACGTCCCTGCTGGGCCACGGTGGCCCGCGGTGGCGTCGACCCCACCGAGGTACCGGCCGAACCGGCACCCGTTCTCGTCCTCGGCAATGAACCCCACGGCCTCCCCGACGAGGCCCTGGAGCGCTGCACGGGCCTCGTCACGGTGCCGACCACCGGTGCCGGCGACTCGCTGAACGTGGCGGTGGCCGGCTCGGTCCTGCTCTACGCCGTCGCCGACCGGTGAACCCGTCGGGCGCCGGCCGCAAACGGTCGTTCCTGACGGGGGCCGCCTGCTCTAGCCTCGCTGGCACCGCCCGAATGGCCGACACCCCTGTATGACCTGATGGAAGACCTCGCCGCCCAACTCGACACCGCCGCAGCCGACGCGCCTGGACCTGACCGAGTTCGACCGGGGCCGGCGCCTCGGCCACCGCCACGTGGTCACCCAGACCTGGGAGCGCCTTGAGGACCTCTTCGTCGGCATGGGCTACACGGTCGCCGAGGGCCCCGAGATCGAGGACGAGTGGCACAACTTCGGCGCCCTCAACTTCCCGCTCGACCACCCGGCCCGGGACATGTACGACACGCTCTACGTCGACCACGGTGAGCCGCAGAGCACACTGCTGCGCACCCACACCTCGCCGGTGCAGGTCCGGGTCATGGAGACCCAGGAGCCGCCGATCTATTCGATCATGCCGGGGCGGGTGTTCCGCAGTGACACGGCCGATGCCACCCACATGCCGGTGTTCCACCAGATCGAGGGTCTGGTCGTCGACCGGGGCATCACCTTCGGCGACCTCGCCGGCACCCTCGAGGCCTTCACCCGGGCCTACTTCGGGTCCGACTTCACCTCCCGGCTGCGGCCCTCGTATTTCCCGTTCACCGAGCCGTCGGCGGAGTTCGACATCCAGCGCCCCGACGGATCTTGGCTGGAACTGGCCGGCTGCGGGATGGTGCACCCCAACGTGCTGCGGGCCGGAGGCCTCGACCCGGAGGAGTGGTCGGGCTTCGCCTTCGGGTTCGGCCTCGACCGCCTGGCGCTGATGCGCCACGGCATCGACGACCTGCGCGAACTGTTCCGCAACGACCACCGCTTCCTGGGGCAGTTCTGATGGGGATGACGGAGGCAGGCGAATGAAGGTCCTCCTCTCCTGGTTGCGCGACTTCGCGCCGGTCGAGGGTGACCCGGTCGCCATCGGCGACCAGTTGAGCGACCTTGGCCTCGCCGTCGAGGAGATCACGGCGGTCGGGGAGGGCCTCGACGGCATCGTCGTGGCTCGCGTGCTCGACCTGCGCCGGCACCCCGATGCCGACCGGATCCAGCTGGTCGACGTCGACGCCGGTGACGGCGAGGCACTGCAGATCTGCTGTGGTGCCTTCAACATGTCGGTCGGCGACCTGGTGCCGCTGGCCACGCTCGGGGCGGTCATGCCCGGTGGCCTCGAGATCGCCCGCCGCAAGCTCCGGGGCGAGTGGTCCAACGGCATGCTCTGCTCGCCGACCGAGATCGGCCTGGGTGACGACGCCGACGGCATCCTGTTGCTCGACGGTGAACCGACCCCCGGCACGCCGCTGATCGAGGCCCTCGACCTGCGGCCCGACGTGCTCTACGACCTCGAGGTCAACCCCAACCGCCCCGACGCCATGTCGGTGGCCGGCGTGGCCCGTGACCTGGCCGCCCGCCAGGGCGTGCCGTTCGCCATTCCCGAGCCGGCGGTGGCCGAGTCGGGCGACGGGGCTGCCGGGCGGGCGACGGTCGAGATCCTCGACGAGGACCTCTGCGGTCGCTTCGGCCTGCGGGTCCTCGACGGGGTCGTCGTCGGCACCTCGCCCCGCTGGCTGGCCAACCGGCTCACGGCACTCGGGCAGCGGCCCATCAGCAGCGTGGTCGACGTCTCCAACTACGTGATGCTCGAGCTCGGCCAGCCCAACCACACCTACGACCTGGACCGGGTTGCCGGCGCTGCCTTCCGGGTGCGGCGTGCCGCCGACGGCGAGGTCATCGAGACCCTCGACGGCGTCGAGCGCACGCTCACAGCGGCCGACGGCGTGATCGCCGACGGCGACGACACCGCCATCGGCATCGCCGGGATCATGGGCGGCGCCAACACCGAGATCGACGACTCGACCACCTCGGTCGCCCTCGAGATGGCCTGGTGGGACCCGATGACGATCGCCACGAGTGGCCGTCGCCTGGGCCTGCGCAGCGAGGCCTCGGCCCGGTTCGAGCGGGGTTGCGACCCGGAGGTCGTGGACCTCGCCATGCGCCGCTTCGCCGAGCTGCTGGCCCCGTCGGGTGCCACGCTGGCCCCCGACCTGGTGGATGCACGGGGCAACCTGCCGGCCCGGGAGGCCATCCGGGTCCGCACCGGGCGCGTCAACGCCCTGCTGGGCACGGACCTGGGCCGGGGCCGCATCGCCGAGGTGCTGCAGTCGATCGGGTTCGGGGTCACCGAGGCCGGCGACGACCTCGAGGTGGTGGTTCCCAGCTTCCGGCCCGACAGCAGCACCGAGATCGACGTGGTCGAGGAGGTCGCCCGGATGCACGGCTACGGGCGCATTGAGCGCACGGTGCCCCGCTCGACGCTCACCGGCCACCTCACGCCGTACCAGCTGGACCGGCGCACGGTCCGTTCCACGATGGCCGGCCTCGGCCTCGATGAGGTCATGCCGGTGCCGTTCCTCGCCCCCGGTGACCTCGAGGCGGCTGACCGGCCTCGGCGTGTTCGAGGTCGGGCACGTCTACCGCCGGCGCGCCGAGCCGCAACCGCTGCCCGACGAGCGGGAACACCTGGCGGTCGCCCTGGCCGGCCGGGAGGCCGGCGAGGCGGTGTCGGTCTGGTCGGCGCTGGCCGACGCCCTGGCGGCCCGCGACTACGCCCTCGTGGCCGAGTCGGCCCCGGGCCTGCACCCCTCGCGGACCGCCCGCATCGAGGTGGGCGGCGTGTCCGTCGGCAACGTCGGCGAGGTCGATCCCGGGGTGCTCGAGGCCTTCGAGGTGCCCGAGCGGGTGGCCTGGCTGGAGGTCGACCTCGACACGCTCCTCGCCCTGCCGCACGGCGACAAGCCCTACGGGCGGGTCAGCCGCTACCCGTCCTCCGACATCGACCTGGCGTTCGCCGTCGACGAGGGCACGCCGGCGGCAGCCGTCGATGCCTGCCTGCGGGAGGCCGGGGGCGACCTGCTGGTGGACCTCTCGCTGTTCGACGTGTTCCGTGGCGACGTGGTCGGGGAGGGGCGGCGCAGCCTGGCCTTCACCCTGCGGCTCCAGGCTGGCGACCGGACGCTCACCGACGCCGAGGTCGCCGAGGTGCGCAGCCGCTGCATCGCCGCCGTCGAGGGCTCGCTGCCCGCAACGCTCCGCGGCTGAGGCTCCGTCGCGCCCGATCGGCGCCACGGCACCGTCCACGACTACGTTCGCCGGCATGCGCTGCTGGCAGGTCCACGAACTGGGTGAACCCATCGACCGCCTCGTCCTCGACGAGGTCGACCCACCCGAGCCCGCCCCGGGGCGGCTGGTGCTCGACGTCGAGGCCGTGGGCCTGGCCTTCCCGAGCGTCCTGCAGTGCCGGGGTGAGTACCAGGTCAAGCCACCACTGCCGTTCAGCCCGGCGGCCGAGGTGGTGGGCCGGGTGGCGGCAGTGGGGGAGGGGGTCGGCGGCTTCGAGGTCGGACAGCGGGTCCTGAGCCTCGGCGGGGCGCTGGCCGACCGGGCGGTGGTCGGCACCGGCACGGCGGTCGCCGTGCCTGACGGCGTCGCCCCCGAGAAGGCCGCCGCCCTGCCGACCAATCCACGAACCCGGTGACCTGGTCGAACGGATTCGCGAGTTGACCGGCGGCGCCGGGGTGGACGTGGCCTACGACCCGGTGGGCGGTGACATGTTCCAGCAGGTGCGCCGCTGCATGGCGTGGGACGGCCGGCTGCTGGTGATCGGCTTCGTGGCCGGCATCCCCGAGATCGCCACCAACCACGTGCTGCTCAAGAACTACTCGGTGGTGGGGGTGCACTGGGGGGCGTCGCTGGCCCGCCGCCCCGAGTCGTTCGCCGGGCAGATGGGGGAGGTGCTGGCCCTGGCGTCCACGGGCGCCGTGGATCCCCTCCTGCACCCCGTCTACGGCTTCGACGAGGCGGCCCGTGCGCTCCAGGACATCGCCGACCGCAAGGTGGTGGGAAAGGTCGTCGTCGCCGCCTGATTCGAGGCCGTGAGCTTCATTCAAGGTCATGCATAAACATGTTGCATGATCATACGCTACGCCGTATGCTTCCGGAATGGCATCCGTCGGGATCATCGGGGCCTCGGGGTTCACCGGGGCCGAACTGCTGCGGCTCTGTGCCGCCCACCCGGACCTCGACGTGGTCGTGGCCACCGGCGACACGCAGGCCGGCACCGCCGTGGCCGACCTCTACCCGAGCCTGGCCGCCCACTACGGCGACCTGGCCTTCTCGGCGGTCGACGCCGAGACCGCCGACGGCTGCGACCTCGTGTTCCTCGGCCTCCCGCACGGCGCCTCGCAGGCCCTCGTTCCGGACCTGGCGTCCCGGGTCGGCCACGTGCTCGACCTGTCGGCCGACTTCCGGCTGTCCGACGCCGCCCTCTACCCCGAGTGGTACGACGAGGCGCACACCGCCCACGAACTGCTGGACGGCTTCGCCTACGGGCTGCCCGAGCTCTACCGGCCGTCGCTGGTCGGGGCGCCGCTGGTCGCCGTCCCCGGCTGCT
>LUMD01000240.1_pt1 | contig 18461 bp, 25 predicted proteins | sample 729651 | NCBI WGS metagenome assembly LUMD01 (sample SAMN03860272, study PRJNA289734) | marine metagenome | biome: seawater column; feature: ocean; material: water; isolation source: Red Sea water column Station 34 - depth 258m | place: Saudi Arabia: Red Sea | collected 2011-10-15 | depth 258 m | reverse complement strand
AATTTTCATTTAATTTACTAGCTCTAAATGGCTTAAAGAATGGATCAAAATTTTTACACATTATACGTTTCGGGCTTTTTGAAAGGGATTTATACGAAATAATATGTGTCGAAATGATGTTAACTGTTTTTGGTTCAACAGCACTTGACACTATCAGAACCCCAACCAAAGTGTTAAAAGATGTGTTGGGTGGGGCTGCTACCTTTGCAGGAATTTCATCAAGTTTTTTTGTTGATACTGGATTAATAGCGGTGATAGGAAAAGATTTTCCAAAAAAATATCACAAGATACTTGCTAGCCGTCTTAATTTAGATGGTCTTTCTGTAAAAAATGGGAAAACTTTTCGTTATGATGGAAAGTATGATAAAACTTTAAGCACAAGAACTACATTGCGTACAGAACTAAACGTTCTTGAAAATTTTCAGCCAGTTGTTCCAGAACAATATAAGCAATCACAATTTGTCTATCTTGCTAATAATGATCCTGACCAAAATATTGCATTGATTAAAGAATTTGATCGTGTAAAGTTTTCAATGTGTGATACAATAGAATTTTGGATTTCCACTAAGAAGGCGTCAGTAGTTAAAATGTTCAAACAAGTTGATGCTGTAGCAATTAATGATGAAGAGGCAAAACTGCTAACTAAAGAATCCAACTTGATTAAATGTGCCAAAAAAATTATGGAATGGGGAACAAAATATGTTATTATAAAAAAAGGTCAACATGGTTCGCTTTTATTCTTTGATGATGTTATTTTTCCATCTGCTGGTCTACCTTTAGAAAATGTCGTAGATCCTACAGGTGCTGGCGACTCGTTTGCAGGTGCTATGATAGGATATCTAACAAGCAAGAAAAAAACAGATCTTGCAACAATTAAAAAATCTACTATTTATGGTAACGTTATGGGCTCATTTGCTGTTCAAGGATACGGGCTTAACGGATTGCTGCGAATCAAAAAAATGGATATTAAAAAAAGAATTGCGTTGTACGAAAAAATTACCCGCTTCTGAAAAGTTATACGTGTTAATGCTTTGTGTGTAATATGCAAGATAAGCTAGAGGAAATTTTTTCTCTTCAGAAAGATTTTGAGGGTATGATGAATCTAGATAGATATCCAAAAGATGTTGAAGGAAAAGTTTCCGCTTTGTGTACCGCTATGATCCATGAAGCTATAGAGCTTCAACGCACAACAAACTGGAAATGGTGGAAAAAACCTATACCTTTCAATGAGACAGAAGCTCGTGAGGAGCTTATCGACATATGGCACTTTCTAGTCCAGGCTTCGCTAGAACTTAACTTAACACCAGATGATATCTTAAAAGAATATCAAAGAAAAAATGAAATCAATAGAAAGCGACAAAAAGACGGTTACTGATTCATTTTCTGTTGTTAGAAAAGATTTTTTCCAGTCTTGCCATATCTGATTTACTTACTTTCGGATGTATTGGTAAACTAAGTACATGACAAGCAGCCCATTCTGTGTTTGGAAGGCTTGTTTTGGTTTTGTAATATGGTGTTTTGTGGATTGGAGGGTCATAGTAAACCGTTGCCCCTATTCCTAAAGAATTTAGTTTTTTCATTATGCTATTTCTATTTTTTAAAGCGATTGTATACAAATACCAATTCAGTGTTTCGCCTTTTCGTTGTTTTGGCAATATAATATCATAATTCTTTAAAAGTTCGGTAAGAATTTGTGCCTTCTTTTTACGCTTCTCTAATAATACAGGTAATTTTTTCATTTGCACTTTCGCTATTGCAGCATTAATTTCAGGAAGCCGTAAATTAAGACCAAACATGGTTGTAAGACGATTCTTTGACATACCATGATTACGAATTTGTTTTAGCTTTTCAAAGAGTTTTTTATCATCCGTGATAATAGCACCGCCTTCTCCAGATGTCATTACCTTTGCAGCATAAAGACTAAAGCAACCAAGCTGAGAAAATGTTCCTGAGTGTTTTCCATTTAGTTTTGAACCAAGTGATTGTGAAGCATCTTCAATTGTTTTGAGGTTATTTTTTGTTGTTATTTCTAAAATTTCCTTCATGTATGCAATGTGTCCGTATAGATGAACAGGAATAACTGCTTTGGTTCGTTTTGTAATTTTTTTTCTTAAATCATCAGGATCCATTGTATAATTATCTTTTAGGATATCAACAAATACTGGTTTAGCACCAACAGATTTTACCGAGTTTGCAGTTGCAACAAAAGTAAATGATGGGATCAAGACTTCGTCACCAGATTTTATATCTAGCGCGTATAGAGATGCTTGGAGCGCTGCAGTTCCAGAATTAACAGATACCGCAAATTTTGATTTAGTAAACTTTGATAGAAGTTTTTCAAACTGTTGAACACGTGTACCGCCATCAAATGATGATGAAGTAAGTGATTTTTCTGATAAAACCTTTCTGGCCTCCCGTATTTCTTCCTCACCGATATCAGGAGTATTTATGGGTATTTTCATTAGCACGTTTGATGATTGTTTCTTTAATAAGTTTCATTGATAAATTCTAAGTTTTTATAATGGATTTCTATTAGGCATAAAATGAAAGAACGACATCTGCAAAAACATGACAAACAGTATAAGATATTTCTCTATGTTTTTTATACATGTGCTGTAATGATGTCTTCTATAACATTCTTCGGTATTTACTCTATGAGTCAGGATTGGAACGAAAATGGTATGTTTGTTATGGGTGAGATTCTAGTACAGACACAAATCCCATTTGAGAATTTTGCAAACCTATCTACTTGGCTTTTCTTTTCTTGTGTGATAGGTTGGTATTGTGTTTCTAGAATTGGTTGGAGAAAAACAACCAATTTGCACTCCTATAGAATGGCGCTTCTTAAGCTAATGTTAGTTGGATTTACCATAATTTGTTTGTATGAAGTATTATGGAGTTTTACAATATTAAATGCCGAAATTACTTCGCAGTTGATTTTATCTGGTGGCACTACACCAGATATTGATGCCCTTGCAGTAGAATACCCAGATGTCCTACGACCATGGAACTTGATTTTTGCAACAAAGATGTGGCTCGCTGGTACTATAATTAGTGGTCATGCATTCTATCTTAGTTCAAAACCAAGAAAGTCCTTAGAAGAAATAGAACCATCTTCATGATGTGTTTTAGTCAAAAAATTACAAACCGAGCGTTTAATACACGTAGTTTTTGACGATTTACAGGAGTGATAAAATGTCATACGATCGAACAAACAGAGAAATGCATAAGGCGACTTGCTCTGACTGCGGTAATGAATGCGAAGTACCATTCAAACCAAAAGAAGGTAGACCAGTCTATTGCAGAGAATGTTTTCAGAAACATAGGAATAACTAATACAATACAGCCATAGTGAACTTTTCAAGAATTTGATGGTTTCTATAAGCGTACTTGTAGATTTTACGGTATCTAGGGTTACATAGCTACAAACTGGAAACTTTATACGCTTTCAAAAAAAATTCAATTAAAATGGATGTTACTGAGAAAGTGAGTCTAATCTCAAGACCGCCAACGGAAGAAGTTGTTACCCAAGAGGAATTATTAGGGCTTTTTAAAACAAATTCAAAGCCAAAACACTACATTGGTATAGAAATCTCTGGTTTTTTACATTTGGGCAGCTTGATAAGCACTGGATTTAAGCTAAATGACTTTGTTAAGGCGGGTGTAGACTGCACTGTTTTTTTGGCTGATTGGCACACTTTGTTGAATGAAAAGTTAGATGGAAGTTTTGAAACTATAAGAAAAGTTTCGAAATATTATGAGGACGCCTTTAGAATCATCTGTCCTGCAGCTAACGTAGTTTTAGGAACAGACCTTTATGATTCCAAAAAAGCGTACTGGTCAGAACTTGTACAAATTGCAAAACATATGTCTCTGGCCAGAACTATGAGAACACTTACTATAATGGGAAGATCAGAGAACGATGAAAAAATTGATCTTGCAAAACTTATCTATCCTGCAATGCAGGCAGCTGACATCCACTCGCTTGATTTGGATATAGTGCATGCAGGAATGGATCAGAGAAAAATTCACATGTTGGTTAAAGATGTTTTTCCAAAAATGAAATGGAAAGTTCCGGTAGCGGTACACCATAAGTTGTTGCCTGGGCTAACCAAACCAGTAGAAGAAAAATCTGATGGTGAAGTAGCGAAGATGAGCAAATCTGACCCTAATGCAGGTATATTTATTCACAACCCAGATGATGAAATTAGAACTAAAATTAAGAAGGGTTTTTGTGAGGAGGGAAACGTTGAAAACAATCCTATATTGGAGATTGCAAAGCATATAGTATTTCATGAATTTGACTCCATAACTGTTGAGCGACCTGTAAAATTTGGTGGTAATGTTAGTTATGATAATTTTGAGAGTTTAGAGTCTGACTTTTCACATAAGAAACTTCATCCTACTGATTTGAAACAGGTTGTTGGGGAATTTTTGGTCAAGATAGTATCTCCAGTTAGGGAGAAATTAGCATTGAGTGATGAACTGTCTGATTTAATTAAAAACAGTTACTAGTTCTGTGTTTTTTGTTCTGCTTGAAGGTTATATTTTGACTTGTAGCCCCTTGGGTTGATCATTAGATCGTTAAAGTTGTACGTTGAAGAGTTTCCAACAATAACAGTGCTTATCATACCCAGTTTGTCTGCATATTCTTCCATATGTTCAAGATCAGTAATTACTATAGATTCAGATTCTCTATACGCGCCTTTGATGATTGCTACAGGAGTACTTGGAGAACGATATTTCAGCAAAAGTTTTCTAGTGTCCTGTAACTGATGTATTCTTTTTTTGCTAGATGGGTTGTAAATAACTATGACATAATCCCCAGCTGCAGCAGCTTCTACTCTTTTCACTATAATTTCCCAAGGAACCAAAAGATCACTCATGCTGACAACTGCAAAATCTGTCATTAATGGAGAACCAATTAACGATGCACAGGAATTCAAAGCAGAAACACCCGGTACTATCTCAACCTGTAATCCTGTTTTGGGATTCCAGCCAGATTCGGCTAGTGTTTCATAAATCAAACCTGCCATTCCATAAATTCCTGGATCTCCGCTGGAAACTAGTGAAACGGTCTTTCCCTTCTTAGCCAAATCAATACATTGTTGCGCGCGTTCAACTTCCTGAGTCATAGCATATCTATAGATATCTTTCCCGGCTATTAGATTCTCAACTAAATTCACATATGTTGTATAACCAACAATAGTATCACTTTCCTTAATTACCTGCTTTGCACGAAAAGTCATGTGATCATGATGACCAGGACCAACACCAACAATGTATAATTTTCCTGCCATGTCCTGAATGATTTTATAATTAATTTATCTCTTTCAAAACCTAGTTGATCTTGTCTAGCTTGAATTCTTGATGAAGGGACTGAACTACAGACTTACAATCAGAATCCTTGACAACAAATGCAAGATTAAGTTCGGAGGAACCCTGTGCTATCATTATTACATTGACATTTGTTTTTTGCGCCGCAGAAAATACTTTGGATGCAACTCCTACCGTCCCTTTCATTCCTGAACCAATTACAGCTATAATGGAAACATTAGGTGTAGCATCAATGTTTTTGATAGTTTTCCCTAATAGGTTCATTTCAAGTGTAGTAACCGCTTTTTCAAGATCTGATTTTTTAACAATCAGTGAAAGACTTGACTCTGAGGGATTGGAGGAAACCATCATTACGTTAACGTTTTTCTCCGATAGTGTTGTGAATATTTTTGTTGCAGTACCAGGCGCTGCAAACGTTATCCCTCCACTAAGATCAATAAGACCGACGTTTCGGATTGCAGAGACACATTTAACAGTTTTTTTTGTTCTCGCAGATGGTGATGCAGTTACGATTGTTCCAGTATTCTTTGGATCAAAAGTACTTCTGATTCTCATGAGAATTTTTTTTGAAAGTATGGGTTCAAATGTCCTTGGGTGAATTTGTTTTGCGCCAAATAGCGCCATTTCTATTGCTTCAGCATACGAAACTTCGTTGAGTAGTTTAGCATTCTTTACAAGTTTTGGATCAGCTGTCATAAGACCTTCAACGTCACTCATCAGCCAAATTTCGTCTGCATTAATACAGGAAGCTATTATTGTTGCAGTGTAATCAGAACCACCTCTGCCAAATGTAGTGATGTTACCGTGCTGATCAGCACCAGCAAAGCCCCCAACAACAGGTATGATTTTTTTTGATAATAAAGAACCAAGTGTCTTCGATATACGGATTCTAGTTGTATCCATTAGTGGTCTTGACTCTCCAAAATTAGAGTCAGTAACTATACCAACTTCTTTACCGTTTAACGCTGTAGATTTTTTTTTGAGATCCTGTAAGGAAAAAGACACCAAATCATCTGAAAGTCGTTCACCAAAAGAAATCAGATAGTCTAATGAACGGGTTGAAACCTCTTTCAGCAATGTTAGTCCACGAACCAGCTCCTGCAGTTCTAAAATATCATTGTTCATCTTTTCTAGTAACTGCTTTTTAATCGTAGAGCTCTTAATGGTTTGAGCAGCAAACTGCTTGTGTTTTTTGATTACACTATCTAATGTTTTAGCAGCGTTGGTCTTGTTTCTATGTTCAATCATAGTAGAAATTTGTATTAGATCATCGGTAACGCCGTCAATAGCTGAGCAAACAACTACAATATCATTATTTTTGGCTAGTGATGCAACCGTTTTTGCAACATTCCTAATGGCGCTAGGAGATGAAAGCGATGTTCCACCAAATTTTAAGACTAGTTTCAAATCGTTATACCTGTTTTAATTAATCAATAAATTCCTTAACTTTCAACACGCGGCGCTAGATAGAAGTGAATTCTTCCAATATTTGCGACTTTAAATTCAACACGTAGTGGTTTCGCACTAGAAAATTCGCATATTATTGAACCTGCTGTGCTGCCTACAGCCTTCACAATCGGATTAAGGTATTCTAAGCTATATGTTCCAGTACTTTCTTGAGTTATAGAAATCTCTTCTAATCCTTCCATTCCTTTTTCAAGGTTTATGACTGCTTCTCCAGAATCACCTTTTCCAGAAAATTCAACATTATTCGAAGCTGTTTTTATGATCAAATAATCTGATACGACTTCAATATCTCCCAATATTTTATCAAGAGTGATGGAAGACAAACCAATTTTAGAATCATAAGAAATTTTTGGAAGTGGAGTATCAGAAGCTGAGCTTTCAATTAATCTCATTTTGTATTTTTTGTTTTTGCCTATTGATACTAATAACATATTATCGTCAGAGATGCTGATTTCTATACTATCTTTTTTTTCAGCCCTTTTGATTAGCTTAGAGAATTCGTCTATGCGAACACCAAATTTTATGTCACTATCACAATCATATTTTTCAAACGCAGAATTAGGCCAAGAGATGTCTATTAATGCTACATGTGAAGGATCCATTCCTCTGAACGAGATACCCTCTACGGTTGCTTCAAAAGTTGCCTCTTCAACCAAAGTTGTAATAGCAGAGATTACTGCTTTCCATTCATTAGATGTACTTGTTTTAGCAGAAAATTTCAATTTAATCAAATAATTGTCATGTCAAAGTTAAACTTATGTGTAATCACGCCAAGTATGATTACATTTTATACATCTATAAAATTTAGTTTCGGGTTCATCAGCACTGCGAGTCTGAAAAGTCCACGATACTCCTTCTTGATTATGACACTTTTCACAATCAATGTTTACAGTTGATTCTAGTTCCCTAGATTCCTTGATGTCGTTTTCTTCCATAACTAGGAGATCGGAGTCTGATTCCTGAGATTTTTTTTCCATAGTTTTGTTAGATCTTGGTTTGATGTATTGACATTTTGGACAAACTAAAGATGTACCGCCTGCACCTTTTTTTAAGCGTGTTTCACACTTGGGGCAAAATTCCATTTTTACTTTGATTTGATCTTGGATGTTATGAGTTTTTTTAAACTAACGGTTGTACTGATTGCGGTGTCTATAGCTTTAACTATATCTTTTATAGGATTGGTAGAAATTACCCGCATCCATAATTCATTTGTTAATGGATGCCTAGTAATAACTCCAGCAAATTCGGTGTTAGGAGTTTTGAGTAGCTCGTGCTGGATTAAATACAATACGCCAATATCCCCATTCATTATTGAAAGGTTTGCTTCTTTTTTGGATAAATCCCTAATCTGAACATCCATGTAATCGAAAAAGAACTTATTGTGGATATAAATCATTGTCAAATAATAACATGGCTAGCACAATTTCAAATTTAGAATTAGTTAAGGACAAAGATGAATATTCATTGAATGATAATATCACCATAAATGTTAATTTTTCATTAAATGGTGATGTCCGTAATGCATTTAACGAAAAAAACTGGGCTATAGCATGGGATAAAAATGATAACCAATTCAAGCTGAAATATGGCATTAAACTTGTTTCTAGTGGATTAAGAAAACACGATATTGTGTCACCAATAAACTCCTACCGGAAAGCGTCAATATTTTGGACTAGGAACCCTAAACTTGTCAATCCAATGAAGGAGCGAAAGATTTGGGTTCAGGTCGCAAAAAACTTTGAACCATATATAAAACTGACCGTAGAAGATACACAAAAGGAATTGTTTGATTTTAACGAGCCAATTATAATAAATGCGTCTGATCTTGGGATAGGCAACCACAAAATTGGTGCAGAGGTTTTTGTTTCATGGAATAAACATGAATATGTTGAAGCAGGTCAGGAGAAAACTCGTGCAGAAGAGATTGAAGTTAAGATCAATTAGCATATAAACTGGTTTTTTAAAAACTTGGCATGGCTAAATATGATGGTCTGTTGGGACAACCAATTTTGGAAGTAGAAGAACCTGACAAGGAAGGTGGCGTTACACTAATTTTCAAAGATAATAGATTTTTGTTTATAAAAATAGAAGATGGTAAACTGGTTACCACTTCAATTCCAGAGTGATTGTATGGCAAAGTTTGATGGAATAAGATTGGCGGATCTTCTTGAAGTGCAAGATCCGGACAAGGACGGAGGCATAACGCTTGTTTTTAAGGACAGCAAATTTCTTCACATCAAAACAGTTGATGGAAAACTTGTAACAGAGTCAGTTCCAGAATAACTAGCGCCGTAGAGACTTTTCAAATTGAAAAATAATCTCTTCTTGTGGATATGATTGAATTGAGCCTGGTCTTTCCTCGCGAATTTTTTGCATAGCTTCATCGCTAGACATTTTTTGGTATTTTACCAAATAGCAAGCAAGTATAGTACCAGTTCTTCCTATACCAGCAAGACAGTGTACTAAAACAGGTTCATTGTTGGTTATTCTGCGATGAATAAAATCTACAGCATGTGTGAGATCATCAAATTCAGGAACGCCCATATCATTTGACATTATATGGAGATAATTCATATCCTTGATCCAGTTGTCGGCAAGAGGTTCTTCCCTAATAGTAACAATAGACTTTATGCCTTGCTCTGTTAGCCATTGAACTGCACCGATTGACTGTGGGAGTGCGCTACCAGCAAGTTTGTTTTCAATCACCCAAGAAAATCTGTCAGGTTTACCAGTAACAGTGTCGATGGTTTTTCGTTTCCAATCACCCAATCTGGTCATAACAAAAAATGAAGAATTGGTAATATAAGCATCAATATCTACTAAATAATAAAAATAAAATAAAGTGGATGAACTTAATCTACTAGTTCAGTCCAGCCTTTTACGAAAACTGAATTTCTGTATAGTGGAACTGGTGTACCAACAGTAAAGTCCATTGGTCTCATCCAAAATATTGCCTTTGTTGGGCAAACACCGATACATGCTCCATCGGAGATGCATCTTTCTGGATAAAATACAAATGCTTTTCCACGTTTCCAGCCTTCAACTGGTTTTACTCTTAATACATCAGGTCCCAAAGTAGTACAGATTTCAACACAAAGTGCGCATCCGATACACATCTGTTCACTGATGTCTGGTAGTATTGCTACTGGCATTGTACTTCAAATTAATAATTTGGGGTTAATATAATTTCCTGAAAAATACCAAATTATAACGGTGTTAGTAAATTTTGATCGGTGTTTCCCCCATTCTAGAAATCTAGAATAAGGTTGTCTGGGGTTGTTGTTTTTGCAACGGTTTCATTATCTGATTGGGTTAGTTGGATTTTTGTCATATGCTTATTCTCTAATACATGCCTTCCAGTATTATACAGAACCCATTCATTTTCATCATTTAGCTTTGATAAGCTCCCAACAACCACGCAGGATTTTATACCTTTTACGGAAGAAACAAGCAACATAACAAATGAGTTCACTAGCCTGGCTACATCACTATTGCCTTCAAGCAAATTAAAGAATCCGTTTAAAGAGTCTAAAACAATCAAAGATTTTGTTTTTGATGTTTTATCAATAACTGATTTTAAATTTTCCAGTAAATTATTGCTGTCCGGAGAAATCATAGTTATGTTTTTGGGCAATGATATATCTTCAGCTATTACATATCCAGAATAAAGCAAATCAAAATCAAAATAAAAAATAGGAGTGGTCGTTTTCTCTATTATTTTTGCAAAAAATCTAGTCTTTGTGAAAGAATTATTGTAGAAAACTACATTCAGCGTATTTTTTTTGAGTAAGTTTTCAAGTGTAATATTTTTGGAAGGTTTTTGTCCCAAACTTTTTCCCAATATGATCAACCCTCATCAATATAATAATGAGTCCTAGTCCGATTTTTCTTGCCCTTCTACAACCATCATGGTTAGCGTCGATTGTACTTTGTTCATCTTTCTAATTTTGTAGGTTATAATATTCCTCAAAATATCCGTGTTGGTAGAGCTTATTTTTAACACAATATCATATATTCCATAAACTCCTTGGGTTGTGAACTCTACATCTTTTTCATCTTTTAAAATTTCTTTAATTTTTGAAATAATCGATTCGTCTGTACCAAGATCAGAATTTATTAGGACATAGGCAGTAGGCATAAACCAAATTAGTTAAAATGTTATTTAACGTTTGATTAAGAGGTTTTATTATTATGAAAATATTAGATCTTACATTAACAATTTCAGAAAAGATTCCTACTTTTCCTGGCTCACCAAAACCAAATTTTATCCAATGGGAAACCCTCAAAGAAAATGGCTACAATTTGGAGCTTTTGTTTTTAAGTTCTCATACAGGGACGCATTTGGATGCACCGTATCACTTTCTAGAAAATGGATTAAAAATTCACGAAATCGTTCTTACTAGATTAATTCGTGAGGCTATTTTGATCACGTCTAGGAAAAAAGCTAATCAAAGTATAACAAAAAATGATATACAAAAATTTGAAAAAAAACATGGAAAAATCCCAAATAATTCTACGGTTGTTTTTTGTACAGGATGGCAAAAAATGCTTCATAATGATTCTTATTTTATTAAAAATCCTGGGCTATCAGAGGCCGCTGCAAAATATCTAGTTTCCAAAAAAACCAATTTGGTCGGAATAGATTCTCCCAGTATTGATTTCAAAGCAAACAAACGTTTTTCCGTACATCATATTTTTTCAAAAAATAATATACTAATAGTTGAGAACTTGGTCAACCTAGAAAAAATCAAATCTTCGAAATTTCATTTTGTAGTTTTGCCACTGAAATTGAAGGGTGCGACTGGTTCGCCTGTTAGGGCTATCGCGTTTGTTGATTAATGTTGAAAAACTGCAGAAATGTTTGTTTTAAACACCGGAGCTTTCAGCCTTTGAAAGATCCAAGTAGACTTTGTCGCCTACAGAAAGATTAAGTTTTTTGTATTCTATCATGTCTAGTTTTATGGATGTAGTATTACCCATCATTCCCATACCGCCTTAATGAAACTACGACATAAGGTGCCGCGTCTGGTGCAGCGTCTATACGAACTACCACAAATTCCTTTCTCATGGCAATGATTAGTAGTTTTGAGTATTTTATTGTAGCTTATGTAAATTTCTAACCTTCATTATCAGAACAGCTGGGGCGACAAAATACATCCCTATGTTTAGCAATATGACAGCAATTCCATATCCAAGCATCTCAGACTCGGAGTCAATGTCAGCATACTGCAATAATGTCAGTGATGTAAGGAGTGGAGTCAGTGTTATCTTTACAACTTCCTTGAATGCTGGGTTATCCCTTTCATAGTCAGCTATTGCTGGTGAGAATGAATAGTAGAACTGATTAAATCCTGTCATGAAAGCAGAACCTGATTCTGTTTGTAGTACTGTATTGTCACGAAGTTCCCTTAGGAATTGTACCTGTGGTGCCATTTCAGAGTCAAATGCAGCGGTTGCTATAAGACACCCGCCGCCAAGTTGGTCTTCCTCCTCTGCCATATTAATTCGTGTATCTTCCAACTGCTTCAGTGATTTTTCTGAAACTACATCAAAAGATTTTAGCGTGTTATCAAAGAATGCCATATCAGATTGAAAATATTGTTCGTGATTAGAATATGTAATTCCGTATATGAAATCCGAATGAGAAAGAATTGCTTGCATAAATGGCACATTCGGTAACACTCCGAGCTGTTTGGCTTCCAAAAGATAGACGGCATAAGATTTTCCCTGATCGTTTAATATAGTAGATATCTTTTCTGACTGTATTTCTATTCCTCCAGATCGTTCCAACTTCTTATATTGTGCTATGCGGTTCTCTAAACTTTCTTGAAATGTTTTCGTCCCTAATTCATTTACGTTTATGTAGATATATGGGGCATACTTATCAATCCCTTGTAGCAACTTCTTTTTTTCACCTAAGAATGTAATTACTGGATCATTAGGTCCACTACCAGGTTCGGCATATAATATAGTCCATCCTTTTGGAGGAAGAAGTGAAAAATCATATTCTGTGTTTACGTACCGGTCAGAGGTCAGCGTTGGTTTTGAGATTAATTCGTCTAAACGATCTAATTCTTCAGGACTTGGAGGGTTTTCTATATCCGCTCTTGTAATAACTCCAGCCTTTATGATTTGAGATGCAACTAGATCATTTGGGACGTCTGACGAGAGGGTTTGTAGATTAGCTATTTTATCAAGTGTTTCATAACTTTCTTCCGTCAGTAACTTTCCAAACGCAGTATATTTTCCATCAAGATGATTCGAGTCTTTATGTACTATGAAAAACTGTGAGCTTGCACTATTAACATCTGCACCTCTAGCCATTGAAACAATACCACGGTTGTGTTTAATGGTGTTAAACTCGGCTGGAATATCATAATTAGCGCCTCCAGTTCCCCACATAGGAATATTTGCAAAACCGCCTTCATATCTTGTTAGTGGATCACCTCCTTGAATCATAAAATCTTTGATGATTCTATGAAAAATGAGATCGTCATAGAATCCGTCTTTAGTTAGCTTCAAAAAATTTTTGACCGTGGAGGGTGCATCTTCTGGGAAAAGTTCTATTATTAAAGGTCCAGAGTTTGTATGCATAATCACAATTTTGTCATCGTTTTCTGCTGACGCAGTGTTGACTAAGGCGGACATTGATATTAGAGATAATAAAATTAATGTGGATAACGAAAATTTAAGGCTCATTTTGTATTTTTCCACCTGAGAATAAAATTTAAACCGCATAAATTTCGTTTGTGGTGTATTATAAAAACCACAGCCTGATCAGTTTTTATCAAGTTAAAATTAGGATGTATTGTGGAATTCGAGGAAAAGATTCAAGCACATGTTCTTTCGGTTTGGAGAGAGCGTAAGGAGTTTTTTGGTGGTCGTGGTAAGGAAGGGATGTTAATTTTAACTAATAAGCGATTGATGTTTATTAAGAAAACAGAAGCCGGTATGAAATGGTGGGGGGCTGTTAGAACTAGACAGATAGTCAGGTTATTGCGTTCTAAGGATGTTATGTTTACGGAAGATGGATATAATGAAGAGAGTTTGGAAATTGATGCAGAAAATAAGAAAAACCAGGAAATTAGTTTTAATAATATTTTGAATGTTGGTTTTGAGGAAAAGGTTTGGGGCAGTGTTTTACTTTTAGAGATTTTAGAGGATGATAAAAAAAAGAAATATCAGTTTTCGATTGTTCAGGATTGGGTAAAATACCCGCTTAGTGCGCCTACTAAATATATGAAAGTTGATTGGTCTGGTTTTGTAAAATACATTAAAGACAAACAAATTATGACTAGATAAGATGGGTGTAGTTTATGCGGTGGGGGTGGGTCCCGGTTCTCCAAGTTACATCACGGAAACGGTAAAAAAAATAATTGTAGGGTCTGATTTTATTATAGGTTACAAGTATACCCTTAACACAATTTCTGATTTAATCCGTAAGAAAGAAGTGTATGAGATCACTATGGAGAATCAAGAAGAAATATATCAAAAAATTAGCCGAGAATTGGGTGGTGGAACTTTAGTTGTTCCGTTTACAGGTGATGTTAATTTTTCCGAGTCTGAAGTTGTAAATAGATTAATTGAGATTTTTGGAAATGTTGAGATAGTTCCTGGAATTAGCTCGGTTCAGGTAGCTGCCTCAAAAGCTAAAATTCCGCTTGACAAATCCAAAACGATTACAATGCATATATCGACGTCAATTGAGGATAAAAAAATAGAGCTGCAAAAGGCACTGATTGATGGATATAATGTAGTTTTAGTTCCGAGACCGTGGCCTAAGAATCCTAAAAAACACTTTATGCCATCTGAGGTTTCAAAATATCTAAAACAAAGTGGGTTTGATACATCAAAGATGAAAGTGTATGTATTTGAAGCGCTAACGACTGAGAATGAGACAAGTTTTGAAGGTATGGTTGATCAATTAGAGGGTAAAGAGTTTTCGGATCTTTCTGTGATGGTCTTCGATCAAGCAATATTTGAATCATATATCAATTTTGAATAGTTATGCAAAAAATGTTATCTAATGCTGCTCTGAAAAAGATTCTCGAGACTGCTAACGAACGTGATCTATTCATAGTTGGGCATATGTATATTGAGAATACAATTGATCGTATATTAGAGAAAAAATTTAACATTCCTTCAAAGTCAATTGATAGTACGCTGTTCACCTTAAATCTGAAAATGAAATTACATTCGGGAGTTGCAGTATCTTGGACCTATACCTAAAACTGGTGGTAAATATGTAAAATATCGAATCTGTGTAATAAGGACGTTTTCGGTTCTAGAAAAGATGTTAAGAAAATAATTCTGTGATTATAGAATATCTACGAACGTTTCTTCAGATTTTAGGGTGTTTTTAACCAATTCTGGTGATATTGTAAGATTGAATTTTTTGGTGTTTCCATGAATTCCTTGGTGTACCAATCTACCCGAAATGAGTCCAGACAATTCTATCTCACTAAGCATTTGGGTCACGCGTCTTTGCGTAAGTTCATTTTGATGAATTGTTTTACAAAGTGATTTGTAGGCGGAATAAACATCCCCAGTTGAAATATTCGGAGATTTCATTATGGTGATTACAAGTAGTTTTTCATGAAGAGAAAAAGCGTCTAGTTGTTGTGATTCCTTATCAACTTCAATTCTTTGAGATGCTAAACGGACATGTTCATCAGTTATAGAATTAGCCTGTTTTAGTTCTGCAGTCTTTGCTGCCACGTTTAACAATTTTATTGCCCTTCTAGCATCACCGTGTTGCCTACAAGCCATAGACGCACATAAATTTAGGGCGCCGATCGATACAACGTTTTCCTCAAAAGCTATAGGGACTCTGTCCTCTAAGATTTCTTTTATCTCACCTGTTTCATAAGCGGGAAAGACAATTTCCTCTTCGCTGAGAGTGCTAATGACACGTGGATCTAATTCCTCTTTAAATCTAACATCATTTGAAACACCAACAAGTGATAATGAACCGTTTTTTAGTTTTAGGTTTGCCCTTGTAATTGAGTAAAGTATGTCCTTACCTGTTTTGTCAACAAGTTTAGCAAGATGATCAATTTCATCAATAACAAAAACTGTGTTGATTTTATTTTTTTCAATGACGTAAAGTATGCGGTTAAAAACTTCACTAATCGATAGACCTGTACTTGGTAACCAAAGTTTATCATTAGATGTTTTTTTTGATTTCAATCCTAACTGTCTTCCCAAGTCAACCAAAACATTGTAAAGATTAGATTGATCCTTGGCGTTTGTAATGGTTATTTTAATTTGATATGAGTTTTTATCCACCCTGTCTTGGATTTGTTTTAACACTTTTTTTACAACAAGTGTTTTACCAGTTCCGGGTTTACCATAAACAAGTAAGTTTGGTGGAATTGATTTTTGATATAATGGTATTAATGATTGTGTTACTAGCTCTTGTTGCTTGTCTCTATGTAAAATTCTGTTTGGAATATAATCATGGCGTAACACGTTTGGGTTTTTAATTATTAGGTGACCACTATCTGCTTTGTCTAATAGTTTTTCAACTGGATCTAAAGTTGTTATACTCATTTTGAGATCATTTTTTATCTTGCATTAACACTTCAATGGATCCTGTAGTAGATTTTTACAACATTGATCGTTCTGGTTGACATGTTATGATCGGTCGTGATCGCTGACACACACCATTGTTTCTCATCTATTTTATAGAAAAACCATCTATATTCTGTTTTGATTATCTTAGATTGATATTGTCATAAAAAAATTTTTTAGAACAAAAAGACTAGAAACAAAGGTGTGTGGGTTTCTAATACCACGTTTTGTTAAATTTAGGCTATATTAACAACAAACAACCTCAAAATACACTCCATTTACCATTCTAACTATGAATAGGGCTATTAACACCTGTTAACAACCCAAAAACACCCCCTAATTTCCACTCTAGTCATGAAACCCAACCATACCCTGTTATTTCCAGTCCAGTCAGTGTTAACATGTAAAAACGAAACAGGTGTAGTTCAGGCAGTCAATCTTAACAAATTCGTTTGTTAACAAAACTTGTAGGATCAATTCAAGTGTTAATGCAAGATCCTCATAGATCTCAATATGAAACAGAAGCGAATACGAATAGATGTACGTGATAAGGACGGTGCCAAATATGACTTTAAAATAGAAGGCAATATTACTAAAGAGAAGGCCCTCAAAATCTTTGAATTAATGGATTTGATCAATATTGAAGAGGAACAGGCACCAGACCTGGACTCTGTAGGAGGCAAAATATGGAATATTATAGAAAATTCCTTCCCTGTTGGCAAGTTTACCTCTTCAACAATACTTGAAAAGTATGAAGACGAGTATAACGAACCAATCAAACTAAGTATAATTTCGACATATTTAGCAAGATTTGCCTCACGAAACAGGATTGAACGTGCGCGTGTGGGCAGAGAATGGTCTTACCACATCATACGAATAACCCAAAAACATCAATAATTAACCATTTACTGTGAAACAGCATATGGAATATTTTCTTGAGAACTTATTCGTTCCCGGCCTTTCTCAGTAATCATATAGGTATAAGGCCTGCTGGTTGTATTTCTATTAACATAACCATCTCGAAATAATTTTTTCATTAACCGCGAAACATGCTCACGAGATCTCCCACTAAATGTCACTTCAATATCACGTGATGTCATTGGTCTCTTTGTGATTAATCCTAACACATGTTCAACAGAGTTTTCAAAACTCATATTCGGAGTACGAGACCGTGTAGTAGGTTTTGGCGCAAACTTTGGCTTCTGATTATTGTTAACATGCCTTTCTAACACCATCTCGGTTTTTTTATCCAAATGAGGCTTGGTATAACTTTCCCCTTCTAATTCCATGGAATCCATGCGTATTTTCATATCAATCAACTGCTTTTCATAGAAGTCAGCACGCTCAAAACTGGATGGATTGAATCTTTCCATGCCACCAACTCGGCGTAATTTTGTATACAAATACAACGTCACAAGACCGCCCAGAAATGCCAAGACAATTCCTAGAAGAATACTAGGATCAGGAATTTCTACTAACATCACATAAAATTACACTCTAAATGATATATCATAACAGGACAATAATTTTTCACATTTACAAGAACAATTACTCACGAATGTCACGTTTTACCGAAAATACATCACAATCAAGTCACAATATAGCCATTTTCCTCACGGCAGTCTCGATTGTACTCATTATTTGTTCCTGATTTACTGGTACAGACTCGAGATTTTTAAGCCTAGAAATCACACCAACTAACCTTGTGACATCTCCATCATTAGGAAATATCACATCATACGCCTCCAGCAGAATAATCGAGTAGTATAACCCTTCAAGCTTTCCTCGTGATTGTGCTACCTGCCTGAAGTAAGCCCCCTTGGAGCACCCAAACTCTCTATCTAACATACCCTTTTGTTTTAAAATAATTTCAAATTGACGCTCTGTAAACAAAGATTTTTCTATAATTTTACGAATAATTTCATTAAAATTATATTCTTTATACTCACTCATAGCTATACAAAACTGTATATCAAGACACACTTAAGCTTTAATGAGAGGGAACTACTGACCGTAGGTATGCGAAATAAGGTCGAAACTAGGCTAAAAAAGTGCAAAAAGGGGGGTAAAACAGCAATATTTTT
>LUMD01000386.1_pt1 | contig 18624 bp, 16 predicted proteins | sample 729651 | NCBI WGS metagenome assembly LUMD01 (sample SAMN03860272, study PRJNA289734) | marine metagenome | biome: seawater column; feature: ocean; material: water; isolation source: Red Sea water column Station 34 - depth 258m | place: Saudi Arabia: Red Sea | collected 2011-10-15 | depth 258 m | reverse complement strand
AAGAATTAAAATTTTTTGATAGAGTTGGTGATTATTCAACAACTTCAATTATAGGTAATAGGTAATATGCAATTTAAAAAAATATTAGCAGATCTTGATCAGAATATTCAGTCAAGGCTGTCGACGCTGGCGAAGACTGTAAAACTTCCAGGATTCCGGCCGGGCAAGGTTCCGCTCAAGGTGGTTGAAGCGAGATATTCTGAGCAGGTCCTGCATGAAGCAGCCGAAGAACTGATCAGTTCAAGCTATCACGATGCCGTTGTGCAGGAATCTGTTGAAACCGCGGGCCCACCATCGATTGAACCCAAGACGATGACCCGCGGCGAGGATCTTGAATATGTGGCCACATTTGAAGTGTTTCCCCAGATCCCCCGAACTGACATCGCCGGCACGTCGATTGTTCGTAAATCCTGTCAGCCAGAAGAGGGAGATGTGACTCGAACAATCGAAACTCTGCGTAAACGTCGAACGATCTGGGAGGCAGATGAATCAGCAGCCAAGGAGGGTGACCGCTTGCTGATTGACTTCAAAGGAACTGTGAATGGAGAACCTTTTGAAGGCGGGGAAGCGGAAAACTATCCCGTTATACTGGGGGAGAATACATTGCTTCCGGAGTTTGAGGAGCAGTTAACTGACCTGAAGACAGGTGACCAGGGTACAGTCGACCTCACCTTTCCTGAAGATTACCCAAATGAAGAACTTGCAGGACAACCGGCAAAGTTCAGTGTCGATGTTCGTGAGGTTGCAAAACCGAAACTACCTGAGATCGACGAGGACTTCATAAAAAGTTTTGGTGTGGAAGAGGGGACCGACCAGGCGTTCCGTAACCAAATTCTGGAAAACCTAGAGAAGGAATGCTCACAAAAAATTCGGAGAGACACTCATGAAGCGGTGATGGAGGCTCTTCTCCTGGGGAACGATTTCGAAGTGCCAGAGGCCTTGATCCGAGAAGAAACCGAGCGGGCGGTTATGGCTGCCCGGGCCCAGATGCAGCAGCAGGGTCTACCTGCAGATACACCAGTCGATCCAGAACAGTTCAGGAATTCAGCTGAAAGACGTGTGCGACTTGGGTTAGTTATGCATACAATCGTAAAACAGCGAGAAATAAAGCCAGACGATAATGCTGTTCGCCAGCGACTAGAGGACATGGCGTCAAGCTATGATGATCCTCAACAGTTCATTAAGTGGTACAGTGAAGACAGGAGCCGCTTGTCACAGGTTGAGGCCGCAGTTGTCGAAGACCATGTTGTGGAAGCGTTGCTGACCGACGCCGACGTCACTGATAGCGAGGTGAGCTTTGAGGACTTAATGAACCCGACTGTACCTGACACTACGCAATCGTGATCCGGGTCGATCATACTGACAGAGGTGATACTGTGACAGATTATTCCAAGCAACCTGCCTTGACGGCACCCCAGAATCTCGGTTTGGTGCCGATGGTCATCGAAACCACGGGTAGAGGCGAACGTGCCTACGATATCTACTCTCGTCTGCTCAAGGAGCGGGTCATATTTATGGTCGGCCAGATTGTCGACCATATGGCCAACCTGGTTGTAGCGCAATTGCTGTATCTGGAATCAGAGAATCCAGACAAGGATATTCATCTTTATGTCAATAGTCCTGGTGGTGAGGTGAATGCTGGTCTTGCCATCTACGATACCATGCAATTCATCAGACCTGACGTCAGCACTGTTTGCACGGGCCAGGCTGCGAGCATGGGTGCAGTGATACTTGCTGGCGGCACTTCGGAAAAGCGATTTGCACTGCCGCATTCACGAATTATGATCCATCAACCTTGGGGCGGGTTTCAGGGTCAGGCCACAGATATAGATATTCACGCCAAAGAGATTCTGAGAATACGTGAACGGTTAAACCAGATACTTTCCCACCATACCGGCCGCGATCTCGATATTGTTCAGAATGACACTGAGCGGGATAACTTTATGAGCGGAGAAGAGGCTGCAGAATACGGTATTATTGACCGAGTAATTAGCCAGCGCGAAGACTAATTATTATCACGCAAAGAGCCTCAATTGTGTACCCCTTGCAATCACGCTATAAAGACTGCATCTTACATAGGTGGCAAAGCTAATTTTGAACACAACCCACGTGCCTGAAGATCTAGCCTGGGTGGATCATTACAGAGTTAACAATTGATATAGGGGAGGTAGCATGGCCGAGAGCGACGGCGACAACAAAGGTGACAAGCTTCTCTATTGTTCTTTTTGTGGAAAGAGCCAGCATGAAGTTAGAAAGCTGATCGCTGGCCCATCGGTATTTGTCTGTGACGAGTGCGTAGAACTCTGTAACGAGATTATTCGTGAAGAGGCCGAAGATGTAGAAGCTGAGGGCGCTCGCGAGGCAGCTTATCCGACCCCGCAGGAAATCTGTGAGCGGCTGGATGATTACGTCATCGGCCAGACAGAGGCAAAGAAAGTCCTTTCAGTGGCCGTATACAATCACTATAAGCGGATTGAGAATGCAGAAGCTGTAGGCGAAGTCGATATCTCGAAAAGCAATATTCTGATGATCGGGCCGACCGGATCAGGTAAAACACTTCTAGCCGAAACACTGGCTCGGGAACTCAACGTCCCGTTTACGATTGCCGATGCAACCACCCTCACAGAAGCCGGTTATGTCGGAGAAGATGTTGAAAACATCATCCAGAAACTGCTCCAGAAGTGTGATTATGATGTGGAAAAAGCGCAGATTGGGATTGTGTATATCGATGAAATAGACAAGATATCGCGGAAATCAGATAACCCATCTATTACCCGTGATGTCTCTGGGGAAGGCGTTCAGCAGGCGCTACTTAAACTGATCGAGGGCACTGTGGCCTCGGTACCTCCGCAAGGTGGTCGCAAACACCCGCAGCAGGAGTTTCTACAGGTCGATACCCGAAATGTGTTGTTTATTTGTGGAGGTGCATTCTCGGGACTCGAGAAAGTCATCCAGCAGCGCTCTGAAAAGTCAGGTATCGGTTTTGGTGCGGACATCAAGAGAATCTCAAATGATGCCCGTATGAGCGAGTTTCTACCTGATCTCGAACCCGAGGATTTGATCAAGTATGGACTGATACCCGAGTTTGTCGGACGCATGCCGATAATCGCAACCCTCGAAGAGTTGGATGAAGAAGCCTTGATGACCATCCTGACCGAGCCCAAAAATGCACTGATAAAGCAATTTGGCAAACTATTTGAACTTGAAAATGTGGAACTTGAAATTCGACAGGATGCTCTCAAAGCTGTTGCAAAAAAGGCTATGGATCGAAAGACGGGTGCGCGCGGACTGCGTTCAATACTAGAGAAAGCATTGCTGGAGACCATGTATGTATTGCCATCAATGAATGATGTGACCAAGGTGACGGTAGACTCCAGCGTAATCGAAGACAGCTCTCAACCGCTATATGTCTTCGAAGAAGAACCCCGAAACATTTCACAACAATCTTAATTCGGGTTGAGACACGATTTCACCTTGAATTAAGAGGGCGAAGCCCCCAGATTAGGTGTGATACCAGTGCACGACTGGTTTGCTGTGCTTTAAACGGGATCAGAACACACGGGACTAGACATGACTGACGATAACGATACTGAAGCATTGGAGCCACAGGTTCGCTATCCCATGTTGCCGTTACGTGATGTTGTGGTCTTTCCGCACATGGTGATACCGCTCTTTGTCGGTCGGGAGAAATCGATTAAAGCACTCGACCACGCTATGGAATCTGGCAAGCAGATATTTCTCGCGGCCCAGCATGATGCTGCAGATGACGACCCGTCACCTGAGCTCATTTATGAGGTCGGTACTGTGGCCAATATTCTGCAGCTCCTAAAACTACCCGATGGTACCGTAAAGGTTCTGGTAGAGGGAACAGCCAGAGCCGCAATCGTCAGATATGTTCAATCCGAAGAGGCTTTTGAAGTAGACGCTGTTGAAATCAATGATGAACTGATTGATGAGCGTGAGGCTGAAGTACTGATCCGAACGGTGGTTACTGAATTTGAACAGTATGTCAAACTCAACCAAAAAATCCCCCCAGAAGTGCTGACATCCCTGAGCGGTATCGAGGAACCCGGTCGGTTGGCCGATACGATCGCCGCTCATCTGACGTTAAGAAACGAAGAAAAACAAAAGATCCTTGAATATGCCAGTTCACGTGAGCGGCTGGAACATATTCTGGGCATTATGGAATCCGAGATCGATCTCCTTCAGGTCGAGAAACGAATTCGTGGGCGAGTCAAGAAACAGATGGAAAAAAGTCAACGCGAGTATTACCTGAATGAGCAGATGAAAGCGATTCAGAATGAACTCGGCGAAATGGAAGACACGCCCAACGAACTGGATGAACTGCAGAAAAAGATCGAAGAAGCCGGCATGTCCAAAGAGGCACTGGAAAAGGCCGAGTCAGAACTGAAAAAACTTCGCATGATGTCACCGATGTCAGCGGAAGCGACGGTGGTCCGAAATTACATCGACTGGCTGGTGCAGGTACCGTGGAAGAAAAGGACACGAGTCTCAAAGGATCTGGCCAAGGCCGAATCGATTCTTGAGGGAGATCACTACGGACTGGAGAAAGTCAAGGAACGGATACTGGAATATCTGGCCGTACAACAGCGAATCAAAAAAATCAAAGGGCCCATTCTGTGTTTGGTTGGACCACCAGGCGTCGGCAAGACATCACTGGGTGAATCAATAGCACGAGCAACACATCGTAAGTTCGTGCGTATATCACTGGGCGGAATGCGCGACGAGGCTGAAATTCGTGGTCACCGCAGAACCTACATCGGGTCACTGCCGGGGAAAATTCTTCAAAACATGTCAAAAGCCGGATCGAAGAATCCATTGTTCATGCTTGATGAAGTCGACAAAATGTCGATGGACTTTCGGGGCGATCCGTCGTCTGCCCTGTTGGAAGTGCTCGATCCAGAGCAAAACAACAAGTTCGGTGATCATTATCTGGAGGTCGACTACGATCTTTCTGAAGTCATGTTTGTAGCAACAGCCAATACCTTGAACATACCCAGTCCATTACAGGATCGGATGGAGATCATCCGTATTTCTGGCTACACAGAAGATGAGAAACTCAATATTGCAACGCGTTATCTCGTCGAAAAGCAGAAACGGAACAATGGGCTTAACGATGAAGAGATCATTTTCCGCAAATCTGCCCTGGTAGATATCATTCGTTACTATACCCGGGAGGCCGGTGTCAGGTCGCTCGAGCGGGAAATCGCCAAGATTTGCCGCAAAGTTGCTAAGGAACTGCTTCTCAACGAAATAAAGCGGACTGTGACAGTCACCAGTCGGTCCGTACGGAAATATCTTGGTGTCCGTCAGTTTCGTTATGGCAAAGCAGAAGATGAAAACAGGGTCGGGCAGGTGACTGGTCTGGCATGGACCGACGTCGGTGGAGAACTTCTAACAATAGAAGCGGCGGTGATGCCCGGTAAAGGCAAGCAGAGCTATACGGGTAAGCTGGGAGATGTTATGCAGGAGTCGATTCAGGCTGCGATGACTGTGGTTCGCACCCGATCCAGGCAGTACGGCATACCACTGGATTTTTATCAGAAGCAGGATGTGCACATACATGTGCCTGAAGGTGCAACACCTAAAGATGGGCCAAGTGCGGGGATTGGAATGTGTACAGCGGTATTGTCTGCGATTACCAGCATCCCAGTGCGTTCTGATCTTGCGATGACCGGTGAGATCACGTTGCGGGGTGAAGTGTTGCCTGTAGGGGGCCTTAAAGAAAAGCTACTGGCCGCACATCGAGGCGGCGTCAAATTTGTATTGATTCCTCATGAAAATGAAAAGGACCTGGCAGAAATCTCCAATAATGTGAAGGCGGGTCTGGAGATCAAACCAGTTCGTTGGATAGATGAAGTTTTTTCGTTTGCGCTTGAAAGACTCCCAGAATCAATCGATGAGACTGCTGATGAGGCAAACGTTGAGTCAGCTAATGAAGACAATCAAATTACGCAGGATCGACTCGTGGCTCACTGACAGTCCTGGCGTGATCGCGGGGTCAATTTATGACCTACCTGATGCGCATGAATCTGTAGATTCAACTTATAAATCAGTCATCTTCAGCGGGTTCTTCCTCTAAATTATCAAAATGTAGCCTGGCATCGGGGTGGTTTTTATCGGGCCGTACCAATTTGACACCGAAAATCAGCCCTTGGTATAAACATTCTGCTGTACGTGTTCAGTCGGTGGTTACACGGATTTTTGAACTGAGGCTGATTGAGCTCAATGCGAAGTTCGACCTGTGGTCACGACTAACTTGAATGAGGGATACACCAGTGAATAAAGCCGAATTGATCGACGCAGTAGCAACCAGTACGGGTCTGGGTAAATCTGATGCGGCCAGCGCCGTAGAATCTGTCTTCAGCACCATCACCACCACACTGCAACGGGGGGGTACGGTTTCTCTGGTTGGATTTGGTGCATTTTCCGTCAGTCACCGTTCTGCCAGGACGGGCCGGAATCCCCGCACGGGTGAAACCATCACTATTTCAGCGTCCCGTGCGCCGAAGTTCAAAGCTGGAAAACAGCTCAAGGATGCCGTAAACTCGCTCGCCTTTCCGGGTGCTTAGCTCAGCTGGCAGAGCGTCGCCCTTACAAGGCGAAGGTCGCAGGTTCGAACCCCGCAGCACCCACCAAGGCCTGCGGTAGGCTGTTTTACGGACATTTTGCTAGAACGCCGGAGCGGTAGTTCAGTTGGTTAGAATACCGGCCTGTCACGCCGGGGGTCGCGGGTTCAAGTCCCGTCCGCTCCGCCATTTACTTGAAAACCAGGCGTACGCAGATATTTGTGGGCGTCTGGTGGATTCCGTACACTGCGAACCGATGAGGATTCATCTTGATTGCGCCCACCTAATACAATAGAACAACAGAACTGCTTCTTGGGAACAGGAAGGTGTTCGGTTTTCGTGCCTAAACAAGGCTGAGAAACAACAATGCTGATTACAATTCGAGAAAAAGCATCCGGCGTCATAGGCTGGACCGTTGCCGGTGTCATTATCCTGGTCTTCGCAGTGTGGGGGATCGGGTCCTATTTCGAAGGTGTATCCGAGATTATTGTTGCGACTGCCGACAAGATCGAAATCAATCAACAAACGTATCAGCAGGCAATGAGTGATCGTCGTCGACGACTGGTCCAGATGATGGGGAGAAACGTTGACGCTGAACTATTCAGCAGTACCGCCTTCAAACGCCAGGTCGTAGAGGAGCTTATAGACACCACCTTGCAGAATGAGACCCTTCATGCCAGTGGATTTCGAATCAGTGATGCCCAACTGGCAGCACTCATACAGAATACTGCAGTTTTCCATACCGACGGTCAGTTTGACCCTGACCGATATGAGCTTCTTGTTCAGAATGCTGGAATGACCATTCAGGGTTACGAGAGTTATCAGCGCCAGCAGGGCGTCGTCGACCAACTGGTTCGAGGACTAGAACAGTCAGCCATTGTCAGTGGAAACTCGATCGATAAAGCATGGAAACTTCTGGATCAGCGCCGTATAGCGTCCTATACCACGCTGGAGTTCGATAATTTTCTGGATGACATACAAGTCTCTGAGGCGGCAATTGAAAAAGAGTATCAGTCAAACTTAGACAGGTACTTTGAGCCTGCTTCTATTCAGGTGGACTACCTGAAGTTATCAGTGGAAGATCTGGGCGCAAAATTGTATGTCGATGAGGCAGATATCTTGCGCATGTATGAGGACAATCCCGACCGCTATAGGCAACCCGGAAGTCGCAGCGTCAGCCACATATTGCTGTCAGTCAGTCCGGATGCAGCAGATACGCAGATTGATCAAGTACGTCAGAGCGCATCAGAAATCGTTACGCGCGCCCGCGGCGGTGAATCGTTTGCCAGTCTGGCCGAAGTCAATTCAGACGATAAAGGCTCTGCGAAACGCGGTGGCGAACTTGGCGTGATCAGACCGGGCACCATGGTCAAACCGTTCGAAGATGCTGTTTTCGCAATGGTAGAAGGGGAGATCAGTGAACCGGTGAGAACGCAATACGGGTTTCATGTGATTCGCCTGGACAGGATTACTGAATCTACAGTTCAGTCCCTTGATCGGGTCCGGAGTGAAATCGAGGCCGAAGTCCGTCGTCTCCGTGCCGAGGAGCAGTTTAATGAATTGGCCGAAATCCTTGGCAGTACAGTATTCGAACAACCCGATTCCCTGGAACCTGCTGCTGATCACCTGGGCGTAAAGGTAATACGCAGTGAGTGGTTTACCCAGGATGCCGGTACTGGCATTGCTGAATTTCAGGGAGTTCGGGACGCTGCATTCGGTAACGAGGTTCTGATTGACGGCCTGAACAGTGAATTGATAGAAATTGACCAGGACAACCTTGTTGCCGTGCGCAAAGTTGACTATCGTGCTCGCCGTCAACTTGATCTGGATGAGGCCAGGCCAGAGCTAGAAAAAAAGCTTCGCGCAGTGGAAGCATCTGACAGAATGGAAAAAGCCGGTGAAGATCTGGTGGCACGCCTGAAATCCGGCGCAGACTGGGACGAACTGCTCACAGCACACAAGCTGGCCCGTGTCCGCCTACCCGAGGCAACTGAGACCCTGCTGGAACCACTTGAGCAAGCTGTTGCCCGCGTCGTCTATGCGGCACTTGTGCCGCTATCCGGACAGATTATCTATGGTGGAGAGCGAATTAGTCCGGCACGATACGCGATCTATCGACTCGAGCGTGTCGAATTCGGAGACCCCGCAAACGCGTCAAAAGAAGATCGATTGGGAGTTGAGAATGTCTTATTGTCGCGATGGGGCGGGGAAATCGTGATTGGTTGGCGTCAGGGGTTGCGTCAAGTAGCAAAAGTTCAGATCCACGAAGAGTTACTCTAGAGATCAGCGTGACGTGGGCTGATCCCTACCGTATTAAATCCACCGTCTACATAGGTGATTTCGCCGGTGATTCCGGAGGCCAGATCTGAACACAGGAAGGCAGCAGCATTGCCGACTTCCTCGATTGTGACACCGCGACCCAGCGGCGCTGTATCGTCATAGAATCCCATCATTTTGCGGAACCCTTTAATACCTGATGCGGCCAGCGTCCGGATGGGTCCAGCCGAGATACCGTTAACTCGGATTCCCTGACTGCCCAAGGACTGAGCGAGGTAGCGTACATTGGCTTCAAGACTCGCTTTTGCCAAACCCATTACGTTGTAGCCCGGCATCGAACGTTGGGAGCCGATGTAGGTCAACGTAAGCAGGGCCCCGTTGCGCCCCGACATCATAGGCTGGGCCGCACGCGCCAGGGCAGCGAAACTGTAAGAACTTATTTCGTGAGCTGTGTTGAAGCCGTCCCGTGTAACAGCATTAAGATAGAGTCCTTCGAGTTCCTCTGTAGGTGCAAATGCGATCGAGTGCACCAGAATATCGAGAGCGTCCCAGTGCTTCGCCAATTCATCGAAAAGAGAGTCTATCTCACTGTCAGTCCCAACATCACAAGGCAGTACCACTGTACTGCCTAATGACTGAGAAAATTTTTCAACTCTGCATAGCCTGGGCAATACCCCAGGCTATGGACCGGTTGCTGGCGAGACCGGTAACCAGTGCTCGTTTGCCATTCAGGAATCCCATAGTCCATATTCTCTGTTTATCGAAATCAAGTTGATAGAGTTTGTAGCTTAAGAGCCAACTCCTGTCAAAGTCCAGACCGATCGGAAGCCAATGAGTAATATCGTCGTACAGCCAGTGCAGAATCAGGCAATTATTCGCGCAACTGAGATCGCAGAACGACTAGACCTGCCTTTGGTTACACAGAGCGATCCTGGTCAGCAGTTTGTCCTCGAGGTTTCTGTAGAAGGTTTGGCGATTCGTGATCGTAGACAGGTTCGGATAGGCGAGTGACAGGTATAGAGCGATCGCCAGTACTGGCCGAACTCTTGATCGCGGCGCTGAATCAACCTGCAGCTGAAGCACTGCGAAAAAGTATCCACTTCATTTGTGCAGATAGCCGTGTCGCTATCGGACAATTACCCCGCCCTGATGTAATCTATCTTGATCCCATGTTTCCACAAAGAACCATTAATTCTGCGACTGCGCGTAAAGAGGCGATACTGCTTCGTGGACTGGTGGGTGATGACCCCGATGCTGATGAACTGTGGAGCCTTGCATGCATCCATGCACGTCAACGAGTCGTGGTTAAGCGGTCTCGCTATGCGCCTGCTTTAGGGCGGGTTCCTGATCTGAAGGTAAGCGGTAAGGCAGTTCGATACGATATATACCTTAGGGACGAAAGATGAAGACGCTGCCTTGGTTTTATGCGCCCCATCTGGATGCCAGACCGGAATCTGCGGTGCTCGCAGCAGATGAATCGAGGCATCTAGCCCGGTCGCGTCGTTTGGGAGTTGGCGGTGAAATCGTTGTTTTCGACGGACTCGGGACAACAGCAAAAGCGAAAATTGTGGATATCAGCGAGCGGCGAACCCGGGTTGCGCTTGACTTGACCGCTTATGCTCACCAGATCGAGGGCCGTGTTCGTATACATCTGGCGGCGGCTCTGCCGAAGGGTGATCGTCAGGCAGTGATGCTGGATATGGTCACGCAGATTGGCATGACTGATTTCACACCACTATTGTGTGATCGCAGTGTCGCGAAGTTCAGTATCCGCTCAGCGGCTCGTTGGCAGAAAACATGCCTCGAAGCCTGCAAGCAGAGTCGGCAACCCTGGGTTCCCCGTCTCCATCAGCCAAAACCATTGGCAGAGATGATTAATACAGCTGGTGAGGTTGGGCGTGTCGTCTGGCTTGCAGATTTCCGGGGAGGGTATCCCACCGCAGTTCAAAAGGTAAAGGCCGATGAGTTAATTCTGCTGGTTGGACCCGAGGGAGGGTTCAGTCCGAGCGAATGGGAACTGCTTAGTGACACCGATATCGTGCCCGTCACTCTGGCCAAAACTGTACTGCGGACCGAGACTGCAGCCGTGGCGATGGTCAGCGCTGCTATAACCAGGCTGGGTGTCTAGGAAGACAACTGTTCTACACGGCTCTGCTGAGCTTGAAGTTGTGCAATTGCACTGCGGGTGGATTCTAGACGTTCTCGTTCCTTGGTCACGATGTCAGCTGGTGCCTTGTCCACAAAATTCGGGTTGGACAACTTGCCCTGCGTGCGGGCCAGATCCTCGTTCAATTTTCCAATCTCACGACTGAGTCGTTCCAGCTCTGCTTCACGATCGATGACAGCACCCATGGGCACCAGAACGGTGAGTGACCCGATGAGAGCTGTAGCACATTCCGGAATCTGTGAATCTTCAGTGACATAATCTAAAGAGTCCAAACGCGCCAGTTCCACGATCAGCCTGTTAAATGCTGCCGAACGTTCTGCGTCGGTACTGTCTCCACCCCGGAGCAAAGCAGGCAGCGAGCGACGTGGATCGATATTCATCTCACCCCGGATATTTCGTACCGCCGAGACCACCGACTGTACCCATTGTAGATTGTTGATCGATCCCTGGTCTATCAACTCTGTTTGTTTAGTCGGGTATGGTTGGGTCATGATTGTCGGCCCGGCAGTTCCGACGCGACGTGCGATACGGCGCCAAAGGGCGTCAGTAATAAAAGGCATAATAGGGTGCAGCAATCGGAGCGAGGCATCCAGGATCTGGACGAGGGTCTGCCTTACTCCGAGTTTGCGATCTGTTGACAGATCGTCATCGCCGAGTTCAATTTTCGCTATCTCAAGGTACCAGCTGCAGAATTCGTCCCAGACAAAGCTGTGGAGCGTTTGTGCCACCTGGTCAAAACGGTACAGTGATACGGAGTGACTGACATCACCTGCCACCTGTTGCAATCGGGAGATGATCCAATGTTCTGCTGGTCCAAGCTGACCCGTCACACCTGGGCTAGTTTCCAGAGGTTCGGAATTTATCAACACGAACCGGGTGGCATTCCAGAGTTTATTGCAGAAGTTACGATATCCCTCTATCCGACCTAGATCAAAGCGGATATCCCGGCCCTGGGTTGCGAGGCTGGCAAAAGTAAAGCGTAGAGCATCGGTTCCGTACGATGGAATGCCTTCGGGGAACTGTCTGCGTGTATCGTCAGTGATGCGTTTGGCCATTTGCGGTTGCATCAGCCCTGAAATTCGTTTCTCTATCAGTGCCGGAAGCGTAATACCATCGATCAGGTCCAGTGGGTCAAGTACATTGCCTTTTGACTTTGACATTTTCTGACCGTCGGCGTCGCGTACCAGACCATGAACGTAAACATCATGGAAAGGGACGGACCCCGTAAATTTCAGACCAAACATGATCATTCTGGCCACCCAGAAGAAGATGATGTCGAAACCTGTGACCAGTACACTGGTGGGATAGAATGCTTTCATCGCCGCGGTATCTTCGGGCCAGCCCAGGGTAGAAAATGGCCACAGTGCCGAGGAAAACCAGGTATCCAGAACATCTTCATCCTGGTACAGCGAGACTTCTTTGCCGTGAAATGATGCTGCCTTTTCCAGCGCGGATGATTCGTCCAGAGCAACAAAGATGTTGCTGTCGTCGTCATACCACGCCGGAATACGGTGGCCCCACCAAATTTGCCGCGAGATGCACCAATCTTCAATGTTATTCATCCACTCGTAGTAGGTCCTGCTCCAGTTGTCCGGTACAAACCGGATTCGGCCGTCTTTAACTGCTTCAATAGCGGGCTCAGCCAAAGGTCTGGTGCGGACATACCACTGATCAGTTAGATAGGGCTCTACAACGGCTCCGGATCGATCACCGCGCGGCACCATCAGTGTGTGATCTTCGATTTTTTCGATCAGACCTCGTTCTTCAAGATCTGAGACGACCTGCTTTCGAGCATCGTAACGATCCAGACCATGGTACTCCGATTCTTCCAGATCGATAGCAGCATCGGGCGTCAGCATGTTGATCACCGGTAGATCGTGGCGCTGGCCCACTTCGTAGTCGTTGAAGTCGTGACCGGGTGTGATCTTGAGACAACCGGTTCCAAAAGTGGGGTCCACATAATCATCCGCAATGATTGGGATTATCCGTTCTAAAAGCGGTAATCGTACCTGGCTACCAATGAGATCGCGGTAGCGTTCGTCTTCGGGATGTACTGCCACGGCGCTGTCACCCAGCATTGTTTCGGGCCGAGTGGTTGCAACCACCAGGTGTCTTGAGTTGTCGGACAAGGGGTAACGAATGTGCCATAAGTGTCCCTGCTCTTCTTCCGAGATTACTTCCAGATCGGAAAGTGCGGTGTGTAACACTGGATCCCAGTTGACCAGGCGTTTGCCACGGTAAATCAGGTCTTCTTCGTAAAGCTGTACGAACACCTGGCGCACGGCGTGTGACAGGGCATCGTCCATCGTGAATCGCTCCCGGCTCCAGTCTAAAGATGCGGCCATTCGTCGGAGTTGTCGGCTGATCGTACCGCCGGACTCACGTTTCCATTGCCAGACTCTGTCAATAAACTGTTCGCGACCCAGATCGTGTCGCGATACACCCTCGGCCTCCAGCTGTCGTTCGACCACCATCTGTGTCGCGATACCGGCGTGGTCGGTACCGGCTTGCCACAAGGTACTTCTGCCACTCATCCGGTGATAGCGAATCAGGGCATCCATGATAGTGTCTTGAAACGCATGCCCCATGTGTAGGCTACCGGTGACGTTTGGCGGTGGTATCGCAATGCAATAGGCATCACCGATACCGGTCGGTGCGAAACAGCCTCCGGCTTCCCACTCTTGGTAAAGCATGGCTTCCATGCTGTGGGGATCAAAGTTCTTGCTTAATTCATCGTCAGACATCGATTGTCATGCCAGGATTTTCGATTTAATGGTAGCGCGTTTGAAAACCGGCGAATTATAGGGCAAAGCCCTGTAGCCCAACGGGGTTAGTCTTGAAGTTGGCCCGTCAGTCGCTCTCAAGCCACGCAGAAAGCTGCTGCGAAACGTCTGACAACAGTTTTTCGCGTAAGGCTTCATCCAGAGGTTCGCCGGACCTGCGGGAAATAGTTTTCTCTACCGTCTCGATAAGCTCACGCGAGAGTTCTGCAATGGATTCTCGACTCATGCCGGCATCAGGTGACGGAGTGGATACGGGAGCCTGGGATATGGGTGACGAAGGTTGTTCTCGAGTCCTTTCCATGGGCGGGGGGGACTCGGTGCCGGTTAAAGCATCGTCTAACAATTCTGCAGTCTCGGGTTCCGAGTTACTTATCGTAGCAGGCTCATCAACAAGTGACTCAGTGTTGAACATATCAACCGTCTCAGGAGAATCCAAATCCTCAGTCGGATCGAGCACCGGTGCTGCCAACTCAGAGGTTGTCTGGATTTCGTCGGTGTCCAACTGGGTCTGATCAGATGTTGTGACTTCGTCCTGGGCTGTTTCTGTTTCGGGGTCAAGCAGTCGACCGAGTTCTTTTAGTTCGCGAATCAGTTCTTTTTCCCGATCTTTTGATGTCATATTGTTTTGCCTCGAAATCTTCGATCAAAGAGTGATCCGATGCGTTTCAAGTTCCAACCCCTGGTCCCGATAGAACTTGAATCGGGACCGACCGGACTGTTTGTCGATTTCATCAAAACCTACAACCTCGGCGATTCTCACAAAATTGGAATAATCTTCAACGGGTTGATCTGCTACAGACACCACGACCTCTGCAGATCCCGATTGGGGTGGGTGATGGCCAATACGCACCGGGGCCGTGAGATCGGAATTGTCATTGTTTCGGACATGCGGGATAAAGCTGCTCTGTGAGAATGTCCATAGCAGGTCATCGAGCAGGTCCGATTCTTGGTCATCACGAGTCCACAGGTAGACCGAATGACCACTTCGATAAGCACGATCTATAATTTTGCAAGCGAGCCTCAAGCGCCCGTCAGTTGCATTTGCTTCAAGAACATAAAAATCTATACGCACGGCAGCCATCAGATCACAGTTTTAGTTTGTCGATCGGTTAATTAAGAATTGTGTCAGCAGAGGTACTGGTCGACCCGTCGACCCGGTCTTAGTGTTCGTCTTCCAGGCAGTACCTGCGATATCCATGTGGGCCCACTTCATCTTTTCGGTAAATCGTGATAGAAAACAGGCGGCAGTGACGGCACCGGCACCTCGACCACCGACATTCGCGATGTCGGCAAAACCGCTCTTAAGTTGTTCATGATATTCATCCCACAGCGGTAATCGCCAGGCACGGTCACGCGTTTGCTCACCCGCTTCGAGCAGTTGATCAGCGAGAGTGTCGTCATTGCTGAACACGCCACTTGCCGGGTGACCCAGGGCAATCACACAAGCACCGGTTAGGGTGGCAATATCAACAATTGCGTCGGGCTTATAACGCTCTGCGTAGGTCAGCGCATCACACAATATGAGCCTGCCTTCCGCATCCGTATTGAGTATCTCAATGGTCTTACCGGACATGCTGGTGACGATATCACCCGGTTTATTTGCAGCGCCATCGGGTAGATTCTCGCTACTGGGTACGATTCCTACTACATTAAGTGGAAGCCCCAGTTCGGCAACTGCACTTAAGGCGCCGAAAACACTGGCACCGCCACACATGTCGTATTTCATTTCTTGCATGCCGCCTGCAGGTTTAAGTGAAATTCCACCAGCATCAAATGTGAGCCCCTTTCCAACCAGAACCACCGGGCGCTGATTTTGGGCGGCACCCCGGTGTTCCATGATGATGAACTTTGCGGGTTGGCGACTGCCCCGGGAGACCGATAGCAGGGATCCCATTTTGAGCTGTTCCATACGTTTCTCATCTAGAACGGTAACCTTCAATCCATGGCTTCGCTGCAGTTTTCGTGCCTGGGCTGCCAGGTAACTTGGTGTGCAGATATTGCCAGGCAGGTTGCTGAGATCTCGAGACAGTTTTACACCATTTGAAATCGCCTGACTTTCGCGGATAGCTCTCCGGTCCCGCACCGAAACTGCCCTTGAACCGACAGAAAATGTGACACGAGCGAGAGGCCGTTTGCGTTCTTTCGTGCTTTTTGTCTGATCAAACTGGTAAGTGGCATCGCACACTGCGTAGGCGAGTAGCCGCAGGCGTTCACTGACATTCCGGTCAGCAACTGTAGTTTCGGCCAAGGTCACCGTGGCATGGCGTATGGGTAACCGTGCGAGTGCAGTGGCTGCGCTGTCCACGGCTTGTTTATATACGGCAACACCGGATTCGTGGGCTTTGCCCAACCCTACGGTAAGCACGCGCCGAGCCGGTCTATTGGGATGGCCAGGAATCATCAGAATTGAGCCGCTGGTGCCTTTGATGTCGCCGTCGTCGACCAGACGCTGGATGATGCCACCCATCGACTTATCGGCTTTTTTGGCACTTGCAGTTAGTTTTCCACCGTCTAGAATCCCGACAACCAAACAGTCGGTTTTGAGGTTTATAGGATCAGCGCTGGTAAGATTAATTTTCATGGGGTCCCTGTGATAGATCAGTTACAGTAGCAGTGGTACTTGCCATATTCACAAAATGAAGCAGTATTGTGGTGGTTTATTCATGATTCTGTCAAAAGAAGGCTGTAATTGTACAAATGATTCTTAGGCGGGCATTTGTCCGGGAAGTATTGTTGACCAGCGTTGCTGTTACGATGGCTATGCTGATGATCTTTATTGTTGTCCGGGCACTTGGATTTCTCCGCCAAGCAGCAGAAGGCATGATTCCTGTCGGCAGCATCTTTTTGTTGTTGTTGCTTAAAGTGATGACTTATATGGATGCCATCCTCCCATTGATGGTCTTTGTCGCCATCCTGATGGTGCTGGATCGCTGGGGTCGTGACAACGAAACCATCATTATGGCGGCGTCCGGGTACAGTCCTGGCTATCTGCTCAAACCAGCAGCATTTTTATTGGTAGTGTCGGGTGTTTTTGTAGGCGGGTTCTCGTTCTATCTGTCGCCACTGGCGGTTCGTGTCGGGGGAGCAATTGAGCACGAATTTCGTACGGGCAAAGAGGTCAGCGGCATTATGGCCGGTGTGTTTACAGAAACACGGAATGGCCGGGGGGTATATTTTGTAGAAAGGGCAGACAACAACCTGTCGATGTATGAACATGTGTTTGTATATGGGTCTGATGGGAGTCAGGACGGGGTCGTAGTGGCGGCGACTGCACGGCAGGAGCAGGACAGCAAATCCGGTTATCGTTTCCTGGTTCTGGAGAACGGGGTCCGCTACGAAGGTGTGCCAGGCGATCCAGCGTACCGGGTGATTGAATTTGAGTCTTATTCGATTCGCCTGTTGCCCGATCTGGTGCCAGAGCCACCAGTGCCATTGCGCGGTTGGCGCAATCAGAAACTGTTGCAGGAGTACAACAGGCCATGGGTTCGGTCGGAACTGCATTGGCGATTATCAAAGGTTGTTGTCTTACCCGTGCTGATTCTGTTTGCATTGGGGCTTGGCCATATCAGTCCCGGTCGGGGTCGACTGCCCGCAATCATGGGGGCGCTGGTGATCTACTTCTGTTATACCAATGTAGCCGGCCTTGCCGTGGCTACTATGCGCAATAGCACTGCGTTGTTCCCCGTCATCGGACTTTGGATACTGCACCTGGTGTTCGCCGTGGCAGCGATTTACCTTTTCTGGTGTAAGACGGTTAACCGGTCTCTACTGAGCCTGCACCGAACGCCTGCCCGGTCATGATCTGGTGAAACTGATCGATATCTACATCGGGCGTTGCATTGTTCAACAGTCGTTGCTGGTGATAGCAGTTCTAGCCGGGATATTTGCTTTTTTAAATTTTATCGATCAACTGACTGACTTGGGTTCCGGATCGTATGGGTTGCTTGATGTGCTTTGGTTTGTTGTGCTCACAACGCCGCGGATAATCCACGACACTTTTCCGATGGCCAGCCTGGTTGGGACGATCCTCGGGCTTTCGGTCCTGGCGCGACATTCCGAACTGACCGTCATGAGAGCCAGTGGGGTTTCACTCGGCCAGATCACAGGATCAGTTCTTAAGGTCGGGACTATCTTCGTCCTGCTGTCTCTAGTAATAGGAGAATTTGTGAGTCCTTTCACTGAGACGATGGCGCAGCGTGGTCGGGCCGAAGCATTGCAGCAGGATATCGAGCAGAAACACAGCTCTGGCTTGTGGATGCGCGACCAGGCTACGTTTGTCAACGTTGCGGAGGTGATGCCCGATCTTCGTCTGTTACGGATCAAGATTTTTGAGTTTGATCGCAATAACCATGATCGACTGGTGTCGTTGACCTATGCGCGTAGTGGAAAATATGACCAAGATCGTTGGCTACTGAAGGGTGTAAGCAAGACCACGATTGATGAGAAGGGTCGTGCTGACATTCTTGGTCTTGATCAGTGGGTCTGGGCAACAGAAGTGACGCCAGGGATGATGTCGGTTTTCTTGGTGCAGCCGGGGCAGTTGCCCCTGTTGCAACTCAAGAAGTATATCGAGCATCTGAAATTAAACGCTCAGGACACCAGGGCATACGAGTTGGCCTATTGGGGTAAAGTAGTTTTGCCACTGTCTACGGCTGTGATGCTGATACTCGCTGTCCCTTTTGTATTCGGCAATGCCCGTGCCGGTGGTCTTGGACGGAACCTCTTCCTGGGAATCATGCTCGGGTTGGGGTTTTTTGTTTTGAACAAGGCGTTGGGGTATATCGTACTTGTTTACGGTGTACACCCC
>LUMD01000143.1_pt1 | contig 18684 bp, 13 predicted proteins | sample 729651 | NCBI WGS metagenome assembly LUMD01 (sample SAMN03860272, study PRJNA289734) | marine metagenome | biome: seawater column; feature: ocean; material: water; isolation source: Red Sea water column Station 34 - depth 258m | place: Saudi Arabia: Red Sea | collected 2011-10-15 | depth 258 m | reverse complement strand
GTGTACCACGGTCATTTCAAGTGCAATAAAAAGCAAATTGCAGACTATCCGAATATTTATGGCTATATGAAGGAGCTTTATCAGGTGCCGGGTGTAGCTGAAACAGTAAATTTTGATCACATTAAAAGACACTATTACTTCAGTCATACCATGATAAATCCCACACAAATCATTCCTGTGGGACCCGAGCAAGACCTCATGTCCCCACACGGTCGCGAAAATATCGGGTAATTTCGTTTGGTTATAGTCGCAGGGTTTTAAGGTAGGTATAAAAATGTCAGTTGAAGTAAGTGAACACAAAACAATAGTTAAAGTGGTAAGAGGAATGCCGACTAGTGATGGTGCTGGCGTATCTCTTACGCGAATTATCGGCCAACCTGATCTACCGCGATTGGATCCCTTTCTAATGCTAGATTTTTTTGGGTCAGATAACCCGGGTGAGTATATCGCAGGGTTTCCTCCCCACCCACATAGAGGGTTTCAGACAGTTACTTACATGCTTGCAGGCAAAATGCGCCACAAAGACTCCGTAGGAAATGAAGGGGTGATCGATGCCGGCGGCATCCAGTGGATGAACGCGGGGAGAGGAATTATTCACGAAGAAATGCCAGAGCAGGAAGAAGGGTTATTGCAAGGCTTTCAATTGTGGGTAAATCTTCCTGCAAAAGAAAAAATGTCAGCGCCAAACTATCAAGATATCCAGCCAGATAGTGTTCCCACCGTGCAAATACAAAACGCTTCAGTAAAAGTATTAGCAGGGGAAGTTGATGGTGTGAAAGGACCTGTTAAGACAACCGCCGTTGCTCCTACGTTCTTAGACATTGACCTAAAAGGCGGACAATGCGATATAGCCTTAAAATCCAATGAAGCTGCTTTTCTCTATGTTTACGAAGGGAATATAACAGTTGGTAAGGGCGACCAAGCGCAAAAAACCATGCTGGAATCAGGAGAGTTAGGCGTTTTGTCTCAGCAGGGAACACGTCTATCTTTTTCTTCAGAGAAGGGTTCTAAGATTATTGTTGTATCAGGTAAACCTATCAACGAGCCAATTGTCCAATATGGGCCTTTCGTGATGAATTCTCAGCAGGAAATTGTGCAGGCATTTAATGATTACCAAAGCGGTGCACTGGCGAAGTAAAAAGAAAATCCGGTATAACTTTTAAATGCTGAGGCTGGTTTTGATACTGTGGTTGTCATGGTTTGTAAGGAGCATTTCCTCCAATGCATTTTGAAAGTATTGCCGAGAAACATGTGTTGTCTCTTTTGGATTTCGAGCACAAAAACAAAGATTATTTTGAAAAGTCGATAGCGCCTAGGGATGAAGGTTTCTACTCTTTAGAAGGCGTTGGCTATCATATAAACGAATTGCTTTACTTACAAAAGCAGAGAAAAGCGTGCGGCTACGTTCTCATTGGCGACCATCAAGATAAGAGCATAATAGCCCGCGCTAACCTAAAAAATATCATAGGCAATACAGCAGAAATAGGTTATCGGGTTGCGGAAAAAGAAAGCGGGAAAGGGATCGCCTCTCGTTGCGTAAGGTTTTTAATTGAGCAAGCTAAAGTTTCGGGTTTAACTATGCTAACCGCGGAAGTGATGGACAATAATCCTGCGTCTGACAAAGTACTTATTAAAAATGGTTTTGCGCCGACAATTTGCTTTCCAAGAAAATATCGTCATAGAGGTGTAGTTTATAACAGTATTTACTATGAACTAGCACTTAAGGCACGTTGTTACGTAACTGTGCGTAATCAATTGATGCGTTATTACAAATTGAATTAGTAATTCTCTACCCCTAATGATTTAATATCCATGTGTCTAAAAACATGTTTTTCTTTTACGGTATAGCGAAGGGCGTGCATGCGTCTGTCGTTTGTAAAAGGTGTTCTAGTAATTACATATAGTTAAAACTCAGGGAATTTTGATCTAGATGGCAACCCCAATTACCTGCTTTAAAGCATACGACATTCGCGGCGAATTAAATTCACAGCTAACGGAAGAGGTAGCTTACCGAATTGGTTATGCGTTTGCTAAGGCCTCTACACCTCTAAAGTTAGCGTTAAGTGCAGGGCTGATTGACGCTGGTGCAACAGTGACTGACATTGGCATGGCGGGAACAGAAGAAATTTACTTCGCTACAAAGCATCTTGGTGTTGATGGTGGCATTGAAGTCACGGCAAGCCACAACCCTATTAATTACAACGGCATGAAGCTGGTTAAAGCGGGTTCTATACCAATCAGTGGTGACACTGGCTTAAATGCAATTAAAGATAAAGCGGAAGCATTGGAAGTTAGCTACGTGTCAGAGCGATTATCCCACTACACAGAGGGGGCGATAATTGACGCGGAAGCATTCTTTAAGGGTACGGCTCATGTAAAAAAAGAGAAGCTTTCTGAAACCGATAAATATGCGGTTAAGTCTTGTATGTCCGACTATGTTTCTCACATGCTTTCTTACGTTAACTTAAATAATTTCACGCCATTAAAAGTTGTAGTTAACGCAGGTAATGGTGCTGCTGGGCCAGCATTAGACGCCATTGAAAAAGAAATGATTACGCGGGGCGTACCGATTGAATTTATAAAAGTACATCACAATGCGGATGGTACATTTCCTAACGGTATACCCAACCCATTACTGCCTGAAAACCGCGCTGATACGGCCGATGCAGTTAAAGCGTCTGGCGCCGATTTTGGTATCGCCTGGGATGGTGACTTTGACCGCTGTTTCTTATTTGATGCGGACGGTGAATTCATTGAGGGATATTATATTGTTGGCTTGTTAGCTGAAGCCTTCATTGAGAAAAATACCGATAGCAAAATCATTTATGATCCTCGCGTATACTGGAACACGGAAGATATTGTAGCGAACGCAGGCGGTACTCCTATTAAATCTAAAACAGGGCATGCATTTATTAAAGAGCGTATGCGCAAAGAAGATGCAGTGTATGGCGGTGAAATGAGCGCGCACCATTACTTTAGAGATTTTGCTTACTGTGATTCAGGTATGATTCCATGGTTACTGATTGCCGAATTGGTATGCGTTAAGAAGCAAACTCTCGCGAGTATGGTAAAAGCGCGTATAGAGGCGTTCCCTTCTTCAGGTGAAATTAACAGTAAGCTAAAAGATGCTGACGCCGCTTTAGAGCGAGTGACGAGCAAATACCAGCCTCTTGCCAGTGTCGTTGATACTACCGACGGCCTGGGTCTTGAGTTCGATACATGGCGCTTCAACTTGCGTAAATCGAACACTGAACCAGTTATTCGTTTAAATGTAGAAAGTAAAGGCGACATTGCGTTAATGGAGCAGAAAACAGAAGAGTTACTTTCGCTTATTCGCGCAGAATAGTGTTGGCATTTTTCGTTTCGAACGAAGAAAGCCAAACAAATAAAGGCGATAATATTGAAATATTATCGCCTTTTTTCTTAATGAAAATTTACAACCGCTAACGTTTATAAATCAAAGGTTTAGTTTGGTTATGCGTAACCTTTTGTGCAAGTGAATTCTAATCGTGAGTCCATTTCAGTAGTGATTGTATTTCACTAACCACTAGCGCTACAAAAGAACTGCGATAGGTTCCTAAACCAAGAACACTGTGCACTAGCCTAATCAAGATTATACAAGTAGGTAAATCATCCACGCGTGGCAGATAACAACAACGCTGGTTAGTCCCATTCTTAAGCCAATGTAACTAACGACTTGTTCTTTAGGCAGGCTCAAAGTGAACTTGTCATAGATTAATACCGCGACGTAGCTAAGCGATAATACGCCAAATACTTTTACATCGTGTGAGAATACTAAGCACAGCCATCCAATAATGGTCGGCAACATCGCGATTAACATTTGTTTGTCATAGCGTTGGTTGCTTATTGAATCCCACCAATGAATACCACCAAAAAACGATAACAGCACTGCTGAATACTGAACGAAGTAAACTGCACTTTGGGTTAATGGTAATAAATTAAGTTGATACGCCAAAGGCATAGCAATAAAAGGAATAAGGCCGGCAATTCCTAAAAAGACAGCAGAATAGGGCATTAGTGTTCCTTGTAGTAGAAGTGTAAAAACAAAAATAGCGCCATATAGGCGCTATTTTTACTACTAAGCATAGTTCTAAGTTCAGTATTACCTGACTAATTACTTAATTGGCGTGTATTTACGCTGGCTGTGGCCAGTGTATAGCTGACGAGGACGACCAATCTTCTGTTTAGGGTCGCTCATCATCTCATGCCAATGAGAGATCCAGCCTACTGTACGTGACAGAGCGAAGATACACGTGAACATGTTAGTTGGAATGCCGATAGCTTTAAGCACCATTGCTACTTCTAGTAGTGGATCTTTTACGTTAAGCTCGCTTAATACTTCGTGACAGCTTTCACGCATTACTGTTGCACGAGGGTCGTGGTTTTTGTAAACGCGGTGACCGAAGCCCATAAGACGGAACGGGTCGTTCTTGTCTTTAGCACGTGCAATAAACTCAGGAATGCGGTCTACAGTACCGATTTCTTCAAGCATGTTCAGACAAGCTTCGTTTGCACCACCGTGAGCAGGACCCCACAATGAAGCAACACCAGCAGAGATACATGCGTACGGGTTAGCACCAGATGAACCAGCAAGGCGAACGGTAGACGTTGACGCATTTTGCTCGTGATCTGCGTGTAGCGTGAAGATACGGTCCATTGCGCGCTCAACAGCTGGGCTGATTTGATATTCTTCTGCTGGTACAGAGAACATCATGTTCAGGAAGTTAGCTGCGTAGCTTAAATCGTTACGTGGATAAACGAATGGCTGACCTACGTTGTATTTGTAGCACATAGCAACAAGGGTAGGCATCTTAGCAATTAGACGGTGAGCGCTGCGGATACGCTGCTCTTCATTAGAAACGTCTAAATCACTGTGATAGAACGAAGACATAGCGCCAACGGTACCACATAGCATTGCCATAGGGTGTGCGTCGTTGCGGAAACCGTGGAAGAACATGTTAATTTGTTCATGTACCATGGTGTGACGAGTAATTGTCTCTTTAAACTCTTCGTACTGTTCTTTTGTTGGTGCATCACCGTGAAGCAACATGTGGCAAACTTCTAAGTAGTCTGCGTCACGCGCCAGCTCTTCAATAGGGAAACCGCGGTGTAATAACACACCTTGAGCGCCATCAATATAGGTAATTGAAGACTCGCAAGATCCTGTCGCCATAAAACCTGGGTCGTACGTGAAATAACCGTGTTGGCCTAACGTACGGACATCGATTACATCTTGTCCTTCGGTGCCAGACAAGATAGGAAGCTCGATTTCCTTACCGCCGGCTTTAAGAATGGCTTTCTGATCTGCCATAAAATGCTCTCCTCAGAATGGTTCTGTTTGCAGCGAAAACGGACGAAAATATCCGCTTCGTTGGGAAAAGTGGGCGTATTTGTACTTTATTATGTACCAACAAGTCAATTTAATTGCATATATGCACAATAAATATTCCGAATTGCTTAAAAAAATAATAGCAATCAGATAACGATTAATTAACTCGTTGGGAATTCACTTTGCCCGATACGGTGCAATTATCAATGGCTTTTCGACAAAGGTAAACCACCGATCGATAAATATATTAACAGGTTAGTTTAAAAAGTAACCTTTTGATGTGGAATAAATACTCATACAGATTAAATGTGCTTAATTTCTTGTTGATATGCATAGTTATTCCATTTGGCTACTGGTAAACTTCTCAACACTGTAATTGCGCTCGTTTAAACGTGTTGCGCACAATTTTGATCTCTTTTTATTCAAAATAATTATCGTAAAAGTGCATATAGCGACTAAAGTCTTACTACGGCACAAAAAATTGTAATTATATACTACGCTGGATATACTCAGCGGTGCTTTTGGAATGGAATAATTATTCTGTTACAGGCATTAAAGAATAATTCACAAATTGTTAACAACTCAGTGGATGAGGCAATTAACAGGTTAAAAATCGAATTCACTTACTCAGGACATAATAAAGGTAAGAAATTCATTATCCCCTACGGATTAAACAGGCATACATTGTGAAAAAGCAAAGACCAGTAAATTTAGAACTCAATACTATTAAATTTCCGCCCTCTGCTATTTCGTCAATTCTCCACCGTGTAACCGGTGTTGCAATGTTCTTCGCGCTACTTTTTGTTATCTGGGCATGGGCAGTTTCTGTTCATTCGCCTGAAGGTTTCGCGGACGTACAAGCAATCATGGACGGTTTCCTTGGAAAATTTGTCGCAATTGGCACAGCTTCAGCGCTGACGTATCACATTCTAGGCGGCCTAAGACACGTTGTTATGGATTTAGGTCACTGGGAAGAATTAGAGTCGGGTAACACAAGTGCAAAAGCAGTAATCGCACTTTGGGTTGTACTGACCGTAGTATTGGGAGTTGCATTATGGTAACCAACCAAGCAAGCATTAAGCGTGACGGCGTACAAGACTACGTTTCACTTCGCGCTACAGCAGCAATTATTTTCGCGTACTCGGTTTTCATGGCGTGGTTTTTCATTACCACCGATAACCTAACGTTTATCGAATGGCGAGGATTGTTCTCTGGCCTAGCTATGAAAGTTTTCACATTGGCAACACTAGTAGCAGTGATGATCCACGTGCGCATCGGCCTTTGGCAGGTGCTTACAGACTATGTTAAATCAGCAGGTCTGCGCGCAGGACTACAATATATCTTAAATATCATCGCATTCGGCTATGTAGCTGTTGGCTTATTCGTATTGTGGGGAGTGTAAAATGAGTTTACCCGTTCACGAGTTTGATGCAGTTGTAATTGGTGCTGGCGGTGCAGGTATGCGCGCAGCATTACAGATTTCGCAGTCTGGTAAATCATGTGCACTGTTATCTAAAGTATTTCCAACCCGTTCTCACACTGTGTCTGCGCAGGGTGGTATTACCGTAGCACTTGGTAATTCACACGAAGACAACTGGGAATGGCACATGTATGACACCGTTAAGGGCTCTGATTATATCGGTGACCAAGACGCAATCGAATACATGTGTAAAACTGGCCCAGAAGCAATTATTGAAATGGAGAACATGGGCTTACCGTTCTCGCGTTTCGAAAATGGTAAAATCTACCAGCGTCCTTTTGGTGGTCAGTCTAAAAACTTTGGTGGAGAGCAGGGCGCACGTACCGCGGCTGCAGCTGACCGTACTGGTCACGCACTTCTTCACCTTCTTTACCAGCAAAACGTAAAGAACAAGACCAAAGTATTCTCTGAGTGGTATGCACTAGACCTAGTTAAAAACCAAGACGGCGACGTTGTGGGTTGTACCGCAATTGATATCGAGTCTGGAGAAGTGGTTTACTTCAAGTCTCGCGCTGTTGTACTAGCAACAGGCGGTGCTGGTCGAATCTACGCATCTACTACAAACGCACACATCAATACCGGTGACGGTGTTGGTATGGCACTTCGTGCAGGCGTTGCGGTTCAGGATATGGAAATGTGGCAGTTCCACCCAACGGGTATAGCTGGCGCAGGAACATTGGTAACAGAAGGTTGTCGTGGTGAAGGTGGTTACCTCCTAAACAAAGACGGCGAACGTTTCATGGAACGTTATGCACCTAACGCGAAAGACCTTGCTGGTCGTGACGTTGTTGCGCGTTCAATGATGACTGAAATTCGTGAAGGTCGTGGTTGTGAAGGCCCATGGGGTACTCACATTAAGCTTAAGCTTGACCACCTTGGTAAAGACGTTCTTGAGTCTCGTCTACCTGGTATCCTTGAACTTTCACGTACGTTTGCACACGTTGACCCAGTGAAAGAGCCAATTCCAGTAATTCCTACTTGTCACTATATGATGGGTGGTATTCCTACAAATGTTGATGGCCAATGTCTAACGGTTGATGAAAACGGTAACGACAAGGTTGTTAACGGTCTATTTGCTTGTGGTGAGATTGCATGTGTATCTGTACACGGTGCGAACCGTCTTGGCGGTAACTCACTACTTGACCTTGTTGTATTCGGTCGCGCGACTGGTTTACATCTTGGTAAGACATTGTCTGAAATGGCACCAACGCGCGACGCATCAGAGTCTGATCTTGAAGCTTCTATGACGCGTTTCAATCGTTGGGAAAATTCAGAGAAAGGTAAGGGCGAAGACCCAGTTCAAATTAAGAAAGACTTGCAGAAATGCATGCAGCTTAACTTCTCAGTATTCCGTGAAGGTGAAGCAATGGCGGAAGGTCTTAAAGAGCTTAGCGAAATTCGCGAGCGTCTTAAGCATGCACGCCTTGACGACAAGAGCGCAGACTTCAATACCCAGCGTATTGAGTGTTTAGAGCTTGATAACCTAATGGAAACCGCGTACAGCACAGCAGTAGCAGCGAACTTCAGAACGGAAAGCCGTGGCGCTCACAGCCGCTTCGACTTCCCGGACCGTGATGATGATAACTGGTTATGCCACAGTATCTACGATCCGAACACTGATAAAATGCTTAAACGTGAAGTGAATATGGCGCCTAAGCTTAGGGAAGCATTCCCGCCTAAAGTGCGTTCATATTAAGAGAGGCAACGATCATGCAATTAACTTTTTCGATTTATCGTTATAACCCAGAAGTAGATGCGAAGCCTCGCATGCAAGACTACACTCTAGAAGTAGAGGAAGGTCAGGACATGATGGTGCTAGACGCGCTACTTGCACTTAAAGAGCAAGATCCGACGCTTTCTTTCCGTCGCTCGTGCCGCGAAGGTGTATGTGGTTCAGACGGTGTGAACATGAACGGCAAAAACGGCCTAGCGTGTATTACTCCGCTTTCTGCACTGGGCAAAGGTAAAATAGTAGTTCGTCCACTTCCAGGTCTACCGGTAGTACGTGACCTTGTTGTTGATATGACGCAGTTCTATACCCAATACGAGAAGATTAAGCCGTTCTTAATCAACGACAGTAAGCAACCGCCAGCGCGCGAGCACTTACAGTCTCCAGAGGAGCGTGCAAAACTAGACGGTCTTTACGAGTGTATTTTATGTGCATGTTGTTCAACTTCATGCCCGTCATTCTGGTGGAACCCTGATAAATTTATCGGTCCTGCTGGTTTGCTTCACGCTTATCGTTTCCTTATCGATAGCCGTGATACAGCAACTGAAGAGCGTCTTAACGACCTTGATGATGCGTTCAGCGTATTCCGCTGTCACGGTATCATGAACTGTGTAAGTGTATGTCCTAAGGGCTTAAACCCAACTAAAGCAATAGGCCAAATTAAGTCTATGCTTTTACAACGGGCTGTTTAGTACTATATTCTGTTAACTTCCTAAAGTTACAGATAGTGATGCTCTAAATAGCCATCCCAAAAGGATGGCTATTTTTTTATATATTCGCTGTTATAACACTTGGTTATGCTGAGAATAACCTTATAATACATCTTGATTGTTAACTAGATTTTATAAAACGTAGCAAGGCAAATTAAATGCAAGAAAGCGTGATGAAAGCGTGGTGGGATTCCTCGCACATGGCAGGTGCCAACGCTGCCTATGTTGAAGAGTTGTATGAAACTTATTTAGAAGACCCGCAAAGTGTCTCTGAAAATTGGCGACAAATCTTCGATAACCTCCCCAAAGTCGATGGCGTAGAGTTAGAAACCAATCATACAACAATTAAAAATCAATTTAGGCAACTTGCTGCGTTAGGGCCTACAGCCCGCATGTCTAGTCCGTCTGTGCCTTCTGCAAGTGTTTCAGACGACAGGCAAGTTAAAGTTCTTCAGTTAATTAACGCGTTCCGCTTCCGCGGGCACCAGCACGCTAACTTAGACCCTCTTGGTCTATGGAAACAAGAGCGTGTTCGCGACCTTGAACTATCTCACCACAGCCTTTCTGAACAAGATTTTGATTCAGTCTTCAATGTAGGGTCTTATGCTATTGGCAAAGATTCTATGCCGCTTGGTGAACTGTTTAAATCGCTTAACCGCACTTACTGTGGCTCTATCGGTGCAGAATATATGCACATCACTGATACCGAGCAGAAGCGTTGGTTACAACAAAAAATTGAATCTGTTCAAGCAAAACCTGAAATTTCTCGCGATGAGAAGTTAGGCATTCTTAAAGGCCTTACTGCGGCTGACGGAATGGAAAAGTATTTGGGTTCTAAATTCCCAGGTGCAAAGCGTTTCTCTCTAGAAGGTGGCGACGCACTTATTCCAATGCTTAAAGGTTTAATTACCAAAGCAGGCACTGCGGGTACCAAAGAAGTGGTTATCGGCATGGCTCACCGTGGTCGTTTGAATGTACTAGTTAACGTGCTGGGTAAAAACCCTTCTGTCCTGTTTGACGAATTCTCAGGTAAGCACGACGACTCACTAGGTGCGGGTGACGTTAAGTATCACGCAGGCTTCTCTTCAGATTTTGCAACGCCTGGTGGCAACGTTCACTTAGCGCTAGCATTTAACCCGTCTCACCTTGAAATTGTTAACCCAGTAGTAATGGGGTCAGTACGTGCACGTCTTGCTCGCCGCAACAACGACACCAATACTGTACTTCCAATTACTATTCACGGTGACTCGGCAATAGCAGGTCAGGGTGTAGTTCAAGAAACCTTCAACATGTCACAAACTCGTGGCTTTGCTGTGGGTGGTACAGTTCGAATCGTGGTAAACAACCAGGTTGGTTTCACGACGTCTAAAACTGAAGATACCCGTTCTACACAATACTGTACTGACATTGCTAAAATGGTACAGGCGCCAATTTTCCACGTGAACTCTGACGATCCTGAAGCGGTTGCCTTTGTTACACAGCTTGCGCTTGAATACCGTAATAAGTTTAAGAAAGACGTTGTAATTGATTTAGTTTGTTACCGTCGTCATGGTCACAACGAAGCGGATGAGCCAAATGCTACGCAGCCGTTGATGTACCAAAAAATTAAAAAGCATCCAGTTCCACGCGTAATCTATGCTGATCAGCTAATTGCTGAAGGTGTGATAGAGCAACGCGATGCAGATCGTTATGTTGAAGAGTACCGTGAAGCTCTTGACCATGGCGCGTGCGTTGTTGAAGAGTGGCGTCCAATGACAGAGCATAGCGTTGACTGGTCTCCGTACCTTGGTCACGACTGGGATACGCCTTACGATGGAGCGCTTTCAGTTGAGAAGCTTAAAGAGCTTGGTGAGTCAATCACTACTATTCCTGAAGAGCACAAGCTTCAGTCTCGTGTAAACAAGCTTTACCAAGACCGTAAAGCGATGGTCGCGGGTGAAAAGCTACTTGATTGGGGTATGGCAGAGAACTTAGCTTATGCCACTATCGTAGATGCCGGCGAAGATATTCGTATTACAGGTCAGGATTCAGGCCGTGGTACTTTCTTCCACCGTCACGCGGTATTGCACAATCAAAAAGACGCATCGACGTATATGCCACTACAGCATATTCGTGAAGGTCAGGGTGAAATTGAAATTTACGACTCTGTGCTTTCGGAAGAAGCAGTAATGGCATTTGAGTATGGTTATGCGACAGCAGAGCCTACATGTCTGACTATTTGGGAAGCCCAGTTTGGTGATTTCGCTAACGGTGCGCAGGTTGTTTTTGACCAATTCTTAAGCTCTGGTGAAGCGAAATGGGGCCGTTTGTGTGGTCTAACCGTTTTACTGCCCCATGGTTATGAAGGTCAGGGACCAGAGCACAGTTCTGCACGCCTTGAACGTTTCCTTCAAATGTGTGCTGATCACAACTGGCAAGTGTGTGTGCCTTCTACACCTGCGCAGGTTTATAACATGCTTCGTCGCCAAGTGGTGCGCCCTATGCGTAAGCCACTTATCGTAATGTCGCCTAAGTCACTATTACGTCATCCTCTTGCGGTATCTTCACTTGAAGAGCTAGCAGAAGGTAAATTCCATAACGTAATCGGTGAAATTGATGATATCGATCCGAAGAATGTGAAACGTGTCGTTATGTGTTCGGGCAAGGTTTACTACGATTTGTTAGACCAGCGCCGTAAAAATGAGCAAACAGACGTTGCAATCATCCGTTTAGAGCAACTTTATCCATTCCCACAAGAAGAATGCGCTAAAGTTGTGGCACAATACAGCCATGTAAAAGATTGGGTTTGGTGTCAAGAAGAGCCTCAAAACCAAGGCGCTTGGTACTGTAGCCAACACCACTTCTGGCAAGCAATTCCAGATGGTGCAAAATTAACATATGCAGGCCGTGATGCATCCTCGTCACCTGCAGTAGGTTATGTATCCGTTCACAACCAGCAACAGAAAGCCCTGGTTGAAAACGCACTCACAATTAAATAAGGAACAGTAATGACAATTGAGATAAAAGTTCCGGTTCTACCTGAGTCAGTTGCCGATGCCACCATTGCAACCTGGCACGTAAAGGCCGGTGACGCAGTTAAACGAGACCAGAACCTGGTTGATATTGAAACTGATAAAGTGGTTTTAGAAGTTGTGGCGCCAGCGGACGGTACAATTGGTGAGATCCTAAACGAAGAGGGTGCAACTGTTTTAGGCGAACAAGTGATTGCTAAACTAGAAAAGGGCGGTGCTGCTGCACCGGCTGAAGCTAAAGCAGAAAGCAAAGCAAAAGACGATTCAAAATCTGACGCGGCACCAGCGGCTTCTGGTAAAACTTCTGATGTTAAAGTGCCAGTACTTCCAGAGTCTGTAGCTGACGCAACTATCGCTACATGGCACGTTGCTGTAGGTGAAGCTGTTTCTCGCGACCAAAACCTGGTTGATATCGAAACTGATAAAGTCGTACTTGAAGTTGTGGCACCAGCAGACGGCTCTCTTGCTGAAATTCTTGCAGAAGAAGGCGCTACGGTAACTGCTGAAGAAGTAATTGCAAAATTTGTAGAAGGTGCTGCAAGCGGCGCTTCTGCTCCAGCGGCATCAAGCGATAACGACGACAGTGACGACAGCAGCGATGCGCTTAGTCCATCAGTACGTCGTTTACTTGCTGAAAAAGGCGTTGACGCAGCTAAAGTGAAAGGTACAGGTAAAAACGGCCGTATCACTAAAGAAGACGTTGAAAAGTACCTTAAAGGTGGCGAAAGCTCAGCAAAAGCTGCACCTGCTTCAACTGAATCTGTATCAGCAGAATTGCCAACGGGTAACCGTACTGAGAAGCGTGTTCCAATGACGCGTCTTCGTAAGACTATTGCTAACCGTCTTCTAGAAGCGAAGAACTCTACGGCAATGTTAACTACGTTTAACGAAGTTAACATGAAGCCAATTATGGATCTTCGTAAGCAGTATCAAGACAGCTTCGAGAAGCGTCACGGTATTCGTCTTGGTTTCATGTCTTTCTATGTGAAAGCGGTAACCGAAGCACTTAAACGTTTCCCTGAAGTTAACGCGTCAATCGACGGTGATGACATTGTTTATCACAACTACTTCGACGTATCGATTGCTGTTTCTACACCGCGTGGCCTTGTGACACCAGTACTTAAAGATACTGACACACTAGGCATGGCAGGTGTTGAAAAAGGAATTAAGGAACTAGCACTTAAAGGCCGTGACGGTAAGCTGTCATTGGCTGAACTACAAGGTGGTAATTTTACAATCACCAACGGTGGTGTGTTTGGTTCACTAATGTCTACACCAATCATTAACCCGCCACAGAGCGCTATCTTGGGTATGCATAAAATCCAAGACCGCCCAATGGCTGTTAATGGCAAAGTAGAAATTCTACCAATGATGTACCTAGCGCTTTCTTATGACCACCGTATTATCGATGGTAAAGAATCAGTAGGTTTCTTGGTAACCGTTAAAGAGATGCTAGAAGATCCAACACGTCTACTTCTAGACGTATAAGACTTTCGTCTCACGGAATTGTGGTTAGGCGCTTAGCTTGTGTATGCTTGCTTTGCGCCTAACGCAACGCTGATATTTGCCCTATAATATCAGTCAAACTAATCAAGTCGCATTTGCGGCTTTTGTCTTACTAAAAATCGGATAGAAACACCATGAATTTGCATGAATACCAAGGTAAGCAGCTATTCAAAGAATACGGTTTGCCTGTTTCTGAAGGATACGCAGCAGACACTGCTCAAGGTGCTGTAGAAGCCGCTGACCGAATTGGCGGAAACGAGTGGGTAGTTAAGTGTCAGGTACACGCGGGCGGTCGCGGTAAAGCTGGCGGTGTAAAGCTAGTTAAAAACAAAGACGACATTCGCGCTTTCGCTGAAAACTGGCTTGGCAAAAATTTGGTGACTTTCCAGACTGACGAAAACGGTCAGCCTGTGAGCAAAATCCTAGTAGAATCTTGCACAGATATCGCTAACGAGCTTTACCTTGGTGCAGTAGTTGACCGTACAACCCGTCGCGTTGTATTCATGGCTTCTACTGAAGGTGGCGTTGAGATTGAAACTGTTGCAGAAGAGACTCCAGAAAAAATCCTTAAAGCTGAAATCGACCCAATTGTTGGTCCTCAGCCTTACCAAGCACGCGAAATGGCGTTTAAACTTGGTCTTTCTGGCGTTCAAATCAAGCAATTCACTCAAATTTTCCTTGGCCTAGCTAAGATGTTTGAAGAGCTTGACGTTGCCCTAATCGAAATTAACCCGCTAGTTATCAAAACTGACGGTAACCTACACTGCCTAGACGCAAAAGTAGGTATCGATGGAAACGCGCTTTATCGTCAGCCTAAGCTGAAAGATATGCAAGATCCTTCACAAGAAGATGCGCGTGAAGCTCACGCTGCTCAGTGGGAACTAAACTACGTAGCACTAGACGGTAACGTAGGTTGTATGGTTAACGGTGCAGGCCTAGCAATGGGTACCATGGACATCGTAAACCTACACGGTGGTAAGCCAGCTAACTTCCTAGACGTTGGTGGTGGTGCAACTAAAGAGCGTGTTGCTGAAGCATTTAAAATCATCCTTTCTGATGACAATGTTAAAGCGGTATTGGTTAACATCTTCGGTGGTATCGTTCGTTGCGACATGATCGCTGAAGGTATTATCGGTGCAGTAAAAGAAGTTGGCGTTAAAGTGCCAGTTGTTGTGCGCCTTGAAGGTACCAATGCAGAACTTGGCCGTGAGGTTCTAGCGAACTCAGGTCTTGATATCATCGCTGCTGAATCGCTAACTGATGCAGCACAGAAAGTTGTTGCTGCAGCGGAGGGCAAATAATGTCTGTATTAATTAATAAAGATACTAAAGTAATTTGTCAGGGTTTCACTGGCGGTCAGGGTACATTCCACTCTGAACAAGCAATTGCTTACGGTACGCAAATGGTTGGTGGTGTAACACCAGGCAAGGGCGGTACTGAGCACCTAGGTCTTCCAGTATTCAATACTGTACGTGAAGCGGTAGAAGCAACTGGCGCAACTGCAACAGTTATCTACGTACCAGCGCCTTTCTGTAAAGATTCAATCGTTGAAGCTGCAGATGCGGGTATTGAGCTAATCGTATGTATCACTGAAGGTATCCCAACGCTAGACATGCTTTACGTTAAAGAATACGTTGAAGCAAAAGGCGTTCGCATGATTGGTCCAAACTGCCCAGGTGTTATCACTCCTGGAGAGTGTAAGATTGGTATTATGCCTGGTCACATTCACAAGCCTGGTAAAGTAGGTATTGTTTCTCGCTCTGGTACACTTACGTATGAAGCGGTTAAGCAAACTACAGACGAAGGTTTTGGCCAGTCTACCTGTGTTGGTATCGGTGGTGACCCCATTCCTGGTTCAAACTTCATCGACATTCTTCAGATGTTCCAAGACGATCCACAAACTGAAGCTATCGTAATGATCGGTGAGATCGGCGGTACTGCTGAAGAAGAAGCTGCGGCGTTCATCAAAGCGAATGTAACTAAACCTGTTGTTTCTTACATCGCTGGTGTTACTGCTCCTCCAGGTAAGCGTATGGGTCACGCTGGTGCAATCATCGCAGGCGGTAAAGGTACTGCTGATGAGAAGTTCAAAGCACTAGAAGACGCAGGCGTTAAAACTGTTCGTTCACTTGCCGATATCGGTAAGGCACTTCGCGAAACAACTGGTTGGTAAGCTAACGCTTTACAAACTTGTTTAAAAGCCCGCCTAGCGCGGGCTTTTTTGTGCCCGTTTATTAACATTTCTTCAAGTTTGCATGTAACAAAATTACAACTATTTGCGCTAAAAGCCCGAAAGTACGTATTTTGTGTTGTTAAATTACATATTAATGTGAATATCCTTTGTTAACGCCGTGTTGCACAAATTTTATTGAATACGTATGCAGGCAATTGTGCAAACCCTAGGTCCTCTATAGCATTATGCCGACGAGATGTATTGTCATTTAATTGTCATAAGAACAACAAAAAGACAACAACTATAACCGTATGGGACACCCGTTTTATGAAACAATTTAAACCCAACCTAATTAAAGCTGCGCTTATTTCAGGCGGTATGGCGTTTGGTAGTGCACCAGCGTTTGCGCAAGATGCAAACACTGATGCTGTTGATGAAGCAAACCTTGAAGTAATTCAGGTTAGCGGTATTCGCGGAAGCCTTCAGCGTGCTCAAGCGATCAAGATGGATAACACTTCAATCGTTGAAGCGCTATCAGCAGAAGATATTGGTAAGCTTCCAGATACTAGTATTGCAGAATCAATAGCACGTCTTCCTGGTGTTACTGGTGAACGTCGTAACGGTCGTACCAGTGGTATCTCTGTTCGTGGTTTTAACGAAAACTATGTAGGAACGTCTTTAAACGGTCGTGAACTTCTAGGAATGGGCGACAACCGCGGGGTTGAGTTTGACCTTTACCCAACGGAAATCATTTCTAACATTCTGGTATATAAAACGCCAGAAGCGGGTATGACTACTCAAAACATCGGTGGTTCAATTGACCTTCAAACGGTTAAGCCTCTAACGGCAGAAAGCACGTTTACTGTAAACGGCACGTTCGAGAAAAATGCCGAAGACTCTCCAAACCCTGATTTTGACAACGACGGTCACCGTATATCTGTTAACTTTGTAGACCAGTTCGCCAACGATACCATCGGTCTAGCATTGACAGTTGCAAGCATGGAATCTCCTCGTCAAGAACAACACTTCCGTGGCTGGGGTTATGCGGGTGTAAACCTTGATAATGAACGTCGCGACCTTGACTCTGTAGAAGTACCAGAAGGTACGGTAGTCCTAGGTGGTCACGACTCATTCCAACGTTCAGCTATGCTAGAGCGTGATTCAATCGCCGCAGTAGTTGAATGGGCGCCAACTGATAAACTTAATATCCAACTTGATGCGCTTTATATCGATTTCGTAGAAGACGACGTTCGTCGTGGTCTTGAAGAAGGCGGTGCAGAGTGGGGTACAAGTGCTTATACTATTACAGGTGTAGAGAACGGTTTAGTTACTAGTGGTTATTCTGACGGTTTCTATAGCGTTGTACGTAACGATGCACGTCGTCAAGAAGCAGACCTTACTACTGTAGGTATTAATGCTGAATACCAAATCAATGACTCTTGGACACTAGAACTTGATTACTCTACAGGTAAAGTAGAAAAAGAAATCATTGATGTAGAAAGTTATTCTGGTGTCGGTCGTGCTGGTACTGAAGGTCGTCCAATTACCGCACGTAGCTGGGAAATGACTTCTTCTGGCGTAATGTTCTCTGATCATCCAACAATTGCTCCAGTTGACCTAACCGACCCAACGCTTATCAGCCTTGCAGGTCCGCAAGCATGGGGCGCACGTCCTTTACTTGAGTCTGATGCACAAGATGGCTTTGTAAACCAACCGCTTTTCGAAGAAGAGCTTGATACGCTTCGCTTAGATGTTAAAGGTTTTGTGGATTGGGGTGTAGTTACCGGCCTTTCAGCGGGTGTCGTATATTCAGATCGTTCAAAATCTAAAGACAACAACGGTGCATACTTAACTGCTCCGGCATACCCTGGTGATGCTGCAATTCCAGACGTTCTAGGTGTAACAAACCTTAACTTTATCGGTATTGATGGCGTTCTAGCATATGATTCTCTAGGTCTTTATGAGAGCGGTTATTATATTGAAAGCGATGCAAGCCGTGTGCAGAACGACCGTTTAGGTGATACTTACACTGTAGATGAAGAACTACTTACGCTTTACACTAAACTAGACCTAGAGATGGAAATTGGTGATATCTGGGTTCGCGGTAACGTAGGTCTTCAGGTTGTTAGTGCAGACCAACAGTCAACAGGTTTCTCTGCAACATCAGACCGTGAAGGTTACACCATTGCCAACCCGGTAACAGGTGGTGCAGATTACACAGACGTACTTCCAACGCTTAACCTTTCAGCTGAAGTTGCTGAGGGACAATTCGTACGTTTGGGTTTGAGCAAGGTTATTTCTCGTCCGCGTATGGATGATATGCGTCCTAATACGCAGGTTACGTTCTCATTCAACGACAACCAAATTACTAGCCCAGACATCGAAAATGGTCCATGGGGCGGTAGCGCTGGCAACCCTGAACTTCGCCCACTAGAAGCAAACCAGTTTGACCTTGCTTATGAGAACTATTTTGCAGATACGGGTTACTTTGCTGTGTCATTCTTCTACAAAGACATCAAGAACTGGCATCGTAGCACGTCAATTGTAGCGGACTTCACAGAGTTCTACATTCCAGAACTTCATCAAGGTTCTGAAGGTCAAGCGCCTGTGCTGTTCACAGGACAAGTTAGCAGCGTACTAGATGGATTTGAAGGTTTTGTTCGCGGTTACGAACTTCAAGGTTCATTACCATTTGACATGATCCACGATTCACTTGAAGGCTTTG
>LUMD01000348.1_pt1 | contig 18791 bp, 16 predicted proteins | sample 729651 | NCBI WGS metagenome assembly LUMD01 (sample SAMN03860272, study PRJNA289734) | marine metagenome | biome: seawater column; feature: ocean; material: water; isolation source: Red Sea water column Station 34 - depth 258m | place: Saudi Arabia: Red Sea | collected 2011-10-15 | depth 258 m | reverse complement strand
ACCAGGATGAGCACGGAATCGAGACTGGTCTGCAACAACGGTGTCAGAGTCCGCCGAATATCAGCAACCGGCGCAAATGCAGATATGACCAGTGACAATGGCGCCACGACCGTATTTGCCGTCTCGTTCAACGCCCAGGTAGTTTTCATCGACAACGAGTCTTTCCCGACAGGTATTGAAATTCCGAACTCAGGACACAATTCCAGCGCAACAGCTCTTACAGTGTCATAAAGCGCGGCATCTTCGCCCGGATGTCCGGCTGCAGCCATCCAGTTGGCCGACAGTTTGATATCAGTCAGCCGCTCGACTGCGGCAGCGGCAATATTTGTGATTGCTTCCGCCACCGCCATACGGCCACTACTGGCCGGATCAATCAGCGCCAACGGCGCACGTTCACCCAGCGCCATTGCCTCACCCGCATAGCCTTCAAAACCGCTAGCAGTGACCGCGACATCCGAGACGGGTACCTGCCATGGTCCTACCATTTGATCACGCACGATCTGACCCGTCACACTGCGGTCGCCAATGGTGACCAGAAACGATTTATCAGAGACACCGGGTAACCGAAGTACACGTTCAGCAGCGTCGCCGATGCTGACATCGTTTAGCTGTAACTCTGGATAACTATCGCTCCTGCGGTCCACGACTCTGGACATCCGCGGCGTATTACCAAACAGCACATTTAGATCCAGGTCAATCGGCTCACTCACTCTTTCCGGCACGGTTGACTCATGGGTTACTTGCGGGCTAGTTTCTGCTTTCACCTTGAGCACGGGCGTTTTAGTTGCCACGCCTACAACACTGTATAAACACCTTTCCCGTTTACAGATAGCCTCGAATTCTTCTAACTGATCAGGAGAAACACCCAACACATAACGCTCCTGGGCTTCGTTGCACCACACCTGCATGGGTGACATCCCCGGTTCATCGTTCGGAATTTTCGAGAGGCTAAACTCGCCACCGAGTTTTGAATCATGGATGAGTTCCGGCAAAGCGTTAGATAACCCACCTGCACCGACATCATGTATTGTGATGATCGGGTTGTTTTGCCCTCGCGCAATACAGGCGTCGATTACTTCCTGACAACGTCTCTGCATTTCGGCATTTCCACGCTGAACTGACGCGAAATCTAAGGACGCTGTGCTCTGGCCGGAATCGACACTCGAAGCCGCACCCCCGCCCAATCCAATCAGCATTGCCGGTCCACCCAGCACAACCAGTTTAGCCCCAGCCGGCATGGTATTTTTATAGACATGGTCAGAGCGTATATTGCCCAGCCCACCGGCCAGCATAATCGGCTTGTGGTAGCCGCGCCGAACCTCCGGACTACCGCTTGCACAAGCGACTTCCAGAGTCCTAAAGTAACCCCCTATGTTGGGGCGACCAAATTCGTTGTTAAACGAGGCACCGCCAATAGGCCCGTCTAGCATAATTTGAAGCGCATCGGCCTGGCGGGAATTACGTATTTCTGGCAATTCCCACGGCATCGAGGCCCCGGGCAAACGAAGGTCGGAAACAGAAAATCCGGTGATCCCCGCCTTGGGCTTTCCTCCGCGCCCGGTAGCACCCTCATCCCGAATTTCCCCCCCCGAACCGGTCGCTGCGCCCGGGTGTCCTGATCATGCCAAATAACGAATCAGCCATAGGCTCGCCGCCTATAACCCAGTCCGCATTGAAAATCTTATGCCGGCAGTGTTCTGAATTAACCTGCGCGAACATCATCAATTCTGCATCTGTTGGATCTCTTCCTAAACTTCGATACTGTTCCACCAGATAATCGATTTCATCGTCCGACAGCGCGAATCCCATTCGCTCATTGGCTTCAATCAATGCATTTTGGCCACCGTGCAGGACCTCGATCTTCGTAAGTCTTCCGGGCTCAGACTCAGCAAACAACGTCTGAAGATTTTGTCGATCAGAAACTACCGACTCGGTCATTCTGTCGTATATCAATGGGATAAGATACTGTTCGACGGCTGAAAGCTCGAGCACGCCTCGAACACTCCACGATACCCCACGCTCGAGACGAACAATCTCAGTCAGTCCGCAACGGTGAACAATATCAGTGGCTTTTGTCGACCAAGGTGAAATCGTGCCCGTACGGGGAAATACCATTATCTCCAGGTCAGTGGCTATCGTGTCGGCTGAGACACCGTAATCAAGTAAGCGGTCTAATGTTTCCCGCTTCTTGGCCGGGAGATGATTTCTTGTTAATGCAACGTGAAGATAGCGAGCAGACAAGTCTTTTAGACTGGGCAGGTTCTCACGAACCTGATCACACAGTTTGCTGATACGAAACCGCGAAACCGCTGACCCGCCATCGAGGATCAGCACGACGCTGGTAACACCGCAATCAACCTACTGTATAGCGGCAATGTCGAGGTCAACACCCAGTCGGAGTGCAACTTCCTCGTAAGCCTCAATCACACCGCCCAGACCATGTCTAAAGCGATCCTTGTCGAGTTTTTTTCGGGTCTCAGTATCCCAGAGACGGCAACCGTCTGGTGTAAATTCATCGCCCAGTACGAGGTTGCCGTCATAACGTCCAAACTCAAGTTTGAAATCAACCAGAATCATGCCTGCATCCGCAAACATCGCTCCCAGGATTTCGTTAACCTGAAACGTGTTCCGCTTCATCACTGCAACCTCGTCCCGAGTTGCCCAACCAAAAGACTCGATGTGGTAGTCATTGATCATCGGGTCGTGGCGGGCATCGTCTTTCAGAAAAAATTCAAACGTCGGTGGTTCGAGATTCAGTCCATCTTCAATGCCTAGGCGCTTGCACAAAGACCCCGTTGCAATATTACGCACGACACATTCCACTGGAATCATATCTAGGTTTTTCACAATCGATTCGGTCCTGCTGAGCAACTTGTCAAAGTGTGTACTAACACCCGCATTCTCTAGCGCCTCCATAATAAACGCATTAAAAAGATTGTTGACCATACCTTTGCGATCCAACTGCTCGATCTTCTCACCATCAAACGCAGAGGTGTCGTCCCGAAATTCCATAATCAAACGCCTGGGGTCCTCGGTAAGATGCATCGATTTCGCTTTACCTGAATAAAGTTCTACACCACGTTCCATAGTCTGTTATCCCAATTAATCTTCAGTTTAAATTCAAAGAACACCGGCCTTCTGCAGCGCGGCACGCACATCATCATGATACTGCTCGGCCAATGCTATTAACGGAAGACGAATTCCCGAACCGATCAGACCTTGCTGACACACAGCCCACTTAGCGGGGATCGGATTGGACTGAAAAAACATAGCCGCATGAAGATCTGCCAACTGATTATTCAGAATCGTGGCCGTGTCAGTATCGCCAGCTACCGCTGCGACACACATCTCGTGCATCAGTTTAGGCGCCGCATTGGCGGTAACTGAAATAGTTCCCTTTCCCCCTGCCAACATCAATTGACAGGCAGTACCGTCCTCACCCGAATAGACCGAAAACCCATCCGGGGATCGATCGATTAGATCACAACCCCGATCGATGTCGTTAGTGGCATCTTTTACGCCCACAATGTTATCAATTTCTGCCAGCCGTAAAGTGGTTTCATTACTCATATCGACCGCCGTACGCCCAGGAACGTTGTACAAAATCTGCGGGATAGCCACAGCAGACGCAATTGAACTGAAATGCTGGAAAAGTCCCTCCTGCGGTGGCTTGTTGTAATACGGCACGACCAACAAGCAGGCTGTGACACCTGCCGCTGCAGCATCTCGAGTGAGCGCAATAGCCTCAGCAGTTGAATTCGCTCCAGTGCCACCGATCACCGGTATCCGCCCTGCTGCCGCATCCACCGTACGGCCAATCACTTCGATGTGTTCGTGATGGTCAAGCGTCGCCGATTCCCCCGTCGTTCCAACTGACACAATCGCATCCGTACCCTGTTCCACATGATGATTCACCAGTCGCTCGAGGCCCACCCAGTCCACCGAACCGTTATCCCCCATGGGGGTAACCATCGCAACCATACTTCCAGTCAGCATATTTAGACTCCTTTGAGCGCAGCAAATCTCCTTGTTATAAGCCATCGATGGTACTTGCCGAGACCATCGTTGACAAGAATTGCTGAGGTCAGTCCAGCCTCCATTTCAGGATCCCCCCGTCAATTCGAGCCTCCGCCCCAATCACCAGGGGATGATTAGGTGAGATATGACCAAAGTCAGGTGAACGGAAAAGTGGCACGGTGCATCGTTCCGCAAGCCGGGTCACAAGCCACTCCTCATCATGGTCACCGGAAAGGTCGGTGAAACGACCCACCACAACCGCAGCCAGGTCGTCCACCAAATCACACTCCAGCCACTGGTTCCAGAATCGAAGGACCCGTTCCGCCGTTTCATTGGTGTCTTCCAGAAACAAAATGTACCCCTGTAGTGTTTCAGGAAAATAAGGTGTTCCGATCAAAGCAGATAACACACTGAGGCAACCTCCGATCAGGGTGCCTTGAACCGTGGTATCTGTCGAACTGCCGCCAAACGGCGAAACGCTGATAGCACTGTTCCACGGTCGAGGTGATGACAATAATCGAACAAGACAGTCTACATCTGGCCCATTGGACCATAAGGACGATCCGGGCATTGGGCCATGAATCGCGGGCCATCCCAATCGGACGTACAGTGCGACCTGCAAGGCACTGATATCAGAAAACCCAATCACTACTGTTTTGGGTAGGGATGATAATGCGGACCAGTCCAAGTGTCTCAACAGGTCACTTGCACCATAACCACCACGCGCTGCCAGCACATAGGCAATCTCGGGATCGGAAAGTACGCCCGACAATATCTGAGCGCGCGTATTAACCCCAACTTGGGCCTGCCTGTCACCCGCATCAAGAGGATAGCGCTGGTAGCTCACCCGAATCCCGACCTGACGGAGTACACCCAAATTGCTCTCCAGCACCGCAGACTCCGGTGCCGAACTGGGCTCCACCACCGTCAGCATAGCCGGCAAACCGTCCGACGCCTGGGCCCAGGCATGTGAGTCAGTAGTCACAAAACCGCCCAGCAACAGGACCTTTGTTCAAAAAGTATAGTGATCACAATTGACCCGGCAGGTTAAGATGACCATCGGCCTATTACATCGTGTGGCCGAATAGAATTCAAGCACGCAGTTGCTCTCGTACATCCGAATACGATGACTGACTGGGCGAGCGTATTGTTGAATCCGCCCGACTGACGTACGATCATGGGAGCCATTCTCTACCGGGATCAAACGCGGAGCAAGTCATGTCGATTTTCGACGCGAACCTACAACAGCAGAAAGCAAACTTTGAACCATTGTCACCGGTAAGCTTCCTGCGCCGGGCTGCACAGATCGCACCGGCACATACTGCTGTCATTCACGGCGATCGGCGATACACCTACGCCCAGTTCTATGAACGCTCATGTCGTCTTGCCAGCGCATTGTCTCAGCGCGGCGTTGGACAAGGGGATTGTGTTGCAATCATGGGGGCCAATACTCCAGAAATGCTCGAGGCTCATAATGGTGTACCGATGCTGGGCGCTGTACTTAACTCATTGAATATCCGTCTGGACCCGCGCACAATTGCATTCATCCTAGAACACGGAGAAGCCCAGGTACTCCTGACAGATCGCGGATTTTCCGACACAGTCCGTGAGGCCCTGGCCCTGATTGACCGGGAGTTGCTGGTCGTAGACATCGACGACCCAATGGCAAAAGGGGGCGCTTCTAGCAGAGGGTGATCCGAACTTTGCACCTGAACCACTGCTGGATGAATGGCAGGCATTGTCTTTGTTATACACATCGGGGACCACTGGCGATCCAAAGGGCTGTGTATACCACCATCGAGGGGCCTACCTGAATGCGCTGGGCAACATGTTTACCGTAGGCCTGGGACGCGATTCGGTTTATCTGTGGACTTTGCCGATGTTTCATTGTGATGGGTGGACATTTACCTGGGGCGTGACCGCGGCAATGGCGACCCACGTCTGTCTTCGAGACGTCGATCCTGCTGTCGTCTATAGATTAATCAATGATGAAAATGTGACACACATGTGTGGAGCTCCCATCGTCCTAAATATGCTCGCACATGCGCCGGACGAATCGAAGTCGAGCTTTCCTCAACGCGTAGAGATTGCAACCGGCGGTGCTGCGCCGCCCTCGGCTGTAATCGAAACCATGGAAGAAAACGGTTTCAATGTGACCCACCTGTACGGATTAACCGAAACTTATGGTCCAGCAACCGTATGCGTACCACAGGACGACTGGCCAAATCTTGCTGTAAATGAGCGTTCGGCCCGAATGGCCCGACAGGGTGTGCACTACACGACGCTGGAAGGTGCGACGGTCAAAAACCCCGATACGATGGAAGAGGTGCCCTGGGACAGTGAAACCATGGGCGAGGTCATGATCCGGGGCAATACAGTGATGAAGGGCTACCTCAAAAACACACAAGCCACGGATACCGCGTTCTCCGGCGGTTGGTTCCATACTGGCGATCTGGCGGTGCGCCATCCCGACAGCTACATCGAGGTGAAGGACCGTTCAAAAGACATTATCATCTCCGGTGGAGAAAACATTTCCAGCCTAGAGGTAGAGGAAGCGCTCTACCGTCATCCCGCTGTATTAGAGGCCGCTGTGGTTGCCAGATCCGATGAAAAATGGGGTGAGGCACCGTGTGCGTTTGTGACTTTGCATGATGGTGCGGTCGCAACTGCTGATGACATTATCACTTTCTGTCGCGAACAGCTGGCGCACTATAAATCACCTAAAACTGTCGTGTTTGGCCCACTCCCGAAGACATCGACCGGCAAGATACAAAAATTTGTACTTCGTCACGAAGCTGAGAATCTGGAGAACTGACCGGGGCAAACAACAAACTACTCATCGAACAGAAGCGATCTTGTTTTAGGCTAGCTCGTCCACACGACTGGATAGCGGGGACTATCCAGCAGATCACCATCGACATGATCATCAGATCGAAGACCTTTATTGGTCCCCGGTCGGGCATCGTAAACCACATCATCGCCGGTATAGCGCACTGCATACCCACGGCGACGTACATCACCACTGCAATTGCCGCCGGCACCGTGAACGGTCAATGCATGAAATACATAGACGTCTCCCGGAGAAAGATCCCAGCTGACAATCTCATAGCTCTCGCGGGCCGATTCAATATCAGGTACCGGTTCATAATCCGGATTACGTTCATACTGTTCGATCCCCGGACCTTTGCCAAAAATCTCTGGTTGGAACCAGCGCCCCCAACGGTGAGAGCCCGGTATGAACTCGAGCGCACCGTTTTGTTTATCGACCGGGTCCAAAGGAATCCAGAAGCTTAGTACCTGCCAGCCCCTCATGGCCCAATAAGGCTGATCATTGTGCCAACGTGTTCGGTTCGGTGTCTTGGGCTCCTTTACAAACAGTTGGTCGTAGAGCAGGTTTATCTTTTCTGACGCGAGAATTTGCGCCGCCATCTCCGGCAAAGGTGAGTTGAAACAGAAATCCTGGAACCGCATCTCAGTTTCCCACAGTCGAAGGTTACCGTGAAACCGACCTCCCCCGGTTTCCGACTGATAGGCGTGAACAAACGGGCCGGGGTCACGAATATCGTGTTCGATTGCTTCGTTGAGCACCCCTAACCAGTGATCGCTGATACAACCTCGTATGACAGCTACACCATCATCGTTGTACTGTTGGATAACTTCGCTGTTGATGAGTGACATAATTGCAATTGAAGCTGAACCGGTGAGTTAATCTAACTGAGTATCCGCGTTAGTCAACTGCCGGTCTGGATTCGATCAACCCCCTTAGGCGCTAAGATCGATAAGCAGAGACGGCACCGATTTAGCCGGTTTACCACCGGCGAGCAGACAACTCGCCTTTTCAATATCTGGTGTGAACACACGGTCTTTCGATAAAAACGGCACTTCTTGGCGCAGAATGTCGACCGCACCCTCAATTGAACGAGTTGATTTAAGCGGCCTGCGAAATTCTATGCCCTGTACCGCAGCCAGATATTCCACAGCAAGTATTGATTGTGTATTGTCATTCATGTCAGCGAGTCGTCGGGCAGCAAAAGTAGCCATGCTGACATGATCTTCTTGGTTTGCCGAGGTCGGCAGACTGTCAACGGATGCGGGATGTGCGAGGCTTTTGTTTTCTGACGCAAGTGACGCAGCAGTGACGTGGGCAACCATAAACCCTGAATTAAGCCCAGCATCATCGACCAGAAAGGGAGGCAACTCACTGATACTCGAATCAATCAGCATAGCAATTCGTCGTTCGGACAACGACCCGATCTCGGCGATGGCCAGCGCCATATTATCGGCAGCGAATGCGACCGACTCGGCGTGAAAATTACCACCAGAAAGTATCTCTCCTGTGTCTGGCACAATGAGGGGATTATCTGAGACAGAGGCGGACTCTCGAAGGCATATTTCAGCTGCATGTTGCAACTGATCTAAACATGCACCTAATACCTGGGGCTGGCAACGTAAGCTGTAAGGATCCTGCACCCGATCGCACTGTGCATGGGACTGATTGATTTCACTGCTATCGAGCAGGTCTCTGAAAATAGCTGCCACTTTCTGCTGCCCGCGATGCAACCCGACCTGATGAATCCGTTTATCGAACGGCACGTAACTGCCCAGGGCCGCATCGACCGAGATAGCGCCCATCATGATCGCGTTGGCGAGATTACGTTCCGCTGTCAGTACAGCATCCAATGCTAATGCTGTCGACACCTGGGTTCCATTCAGTAATGCCAGGCCCTCTTTGGCCTCTAGTTTCAATGGCTTGAGCTCAATAGTATTGAGTGCCTGAGCCGTCGGCACGATCTCGCCTTGGAAAAAAACCTGTCCCTCACCCATCAGCGTCAGTGCCAGGTGAGCCAGAGGCGCGAGATCACCCGACGCTCCTACCGAACCTTTTTCGGGTATGACCGGTATCATGTCATTAGCCGACATAACTATCAGCCTATCAATCAGTTCTCGTCTGACTCCGGAATACCCCTGCGCCAGACTGACTATTTTGAGACAAAGCACCAACCGGACAACTCCGGGCTTCAAGGGAGACCCAACGCCTGCCGCATGCGAACGCACCAGGTTCTGCTGTAGCTCGGACAACTGGTCAGCATCGACACGTGTTTTGGCAAGCTTACCGAACCCGGTGTTAATGCCATAGGCGACAACATCAGCCGACAAAGCATCTTGAATATTTGCCCGACCGCGTTCAGCGGTCAGCCAGGCATCCTTTGGTAGTTCGATTTCTACTGGCCCAGCAATAATTTGCCGGGCCGCTGTCAGCGTGATCCGGGCCCGGTCAATTTCTAGTGTAGTCATGGGATTAATCTGTCAGTTAGCCGTTTAAGAGTATTTAGGAATTGTTCTGTCGCAACAGTCTCACCAGCATGCCGGCCTTCTGTCACAACCTCCCGACCCATAGCAATCACCGTACGAATACTGTTATCCGAAGCCGAAAATATCCAGCTGTCCAATGCCTCATCCGCACTGCGTAGGGCCAGTCTGGGGGAATACGGATCAAGCTCGATCAGATCAGCCGGCGCACCCACAGTAATTCCCGTCAGTGATCGACCGCAGGCCTGACTACCCCCTGCAACCGCGCGGTGCACAAGCGCATTACCGTTGTGTCGTTCGTCAGAATCCATCACCAGCGCACGTCGGTGGTACTTCAAACGTTGTCCATATTCCAGAAGCTGGAGCTCCCTTGCCGGGTCGCTACAGACCTGCGAGTCCGAACCGATTCCAAATCTTCCCCCTAACGCCACAAACTCGGCTGCAGGAAATAAGCCATCACCCAGATTTGCTTCAGTCGTGGGACACAGGCCGACTACAACGCCGCTTTCTGCCATCGCCTCAAGTTCCCAACGACTTACGTGTGTCGCATGAACAAAACACCAACGATGATCGACATCGATCTCCCGACACAACCACTCAACAGGGCGGGCACCCAGCAATGCGATACATTCCTCCACTTCATTAAGTTGTTCGGCAACATGAATGTGAAAGGGTATACCAGAGTGATCTACGCGCGATACCCGGTCGAGCGTCGCCAGTTGCTCCGGCGCCACGGCACGAAGTGAATGCGCTGCTAACCCATAGCCCCGGTTTCCTAGACCATCTGCAGACTTCCGGACCTTATCCAACAATATCAGATAGTCTTCCAGAGTGTTGTAAAACCGTTTCTGCACACCTTTCAGGTTCTGTTGATCGAATCCCCCGTAGGTATAAAGCACCGGCAACAACACCAGCGAAATACCCGCATCTTCTGCGGCGGACCACAATCGCTGGCTCATTTCATCCACTTGTGCGTATCGGTCACCTCCTGGCGCATGGTGGAGATAGTGAAATTCTGCCACCACGGTGTACCCCTGTTTGACCATCTCAATAAATACACATCTGGCAATCGACTCGAGATCATCCGGTGTTATGGCCCTGTTTGCCCGATACATCAGATCGCGCCAGCCCCAGAAATCGTCTTTTCCTGGCGTGCGCGTTTCGGTCAGCCCCGCCAGCGCTCTCTGGTGCGAATGGGAATGGAGGTTAGGTATCCCTGGAATCACTGGTCCGGTGAGGAGCAAATCTACCGACGTTTCACCAGCAGGTCCGACAGCAGCTATGAACCCTTCTGGTGTTATCTCTACCAACTGCTCTCGAGCCCACCCATCGTCCAGCCAAATCTGCTCACACCGCACGCGATGAATAGCTCTGAAACCAGCCATCTGTATAAGAACTCCTGGATCTAGGCGATCCTTCAGTTTGATTGTGGCTAAGTATAGACAACGACGAACTCTGACGAATCGTGCCACCAACGCTAAAATGCCACCATGGGCATACTGTCAAACCGCCTTCAGGCGCTTGGTATCGAATTGCCGGCTCCGCGGGAACCTGTATTCAGCTACAGCGCGGTCGTGATCGATAATGGTTTAGCTTGGGTCTCCGGGCAACTGCCCTGGCTCGATGATTCCACCAGCCTTGTGTGCAGTGGCCGGCTTGGTGAACACGTGAGTGTGCCAGAGGGCAAATCCTGTGCTCGAGCCTGCATTCTCAATGGCCTGGCCGTACTTGAAAAAACCAGTGGCAGCCTCGACAACATTGAGCGTGTGGTAAAACTAGTTGGTTATGTGGCGTCGGCAAAAGGTTTCCATGAGCAGCCCGCGGTAATCGATGCCGCATCGAATCTACTGGTCGAGATATTTGGTGATGCTGGAACCCATGCTCGTTCAGCTGTAGGGGTTGCTCAATTGCCACGCGGCGCGCCTGTTGAAATAGAGCTTGTTGTCAGATTACGCGACTGAAGAAGCCCAAAACACAAACGCTATGTCTAACCACACAACCATCTGGGAAAACGCCCGGATTGCCACCATGCAAACCGGTACCGGACCTTACGGCCTAATTGACGACGGTTTTATCGTCGTTGCCGGCGAACAGATCCAGGACATTGGAAGTGCTAACCCTGTCCACCCGATTGCTGGAGACGTTGACAGCAGAAGAATTGATTGTGGCGGACGCCTGATCACACCGGGCCTTATCGACTGCCATACCCATCTTGTCTATGGTGGCAATCGAGCAAGCGAATTCGAACTGCGATTGACCGGCACATCATATGCCGATATAGCTGCAGCGGGAGGTGGCATTCAGTCCACCGTTCAAGCTACCCGAAATGAAGCCGAAGATGTTCTGTTTGATGCCGCTCGAGAACGGCTTCAACGAATGATCAGTCAAGGCATTACGACCGTAGAGATCAAAAGTGGTTACGGCCTCGATACCGATACTGAGTCAAAGATGTTGAGAATCGCACAGCGCCTCGAACGCGACCTACCGCTGTGTGTTCACAAAACCTTTCTGGGTGCTCACGCGTTACCGCCCGAATACGCCGGCCAGCCTGACAACTATATCGACCACGTTTGTCAGCATATGCTACCCGCTATTGCTTCAGAATCCCTGGTCGACAGCGTCGACGCGTTTTGTGAAACAATTGCATTCAGTAATGAGCAGACCCGCAGGGTGTTCACCGCCGCATCTGACTTGGGTTTGCCCGTCAGGCTACACGCGGATCAGCTGTCCGATTCCGGCGGTGCCAGCCTCGCTGCTGAGTTTGCTGCGTTATCTGCTGACCATCTCGAATACACCAACGCGGCTGGCGCAAAAACACTTGGCGCTGCCGGCACCGTAGCGGTGCTGCTCCCTGGTGCGTTTTACTATCTTGGCGAAACCACACGGCCGCCAGTCAAAGCGTTTCGTGAGTACGGTGTGGATATAGCTGTTGCAACCGATATGAACCCGGGAAGCTCGCCGATGGAGTCTATTCTTCTGGCACTGAACATGGCGTGCATACTTTTCGCACTGACGCCCGAAGAAGCTTTGCGAGGCGTCACTGTAGCAGCGGCTCGGGCGCTTGGGGTGCTCCAAGACAGAGGTACACTCGAACCGACAAAACGAGCTGATTTCGCGATCTGGAACGCCGCGGAACCCGCTGAGTTGTGTTATCCCATTGGCGCGCCGCAACCGGCTTGTGTAGTCAAATCTGGGCAGGTTCTAACAGGTCACCTCAGCTGATTCTCTTTCACCAAAAGCAGTCCAGCTGGTGAACTCTCACACTTTTGCTGTCTTCTTGTGCGCCGGATTAAACAATATCGGCGCCACGACATGAATTATGAGCCCGCACCAATTGTTGATTACAATGGACCTAACACTACTTACTCTTAAATTCAGTAGACCACCGGAGTACCTTTATGACGCAGCGCGCAGCGTTTAATTTCGAGAACTGGATACGACGGCACCAGCACCTGCTCAAGCCTCCAGTTGCCAATAGACATCTTTTCGACGAGCAGTCCGACATGGTCGTGATGGTGGTCGGCGGCCCTAATCAGCGCGTTGACTTCCACGATGACCCGGCAGAAGAGTTTTTCTACCAGTATGCCGGGGACATGCTATTAAAAATTGCCGAAAACGGGGAGATTTACGACATACCCATACGCGAAGGTGAGGTTTTCTTTCTACCTGCGCATGTTCGCCATTCTCCTCAACGGCCCGTTATCGATTCGATCGGTCTGGTGGTTGAAGGTGCCCGGCATTCCGGGATGAAAGACGGCTTCGAGTGGTTCTGTTTCGACTGTGGCCAACTGGTACATCGAGTGGAAGTAGAGATCAAGGACATCGTCGCGGACCTCCCGCCATTGTTTGACGCTTTTTATGAAAACGAGGCGCACAGAGGCTGTCCTCACTGTGGGGCAATTCACCCGGGCCAAGAACCACCCGCTGGATGGGCCGTTGTCTGAGGTTTGTTCATGGAGACCATCGACATCCACAGTCATTTTTTGCCAGAGACCTGGCCGGATCTGGCTATCCGGTTTGGAACTCCGGACTGGCCCTGGCTGAAACGGCTTGATCACGATCGCGCTATGCTGATGCTGGGCGAACGTGAATACAGACCCGTGTACTCTGCCTGTTGGGATATCAACAAACGACTCGAAGAGATGGACCGTGACGGTGTTCACCATCAGATCATGTGTGTGACCCCGTTACTCTTTGCCTACCAGCGCAAGCTCAGTGAAGCTGAAGATTGTGCCCGCTTGTTCAACGATCTTGCGCTAGAGATGTGTGCCCGATCAAACGGGCGCATCACCGCACTCGCTCAGGTACCCCTGCAGGATACTGATGCGTCCTGCCGCGAGCTCGAACGCGCTATCGCGGACGGTCACCGTGGAGTCCAGATTGGCAATCATGTTGCAGACCGGGATCTTGATGACGAAGGGCTCATCACTTTTCTTCAGCATTGTGCCAGTATCGATGCGCCTGTACTGGTCCACCCCTGGGACATGCTGGGCCGGGAAAGAATGGATCGCTACATGATGCAGTGGTTGGTCGCGATGCCGGCAGAGACTCAACTTTCCATACTGTACCTGATTCTTTCCGGTGCCTTCGAACGACTTCCAGAATCTCTCAAACTGTGCTTCGCGCACGGCGGTGGTAGTTTTGTATTTTTGCTCGGCCGAGTAGACAATGCCTGGCGTCAGCGCGATATTGTTCGCGAAAACTGCCCTAATCTCCCGTCAAGCTACGTATCCCGGTTCAGTGTCGATTCGGCCGTCTTTGACGAAGCTGCGCTACGCCTGCTGATCGACGTCATGGGTGAGGAGCGCGTGATGTTCGGCACGGACTACCCTTTTCCACTCGGTGAACAGGATATGGGCGCGCTGATACGTTCAGCCACGAGTATTTCGCCTGACGAGCAGTCAAAACTACTCAGTCTTAACGCAAAGTCGTTTTTTCTTGCTCCCTGAATGGCTGATTTCTACTCATTGAAAGTTCGTACTGGTCTAGATCAAGAATCTAGGTACAGTCTATAGCGTAACTATCTTGATTTACTGCGCCTTTATACTTATCCTGATGTCATCGAAGTCAAAGTGAAAAGCTCGGGCCGGACTGGGTAGGTGCGCCATCACTCCCTAGCCGCCGTGTAGACCATCGCCGAGGTGCAGACATGACTGCCAATCATCTAGCTGATCTAAGAACCATCATTGAGCGCCTTGACTCATGTGGCCGACTAACTCGCGTGACCACAGAGGTTGACCCAAAATTTGACCTTGCCGGAATCGCTGCCCACTTCGAATCGAAACCACGCGCGGTACTGTTCGAAAAGGTAAAAGGTTACGACGTGCCCGTGTTCACGGGCCTGTACTGGTCAAGGGAATTACTGGCACAACTGATGGCTCAGGAAGAGGCCACCCTGCCGGGCTTTGTCAGCGGCTGTATACAGAACTGGCAAAAAAAACCTGTACCCCCAGTCATGGTCGACCACGGACCGATTCTTGACGGGGGCCCCCACCCACTGGATCTATCGACTCTACCTATACCAATTCACGCAATAAAAGATGGAGGACCATATTTTGATGCGGCGGTTGTCATCGCTCGGGATCCAGAAACCGGCGTGCGAAACGCTTCTATTCAAAGGTTCATGGTCGTCGACAAAGATACCCTTCACATCAACATCGATGCAGGCCGGCATTTGGGCCTGTACCTAGAAAAAGCAAAGCAGAGGAACGAATCCTTAACATTCTCCCTGAATTGTGGTGTTGGCCCAGGTCTCCATTTTGCAGCCGCTACGCCGGCTGAAGCCGCGCCGCCGGACACGGACGAACTTGGAATTGCAAGCGAGTTTCATGGTGCCCCGCTCGAACTGGTACACGGCCGCACCCTACCGGTGCACATCGTGGCCAATGCCATGTACGCGCTGGAATGCGAAATGATTCCAGGCGAGCTCGGTAATGAAGGCCCCTTTGCGGAAGTCACTGGCTACTACGCAAGTCGTGAGCCTCGGCCAGTTGTGCATGTCCGTGCTATTCACGCCCGGCCCGATCCCGTATTCCAGACCATCTTATCCGGTAGCGAAGTATGGAATTCCGTTGGACTGTTGGGAGAAGCCAATGTGCTGGCGACCCTGCAGCGGCAGGTTCCCGGAACCCGCGATGTCTACTTTAGCCATGGTGGATGTGGGTTCTACCATGCTGTCGTTCAAATCGAACAGCAACGTGCCGGCTGGTCTCGATAGAAAACAGCTTCGGTCACGGCCTGAATCCTACTTTTCCGGACTACCTCGGCACGAAGGTCGGTTTCGATTGTTGCCGACCTTATCCACACACCACTGAATTCGACAGGGCCAACTACAAACCAGTCGACATCGGTAACTATTCGATCCAGATCCCGGAAATTGAGCAACCCCAAGAAAAGAGTCTGCCTTTAAAAGAGCGAATCGCAGCCGACATCAGGATGACCGTTGCACACGCTACCCAACCCTCGCTCAAAGAACGGATTCAACATGATGTTAGCGCTAGTCACCGGCACAGCGGCGGACCGTCCCTCAAGGATCGTATCCGTCTGGATGTACGCCACACCCAGCACCATGCTGGGATCCAGGCGTCACAGGAACAGACTCGCTTGACCGAAGCCGCCAACGATCAAGCCAGGCCAAAAGCCAGAATCGGACTCGTCAGGGGATGAAACAACGTCTTATCGTTGGAATCTCGGGTGCCAGTGGCGCGATCTATGGCATCCGCTTGCTTGAGATTCTTCAAAATCTGACGGAAATCGACACCCACCTAATCATCAGCAAAGCCGCCAAGCGGACAATAGTGCTGGAAACAGACTACAAAATAGATCAGGTGGAGCGACTGGCGGACGAGGTCTTTCCAGATCATGATATCGCTGCCAGCGTCTCGTCTGGCTCTTACCAAACGTCCGGCATGGCCGTTATCCCGTGCTCGATAAAGACCCTTTCCGGCATCGCCAACAGCTACGCAGATAATCTGCTTGTACGTGCTGCTGACGTGGTTCTCAAAGAACAACGGAAACTAGTACTGGTTCTTCGGGAGACGCCGTTACACCTGGGCCATACGCAACTGATGACTCGTTCGATCGAAATCGGTGCAACACTTCTTCCCGCTATGCCCGCCTTCTATCATCGACCCTCTACAATTGACGACCTGGTAAATCAGACTGTAAATCGAGTGCTCGATCAGTTTGACATTGAACTACCCGAAGACCTGTTTGAACGCTGGGCGGGGTCATCAAGGGAATAATCGTCAGGCCTGCAACTCGTGACTATTCACTGGCAAGATAACCCGGCCCGGCTCGATCATGTAATGCTTGAATCAGACGATCCGAGCAATCTGGCTGACTTCTACTGCGAAGCCCTGCGCATGACCCAAACGATTCAGGGATCACTGATTAGGGTTGAAGGTGCGGGAAGGAAACTGCTGATTGGAAGTGGTTCCTCACGCAAACTGGGATTCGGTGCCTACGGATTCGACTCCGACGCAGGTCTGACCCAGCTTCGTCGTAGCCTTGAAAGTGCCGGCATCACTCTGGACGAGTCACCAAGCCCCTTGTTTTCTGATCACGCATTTTCACTGACGGATCCTGATGACAATCGACTGGTGTTTGGCCGTTCTAGCGGTATTTCAAATTGCTCCGCGATGCCGGCCCGGCTACAACACCTCGTCGTGGCTACAGATGCGATGGCTCCGATGCTCGATTTCTATGCAGGACAATTGGGGTTTACCATTACAGACCGCGTTGAGGATGAAGCCGGTGATCTTCGTGCCTGTTTCCTTAACAGCGATGGTGAACACCATAGCTTTGCCTTTTTCAAGGCCAACGAAAAACGACTGGACCATCATGCCTACGAAGCCGGAGAATGGAACCTCATCCGCGATTGGGCAGATCACCTGGCCGATCTGGATGTCAGAATCGTCTGGGGACCTGGACGCCATGGCCCAGGCAATAATCTTTTTTTTATGATAAACGATCCCGACGGTAACTGGGTGGAGATCTCGGCTGAACTGGAACAGCTGACCTGTGAACGCCAGGTGCGTATCTGGCCACACGGTGAAAAGGCACTGAACTTGTGGGGACCCGGTTACCTTCGCAGCTAGGAAAATCTTATGAAGCTAGTCACATTCACCCAATCGGGGAAACAGAGTTACGGGTTTGTCGATAACGATACGATTACCGACATTGGACAAATGCTGGCAAGTACACATCCCGATCTTAAGTCTCTGATCGGTGATGATTATGCCAAACTGATTTCTAGCAGTGCCGACACCGCACCGCGGGTCGCTCTGAGCGATGTCCAGCTTCTGCCTCCCATTACCAACCCCGACAAAATAATCTGTGTGGGTCTTAATTATGAGAGTCATCGCAAAGAAACTGGTCGTCCCGAGGTTGAATTCCCTACCCTGTTTACTCGGTTTGCCAATAGTCAGATTGGTGATGGTGAAGCGATGTGGCAGCCAGCGGAATCAACCAGTTTCGATTACGAAGGGGAACTCGCCGTAATCATTGGCTCTGGTGGTTGGAAAATTCCTGAAGACAAAGCGCTGGAACATGTCGCAGGCTATTCCTGCTACAACGATGGATCCGTTAGAGACTGGCAGCGACACACCAGCCAGTTCACGCCGGGTAAAAATTTTCGCCATACCGGCCCATTCGGCCCGTGGCTCGTCACCACCGATGAGATACCCGATCCAAGCACCCTTACCCTGACCACACGCCTCAACGGTGAAGTCATGCAACATGCGACGACTGATCTTTTGATATTTACGATCCCCGTTCTTATTAACTATATCTCCCGGTTTACGCGCCTTGAGCCAGGTGATGTGATCGTCAGTGGAACTCCGGGCGGTGTCGGCTTTAAACGCGATCCCCAGGTCTTCATGAAACCAGGTGACGTTGTTGAAGTTGAAATCAGCAAGATCGGTATCCTCAGGAATCCGATTGAAGCAGAATCGATGGATTAGGCTGGCGCTCGAAAAGGCTGATCTTTGTTTCTCGGAAGTGTGTGGCTCAAGCAAAAGTGCCTGGAACTCAAGATACACATTATCAAGTAGTGGTGGTCGGTGCTGGTCCGACCGGTCTGATCACAACAAATCTGCTTGGACAGGACGGCATAAAAACACTGCTGGTCGAGCAACACCAGTCGACTGTCTCACAACCACGGGCCGTATCGATTGACGATGAAGCCCTGAGAACAGTCCAATCAGTTGGTCTGATCAAAGAAGTACTGGCCGACGTTGCCCAGGACTACGGCTCCTGGTACTTCACATCCACTGGTCGGTGTTTTGCCAGAGTTGAGCCCCAGACCCGTGAATTTGGTTACCCTCGCAGAAATGCCTTCCAGCACCCCCGCCTAGAAGCCACACTTTGCAACGGTCTGAACCGTTTTGGATCGGTGACAACCTGGTTCAGGCACACACTAGAATCGGTCAAACAGACAGAAGATCTAGTTAAACTGGTTGTGC
>LUMD01000545.1_pt1 | contig 18803 bp, 8 predicted proteins | sample 729651 | NCBI WGS metagenome assembly LUMD01 (sample SAMN03860272, study PRJNA289734) | marine metagenome | biome: seawater column; feature: ocean; material: water; isolation source: Red Sea water column Station 34 - depth 258m | place: Saudi Arabia: Red Sea | collected 2011-10-15 | depth 258 m | reverse complement strand
TAGCGACATTGATTACCTAGCAGCGGGTGAAAGCGTTACCGTTGTGTATACCGCTCAGGTCAATTTTGATATCGCGTTTGAAGAAACCGTAACTAATACCGTTTCAACCTCGGCAACGTCTTTGCCTGGTGTATCAGGTACAGGGGATGCTACCCCAGGTGTTGCCGGTTCAGACAACGGCGAACGTACAGGTAGCGGTGCCAACAACGACTCCGGCCAAAACGTCAACGATATCGCGGACTCGGCCATGGCATCAGTTACCGCCAATGCGCCCACGCTTACGTTAACGACTACTGCATCAGATGCTGCAATTGGAACTGTGGTTGATTTAACGGCAAGTTTCTCTATACCAACGGGTACAACAGACAACTTTGTTTATACGTTAGATCTTCCTTCAGGCTTAACGTATACCGGCGACGCCATTACCATTACAACACCGGTGTCAGATTTCACCAGCACAAATACACCTAATACCACCCCTGGTGAAGGGACCGATCCGGTCGTGTTGGATTTTGGTACCATCACCAACAGCGCTTCAACGTCTCAACAAGTTACTATTGCAGTACCTGTTGAAGTTGCCAATATTTTAAGTAACCAAGCTGGAACAACGCTAACCAGTACCGGTTCACTTAGCTACCAAGACGTGAGCACGCCAGCACCTTCTGCGAATGTTGACGTGGATGTTATCGAACCGAATTTATCTATTACGCAAACCATCATTGCAGGTGCGACATCAAGTGATAGCGGTGATACGGTAACGTATCGCACAGTGGTAACCAACACGGGGAATACTGCAACCGCGTACGCCGTTACCTTTGAAGATGTGATGCCTGCAGAATTACTTGGAGGGCCTGACGGCAGCGGTTCTGGTGTTACCTTCTCAGCAATAACCCTGACCAACCCAAGTGATGAAGCTGTATTAACAGGCACGAACACAGCACTGACCGCAAGTGATGTTAGTGAGACTACTACGACCAACACTGGCGATACGCTGTCGGTTGCAGCATTCGACCTACCAGCACTTGCAAGCGTTACCGTCGAATACAGCGTTATAATGGCCAACGAAGCAAGCGCTGGTGAAACGCTAACTAATTCAGTTGAAGCAACCTATAACAGTCAGCTAGACGGCAGCGGACGTAGCAGCGCCGATGGTGGAGATGACGACAATAACGCTACGTTAAATAACTACCGTGAAACAGCTAGTAGTAATGTAACGGTAGATAACACACTGGCTATTCAATCTGCACTTAATGCTACACATAGCGATAATGATTTCGCAGTGGGTGAGTCGGTTTCTATTGATGCGCGTATCGATTTAGTGGAAGGCACAATTGACGGTGTTTCTATTGTAAATACGCTGCCAGCGGACATTCGCTTTGACAGTATTAGTATTAACAGCCCAGCGCAAATTAGCTATGACGGAGCTGCAACCGCTTCGGTGTCTGGCAATGATGTCACGGTTGACTTTGGAACTGTGAGCAACACCGCAGATGGCAATAGCGCAAATGATTACATAACGGTTACGTTTACCGGTGTTGTAGAAAACGAAGTAGGCAACGCGCAGGGTACAACACTTATTAATAGTGTGAATGCATCAGGTGGCGGCGAAAGCGCAGGTCCATCTACTCTCGAGATCGATATCGTTGAGCCAAATTTAGACTCAACAATGACGCTCGATAAAACCTCGGTATCGTTGGAGGATACCTTTACCCTAACTATTAACGTAGGCCACAACTCTAGTTTTGTTTCAGTTCCTAGCGGTCTAACTTATGTGGCAAATAGCTTCATGGGGCAAGGTACGATTGATGACACGTCGCCTACGCTACTTGTTGTAGATATGGGCGGTATTACGTTGGTAGATGGCAGCAAACAAGTAACCCTTCAGTTCACCGTCGATAGCGATGCTGATGTGGGTAACGCGCTATCTATTGGGTTGACCAATGGTGCATATAGCTCAATGAGCGGCGACACTGCTGACGAGCGAGACTACAGCTTTGCCGATTCAATTAACGTAATAGGTGATATCGCCGCATTCATCGGCGCAACGCAATCAGTTGTGCTATCTGATGATGTCAATGGTAATGGGTTCATTGATGCTGGTGACACGGTATTAGTCACTGCAACACTAACTAATGAAAGCGATAGTGCCACAGCCACTGACGTTGTATTTACTCATGGGATTCCTGCAAATACAAACTATGTAGCAGGGTCCGCGACAACGACGAAAGGCACCCTTGATGATAGTGCCGGCATCACGGTAAATGTTGGCGATATGGCATTTGGTGAATCTGAAACCATTACATTCGAGTTGCTTGTTGATGCCAATGTGGCTAACAACACGTTAGTCTCGCTACAAGGTAGCGTGGATTCATCTGACACAGTAGCAGAGCCAACTGACGCCGATGGTAACGATGTAAACGGCGACCAGGCAAACACTTTCAGAGTGGGCACACCAGCAAACACAGCAGATTTAGATATTACACAACTGGTACGTCTATCAACCGATGCTGATACCAATGACGTCATTAGCCCTAATGATACGTTAACCATTACGTATTTACTTGAAAATACGGGTAGCCAAGCGCTATCAAACATTGCCCTAAGTGACGCTATACCCGCAGGTCTTACTTACGTCGCTAATTCGGCGCAGGTAAGCGGTGGACATACGGTTAGTGTAATAGGTAGTTCACTAAGCGCAGATTTTATCACGCTAGCAGCTGGCGCCAGTGAAACGGTTTCTTTTGATGTTACCATCGATTCACCGCTGGTTGATTTCAACGGCAATGCCGCAAACGAAAGCTTCTCGCTACAAGGTGAAGCAACGAGTGACGAAACTGATACTGTCTATGCAGATAATAACCGTGCAGATAGCGATGGTTTCCAGCCGCTCACGTTCAGTGCATCGACGGGCGCGGGCACGCCAGAACTAGAGATTATTCAATACTATGAACTTGTTAACGATGTAGACGCATTTACACCGTGGCAACCAATCAAGGTTCAGCGACTGCAGAAAACGTGTCGTTTACTCAGCCGGTCAATGCGGGCTTGAGCGTAGTAGCTAATACAGCTGTTACCAGCCAAGGCGTTGTAGTAAGCGAAACGCCGTTTGACGTAAACGTGGGCGGAATTGCGCCAAGTGAAACGGTAACCGCGTCTGTGGTGCTAACGCTAGATGCAAATGCGGCTGACAACACCGTATTCTCAACGCAAGCTCTTTTTAGTGGTGATAATCTAGGTGCCAACCAGTTAAGTGACAACGACAGTAACGCTACTGATGGTGAGAATGCGCTGCTTATTCCGGTTACATCACAAGCGCAAACCGTATCTGCGCCAACCTTTGCCCTTACCGATACCAGTGATGGTGGCACATCTGGTAACAATTTTGTGCAGGGCGAAACACTAACCCTTACACAAACTGTTACTGTACCTAAGGGGACAACAGACGATTTAAGCTTAAGCGTTACGTTACCTGCTAATGTTTCATTGCTCGCAGGGGCGGGGGAACTTGCTCGTACCTTTAATACTGGCCTTTCTTCAGGCGTCAACCCAGCAAGTATTAACAGCACTGCTAGCGGCACAGCAGTTAATGTGAACGGCAATATTAGTGTGTCTAACAATACGCTAACGCTTGATTTAGGCAGTATTGTAAATAGCGATAATGATGGTGACACTGAAACCTATGTGTTTAGCGTTGAACTAGACACCAGCGCGCTAGTGCCTAGTGCGGCTACCCAGGATTTAACCATTTCTTCTGCGCTTAGCTACGTTGATGGGGCAGCTCAGCCTCAGTCATTAAATGCTAACGACGTGACGGTAACCTTGCTCAACCGTGTACCCGCTGCGAATGACGATAGCTTCACGGTAGATGAAGATACAACCAGCAATACGTTAGCGGCCCGTAGTAACGATAGTGATACAGATAATGGCCAAAGCATTAGCATTACCTCTGTTGCTACGCCAAGTAACGGCGGTACGGTAACTACAGATGGCGCGAACTTGATTTATACGCCAGCGGCTGATTTCTTCGGCACCGAGACCGTGCAATACACCCTTACCGATAGCGCAGGTGGTAGCGACACTGCCACGGCAACATTTACGGTTAACAATGTTCAAGATGCACCTGTAGCGCAGGCCGACTCAGCCACTACCACTGAAGACACACAAGTGGTAGTAAATGTATTGGCAAATGATTCCGATGTGGATGGCGATACATTGTCTATCACGGCGGTTAATTCTAGCAACGGTGCGGTTTCGTTTGCGGGAAGCAACATCACCTTCACGCCTGCACAAGACTTTAACGGTCCAGCACTTGTGACCTATACCATTTCTGATGGAAATGGGAACAGTGATAGCGCGAATCTAACGGTAGACGTGCAAGCAGATAACGATGCACCGGTTGCCACAAACGACAGTGCGAATACTAACGAAGATAATGACGTAATTATTGATGTGTTAGCTAACGACAGTGACGTAGATGGCGATGCCCTAAGTGTTACTGCGGTGTCGGCAAGCGCTGGTGCGGCCTCCGTAAATTCAAATGGCGATGTTCTTTATACGCCACCGGCCGATTTCAATGGCCCTGTTACACTTAATTACACGGTTTCTGATGGAAATGGCGGAACCGATTCAGCTTCTGTATCGGTAACGGTTAATGCAGTAAATGACGCGCCAATAGCTAACCCTGATTCAGGGACGGTGAACGAAGACAGCAGCGTAATTATTGATGTTTTGACTAACGATACTGACGTAGATGGCGATGCGTTGTCGATCACCAATGCAACATCGCCAAATGGTTCAGTAACCTTTAGCGGAAACAATATTACCTTTACACCTACGGCCGACTTTAATGGCGCAACAACCGTAACTTATACAGTAAGTGACGGTGCAGGTGGTACGGCATCAGGTACGGTGACGATTAATGTTACTAACGTCAACGATGCACCAGTGGCAAGCGACGACACGGCCAGCACTAACGAAGACACAGCGGTAGTTATTAATGTATTGGCTAACGATACCGACATTGATAACGATGCATTAAGCGTTTCAAATGTATCGGCAACCAATGGAAGTGCAATAGTTAATGGTGACGGCAATGTGGTGTTTACCCCAGCGGCAGATTACAACGGTAGTGCCACAGTAGCTTATACGGTAACAGACGGTAACGGCGGCAGTGACAATGCGTCGGTGTCTGTAGCTATTGCAGCGGTTAACGACAACCCAATCGCTAATCCAGATACCGCAAGTGTCAATGAAGACGAGTCGGTTAGCATTAATGTACTTGCTAACGATACCGACGTTGACGGCGACACCTTAAGTGTGGCGAGCGCCTCTGTTACAACCGGCAGCGTGCAGGTTGTAGGTAACCAGGTGAACTACACGCCAGAAGCTGACTTCAACGGCAGCGCCACTATCCATTGAAGATGGTGCTGGCGGCAGCGCTAACTCAACGGTGGCAGTGACGGTTGTAAACGTTAACGATGCCCCCGTTGCGAATAATGATACAGCTAGCGTTGATGAAGACAGCAGCGTTGTGGTTAACGTTATTGCTAACGATACAGATGTAGACAACGATACCCTTGAGTTAACTGCGGTTAATGCTAGTACTGGTACGGCAACCATTAATAGCGATGGTAATCTTTTGTATACGCCGGATGCCGACTATAACGGTGCTGCAACAGTGACGTATACCGTTTCTGATGGAAACAGCGGCTCTGATTCAGCAACAGTGTCAATTACGGTAAACCCAGTAAATGACAATCCGGTGGCTGTGGCAGATACGGCGAGTGTACAGGAAGACGAAACGGTAATTATTAATGCGCTTTCAAACGACAGTGACATCGACGGTGACACGTTGCAGCTGTCGGCTGCAAGCAGCAGTCAAGGCACTGCAACTATTACCGGCGATAATACGCTTAGCTTTACGCCAAGTGCCGACTTCAACGGTACAGCCGCGATAACTTACAGTGTATCGGATGGTGCTGGTGGTAGCGCCTCATCGACAGTCACAGTAACGGTGGCGCCTGTTAACGACGCACCAGTAGCTAATGATGATGCCGGAAGAGTTACCGAAGATTCAAGCACTACGCTTGCTGTATTAGACAATGATACAGATGTTGACAACGATGAATTAAGCGTGACATCTGCTAGCGCATCTGAGGGGACTATCACAGTTAATGCAAATAACAGTGTGACCTATACACCACCAGCTGATTTTGATGGGGCAGCAACGGCCACCTACACTATTTCAGATGGAAATGGCGGTACCGCCACTGCCAGCATTAGCTTTACAGTAGAAGGGGTGAACGATGCTCCTATCGCTTTGGATGACACCGCTGTTGTTGATGAGGACGCTTCAGTAACGGTAGCTGTTCTCGCCAATGACTCTGATATAGATGAAGATGTGCTTTCAGTCTCAGCCGCCTCATCAGCGCAGGGTAGCGCAGTGATCACGGCAGATAGCCAGGTTACTTTCTCGCCTAATGCTGATTTTAATGGCGAAGCGACAGTATCATATACGGTAAGCGATGGTAATGGTGCCACTGATACAGCAACGATTACTGTTACCGTTAACCCAGTTAACGATACACCGGTAACGGTGGATGATACGGCCACAGTCGAGGAAGATGGCTCTGTTGTTGTCGATGTGCTCGCGAATGATTCTGACATTGACGAAGACGTACTGACTATTTCAGACGTAACCGTTGACGAAGGTTCAGTCGCTATTCAAGGTGGGCAAGTAAGCTACACACCAGATGAGAACTTCAATGGTACAGCAACCATTACCTACACGGTTTCTGATGGCAATGGAGCAACAGCAACAGGTACGCTTGTTGTAACGGTTACCGCTGTTAACGATGCACCTACACTTGCTGATTTCACTGCTGCAACGAACCAGAATGAAGCGTTAACTATCGATGTTATCGCCAATGTTGAAGATGTAGATACAGATGATACGCATACTATCGTTAGCGCCACATCTTCAGACGGCACGGTTGATATTGTTGACGGCAAACTGGTTTATACGCCGTCTGAAGATTATTCCGGCGAAGTAACCATCGACGTTTGTATTCAAGATGCTGAGGGCGAAGAGGCTTGTGCGCGTATTACCGTTACAGTGGTGTATACAAACATAGGCCCAGTAGTTGAAGATCTTGAATTCACTATTCAAGAAGGAGATAGCCTACCCATCACGCTAACGGGTACCGACGCAGACGAAGACGTTTTAACGTTTGAATTAGTAACGTTGCCAACAGGTGAAGTGTTAGGTTCTGCTCCTTCTTTGCTGTACGTTACCCCAGAAAATTACAACGGTACGGTACTGTTCAGCTATAAAGCGAACGACGGTCAAGAAGATTCGAACACCGCCAATATCACAGTGAATGTGGTGGCCGTGAACGATGCGCCTGTGGCGGTTGCGGATACGGCTTCTACATTAGACGACACAGCTGTTGAAATTGACGTACTAAGCAACGACCTTGACGTAGAAGGCGATGCATTATCGATACTTGGCGCAACAGCGGATAGCGGCAGTGTCGAAGTTGAAAGTGGGGTGCTTGTCTATACGCCTGCGCTTGGAACACAAGGCGATGTTCAAATTACGTATACTATTACCGATGCAAGTGGCGCCACATCGCAAGCAAGTGTCATCGTTACTGTTAGTGCCTCTGAGCAAACTGCTCAAACCTTCCCAGTTGTCGAAGCACCAGCGGATATTGAACTTGATGCCATAGGCTATCTAACGGAGGTTGTATTAGGTAATGCAACAGCTGTTGACGCAAGTGGTAATGCAATCCCTGTAACCTTATTGAACGGTCAAACTCGCTTTGCGCCAGGGCTACATACCGTTTACTGGCAGGCAACTGATGATGAAGGCAATACGACAACGGTTAGTCAGACTATCCGCGTTAACCCTCAGGTGTCACTAAGTGATGATGTGGTTGTCACCGAAGGTGGCGCAGCAAGCTTTGATGTACTGCTAAGCGGTAATGCACCTAGTTACCCAGTAACAGTGAGCTACACGGTTTCAGGTACTGCAGATACTAGCGATCACGACCTTATCTCTGGCACTGTCACTATTGAGAGTGGCACACAGGCAACCGTTAAATTCAATATTATCCCTGACACGATTATCGATGACGGTGAAACGGTAATCGTAACGCTAAATGAAAACGTAAATGTCGGAGAAAAAGCGTCGCAAACCACCACAATTGCAGAAGCACCTGTGGCACCAGTTGTAGCGCTGTCAGTTGAGCAAGATAACACTACAACGTTAACTGTTGGCCAAAATGATGGTTTAGTTGATGTACTTGCGGCTATCAGTCATACCAATCCTGCCGCTGATTTTATCTACGACTGGAGTAATTCAGCACCAGAACTCACTAATGTTTCAAATGATGACGGTGTATTTACTTTCGACCCTACTTCAGTAGCGCCAGGTGTTTATGCGGTTACGCTACTTGTGGCAGACAGTGAAAACCCCGCGCTTGTAAGTTCACGCACAATTTATATTGAGGTAGTAGAAACTTTACCTGAACTTACTGGTGCAGACACCGACGGTGATGGCCTACCAGACAACATTGAAGGCACAGGTGATGCCGACTTAGACGGTGTGCCTAACTACTTAGATAGCATTGCGCTTTGTTCGGTTGCGCCAGAAATTGCAGGTGAAAGCGCGCAATATCTTGTTGAATCAAACGCTGGTGCATGTGTAAGTGCGGGTGAGTACACCCGTGGCACTTCAAATGCTGGCGTATTGCTACTTGCTGATGACAGCGTAGTAACCAGTCGCATTCCGACAGATACGGAAACTAACAATGTTGGTGGGTTGTTTAACTTCGACGTGGTGAATAATCAGTCTAATCAAGCACAGTTCGATGTGGTTATTCCGCAGCGCAATGCCGTCCCAGAAGACGCATTTATGCGTAGCTGGACTACTGAGCTAGGTTGGTTCGATGTCATTGCAGACGGCGACGCCGTGATTTACTCAGCACCAGGTACGCCAGGTTTCTGTCCTACTGTTAATAGTGGCGCTTGGCAAGAAGGTCTAATTGCAGGTAGCTGGTGTGTGAAGCTGACGCTAACCGATGGCGGAAGTTTTGATGCTGACGGTACAACTAATGGAGCGGTTAGCTTTGTTGGTGGAGTAGGCACATTTGTTAATGGCAATACTCTTCCTGACGTTCAAGACGATCAGCTGGCTATTAAGCTCAACGAAGCGGTAGAGGTCGACGTACTGGCTAATGACACAGATGCAGATGGCGATGCACTTACGCTTACCTCAGTATCGGCTGATTTTGGAACGGCGACTATTATTGATGGATTAGTGTCATACACGCCACCTGAAGGTTTCGTAGGCACAGTAACGGTTACCTACACCGTATCAGACGGTATGGGCGGCACGGTAACAGGTACCTTGGTGCTAACTGTTGCCGAAAACAATATCCCTGTTGCGAATGATGACAGCTTTACGTCACAAGAAGACGAATCGGTAACCTTAGATGTGCTGTCTAACGATACTGATGAAGACGGCGATACGTTATCCATTACCGAAGTAACAGCGTCTACTGGCACGGTGATATTGTTGCCAAGCGGTGAGTTAAGCTATCAAGCGCCTGCCAACTACAACGGCGTGGTCACTATTGAATACACCATTTCAGATGGTCATGGTGGAACTGATACAGCGCAGGTAACCCTAACTGTCACTGCAGTGAACGATTCCCCTGTTGCCGTTGATGACACGGCAAGTGTTACCGAAGATGGCAGTGTTACAGTAACCGTACTAACAAACGATAGCGACGTCGACGGCGATGTACTAACAGTAACCATGGCAAGTACTGACAACGGAAGTGTGGTGGTCAATAACGGCACTACCGTTACCTACACACCTGTTGCCAATGTAAATGGTGAGGCAACATTTACCTATACTATTAGCGATGGCTTTAGTGGTACTGATACCGCAACGGTTACCGTAGTTATCGTTGCTATTAACGACGCACCAGTAGCAAATAACGACCAAGCTAATGTAAGTGAAGACAGCAGTGTTATTGTTAATGCACTTGCCAATGACGCTGACATTGACGGCGATACGTTAATCATCACAGATGCAACGGCTAACTCGGGCACGGTAACCGTTAATAGCGATGGCAACATTGTCTACACACCGTTACCTAACTTTGTTGGAACGGCGATCATCACCTACACCATATCAGATGGGAATGGCGGTGAAGCGACTGCGCAAATTACGGTGACGGTTGAAAATGTAAATGATGCTCCGACTCTTGAAGGTGGAGAAGTATCTACTAATCAAGATACGCCGCTAAGTATCAACGTATTATCCAATGCAAACGATATTGATGGTGATACGCTCACTATTGCTAGTGCCGAAGCCACAAACGGCACCGTAGAAATCGTTAATGGTGTGGTGACATTTACGCCTGCAGACGGTTTCCATGGCACTGCCACCATTACAGTGTGTGTTGCTGACCAGTCGGGCGCGCAAGCGTGTGCGACCTACACGGTAACGGTAATCGACACTAACGATGCCCCTGTTGTGTTGAACCTAACCTTTACGATGGAAGAAGATGCGACTCTGCCCATTCAGCTTCAGGGTAGTGACGCAGACGGCGATGCGCTAACCTACCAGCTGGTAACATCACCGGACGGTGAGCTTGTTGGTCGTTTACCTAATGTGTTGTACGCGCCGGACGCGGACTTTAGCGGCACAACTACATTTACCTTTACAGCAAATGACGGTGAAGAAACTTCTAATGTAGGCACGGTGACCATCAACGTAAATCCAGTGAACGACGCGCCGGTTGCCCGCGATGATGCAATCAGCTTGGGGAACTACAATCCTGCAGAAATTGATGTACTAGCCAACGATTCTGATGCAGACGGGGATACGCTTCGTATTATTGGTGCGCGCGTTGAGTTAGGTGATGTTTCTTGGTCAGACGATTCGCTTACCTATACACCACTTGAAGGCTTCGTAGGTGAAATCGTTATCGACTACACCATCACCGACCCTCAAGGCGAGGTAGCTCAGGCATCGGTACTGGTAGATGTAATGCCAGATGACTTGGCCGATCGCCCGGTTATTGAAGTGCCAGAAGACGTGTTCGTAGATGCCAATGCGCTATTTACCAAAATTGACCTTGGCGTAGCCTCGGCGGTCGATAAATTTGGTAATCCATTGCCTGTGTCATTGGTTGATGGGCTAATCTTCTATGAGCCGGGTAATAATACGGCTTACTGGCAAGCGACTGACGAAGACGGCTTAACCTCTGTGGCAAGTCAGGCCGTACGCGTACGTCCTCTTGTTTCCATCACTAAAGATCAAGTTGTACTGGAAGGCCACGAAGTAGAATTTGGTATTCACTTAAACGGCACGTCACCGGTTTATCCGCTAGAAATTCCATTTACGGTAAGCGGTACGGCAGACAGCGGCGATCATGACTTAGTCGATGGCATCATTGTGATGGAGTCGGGTAGTGATAAAACGGTGAGCTTCAATGTTTTCCCTGATGCGGATATTGAAGGGACTGAAACCATTATTATCGAGCTTTCAGATGTGTTGAACATAGGTAACAAATACATTCACGAAATAACTATCCGTGAAGATAACGTGAACCCAGATGTTGACCTGTTTACCGAGCAGGACGGCGAGTCAAGAATTCGGGTTATTCCTACAGGCTCTGACGTGTTGGTAACCTCTCGAGTTGACCACCCAGACCCAACCAACGAGTACGAGTTTGTGTGGACATCACTGGATGCAGATCTTGCAGATACCGATAGCGTTGATGACACCTTTACGTTTGACCCAAGTGGTCTAGAGATTGGTGTGTACCGAATCCGTGCAACGGTCACCGACGCAGATGACACAGCCTTCACAGACTCGGATACTTTGTATATTCAAGTAGTGGATGCACTACCATCGCCTACTGAACTTGATAGTGATGGTGACGGTGTACCGGATGTTGTGGATGGTCTTGCCGATAGCGATAGAGACGGTATTTTAGATTACCTAGATCCAACGCCTGAATGTAATGTGCTTCCGCAAGAAGTGGCGTTTGTTGACGGCTACATGGTAGAAGGCGACCCAGGTGTTTGCTTGCGCTTAGGTAACTTCTCTGTAAGTAGCGAGCTCGGTGGCGCGAAAATCATAGATGGTGATATTGCGGGCGATGATGACATTGTCCCTGACCCAGAAGCGACAAACATTGGCGGCATTTTCGATTTCATCGCCTATGGTCTACCTGAGGCCGGACAAACGCTGAACATTGTTATGCCGCAGCTTAAGCCAATTCCTGCGAATGCGGTCTATCGTAAGTTTACGCCTGAAAACGGTTGGGTAACGTTTACGGAAAACGCAAACAACCGTTTATGGTCAGTTCAAGGTGAGCCGGGCTACTGTCCTCCGCCGGGCGGCGACTACTGGACCGAAGGGCTAACCGAAGGGCACTGGTGTGTGCAGCTCGAAATTCTAGATGGTGGCGTTGATGATGACGACGGTTTGGTGAACGGTACGATTGTTGACCCAGGTGGTGTAAGTGTCATGTTTAATGGCAATACACAACCCGTGGCAAATGACGATGCAGTAACTATCATTGTTGATGAGTCTGTAACTATTGAAGCCTTAAGTAACGATGCAGACCCTGATGGCGATGACTTGCGTATTACCTCTGCTACAACCACGTTCGGCACAGCTGTGATAGCGGGGGATACCATCGAATACACGCCTCCACTTGGCTTTATTGGCGAAGTGATTGTTAATTATGGTATCAGTGATGGAAACGGAGGTTCAGACCTGGGTGTAATTACGGTAACCATTATTGGTAACAATCCTCCACAGGCTGTAGACGATACTGTAACGATAGACGTTGACCAATCTGTAACCGTTAACGTGCTTGCCAACGACTTCGACGAAGATGGCGATAGTATTCGTGTTGTAAGTGCCCAGGCATCAATCGGTAGCGTATCTGTTAACCCTGACGATACATTGACCTTTACGCCGCCTGCTGCATTTACGGGCAATGCTGTAGTCACCTATATTATTGAAGATACACAGGGCGGAACGAGCGAGGGTAGACTAACCATTACTGTTCAACCCGTGACCGTTAGAATTGAAAACTCTGGCGGAGGCGGTGGTAGCATGAACGCTATGCTGCTGATGTTACTGGTATTTGTTATGACACTGCGCCGCTTATTAGCGGCGCAAAGAAAGGGAGTAAAAGCGTGAGCGTAGCTAAGATGAATAGAACTTTTAGGTATGGGATTGTTAGCGCTGTTGCAATGGGAGCAATGTTTTCATTTCCAGCCATGGCTCAGCAATCTAATAAAGAAAGGGATGCTTCCCCTTTTTTAGCTAGCAAAACTCAATGCTTATCTGAAGAGGATGCCTCAAAACTTTCTAAAGAATATGAAAAGTGCACGGCTAAACAGTTTTTCATAAGCGGGAGTTGGGGGAGCGCATCAGGAGATTTCAAGGAAAGGGATGTACAACAAGAAGCCGCAGAGCTAGGCTTTGATGTCTTCGACATAGATATTGATGACACCCGCAGTGCGTGGAAAGCGGTAGTAGGTACCAATATTACCGAAAACAGCTTTATTCAAGTCGGTTAGCATTTTCAACCACGACCAACGAGCCATCTCGCTTTTTCAGCGAGACATCGCGTATTCGCCCAACATCAGTAGATGGCTATACATTAAGTGTAGCCTATCAGTTTTTACGTCATGAGGACTGGTTTTTACATGCGCATGTGGGCTTATATTTTTGGCAAGGTAACTACGATTCGTTAGATGTTTTTGAGGATACAGCCCTACTTCAAGACGTTGATGATGAAGGCACGGATTTGTTCTATGGCATTGGCGCTAACTGGCGTATTCACCATGATTGGGTTGCAATGATTGAATATGAACGCTATGACATAGAAGATAACTCTACTGACCTCATATCAATAGGTGTTAATTATCTCTTCTAGAGAAATGTAAATTTTCAACAAGTAATATACGAGCAAAACCAATAGAGGGGGGCGATAAGCCTCCTTTTTTATGCGTTAGACTTTTGGATATAGCATGCTTTCTTCACGATAAGTTGTTATCGTGTCAAAAATAATATTTCCCCTCATGAAAGTTCGCTTTCAAAATTTCTCGGCCAAGGCAATGCAGCACGTTACAGATAAAAAGATAAAGACGCTTCAAAACTGCGAAGATGAAGCTATTCACCTAATCGAAAGTGTTCAAAGCTTTGGTTACGTTATAGCGGTAGACCCTGAAACTAAAAAAATTCAGGTGGTTAGTGAAAACATCAATGAGCTATTTAAAGTCAGTATCACTGCGGGTGAAACTCTTATTACTGAGCTCATCGATACGCCTTCCGAAGATGCACCAACCTTTCAAAGTATCTATCAAAGCGTTAAAGGCGGGAATACACGCCGAGCGTATCAATGGAAATTTGCCGAAAACGCACTTTGTTTAGACAATTGGGAAAAAGAGGGCAGTGGTGTCGCGTTCGATTCAAACGGCTTACTCGTTATTGAACTAGAGCCTACCCCTCAGCTTAGTTATGAAGCCGCCCAACAATGGGTACCGATGGACGTAAATATTCGCACATTGCTTCCCGATGTGGATGGGTGCGAGTCTATCAGTGATGTTGCAGACGCCATTGCGGGCGTATTTAAGCGCTACATAGGGTTTGATTCGGTGATGGTTTATCAGTTCGATAAAACCTATAGCGGAGAAGTAATTGGACGTAGAACAACCCCCTATTGCTTTAATACCAACTGTGCAAGAAGCAGAGCGACCGCCAATGGATTTATCCATGTCTATGGTTCGTTCAGTGTCGCCGGTTCATATCACTTATCTTAAAAATATGGGCATACGTTCATCGTTTTCCGTGTCCCTTGTGTTTGAAGGTAAACTTTGGGGGTTACTTGCTTGTCACAATAACGAGCCTAAATATATCGACCAAAAAAAGCGTTTGGTATGCGAATCCCTCGGTCATCTCTATGCGTGGCAGCTACACACTAAAGCCTTGCATGAAAAGAAAGAACAGTTTCAAATTCGCCAACGTAAGCTAAACACTATTATTCATCAGCTTACTGGCTTTGCTAACCCGCTTGAGGCGATAACCCAAAAAGAAAAAGGCCTTTTGGATGTAGCCAATGCATGTGGTATGGCCGTTATTACCCCTGTAGATAAATATTTAGTAGGTAAAACGCCCTCTGAACAAACATTAACTCGCCTTCTCGACAAGTTCGTCATTCCAAACTCTGAAGAGTCAATTGCTATTAGCAAGCTGGCGGAAGAAGTGTCCGAACAATGTGACCTTAATGGCATTCGCGGAATGTATATTTCCTGCGTGTCTTCAAAATTAGGCTACTACACGGTTTGGTTTAGAGAGCAAAAAGATAAAACAATACGCTGGGCCGGTCGCGATGCAGCCAAAAAAGATATTGGTAAGTCGCTTACACCACGTAACTCGTTCGACTTGTACTTGCAAAGTGTGGCTGATGAGTCGGTGGAATGGACCGAGGATGACCAACTGATTATCGAAGGTTTCGACCATTTATTTATACCTTACGCGCTTAGCTTAAAAGCGTCACTAGATAAGCAAATTAGTAAGTTAGAAGAGTTAGATAAAGCCAAAGATCAGTTTCTTGCCAGTATTTCTCACGAATTGCGTTCACCACTGAACTCAATTGTTGGCTGGACCGATCTAGCCCTAATGGATATTCGCAACGTTGACAGAATGTCTGATGCGCTTGGCGTGATAAAGCGTGCAGCATCTACTCAGGCAGCTTTAATCAACGATATTCTCGATTTGTCGCGCATTATTTCTGGCACTATGAAACTTAGCACACATTCGCTCAATATTGCCGGGTCGATATCGGAGGTGGCAAGGTCATTTGAAGCGGGGTTTGCGGGTAAGAATATTCAGTTATCGATAAATTGTGAGGATGCACATACCCAGATTCTTGGTGACAACTTGCGTATAAAACAAGTGATCAACAACTTGTTGAGCAATGCGCTTAAGTTCACTTCTAAAGGGGGCACAGTGCATATCAGAGGACGAAGAGAGCACTCTAACTATCTGATACGCGTTAAAGATAACGGTAAAGGAATGACACAAGAGCAGTTAGCTCACGTTTTCGAGCGCTTTTATCAAAGCAAAAGCGAGCATAATAAACATGGGTTAGGTTTAGGCTTGTCTATTGTGAAAAGCTTGGTCGAAATGCACGGCGGCGAGATCTATGCAGAAAGTGACGGCCCCAACTCGGGTTCAACGTTTTACGTAACGCTGCCAATTGCACCGCTGAATTTGCATGATGACATAATAGAAACTAAGCGCTCTGAAATTAGCGACCTAACTGAATCGCTACGTTTAAGTGGATTACGGATACTGGTGGCAGAAGACGAGCCAGACGCCCGTGATTTCATAAAGCTATTTTTAGAATCGAACGGTGCGCGAGTTAACGTAGTGAAAAATGGTTTACTGGCATGGAAAGAAATCAATGATATGCCTGAGGCCTTTGACCTACTGCTTTCTGACATTGGAATGCCGGAAATGGACGGGTTAGGTTTGGTGACGAAAATACGAGGCAGTGAAATCCCTGAAATTTCGAAACTTAATGCTGTTGCACTGACCGCTTATGCGTATTCGTCTGACCGTGTTAAAGCGCTTAAAGCTGGTTTTAACAACTATGTGTCAAAACCAGTAGATGGCGAAGAACTACTGACTATTTTAGAAATGTATCTTCCTGAAACTGCGCATTAACAAATGGCTGTTAAAGAGGCGAACGCGAAGTAGTATCCAGTTAAGCCTCTAGCCTTACAAAAACCAGTCTACCAGCGGCGAAGCAGTTGTTGGTAGGTGGTCTTATCTAAAAGCGATTCGCGAGGCTGCGTACTGTCTTTAGACGGAAGCGCTGCGCGAGCATCCTCAAGTGAGTCATAGCGCTCACCATCTATATAAAAAGCACTGCTTTCAGAGGTGGGTTTACCGTCAAGAGAGTAAGCTGTGGTTAGCAAGTCAGATGCAGTGGTTATACTGCTGTGCCCAACAAAGTCAGCCACGCCATCGCCATTTACATCCTTGGTTAACCAAGCTAGTGCGAGTGGTTGGTTAAATTCGCCCTTGTTCTGCATAGTAGATACGGCTTGGTTGAATTGCGCGATAATGTTTTTTGCATTCGCCACATTTTTACTAATAGCTATTTGAAACCCTGTTTTTGCTAACGGCTTTGCCGAAAAGTGCAGTGTTTCTTCATTATCGTTAGCCAATAGAATGTTTAATTCACGCGCCAGTAGCTGTGTGGTTATTAAATAAGGCGCTCTATCGTCGGCAAGTTGGCGAAAGGCATCAAAAGTGGTGGGATTACGCGACCATTTGATGTTTTTAAGTAGCCTGAACGAAGGCGTATTCGCAAAGCGATTTTCAATGGCGACGCGATTATCTTTTAAATGGGGAAATAGTTTCACTTCCTGCACTTCGGCGTCTTTACTAACTGCGTAAAGATAAATGGGTAAGTAGATATCGGATAGTATATAGTTGCTGCTATCCTCACCCAAATTAACGTAGGCAAATTCACCGTCTAGTTTACCTGTCAGTACAGAACTGCCCAAAAAAGCTTGTCGCATAACCTGAAGTTGGATATCCAGCTCCGCCTTTTGAAACACCTTTTCGAGCAGTGTATTAACTCGAGCAGGCTCCCCATCGTCGCTTATGTAGGTCTCGAAGGAAGCTGCACCTAATTTGGTAGGGGCGGCATGTAATTGCGAAACATTAAAACAACAAAGGGCTAGGCTTATGCCTAATAAAGAAAGACGTTGAGTGAAAATAGAGAGCGAGAACGCGCTGAATCTTACCAAAGGTGAACTCCGAACTGCCGTCATACATTTACTACACTGTAATGCAGTTAGTCGCTTAATTCCAATAAACACGTACTGGCTTAAATTAACAAAATGTAAGCGACATCAATATATTGAGTGTAGTGTCCACGTTTATACTAGCTTTTATTGAGTATAGTCATTCGTGACGATAAGCCGGTTTCACTACCAGCTTAACGTCACGAACTTGATTGCATGCGTATACGCACTCTTAATATAGGCGCTCAATAAAAACGCTTATTCTCCAAAGCTTCCCGCTGGACCTGGATAAACTACTACGCTTTCAACACCGTCCTTGTTAACGCTGGCTACGCCAAAGAAGTAGTTGTCGATAACCACGTTCTCAAGCGTTGCTTCGGTTACATTTCCTACATATTTACTGTATTCCCATTGCGGTGCATCGGTATGACGCCAATATACTTTGTAACCTTTAAGCTGCGGGTTTTGTTCAGCATCCAGCGCATCCCACTTTAACGTTGTGGAAGGTTGAACAGCACCAGCAATTTCTACATTAGCGGGTGGGTTTGGCGCCCACGCCATGGCGGCTAGGGAGACAGCATTCAGGCCAGTAAGCTTTGCTGCATAATCAAAGTCGACGCCATCCAATGTATCTCCGTATGCAATGCCATCTTCTACGCGCAGATCCTGATGCTGACGAGTGTAATTTTCGTTGGTTTCCATAATACGAATACCCGGGTAGCCCAGGTCATTGAACGGACGATGGTGGCCGCCACGACCAAAGCGGTCTAAGCGATAAATCACCATAGTGTCTAAGTTCTCAATATACTGATCGGCAATTTTATCAATATAGCGGGCAAGGTGACGTGGTCAACCAATTTCACACAACCCAGTTAAGCCGCTTTTCCTAAGTTAGCCATGTCAGCCTCATATTGGTTTGGACTTTTGTAATCCAGATA
>LUMD01000081.1_pt2 | contig 18820 bp, 12 predicted proteins | sample 729651 | NCBI WGS metagenome assembly LUMD01 (sample SAMN03860272, study PRJNA289734) | marine metagenome | biome: seawater column; feature: ocean; material: water; isolation source: Red Sea water column Station 34 - depth 258m | place: Saudi Arabia: Red Sea | collected 2011-10-15 | depth 258 m | reverse complement strand
CGGTGAGGCTGTTGGGATGTTGATGGCGAATGGGCGAACAGCACTTGAGCTTTTTCTGGGGTGCATGTACAGCAGACGGGTCTCGTTAATGCTCAATGCCGTAGCCGGCATTGATACCCTGGGCTACGTGATCAGACATTCTGGTATCCGGCATCTATTTGCCGACGATGGCCATGCTGATCTGGCGAGTGCTGCAGTCATTGCATCCCGTCAGCAGGTGAAGATCCATAGGGTTGCAGGTGACAGTGGCCTGCAACTTCCAGACACTCAAAACCACCAAGATGCAGACCCACCTCGATCTGCTGATGATGCGTTACTGATATACACTTCCGGTACTACAGGACGGCCCAAAGGGGTCATCCATACCCATGCCAGCCTGTTAGCTGGAGGCGCGAACACCTGTTCTGCACATCATCTCAGCAACAGTGATCGAGCATTGTGTGTATTGCCCCTGTGCCATATCAATGGTCAGGTCGTGACAGTCATGGCGCCACTGGTGAGTGGGTCATCTGTGGTCATGCCGAGGAAGTTCAGCACGCAAAGATTCTGGTCCTGGGTTGTGAAAGAAGACTGTACCTGGTTCAGTATCGTACCGACGATGATTTCCTATCTGCTGGCTACGGAAGAAGCAACACAGCACGTCGCAGAATCTCAACTGAGCAATGTCCGGTTCGGTCGTTCTGCTTCTGCACCATTGGCACCCGCCGTACACAAGGCATTTATAGCGCGATTTGGAATCCCAATGGTTGAAACCATGGGTATTACGGAAACGGCTGCCCAGATTCTTTCCAATCCGTTGGATCCCACACAGCAAAAGATCGGGTCACCCGGCCTGCCTTGCGGCAATGAAATCCGTATCAGAGATGGTGAAGGTGCAGATTGTAATAAAGGGGTCGTGGGTGAAATTGAAGTGCGGGGACCGAATCTGATGCGTACCTACCTGAATGATGAGCAGGCGACACGTGAGGCGTTTTCGGCAGACGGTTGGTATCGAACCGGGGATCTAGGCTATAAAGATGGATCGGGATACATCTATGTAACGGGCAGAATAAAGGAAATCATTATCAAAGGTGGCGAGAATATCTCACCGCGAGAGATCGATGATGTGCTCTATCGTTTTCCTGGAATCCTTGAGGCAGCGGCGATCGCTGTGCCCGATCCTGAGTATGGTGAGGATATTGCTGCCTGTGTGGTTCCTCATCCTGGTCAGCAACTCGATGAAAATGCACTACGCGACTTCTGTATAAAGGCGCTAGGGCAGTTTAAATCGCCGAGGCATATATATGTTCTTGAGGAGTTACCTAAAGGACCCTCCGGAAAGATTCAGCGGCTCAAACTCTCAGGTGAATACTCGAGTTGAGCGTGTGCCACTATCGCAGCGAGTGAGGTACTTTGATAGGAAATTCAGGCAACTGGCCTGAGATTGTCGCGAAAATGAGCTGCGTTCTTGCTGTAGTGTGCTGCTGTCCACTCCAGTAGACCCACTTCCTCATCGGTTAGTGCTCGCACGACTTTGGCCGGAGATCCGAGGATCAAAGACCGCGAGGGGTAGGTCTTTCGCTCCGTAATCAAGGAATTGGCGCCAACAATCGAATGGGCCCCAACGACGGCATAGTCCAATATTGTCGTACCAATTCCTACCAGGCAACCATCTTCCAGGGTACAGCCGTGGATCATTGTATTGTGGCCTACCGTGACATCATCGCCAATAAGTGTGGGTATGCCTTCATCCACGTGAATGACTGACCCATCTTGAATATTGGTGCCGGTGCCGATACGGATCAGGTCGTTATCTGCTCTTAGCACGGTGTTAAACCAGACACTCGATCCACTTCCGATTTCGACGTTGCCAATAACGTCTGCGCTGTCCGCCACATAGACGTTCTCCGCTATTCTTGGTGACAAGGTGCCCAGGGAATAGATCATAGATTTGCTCCGGTTCAGGTCAGGTTGGGTGGTTGAGTGGGCTCGGTGTAATTGACCAAGCTGTTCCGCTGCAATCTGCTGAAAAGGGAAAATACCCTGTCACTGAACTTCTGCTTGATTTTGTAGTGCACTTCGTACAAATCGACTTCATTTCGCAGCGACATCAGGTGGTCATCGCTGGTACGTAGTTCATCTACAAGGTTCAACGTATGCGCGCGTGTTCCCAGCCAGTATTCACCGGTCGCCACTTTTTCGAGATCGACAACAGGGCGCTGTTCCTTGACAAAGTCCTTGAACAGCATATGGGTGTCTTCCACCTCCTCCTTGAGTTTCTGTCGCGCCTTGTCGGTGGTTTCTCCAAACATGGTAACCGTCCGCTTGAATTCCCCAGCCGTCACTTGTTCATAATCAATATCGTGCTTTTTTAGAAGTCGGCTAAAGTTCGGTACCTGTGTGATCACACCAATAGACCCGATGATGGCGAAGGGTGCGGCGAGTATTCGATCACCCACGCAGGCCATGAGGTAACCGCCGCTGGCTGCGACTTTGTCCACCGCGATAGTGAGTTTGATTTTCTTTTCGCGAATTCTTGACAGTTGAGAAGCAGCCAAACCGTATGCATGGACCATCCCACCTGTGCTTTCGAGTCGTAGCAATACCTCATCTTGGTCTCGAGCAACCAGTAACACGGCTGTGACTTCCTCTCGAAGTGTCGCGACTTCAGAGCCACGGAGGTCGCCTTGGAAATCGAGAATGAACAGTCGTTTTCTGGTTTCACCGGGCTGTTTTGTTGTTTTCTTTGCCTCTGCTTTTCTTGCTTTTTTGTCGGCCTTTCGTTTCTTCTTTGCCTCATTTTTGTGCAGCATGGAGTGTTGCAATACGTCGCTGATGTCGCGGTAACGGTCGTTAATCGGTTTGACTTCTATATGTTCCGGGGCAGCACTTCGCCGGCGCATCGTCAGGGTCGCAATAAACCCGACAACAGCCAGCAATGCGGCCAGTAGGGTTACTGTTTTAGCCAGGAACAAGCCGTAGTTCGAGAGAAATTCCATGAAAATATAATCACTGTTTGCAGCGAAAGAGTTTATCACCGCAAGCTGGAGGAAACAGCGGTTACTTCAACTGGTGAGTCTGACGTATCTGAAGTCGGTTGATTTGTTATCGATCGGTCTGCCGGGTGGGGCGATCCAAGGCGCGAACTCTCCAGGTGCGAGAACCTGGGTCATCAGTGAATTGAGGTAGGCCTCGTCATCCGTGGTCGGTAGGAAACGGTGTTTCAGTTGGTCCCATTCATCGTCTGCCAGGATATGCCCCTGAGGATCGGCATGAATACCGGCAAACTCGCCAACTGTACGGGAGAATGCGATATGCGGCAGAGACAGGGTGAAAGGGATACCAGCTTTTCTGATAATTGTATTCCACCGATCTACACCCCGCGCGCACTCGCGTTCATAATCATCACGCAGGCGGGCATTCAGCGCCGGCATCGCCGCTGTAGCGACCGATTTTATGCGACCCTGCTCAAGTTTAAGAACCGGATAGGTTGCAGTGATGAGCTGGTGGTCGTCCTTAATCCCAGTCTCGTGGTAACGACCCTTGATACCTGAATCAAAAAATCCAGCGGCGTTGGTCGATATCTCCGATCCGAACAGATCGAGCGATACCGAAAAATGAAAATTGAGCTTGCGCTGTATGGTGGGCAGATCGATCACACCCAGTGTTCGGATCCGTTCAATGTCATAAGGGTCATGAAGGCCGTTTTCCAACATGGCTGAACATGTGCGTTCCACGATTCGAGAAATGCCGCTCTGGCCAACAAACATATGGTGGGCTTCTTCGGTGAGCATAAATCGAGTTGTCCTCGCCAGTGGGTCAAATCCGGACTGGGCGAGACTCTCCAGCTGCATCTTGCCATCACGGTCTGTGAAGAAAGTGAACATGAAGAACGACAGCCAGTCGGGCGTTGCCTCATTAAACGCCCCTAATAATCGTGGTGAATTACTGTCGCCCGAACGCCGCCGCAGCAGCTCTTGCGCTTCCTCCCGACCGTCGCGCCCAAAATATTTGTGTAGCAGGTAAACCATTGCCCAAAGGTGTCGCGCTTCTTCAACGTTCACCTGGAATAGATTGCGCAAGTCGTAAAGTGAAGGTGCAGTTTCGCCGAGGTGACGTTGCTGTTCAACTGATGCTGGTTCTGTATCTCCCTGAATGACAATCAATCGTCTCAGCGTTGCCCGATGCTCTCCAGGTACGTCCTGCCAGACTGGTTCACCCAGATAGCGACCGAATCCGATAGTACGATCTTCTATTCGCGGAGCCAGCAGAATGCCCCATCGGTAATCCGGCATCTTGACGTAGCCAAACTGGGCCCAGCCATCACGATCGACACTCACAGCCGTACGCAGATAGACCGGCACATTCTGAAAACCATCTGGCCCCATGTTATGCCACCAGTTTAGAAATTCTGGGTGCCACTGTTCGAGTCCTTTAAGAACGCGGCGGTCAGACACCAGGCCCACGTTGTTTGGAATGAGTGTGTCGTAGCTGACTTTGGTGTTTTCGGTTGTCACGATTGATTTTGTCGAGCGCAACGGGTTGGGATAACAATTCTAGGATTAAACCGACTTGTGATCGCTGACCGTAGTCAAGAAAGTGAGCCTAGCCAGTAATTGGTATCTAGTGATTACGTACGTTCGGGATCGAAAGTTCCTTTTTGACCGGAACCGTATCGGCGTAATGCGCCTCGTTCACCCGCAGCATTACCGCGTTGAAAGATCCAGTTCTGCCATGCACTTAGGCGTCCAAAAATCTTAGTTTCCATGGTTTCTGGTCCTGGAAAGCGCAGATTTGCCTCCAGTCCAATCAGGGCGTCAGGCGAAAATGCGCTACGTTCTTCCAGAAATATCCGAATTTCATCTTCCCAGTCCAATTCGTCAAATGCAAATGTAACCAGGCCCAAGTCCAGACAGGTCTGAGCAGGCAGTGGGTTACCGATAAAATCGAAGAGTTCCGTCACAGCACTGGGTTGTCCGATGAATCGCGTTTGTAGGCGGGTAAGGTCGTTGCTCATCGGATAGGGTCCAAAGTTAGAGGTCGTCAGCGTGGCCACCGGTGATGGACGGGGGTCCCCATCGAGTTGGCCCATCAGCATGTACGTTCGGTCGCACGCGAACATTACTTCCGCCAGCAATCCAGCAAAACAGCTGCCAGGATCGATTACTGCAACGAGAGATCTTGAGGTCAGATCAATACGTTTCAATACACGTTTCCAGTACAGCATGATCTCACGAACAAGCCAATGCTCAGCGTGCTGATTCAAGAACGTATCGTGCTGCAGTGCAGTAGCAGAATCACCTTCAGTCCGAAAAATAAGCACACCTAGCTCGGGTTCGTTGAACCGCAGATGAAGCAGCGCATCATCCAATTCGCGGGCACAGCGCAGTACCCACGCTGCTGCACCGCTCGCCGACAGTACATCAATATTTTCGGGGGCTGCGGATTGTGGACCCGAAATGGTGAGGGTTGCAGTGCGACCCGTACGGTTTTTGTCCACACGAACAGTAGAGTAGCTCACCGTACGGTCAGAAGAATTGCGTTCCAGGGGCTTGAGGATTATGCCTTTGCGGTTGCCTGCTGTATCAGGTGGTTCTTCCAGTTGACAAACGAGGTGTTCAATCACGTCTGTAAGTTCTGAGGGTGGCACGGTCTGGTCGATCAGCCCCCAAGTCAGTGCTTTAGGGCCGCGGACACCTTCTTCCAGTGTTGAAAATACATCAGCGATGTCTCGCCGGACTTTGCGTTTGTCTGTGATACGCGTCAGCCCTCCGGTGCCGGGAAGGACTGCAAGGAGCGGTACTTCTGGCAGAGAGATGCTCGATGAACCATCATCAGCCATCAGAATGTGGTCCGTAGCGAGCACCAGCTCATAACCACCGCCGGCACAGGTGCCCTGTATGACGCTTATGAAGGTTTTCTGTGAGCAAGCAGACGCATCCTCGATGGCATTACGAGTTTCGTTCGTGAACTTACAGAAATTGACCTTGTGTGCGTGACTGGCGCCGGCGAGCATTCTGATATTGGCACCTGAGCTAAATACCGTGGGATTGGCAGATTCAAGTAGCACAATACTGACCTCTGGATGTTCGAAGCGCAGGCGTTGAATAGCGTCATTGAGTTCAATATCGACACCAAGATCGTAGGAATTGAGTTTGAGTTGGTAACCGTTGAACAGGCCACCGTCTTGGTCGACATCCAAAATCAGGTGCGCAACGCGGCCGTCCAGGCGAAGATGCCAGTGCTTATACCGCCGGGGTTCGGTCTGGAAATCGATCTCCATCGTCAACTGAAACGGTCCGGTCTAAATGGCGTGACATCGAGTGAGGGTATTGCACCTGCTGCAATTTCACTGACCAGCTTACCGGTAATTCCGCCCAGTGTCAGCCCCAGATGATGGTGTCCAAAGGCAAAGATTAGATTGGGATTGTGTCTGGAACGGCCGATCACTGGCAGGCTGTCCGGCAATGTTGGCCGAAAGCCGAGCCAGGTATCAGACACGGGTCCGGCACCTGGCAGTGCCTGCCGTACACGGCGCTCGATATAAGACAGGCGCTCAGGATTGGGAGCAGCATTTAATCCCCCGAGTTCGACGGTTCCAGCGGCCCTCAGCCCCTGATACATCGGGGTCATGTAAAACCCAGCATCTGCAAATCCAACTGGTCGGTTGAGGAGTTCAGCTGACTCGGAAAATTGTACATGATAGCCACGCTCAGTATCGAGCGGCAGTTCTTCACAACCGCCCTTTGCAATCTGCATTGACCAGGCACCACCAGCAAGCACCGCCTGGTCGTAGTGATGACGGCTGCCATTGACCTTGAATGCAACACCATCTGCCGACTGAGCCTCCACAGCAGAGACTTCACCCTTAATAAATCGGCCGCCGGTGTGACACAGGTGGTCTACCATGCGGCTGGTTATCTGTTTGGGGTCAAGTATCGTAAAGCCGTTCGGATACAACACAGCATGCGGAAAAATTGGTGCCAAGTTGGGTTCGAGGTCTTGAAGATCGGTTGCAGTGAGCTCCTCGATCTGGGCGCCTTGAGCAAGCCGGCGTTGGCGATTTATTGCATCGGCGTCGAACGACTCTGAGGTTGGGTAGATATAGATCGTCCCATCCCTTGAGATCAGATCATTACCACCGCTTGCACGAAACAGAATCATAGAAGCATCTTCAGCATCGCGGAGCAGGCTACCAAGTCCGTTGATGGTGCGGTCTACATGCTCTTGTCTACAGTGCTTAAGAAACTGCATCAGCCAGGGGATCATTTTTGGCATATAGCGCCAGGCAATCGATAAAGGACGCTCCTGGCCAAACATCAGTGATGGAAAGCGCCATATCAGGTCGGGCCTGTTTACGGGTATTGATCCGTACAAGGCAAAAGTGCACGCGTTACCGTAAGTCGCGCCTGAACCAGGCTCGTCGCGGTCGAACATCGTCACGTTGAACCCGGCTTGTTGCAAGTAGAGAGCACAGGAGACACCAACGATGCCTGCACCAATCACAGCGATGTTTCGCCGCTCTTGAGAGTGTTCAGATGGATTTGTCACGGGGTAGCCTGGATCGTATTGGGTGTCGAACTGCCGGTAGTATACGATCTCAGTTGATCTTCACCAGAGGCTTGCTTAACTTCCGCTAAAGTCAGGCTGACCAGTCGAACCTGTATTCGTGCAGCGCTATACTAGTTCTCGCACTTGACAGAACAGTAGCTGTACGGCGGAGCAGTGGCGACAACAATTGACATACCTGGGATGTACAACGCGACCAACCACTTTATAGATCGGCATGCCAACAAGACATGCGGTGTGCGAGTTGCTTACACAGACCATACAGGTGACTGGACATACCATCAACTTGCGGCCATGGTTGATCAAGCCGGCAACGTATTATCGAATTTGGGACTGAAAGCGGAGCAGCGATTGCTGATGTGTATGACGGACTCCGTGTGGTTTCCCGTAGTGTTTTGGGGTGCCATTAAGATCGGTGCGGTCCCGGTTCCCGTCAATACGATGCTGACGGGTACTGACTACGCCTACATGCTGCACGATTCGTGTGCCCATGTGCTGGTGGTATCCGAAAGTTTGTACCCAATATTTGCACCCCATATAGACGGTCAGCCGTCTCTGGGGGAGGTGGTCATCGATGGTTCCAGCATCGATGGTCGACACAGTCTATCAGTGCTGATGGAGTCGTCTGAATCAGAGTTGCCCACAGCACCGATAAAGCGAGAGAATTCTGCATTCTGGCTTTACACTTCCGGATCGACCGGACCGCCTAAAGGTGCAGTTCATCGTCAATCAGATCTGGTCCAGACAGCCCGGCTATATGGTGACGGCATCCTGAAACTGGATGAGTCGGATGTTGTTTTCTCAGCAGCAAAGCTGTTTTTTGCGTATGGATTAGGTAACAGTATGTCCTTCCCCTTACATGTGGGGTGCCGTACCGTCTTATTGGCTGATCGTCCGACGCCAGAAATTGTGTTGTCTGTGATGAAAGACCATAAGGTCTCTATATTTTTTGGTGTGCCGACACTTTACGGCGCGATACTCAGTGACGGTGCCAACGATCGCAGCAAGGTGTCGGACCGACTTCGATTGTGCGTGTCAGCCGGTGAAGCTCTGCCTGAGGAGATCGGAAGAGAATGGGAGAGAAGATTTGGTGTGCCTATTCTTGATGGTCTGGGCAGTACCGAGCTACTGCATATCTTTCTAAGCAATAGGCCCGGCGACGTCTGCTACGGTACAACCGGCCGAGCAGTTAGCGGGTATAAGTTGCGGATTGTTGATGAAAACGATGTGGATGTAGAAACTGGAGACATGGGTGAGTTGCTGGTGTCGGGTCCTTCCAGCGCTGTGTGCTACTGGGGTCAGCCTGAAAAATCAGCCCAGACTTTCCAGGGTGAGTGGGCGCGGTCGGGAGATAAATACTACCAGGATGATCAAGGTTACTATGTTTACTGTGGTAGAACCGACGATATGCTCAAGGTCGGTGGAATCTGGGTCTCCCCGTTCGAGGTGGAAAGCGCGATGATTGCGGATGAGCGGGTTCTGGAAGTCGCTGTTATCGGTTACAAGGACGACCTCGGTCTTGTCAAACCCAAGGCCTATGTTGTGCTCAAAGCGGGTGTTGAAAAAACAAGCGAATTGGTTGAGGAGCTTAAGGGTTTTGTAAAAGGTCGCCTGGCACCATTTAAGTATCCCCGCAGAATTGAATTCATAGATGTATTGCCCAAGACAGCGACCGGAAAGATACAGCGGTACAAGCTTCGAAATCAGGAGTCGGATCAACCCTGAACAGTTGCTGATCTATGTTGTGAATCTGATAGCGGCCTGGAGGTGCATGACTTGAATTCAGCAGCCCAGCTGGAACACATTGAAATCGATGGTTGTCAGCTTGAATATCTCTGTTGCCGTGAAATCGTCGAACCATTCCAGAGAACGGTGGTCCTCCTGCATGAAGGGCTGGGTTGTGTTCAGAGCTGGGGTGATTTTCCGCAGCTGCTAGCGGCGTCGACGGGCCTCGCTGTACTGGCCTACTCGCGGGCCGGCTACGGGGGTTCCGGACCCACTTCAATGCCGAGGGCGCCTGACTGGATGCACCACGAAGCGTTGGTTGTTCTACCGGCGCTGCTCGAGAAACTTGATATCGGGCCGTGCGTTCTGATCGGCCACAGCGACGGCGCATCAATTGGGATTATTTATGCTGGCAGTAAGGGAAAGGGGAATCTACAAGGGTTGGTACTCATGGCGCCGCACGTTTTCCTTGAACAGGTCAGTCTTACTGGGATTGATCACGCACGTTTGATGTATCAGACTGAGGACCTGCGGGACAAGCTGTTACGCTATCACGGTAGCCAAGTCGATGGTGCTTTCTGGGGTTGGAATAATTTCTGGCGACGGCCCGACATTCGGGATTGGAATATCGAGGACTCCCTGCAAAAGATCGACCTGCCCGTATTGGTGATTCAGGGAGCCGATGACGAATACGGCTCCATAGCCCAGCTTGACTCAATTGAATCCCGGGTACCTGTGGAGGTCGAACGTCACTTCCTGGAGAATGTAGGGCACTCACCATATCGCGAGCGGCCTGAGTTCGTACTGAATACCATCAACCGCTTTATCGGGCGCTTGTGAGTCGATCAGTAATACAATAGTGCGGCCGTCGAGTACTGTGCACTGCTGACTGATTCACTAAGTCAATGTGCGATAATAAGTGGTTCCGGTGGCAGGGGTCTGATCTTGAGCTCACAATTAAGGTGGTAACGCGGGCAAAACAGTCAGAACTTGGCCAGATTCGCAGTGGGCGCCTCGTCGTCAGAGTAAGCGCACCGCCGGTTGAAGGAACGGCCAATAGTGAACTGCTCAAGTGTTTAGCCTCTTCGTTCGGGTGTTCACAGCGAGATGTGAATTTACGCACTGGATTACGAAGTCGTGAAAAGCGGGTACAGATTAAAGTGCCATTCCAGATACCCAGATTTCTCAGCGGTTCACTGAAGCGTGATTAAGTAAGCAGTGACCGCTACAGTGATCAGTGACTAGAAAGACTATAACAAGTTTCTTAACAGCAGTTTAAGGATCCACTGATACGCGGTAATCCGCATGTTGATGATATGAAAAAATCAATAATACTGGCGCTGCTGATTGTTGTGGTTGTCACCGGGTGGTTGTTCTCGGGTGTCTGGCGGAGTTCCGATCCATATTCTGGTGATCAGGGCACAGGTGCCGGTGCTTCTGCATCGGCAGAACAAGTTGAAGCGGCACTCCCTCGGGTACGTGTACGCAGTGTTGAGTCAGAACGTGTACCACAGGAGATTATTCTCCTGGGAACTACCGAGGCAAAGCGTAAAGTCAGACTGCGGGCGCAGACCGTCGGTGTGGTTAAAAAGGTCCTTGTTACTAGAGGCCAGTTTGTGAGGCAGGGAGAGGTGCTCGTAAAGCTCGCGGTAGACGACCGACCAGCGCGGTTACGTCAAGCCAAGGCCCTGCTGGATCAGCGACAGACCGAGTTCGAAGCGGCTACCTCTTTGTCAAGGAAAAATCTTCGATCACAGATTGCTCTGTCTGAGGCTAGCGCACTGCTGAACGCGGCCAAGGCCGGTCTAGAAAGGATTAGAGTGGATATGGATAGAACCGAGATCCGTGCACCGTTTGACGGGTTCGTCGATCAAAGGTTTGTTGAACTTGGCGACTACATGAAAGTGGGGGAACCCATTGTAACGATACTCGATCTTTCAACCATAGTCGTCGCCGGGGATGTTTCTGAACACAATGTGTCGAAGATAAAACCAGGACTTTCAGGGCGAGCGGTGCTAGTGGATAAGCGTGAACTTGAGGGACAAATCACTTATGTCGCACGTTCCAGCAGTGCGTCTACCCGAACTTTCCGCGTGGAACTGGAAGTTCCCAACCCTAGCTACGCTGTGGCTGAAGGTATTACCGCAAAAATCTCGCTGTCGGTTGGTGAGACGGTCGCACACCGTTTGTCTCCTGCCGTGCTGACTCTCAGTGACGAGGGGGTCATGGGTATCAAGGTGATTAACGCGGAAAATGTCGTCGAATTTCTTTCTGTGACTCTGGTGGCTGATACACCTGAAGGAACCTGGCTCGGCGGACTCCCAGAACAGTTAGAACTAATCAGCGTTGGGCATGAGTTCGTAAAACAAGGTCAGAAAGTCACCGCTGTTCGCGAGTAAAAGGTCAGAGACTGAATAGATGACTTCCTTGATTGATCATGCTGTCGGTCGTTCCCGCACTGTGTTGGCAATTCTGGTCTTTATCCTGATCGCAGGATCGTTCGCCTATCGCGATATTCCGAAAGAATCTCAACCTGATATAAGCATACCCATCATATATGTGACTGTCAGTCACGATGGAATTTCGCCAGAAGATGCAGAGCGCCTAATTATCCGTCCGCTTGAACAGGAGATGCGTGGGATAGAGGGTATTAAGGAGATGCGCTCAACTGGCTATGAAGGTGGGGCGAACGTTTTACTTGAATTTGAAGCCGGATTTGATGCTGATACTGCTCTGCAGGATGTACGTGAACAGGTTGATGTTGCAAAGAGCAGTCTTCCGACTGCTTCCGAAGACCCTGAGGTCCATGAAGTTAATTTCAGCTTGTTTCCTGTCCTTGTTGTCATACTGTCAGGAGAAGTACCAGATCGGACACTTTATCGTTTGGCGCGCAAACTAAAGGATGACCTGGAGGGTCTGTCTGCAGTACTAGAGGCGAAAATTGCTGGTGAAAGAAAGGAAATGGTCGAGGTGCTCATCGATCCAGTCGAATTGGAGAGTTATGGGCTGGATCCAGCAATAACTGCTAGCACCATCCGTGGTTCAAATCTGCTGGTGGCAGCAGGCCTTCAGGACACGGGCCAGGGCCGTTTTTCGGTGAAAGTGCCTGGTTTGTTTGAGAGCGTTAGAGACATCATCGAACTGCCTGTAAAGGTTGATGGCGATTCGGTGGTTCGAGTCGGCAATATTGCCGAGGTGCGACGAACGTTTAAGGATCCAATGAGTTATGCAAGGGTTAACGGCCGCTCATCGGTTGCACTCGAAGTGTCTAAACGCTCGGGCGAAAATGTCATTGCTACCATCGAACGGGTCCGCAAACTGGTCGAAGCGGAGCGGTTACGGTGGCCAGAGGGTCTCCGTGCTGCTGTGAGTGTGACCTACTCACAGGACCGGTCCGATCATATTCGTACCTTGCTGAATGATCTGCAGAACAGCGTTGTCAGTGCGGTAATTCTGGTGATGGTTGTGGTGATAGCAGCCTTGGGTATTCGTTCGGCCGGGCTGGTAGGGATTGCCATACCAGGCTCATTCCTCACTGCTCTGCTGGTTTTGTTCGTCCTGGATATTTCGTTGAACATGGTGGTGTTGTTTAGCCTAATTCTTGCGGTAGGTATGCTGGTTGATGGTGCTATTGTTGTAACCGAGTATGCAGACCGACAGATGATTGAAGGTGCAACCGCCAGGAGTGCCTACACCGCTGCCTCCCGGAGAATGGCTTGGCCGATTATTGCATCGACGGCAACGACACTGGCAGTATTTCTACCCTTAACTTTTTGGCCGGGCGTGGTAGGTGAATTTATGAAATATCTGCCAATGACCGTGTTGATTACGCTGTCGGCATCGTTGCTGATGGCGTTGGTGTTTGTACCTACTTTGGGCAGTCATTTTGGTCGGGCCGGAAATACCAGTATTACGAGTCAGCGTATAGTAGAGGCTGGTGAGCGCGGTGAACTGAAGACCGTGCCTGGATTTACAGGCATATACGCTCGGGTGCTTCGAGCAGCATTGTCTCACCCAGTCAAGATACTGGTTGGATCGATCGCTGTGCTGTTTTGTGCGCAACTGGGCTACGCCACTTTCGGTTCAGGTGTTGAGTTTTTTCCAGACGTCGAACCGGATAACGCAAAGATTCAGGTTCGTGCCCGAGGCAACCTCTCACTAAGCGAGCAAGATAAGTTGATGCGTGAAGTCGAGACGCGTGTTATCGATATCGACGGTGTAAAGACGTTCTATACACGCGTTGGCCCGGATGCCAACTCTGAACAAGCCGAAGACATTATCGGCAGTATATCGATGGAGTTTGCCGACTGGAGAACCCGGGAGAAAGTCACTCATATCTTCGAGACGGTCCGAAGCCAAATAGACGAACTCGCCGGTATTGTGGTTGACCTTAGAAAAGAGGAAGGTGGTCCCCCGGTTGGCAAGCCCATCCAAATACAACTCGCCTCACGCTATCCAGAATTGTTGATACCGGCTGCCGCGCGTGTTCGCAACAAGTTCAACAGCATGACGGGACTCAACAGTATAGAAGATTCACGCCCATTACCTGGAATCGATTGGGAGATCGTGGTTGATCGGGCACAAGCAGCGAAATACGGAGCAGATGTTGGTTCTGTGGGCAATATGATTCAGATGACGACGGTTGGTTATAAAATCGGAACTTATCGACCGGACGACAGCGATGATGAGATAGAAATTCGGGTCCGTTTTCCCCGCGAGCACAGGACGATCGAAGAACTCAATCATGTACGACTGAATACGCCACTGGGTGCTGTACCCATATCCAACTTTGTGGATCGACAAGCAAAAGAGAAAACCGGCACCATAAAACGGGTTGATGGACAGCGTGTAGTCACGGTTCAAGCCGATGTCGATGATGGTGTTTTGGTGGATGGCAAGCTGCGTGAACTCGAAGCGTGGATTAAGGCAGCAGACCTTGATCAGCGTATAGATGTAGTCTTCAAAGGTGAAGACGAAGAACAGGCGAAGGCACGATCCTTCTTGGGCAAGGCGTTTATAGTTGCATTGTTTGTGATGGCGGCCATTCTAATTACACAGTTCAACAGTTTCTACAGTGCTTTTCTGATTCTTTTTGCGGTCGTTATGTCCACCATAGGTGTATTTCTGGGATTACTGATCACCGGTTCACCCTTTGGAATTGTTATGAACGGGATTGGTGTGATCGCTCTTGCGGGAATTGTGGTTAACAACAACATCGTTCTGATTGATACTTATGACAGGCTAAAAGCTACAATTGCCGACCCTTTTGAAGCTATTATGCGTACTGGGGTACAGCGACTTCGCCCGGTTCTATTGACCAGTGTTACGACGATACTCGGGCTTTTACCCATGGTGTTGGGGATCAATATAGATTTTCTAGCGCGCGAAGTGACCTATGGCGCGCCATCGACTCAGTGGTGGCGGCAACTTTCCACTTCAATTGTGTTTGGTCTGGGATTTGCGACTGTTCTTACTCTTATCGTGACCCCATGTGCTCTGATGTTTAAAGCAAATATTCACAAGTGGCGCCAACAGCGCCGCCGTCTTGGTGGGAATGAAACTGTTGCTACCTAGCCACAGGGTGTGGTTTTTCAGTGGTCTAGTTAAGCTTGGTGGTTAACGGGCACATCCGGAACCCACAGGTATCCATCGGAATCCAGCAGGTAGGCTTCCCTTAAACCATGAGGCTTGTCAGAGGCGCTTTGCAGCACGGTAAATTCTTGTGCAATCGCATGGGCCTGAGCCATATCAGGATCGCAACCATGCAGCCGCAATTCAACAGTTCCCCCCCGGTGAGCCAGTTGCGTAAGTGTGGTATTTAACGGGTGATTGTCGTAGGTGTGATCTGCATGGATCATCCACTGGGCACCATATCCACGCACAGCTGCGAAATCAGCGTCGTGATAAACAATGTCTGCACCCAGAACGATCCGCTGAAAAATAAGGGCACGTTCGAGATTTTCTGATATCAGATTGATGGTCAGTCCTTGTAATGACTGGCCATACACATCGGCCGCCAGCCACGGTTCCCCCTTACGTTTTTTCATGGACGATTCTTCTTGCTCCATGAGTCTCGTAGCTCGACAGTACGGTTGAAGACAAGATGAGAGGGTGTTGACTCCGGATCCACGCAAAAGTATCCGACTCTTTCGAACTGGAATGAGTTTCCAGTTGTGGCGTTAATCAGCCCGGGCTCGACTTTGCTGTTTGTGATCACTGTCTTTGAATCCGGATTGATCAATTCGAGAAAGTTTTTGCTGCCATCCGAAAGCGGGTTAGTGTCCCGGAAGAGCCGGTCATACTGGCGGACTTCGGCATCCAAGGCATGTTGGGCCGATACCCAATGCAGTGTGCCCTTAACCTTTCTGCCATCAGGAGCGTGACCACCTCGACTTTCGGGGTCGTAGCTACAACGTAGTTCTGAAATCTGCCCCTCAGAGTTACGTATTACAGACGTACAGGTTATGAAGTAGGCATAACGCAGGCGTACTTCCCTGCCCGGTGCAAGGCGAAAGAATTTTTTCGGCGCCTCTTCCATGAAGTCCTGTCGATCAATGTAGAGTTCGCGGCAGAAAGGGATCTGTCGACTGCCCATTTCTGGGTTATTTGGGTGATTGAAGGCATCGAACTGTTCGACTCGGTCCTGCGGATAGTTTTCGATCACTAATTTGAGCGGGTTCATAACCGCAAAGACACGAGGCGCATTCTTGTCAAGGTCTTCGCGGACGCAATTTTCCAGAACGCTGGCTTCAATTTGCTGTTCGTTTTTGGTTACACCGATACGGATACAAAAGTTTCGAATAGCACGGGCTGTATAGCCCCGGCGCCGCAGGCCTGAAAGAGTAGGCATTCTCGGGTCGTCCCAACCACTGACGCAGTTCTCATCCACTAGCATCGTCAGGAGACGCTTGCTCATAATCGAGTAGTCCAGTGACATCCTGGAGAACTCGATCTGACGGGGCCGTTTAGAAATTGTTACGTTGTCGAGCACCCAGTCATAAAACGGCCTCTGGTCTTCGAATTCAAGAGTACATAATGAGTGGGTAACACCTTCGATTGCATCTGAAAGCGGGTGAGTGAAGCCATACATCGGATAGATACACCAGCTGTTTCCCGTATTGTGATGGGAACTGTGCCGGATACGGTAGATTGCAGGATCTCGCATATGGATGTTGGGCGCAGCCATATCTATTTTTGCCCGAAGAACATGTGAGCCGTCCGGGAATTCACCGGCACGCATTTTTTCGAAAAGTTCCAGGTTCTCGGCCACGGACCGGATACGGTAAGGGCTATCTGAGCCTGGTTCGGTCAGAGTGCCCCGGGATGCGCGAATCTCTTCTGCACTAAGACTGCAGATGAATGCTTTGCCATTTTCAATGAGTTCGACTGCCCAGTCATAGAGTTGTGGAAAGTAATCCGACGCATGGGTTAGACGATCTTCCCAGTTGAATCCTAACCAGCGCACATCAGTTTTAATTGATTCGACATACTCTGGGCTTTCCTTATCGGGGTTGGTATCGTCAAAACGTAGAAAGCAGCGACCGGCAAAGTCTTCAGCCAAACCAAAATTGAGACACATGGACTTTGCATGGCCGATGTGTAAATAACCATTGGGTTCAGGTGGGAACCGGGTGACGATTCCGTCTGTATGACGCCCGTCGGCAATTTCAGACTCAATGATCTGTCGGATGAAATTGGTTGGCGTTACCGATTTTGAAGTATCGTTCATGTTGATTTGTTTCGATCAATTTAGCGATGTGTGGCCGCTGTCTATCCCATGAGCTCAATATTTTACTCGTCATAGCGAATCACTTGTGATCTTCCCTTCGACGGGGCATCGCAGGCCACTACTCCCTGAATTTCAGCCCAGGCCCGATCAAACATCTGGGTAAAGCGCCCTGCTGGCGGGCCGCAAAATACAAAGTGATGTTGATTCATCTCGCATTTCGTGCTACTGACTGTACCCAGACACTGGAAAAGCAGCGGCATGGCCAGGTTAGAACCGGCCGAATCGGTCGCTGGTACAGGCTTTTTCTGGTGCAACAAGAAACCAAAAGAGGCAGAAAGGAGAACGTTAAATGGCCTACACAACAGAAGGCATCCGGAACCTTGCGCTCGTCGGCCACGCCGGGAGTGGGAAAACTACATTGGCAGAAAGCCTGCTTCTAGATGCTGGCGTCATCAATGAGGCTGGAGTGGTTGAAAAAGGTTCAACGGTAACTGACTTCGATGAACTTGAACAAAAACACCACCACTCGCTGACAGCTGCACTGGCATCCTATGATTATCGCGACACGCATATCAACTTGATCGACACACCCGGATACCCGGATTTTGTCGGGCCAACATTAAGTGTTCTTGGTGCCGTGGAAACCATTGCGATTGTTGTGAATGCCCAGAATGGTGTGGAAAGCTCAACGAGACGCATGATGGAGGCAGTCAAGCAACGCAACTTATGCGCGATGATTGTTGTGAATCGAATTGACGCCGAAGATGTCGATCTGGAGGCAGTTTATGCACAGATCCAGGACACGTTCGGTAGTGAATGCCTGGCAGTTAATTTACCGACTTCAAACGGCAGTGACGTGGTCGATTGTTTTTTTGGAACTGAGGGAGAGTCTGACATATCCTCGGTTGAGGATGCTCATACTGCAATCGTAGATCAGACCGTAGAGCTGGATGACGATTTGATGACAGCGTATCTCGACCAGGGGGAAGTTGCCCCGGAGCAGTTGCATGATCCGTTTGAGCAGGCGATGCGTGAACGGCATGTAGTGCCGGTCTGTTTTGTCTCCAGTAAAACAGGCAGCGGAGTCCGGGCGCTCAACGGGTTTATCTGCAAAATGCTGCCAAGCCCTTTGGAAGGTAATGCACCTCGATTCGTCAATGGAAGCGGAGATGAGGGCGAGAGTTATGACGTGGTAGCAGATGCTTCGAAACCTGTACTCGGTCATGTATTCAAGATTTCTTTCGATCCATTTGTAGGACGGCAAGTAGTATTTCGTCTCTATCAAGGCACAATAAAAAAAGACGCACAAGTGTTTTTGAAGGACAGCCGCAAAGGTTTGAAAGTGGGTAACCTGTCCAGTTGTCTGGGTAAGAAGCTTACCGACTCCGCCGCTGCGATACCGGGCGACATCATGCTGATTTCAAAAGCTGAAGGGTTTGCTTACGATGCTGTGGTGCGAGATGCTCATGACGACAATGACATCCAGCTAGAGGCAGCTGCATTGCCAACGCCCATGGTGGGTGTTTCGATAGCGCCCAAGAGCCGTGGCGATGAACAGAAAATTGCTGAAGTACTGACAAAACTTACCGAATCGGACCCTTGTTTACGGATCGAGCGTAATCCTGCTGCGAATGAGACAGTACTCCGTGGTATGGGAGACCTGCACCTGAGGATGGCGGTAGAGCGAATGAGCGACCAATATGACGTAGAGGTCGAAACTGCGGTACCTACGATTCCGTACCGAGAGACTATCGGCAGGTCTGCTGAAGGGCACGCTAAACACAAAAAGCAGACCGGTGGCGCCGGCCAGTTCGGGGA